>Ga0302322_100001833_pt1 | contig 17707 bp, 13 predicted proteins | sample Fen_T0_2_FD_203757 | JGI IMG/M metagenome (GOLD analysis project Ga0302322, IMG submission 203757) | Peat permafrost microbial communities from Stordalen Mire near Abisko, Sweden - Fen_T0_2 | ecosystem: Environmental > Terrestrial > Soil > Wetlands > Permafrost | place: Sweden: Abisko... | reverse complement strand
ACCACGGACACCCTGCGCACCCCGCATGGCGCCCTCAGCCGGCTCCGGGAGGAACAGACGCAGTACACGGCGAGTTACGCGGTGGAGGATCTCATCAAGGACTGGCCGCAGGACCGCCGGGCGTATTTCTGGATGCTGGAGCGCCTGACCTTCAGCTGGGACCGTGAGATCTTCAACCAGACTTGCCGGACCATCGGGGACGATGGCGTCGTGATGGCCTCACTGCCCCACACGCCGCTGAAGCGCCTGCACATCGACTTCGGGCTCGATGGCGCCTGCCTGTTCATCATGGACTGCCCGGAGGAAGCGCAGGAGGTCTGCGATCTTTATTGGAGCCGGCTGTGGCCGGTGATCCGGGAGCTGGCCGCCGATCCGCGGGTGGAGGTGGTCTGTTTCGGGGGCGACAACGTCGATGCGCCCTTTTACCCGCCCGGGGAGATCATCGATCGCTACTGGGTGAAATATCTCCGCGAGGCCACCGACCTGTTTCATGCGCAGGGCAAACGCGTGCTGGTGCACGCCTGCGGCAAGCTGCACCGGCTGAGGCCCGCGTTCATGGCCGCCGGCCTGGACGGGCTGGACGGCATGGCGCACCCGCCCTTCGGCGACTGGACCGTGGAGGATGCGTTCGCGATGCCCAAGGGATTCATCTACGACGGCGGCTTTTCCGCCCGGGAGCAGGTGCTCATGACCGACGACGAGGTGCGGCGTTTCTACGCGGATTTATTCCCGCGGCTGCGGGAGCTCGACAGCTTCGTGTTTGCGGCCGCCTGCCAGACCGCGATCACGACGCCTTGGGAGCGGATCGTGCTGGCCGCCGAGTTGTGCCGGCACTACGGCGGTCGGCCGGAATAAGCGGCGGTCAGGATCTACGGGTGGCGGTCAATCGTCTGGGCGGTGACTTTTGCGGTGTTGAAGTCGAGCGTCACCCGCTCGGCTCCGTACTCCAGGGTGACAACGCCGGCGCCGCGCCGGGCGTTCAGCCAGGGGCCCTCGAACAACGGCCACGTGCCGAGATCGGTCGCCACGCCGTCCACAAGCCGGGCCCCGCGGTGCGTGAACTGGATGCGGTGCCCGCGCGTTGAGGTGTACGACGCGGTCAGGGTCTTTTCGTCAAAGGCCGGCCGGTTCCGGACCATCCGGGCGCAGAAGGTATCGAAGTCCTTTTCGCCGCGGGCGGTGACGGCTTCGAGGATGACGGCGGTCTTGGGATGCTCGATCGTCAGCCGGTCGTAGTCCGGCTCCACGACCCAGGTGCCCGGCGCGCTGGTCCAGACGGCGAAGAAGACCCCGTCGGCCCGGGCCAGGATCCAGCCGTCCTGTTCGCGGCGCTCCACGATGGCGTGGGGAAAGAATCCGTTGATGTGCTGGCGCGACGCGTCCGGCGGGATGTCGTAGAGGTCGATGACCGTGTTCTCCTGCTGGAACACATCCTCGTACGGCGATCCCTCGATCCACTTGTGCGGGTTGGCATAGTAGGGCCGCTGCCGCACGATGTCGGCGAGGACCTTGTCCACCGGGGTGTCGAAGTAGCGGCTGAGTTGCTCGGCGGAATAGGAGGGGTTGAGGAAAAAGCACCGGGTGCCGTCATGCGGCGACACCCAGGTCAGGTCCCAGCGGTGGTTTTCCACGTCGGTGAGATCGCCCCAGGACGAGCCGACGGCGAAGTCCCGCGTGACGTAGGTGTACTTCCAGGTGGGCTCGCCGTCATGGATGCGCGGACCGCGCCGGGGCGCCTTGAGCTCGCGGAGCACGTAGGGTTGGCGGCGGTCGGTGGCGATGCGGCCGATCAGGGGCAGGCATTCGCAGGCCTGGAGCGCCCCGAGGGCGATGAAGTAGGTCTCGGCCAGGTCGAGCCGGAGCGGGGCGTCGCCGAAGTAGAGCCGGCCGAACTGCGTCGCGGCCCCCGGGTGTTCGCGGGTGTGGGTGACCTGGTTGTATTTCTCGCGGCTGTGGGCCCCGACCCAGTTGCCCTGCAGATATTCCGTCGCCCAGTCGGCGAGCAGCACCTGGAGCATCATCCACGATTTCTGCCGGAGACGCTCGTCACGGGCATACTGGTACAGGCTGGAGAAGCAGAGCAGGTAGAGGTGGTGGTAGTTCGGGGAGTCGTACTCGTACATGCCCCGCGAGATGGTGGCGTCGATCCACTGCTCGATCCACGCGGCCGCCTCGCGCTGCGACTGCGCCGGGGTCGAGCCGTCCGCCAGCGCCGGCCCGTCCGGCCAGGTCTGGCCAAAAAGGTAGCGGGCAGTGCGGAACTGGAGCATGTGGTTGTCCGTGAACCCAAAATCCTTCGTGAAACTGGCGCTGAGCCGGGCCTGGATTTTCTCGACGAGCGCGGGCGGCAGCTTTGGGCCGAGGCGCAACACCGCGTCCATGAAAGCATAGGTCTCGAAGCTGGACCATTTCTGCGCGGGATCGGCGACCGCCTCCTCAAGGTACTGGAGGCCGGTGGCGGCATCGGTGCCGGTGGCGACCTTCACGACGCCGAGATAGATGCGCTTGCGGGAGTCGGTGCCGGGATCCCACGTCTCGTGGGCCATGAAGGTGCGCGCAGTGGCGCAGCGTTCCTGGAACTGGGTGTGATAGGCGGCGTCGCTGGGAATCTCGGCCCGGGCCGGTGGCCGGCCAAGCGGGAGCAGCAAGGCGCTGAAGACCAGCAGCCAGGCAGGGGAAGACATGCGGTGGAGTTTCATTGGTCAGGGGGAGGCCGGTAGGGTCCGATGCTGGGCGGCGAGGCGGCGGCGGCGAAGGAAAAAGCAGGTCGCGTGGGCAGGTCGGATCGGGAGGGTATTGGGTGAAAATATTCAGTGCCAGCGGGCTGATTTTCCCAATGCTTGGCGCCAACCGACCATATTCATGAGAACATACCTCACCCTCGCGCTGATCTTTCTGTCGGTCATGGCGGCCCGCGCGGCCACCCCGCCCACGGCAGACCAGCAGCTGATCGAGGCGGCGGCGCGCGGAGATGTGATGATGGTGCAGACGTGGCTGGCGCGAGGGGCCAAGGTGGACGCGCGGGATGAGCACGGCTGGACCGCACTGATGGCGGCGACGCATGCCAACCGGGTCGAGGCCGCCGCGCTTCTCGTGGCCGCAGGTTCGGACGTCAACGCAAAGGATAACCTCCAGGACAGCCCATACCTTTATGCCGGGGCCGAGGGCCGGCTGGAAATCCTGAAGATCACGCTCGCCGCCGGCGCCGACCTCAAAAGCACCAATCGCTTCGGCGGCACGGCGCTGATCCCGGCCTGCGAGAAGGGCCACCTCGAAAACGTGAAGGTACTGCTGCAGACGAAGATCGACGTGAACCACGTCAATAACCTCGGCTGGACCGCGCTGATGGAGACGGCGATGAAAAAGAACCGCGGGCCGGTCCATACCGAGATCACCCGTCTATTGCTGGCCGCCGGCGCCAATCCCAACCTTCCCGATCATCAGGGCGTCACGCCGCGGGCGCATGCCGAGCAGGCTGGAAACAAGGAGATCGCCGCACTGCTCCGGGCGGCCGGGGGACGGTAAGCTGGGACCGGCTGCGGCCGTGCGATTCATTGTTCGGTTCCGGTTCGGGCGCTGTTTAATAAGTGAACTGCATGAACGATGACGCCGAACTGCTCCGCCGCTACGCCGACGAAGGCTCCGAATCCGCTTTTGCCGAGTTGGTGCATCGGCATGTCGGGCTCGTTTATGGGGCGGCGATGCGGCGCACGGGGGGCGACCCGCACCGGGCGGCCGATGTGGCCCAGCAGGTCTTCACCGCGCTGGCCCGCGACGCGCGGAAACTTTCCCGCCACGCCCAGCTGCCGGCGTGGCTCCATACCGCAACGCGCAACGCGGCGCTCAATCTCATGATCTCCGAACAACGCCGCCAGACCCGTGAGACCGAGGCGCTGGCGCTCGATGCCGCCACCGGCGGCGGCGGGGCGAATGCCGACTGGGACCGGTTGCGTCCGCTGCTGGACGCGGCCATCGATGAATTGCCGGAGGCCGACCGCACCGCCGTGATCCTGCGCTTCCTGGAGCGCCGGCCGTTTGCCGAGATCGCCGCCGCGCTCCAGGTGTCGGAAGACGCCGCGCGGATGCGGACCGACCGCGCGCTCGACAAGCTGCGCCCGGCGCTCGCCCGCCGCGGCATCACGTCCACCGCCTCGGCCTTGGGTGCGATCATGCTGGGCCAGCCCCTGGCCGCCGCACCAGCCGGTCTCGCCACCGCACTCGCCACTCAGGCGCTGGCCACGGCCGGCGCCGGAACATTCGCTACTCTTATGACCACCAAAATCATCGCCACCGCCATTGTCGGCCTGCTGTTGGCCTTCGGGGCAGGAACCTATGTTGGACTCAATCAGCGTCCCGCGACGGATGTGACCAACCTGACAACAACGTCAGCGGAATCGGCCGACAAAGCGCTGGCGGCCAAAATGCGCAGCGAAAACCGCCGCTTGGCGGACCAGGTTGCAGGCCTCAACGCGGATCTCGCGCAGCTGACAGAAACCAACGCGCAGTTGAAGTCGCAGATTCGTCCCGCCGTGCAGCCGAAGAATCCGACTATTGGCTTGGCGAAGTGGGAAGTGGAGCGGACGATCATTAGCAGCCTCCGGCAAATCGATGCGGCGCGGAAGCAGTACAAGCTCGAGCACGGCCAGGCCCCCGGCTCCATCGACCAGCTGGTGGGCCGTCGCAACTACATCAAGGCCGTGCGGACCGTGGGCGGGGAGGATTACTCCGCGCTGCCGATGGAGGAGGGCACACCCATGACCGTGACGACACCCGACGGCATCACCGTCACGTATGATCCTTCCGGTGTGGCCGGGACCAAACCCGATATCCCGCCGGAGGTGGTGCACGCGGAGCAGCTCGGCCAGAAGGTCCAGCCGTTGATCAAGAAAGCCGTGACGGCCTATCAGGCGGCTCACAATGGCGGTTCGCCGCCGAATTCTGATGCGCTGCTGGCCTATTTTGCCACACCTGGGGAGGCGGCCGATTTCGCCGAGTTCCTCGAGGCCCAAAAAGCCGCAAACGCCAAGGGGCCGTAAGGCCGGGCGTCGGAATCGGAATTGGGGTGGGGCGAATCCTCCGGATGAGCCGCGGTTTTTTTCAGGCTCACCGATCCCGGCTCATCCGGAGGATTCGCCCTACCTCACTGATTCGCCCGTGCGGACGTCGAAGGCCTGAAAACCTTCCGCCATCACGGGCTGCTGGGCGAGCCAGAGCGTGTGCGGGTCGGTCTGGGGCACGGCGATCGTCGCGAACGCGGTGTTGGGGTTGTTCACGCGGCCAAATTTGCTCTCGCCGCCGAGCAGGGCCCGAGCATCGGCGATGGTGGCGCGGCCGGTGTGGGCGGTGTTCCACGCGGTGAGTTCGGCGAGGCGCTCGAGGCTGTCGGCGCCGGGATCGGTCCCCGTGAAGCCGCGCGCGCGGAGGGCCGTCGCGGCGGGCTCGAGCGGGTGGTTGGTCAGCACGGCGCCGGCGGGCGCGGCCGGGTAGACGGTGAGCCCGTCGCCGTAACGCGAGCAGGCAAAAAGCCCGCCATGGCGGTCCACGGCGACGAGATTGCAGAAGAATTTGTAGCTGCGGCAGGCCGACTCGATTGCCGCCACGGTGCCGCAGTACTGCAGCATGAACCGGAACACCAGGTCCGCCGGGACGAGATGGGAGAGATCGAACTTCACGCCCGGGCAGATGAGCGAGGAAATGCCGAGGGCGAGGCCGGACTCGTTCATGCCGCGGTTGGCCCAGGTGGTGCCGGCGATGGGGAAGCTCAGGTAGCGCAGGCCCGCCGTGGGCTGGCACTGCACGACGGCATAGAGATGGCGGGGATCATCCAGCGTGCCGGCGGTCAGGATGTGCCCATGTGCGTCGGGCACGGCCAGGCTGGAACAGGCGCCGGCATGGTAGACGTCATATTGCCACGCACGGAAATTGAGCAGCTCGATGGTTTCGCGGTCGAGGCCCGCGCTCTCGGCGAGCCCCGCCATCTCCTCCTGGAGCCACGGCCAGTGGTCGAAACAGAACGCGCGCAGCCGGGCCTGCCAGGCCTGAATCTGCTCCCGTCGGGCGGGGCGGGCTTTCATCAGGGCGCCGAGCAACTCCGCGACATTGCGGTGAATCTGCGCGCGCAACGCGGCGCCCTGCTGCCGGCCGAGTGCGCGCGGGTCACCGCGCAGTACGAGGATCGGCGGGGGCGGGGTGGTCACGGCCGGCGACGGTGGTGCGGCGGGACAAATTCTGTCAATCCCGGGCCGGATGCGCCTTGCGGGTCCAATTGCTCGGGAGCATGCTGCGGCCGTTTTCGGCCTCACGCGTCATGCCGGACCTGACCTCCAAGCAACTCATCCTGGCGGCCCTGCAGGGCCAGCCGGTCCCGCGGGTGCCGGTCGCGCCGCTCACGGTGCATTTTTGCGCCCGCGTGGGCGGGGTTTCGCTGCACCGTTACACCAGCGAGGCCCGGGTGCTGGCCGATTGCGTGATCCGGACGTATGAGCGGTTCCGGCCGGACGCGGTCTGTGTTTCGGCGGACACCTGGGTCAGCGCGCAGGCGATGGGCGCACGGGTGGGGCCATTGACCGAGGACCAGCCGTGGGGTGGATTGGGCGAGCCATTCGTGCAGACCGCGGCGGACCTCCGGCGCATCCCGCCGCCCGATCCGGAAAAACAGGGCCGGTATCCGCTGATGTTGGAGGCACTACAGCGCGTGGTCGCGGCGCTGGGCCGCGACGTCGCGGTCGTGGCCTGCTTCGACCAGTACCCGTTCTCCCTCGCGGCCGCGCTCATGGGCATCAACCAGATCATGCTGGCGCTCGACGACGATCCGCCGCTCGTGCGGGCGCTGATGGAGCGCTGCGCCGAATACGGCCTGGCCTACGGCCGCGCGCTGGCGGCGGCCGGCACGGACGTACTGACCGGCGGCGATTCGCCGGCGGGGCTGATCGGGCCGCGACGTTACCGCGAGGTCGCCCTGCCGTTCGAGCAGCGGCTGATCGCCGGGCTGAAAGCTGCGACCGGCAAACCTGTCTCGCTGCACATTTGCGGCGACGCCGAGCCGATCCTCGCAGACATGGCGCGCAGCGGGGCCGATGGACTCGAGATCGATCACCGCACGGACTTGGGACTGGCGTGCCGCACCGTCGGCCCGGGCATGGCACTGTGGGGCAATCTCGATCCGGTCAGTGTGCTCGCCCGCGGCGACCCGGCCCGGGTGCGGCAGGCGGCGCGGCTGGCACTGGCCACGGTGGCCGCGGCCGGCCACCGCCGATTTGTGCTCAGCTCGGGCTGCACCCTCGCAGTCGAGACACCGTTCGCCAATTACGACGCGCTGGTCGCGGCCGCGCACGAGGCGACCGGACCGGGCCGGCCGGGCTAAACCGCCTTGCAGCGGCGGGGTGCCCCGGCAAGATGCCCGCGCTTCAGCCACCCGGCTCTGTTACATTTTTCCCTACCCGAGATTCGTCATGCTCTCCATTGACCAAATCCAGACGTTTGACCGCGACGGCTTTGTGCTCGTGCCGGACGTTTTCACGCCGCAGGAAATCGAGATCCTGCTGGCCAACGTCACGAAGGAAGGCCGGGTGACGAAGCACCAGTTCAACATGCCCGATGCCGCCGGCCTTTCGAGCAAGCTGGCGCTGTGGTCCGATGTGAGCGACGACGTGTTCGGCGCCGTGACCACCAGCCCGCGGATCGTGAACAATGTGCGGATGCTGCTGCGCGAGGACGTATACCACTGGCACAGCAAAGTGATGCTGAAGGAGGCGCGGGTCGGCGGCGCGTGGGAGTGGCACCAGGACTATGGCTACTGGTACGGCGACGGCTGCCTCTATCCGCGGCTGATTTCCTGCATGATCGCGCTGGATCCCGCCACGAAGGAAAACGGCTGCCTGAAGGTGATCCCCGGCTCGCACCTGCTCGGGCGGTTCGACCACGGGCAGGTGGGCAACCAGTCCGGCGCCGACCAGGCACGCGTCGCGGCCGTGATCGAGCGGCTGGGCGTGAAGTACTGCGAGGCGCCGGCGGGCAGCGCGCTGTTTTTCCACGGCAACACCTTCCATGCGTCGGAGGCGAACCTCTCCGACAAACACCGCCGCGCCTACATCTGCTGCTACAACGCGCTCTCGAACGTCCCTTACGGCGGCAAGGGCCACGGCCTGCCCGTGCCGATCACGACCTCGCCCGACGACTCGATCCTGAGTTTCGCGGCGAGCGCCGTCGCCTGATCCATGGCGGAGGCCCCAGCCCCGGCCCCCGTGGCCGACGACGCCACAGTCATCCGCCAGGGCGTCACGGCCGCAATCCAGCAGTCGCTGGAGCCGGCGGCGACGGAGCGCGCCTACCCGGGGCATTTTACGATCGTGGCCGACGGTCACTGGTTCGGGCAGGAAAACACCTGGCCCGGGCTCGACTCGTGGCAAATGGCGGGCGCCTACCTGCGGCTCGGGCGGATCCGGCTCGTGCGCGACTATTTTGACTTTGTGCAGGCGTCGCAGCGGGCGGACGGAAACATTCCGTACGCAATTGTCTGCGCTGACACCCCGCCGGACCACCTGACGACTTACAACAAAGGCATGCGCTATCCGGAGGACGTGTTCACCTACGACCCCAACCGGCCGGGCTACCCGGCACGCAAGTGGATCGGGTCCTGCAGCCACTGGATCGCGCAGATCAATCCGCTCGGCACGCTGGCGGCGGTCAGCTACGTGCTGCTGGGCGACGAAGTCTTCGCCGCCACCGGCGACGCGGCCTGGCTCGAGTCAAAACTCGCCTCGCTGGAGCTGGCCGCGAAATATCTGCTTTCACGCAAAAGCGCGAACGGCCTCATCGCCGGCGCCGGTTTCTACACGGAGATGCCGCCGCGCCACCAGTGGGACGGCGTTGCGCAATGCTACGTGGTCCACGCGCTGCGGAAGTGCGCGGGATTGAACACGGCGCTCGGGCGCACGGCGGCGGCCGCGCACTGGCAGGCGCAGGCGGAGACGCTGGCGGCGCGGTTCCGCGAGGTGTTCTGGCGCGGCGATCATTTCGCCGAGTACGTGCACCCGGAGCGCGGCGTGATCGATCTGCACGGCCTGTCGGACGTGAACTGGGCGGCGGTGGCGTACGACGTGGCGACGCCGGCGCAGGCCGACGCGCTGTGGCCGCGGATGATGGCCGAGCCGGCGTTCTGGCACGGCGACATGCCGACGCAGACCGTGTCGAAGCCGTTCACGTACCAGGAATGGGAGTTTTTTGAGTCGCACGAGGACGTCGGCTTCAAACTCGCTGTCGGCCAGCTCTACGACGTGGCGGCGATGGGCCGCGTGTGGTTTCTCGAGTGGCAGGCGTGCGCGAAGCGCGGTGAGACGAAACGCCTGCGCGAATCGGTCGTGAAAGTCTGCCGGATGGGCCTCAAGGAGGGCGGTTTCTGGCATGAGCGCTATCATCCGCTGCAGGTGCAGCGGGTGGACTGGACCGGGCCGCGCGGCTACTGCGAATATCCCTCGATCCTCGTGCGCGCGGTGCTGGGCAATCCGGTGCTCTTTGCCGACGCGTGGCCGCCGCGTTGAGGAGCGCCGGGGTTATTTCACCGGCGCCGACACGGCCACCGGCCCGGGCAGCTTGGTCGACTGGTAGGCGAAGAGGTGCCACACGCCGTCCTCGCGCCGCCACACCGCCAGGAAACGGATGGTAAACTCGACGTGTTGTGTCCCGGAACTGGCCTTGAGATGGGTCCGGCCGGTCATGACGGCGATATCTTCCGATACCGGGATGATCTTGGTCTCCTGGTAGTCGTAGACCTCGTACTTGAGATCCTTGGAGCGCACCGCGGCGAGGAAGGCCGGCTTGGATTGCACCCGGCCGTCGAGGTGGCCGTAAGTCAGGCTGTCCGAGAGCAGCCGGGTGAGCCGGTCGGCGTCACCGCGCAGCGTGGCCAGCACGCGGGCGGCGTCGGCGCCCCGCACTTCCTCCTCCACCGTCCCGGCGCGCAGCGGCAGCGCGAGGAGGACCAGCAGGGCGGGCAGGAAACCGAGGCGGCGCATCGCGGTTCAGCGTTTGACGGGATGGGGGCGGCCCTTGTCGTCGATCGCCACGTAGGTGAACAGACCCGCGGTCACGCGCTGCTCGACCTTGTTGGCGTAGTGGTGCACCCAGGCCTCGACCGAGATCTTCATCGAGGTGCGGCCGACGCTGACGAGGTGCGCATAGCAGCTGACCGTGTCGCCGACGTTGACGGGATTGAGAAAGGACATGCCGTCGATCGCCACCGTGGTCACGCGGCTGAGCGCGGTGTTGCGCGCAAGGATGGCGCCGCCGAGGTCCATCTGGGAAAGAAGCCAGCCGCCGAAGATGTCGCCGTTGGCATTGGCGACGGCGGGCATCGCGATGGTGCGAATGACGACTTCGCCGGTGGGCGCGGCGGGAACGGGGGAGGCGGGCGCGGGCATGGCGGAGTCAGGGAACAAAGGCGGACTCGCGGGCGCAAGCCGGTTGCGCGGTTTCCCGGCGAGTTTTCCATTGTTTTCAGGGGAGGGCGCGGGCATCGTTCGCAACCTCATGAACGCAGGCCAGTCAGCGTCGTTCCGACGGCTGTTCGATGAAGTCGGCCCGGTCGACTGCGTCGGCGTCGAGGAACGCGTCGCCAAATACACCACGCGCAGCCTCAAGAAGGCCGCGAAGCTCTGGGGCCTGCGCACGGCGGTCTCGATGGTCGACCTGACCACGCTCGAGGGCAAGGACACGCCGGGCAAGGTCGCCTCACTCTGCCAGAAGGCGCTGCACCCGCATGACGACCCCACCGTGCCGCAGGTCGCGGCGGTGTGCGTCTACCCGGCGATGGTGCGCGCCGCGCGCCGCGCGCTCGGGGCCGACGCGGCGGTGCGGATCGCCTCGGTCGCGACCGCATTTCCCTCCGGGCAGGCGCCGCTGAAGACCCGGCTCGGCGAGGTCCGCGCGGCCGTGGCCGACGGGGCGGACGAGATCGACATGGTGATCAACCGCGGGGCGTTCCTTGCGGGCGAGTTTGCGAAGGTGCAGGATGAGATCGCCGCGGTCGTCAGCGCCTGCGGCGGCGCGGCGCTGAAAGTCATCCTCGAGGTCAGCGAGCTGGAGACCTACGACAACATCCGCGCCGCCTCGTTCATCGCGATGCGTGTGATCCGCGGGGGTGACTTCATCAAGACGAGCACCGGCAAGACCTCGCTCAACGCCACGCTGGGCAACAACCAGGTGATGCTCGAGGCCATCCGCGACTTTTACCTCGATACGGGCACGGCGATCGGCATGAAGCCGGCGGGTGGCATCCGCACCGCCAAGCAGGCGCTGCAGTTCCTCGTCGCCGTGAAGGAGACCCTCGGCGACGCCTGGCTCACCAACGCGCGCTACCGGTTCGGCGCGAGCTCGCTGCTCAACGACCTGCTCCGGCAGATCGAGAAGGAGCGGACCGGGGCCTACCAGGCGCCGTACTATTTCAGCGAAGCCGCCGAATCCTATTAATTCTTACAGGAGAAAACGGAGAGAACGGAGTAATTACCCATCACCCATCCACGCTCCTCTGTTTGCTCCGTTACCTCCTGTAAAAGTAAATTTCATGTCCACTTTAACCTCTGACAAAAAGAAAACCGCCACCCGCCACGGCCGCGCCGCGCCCGAGCTCATCTTTGGGGATCTCTGGGCGTACGACCCGGCGCCCGAGACCGCCGACCCGAAGCTCAAGCCGCGCTACGACCTGTTCATCAACGGCCGGTTCGTCACGCCGAAATCGGGCAAGTATTTCGATTCGATCAACCCCGCCACCGAGCAGAAGCTCGCCGAGTTTGCGCTCGCCGGCGCCGCGGACGTGGACGCCGCCTACCGGGCCGCCCGGCGCGCCCAGCGCAACGTCTGGGGCAAGCTGTCGGGCCGCGAGCGGGCGAAATATCTCTTCCGCATCGCGCGCCTGCTGCAAGACCGGGCGCGGGAATTCGCCGTCGCCGAGACGATGGACAACGGCAAGCCGATCAAGGAAACGCGCGACTTCGACGTGCCGATGGCGGCGGCGCATTTCTTCTATCACGCCGGCTGGGCGGACAAGCTTGAGTACGTCGCCCCCGGCCGGAAAGTCGCGCCGCTGGGCGTCGTCGGCCAGGTCATCCCATGGAATTTTCCCCTGCTCATGCTGGCGTGGAAAATCGCGCCGGCGATCGCCATGGGCAACTGCGTGGTCATCAAGCCCGCGACGAATACGCCCCTTACCGCGGTCAAGCTGGCGGAAATCTTCGAGGATGCCGGCCTGCCGCCCGGCGTGGTCAACATCATCACTGGTCCCGGCTCGACCGGCGGCTTGATCATGGCGCATCCGACCGCGGCCAAGATCGCCTTCACCGGCTCGACCGAGGTCGGCAAGATCATCATGCGCTCGGTGGCCGGCACCGACAAGAAGATGACCATGGAACTCGGCGGCAAGGCGGCCAACATCGTGTTCGACGACGCCCCGCTCGACCAGGCCGTCGAGGGCATCGTCAACGGCATCTTCTTCAACCAGGGCCAGGTGTGCTGCGCGGGGTCCCGCCTCCTCGTGCACGAGCCGGTGGCCGCGCGCTTCGTGGCCAAGCTCAAGACCCGGCTGCGCACCCTGCGCGTCGGCAATCCGCTCGACAAGAACACCGACGTCGGCGCGATCGTGTCCCGCGACCAACTCGCGAGCATCCAGAATTACCTGGAGATCGGCGTGAAGGAGGGCGCAGAATTGTGGCAGCCGCCGTGCCGCTTGCCGGCGAAGGGTTTTTTCATGCCGCCGACCATCTTCACCGGTGTGACCCAGAGTCACCGCATCGCGCGCGAGGAGATTTTCGGGCCCGTGCTGGCGATCATCACCTTCCGCACGGTGGACGAGGCCATCGAGAAGGCCAACAACACCGCCTACGGCCTGAGCGCCGGCGTGTGGACCGACAAGGGCTCGCGCATCCTGAAGATGGCGGCGGAGCTCAAGGCCGGCGTGGTTTGGGCCAACACCTTCAACAAATTCGACCCGGCGTCGCCCTTCGGCGGCTACAAGGAGAGCGGTTTTGGCCGCGAGGGCGGCCGGCAGGGCCTGCTCGACTATTGCCAGCTGGTCTGAATCCCACCGCTTCCCATGGCCGAACCGAAATATTTCACCGCGCCGGTCAACACGGACAAGATGCCGCCGGGCATCCCCTACATCATCGGCAACGAGGCGGCCGAGCGGTTCAATTTCTACGGGATGCGCGCCGTCCTCGTCGTGTTCATGACGCAGTACCTGCGCAACCGTTCCGGTGCCCTCGCGCCGATGGGCGAGAACGAGGCCAACCAGTGGTATCACTGGTTCGTGGCCTCGAACTACTTCTTCCCGGCGTTCGGGGCGATCATCTCCGATGCCTTCTGGGGCAAGTACCGCACGATCTTCTGGCTCTCGCTGGTCTATTGCCTCGGCAGCGTGGTGCTCGCTTTCGACGACACGCGGCTCGGGCTGGGGATGGGCCTCGGCCTCATCGCGCTCGGGGCCGGCGGCATCAAGCCCTGCGTCTCGTCCCACGTCGGCGACCAGTTCGGCCCGGCCAACCAGCCGCTGCTGTCGCGGGCATTCGGCTGGTTTTATTTCTCGGTCAACTTCGGCTCGTTCTTCTCGATCCTGCTCATTCCCTGGCTGCTCCAGCACTACGGTTCGCGTGCCGCGTTCGGCGTGCCGGCGGCGCTGATGCTGCTCGCCGCGTATGTCTTCTGGTCGGGCCGGTACAAGTTCGCCCACGTCCCGCCCGGCGGGAAAACCTTCCTCCGCGACACGTTCAACCGCGAGGGCTTCGCGGCGATCGGCCGGCTGGCCATCCTCTTCGCGTTCGTCGCGGTGTTCTGGTCGCTGTGGGATCAGAGCGGCGGCGAGTGGGTGCTGCAGGCCCAGAAGATGGACCTGCATTTCCTCGGCATCACCTGGCTCGCGTCCCAAATCCAGGCGGTGAACGCGATCATGATCCTGGCGTTCATCCCGCTGTTCCAGTACCTCATCTACCCGGCGATCAACCGGGTGTTCCCGCTCACGCCGCTCCGGAAGATCGGCCTCGGGCTCATTGTCACCGGGGTCTCCTTCATGGTGAGCGCGTGGATCGAGACGCAGATCAGCGCGGGCTTGAAGCCCAACATCGGCTGGCAGATGCCCGCCTATGCCCTGCTCTCCGCCGGCGAGGTGATGGTGTCGATCACCGCGCTCGAGTTCGCCTACACCCAGGCGCCGAAGCACATGAAGGCGATCATCATGTCGCTCTACCTGCTCTCCGTGTCCGCAGGCAACGCGTTCACGGCGCTGGTCCACTTCTTCATCGCGAACCCTGACGGCACCGTGAAACTACAGGGCGCCGCGTACTATAATTTCTACGCTGCGCTCTCGATCGGTTGTGTCGCCGTGTTTGTCTTTGTGGCCAAGGCCTACCGCGAGAAGGCCTACCTGCAGGGCGACCAGCCCGTGCCGCTGGCCGAAGCCGCGGCGGAAACCTGAACCCGCGATCTTCCCATGAGCAGACTTCCCATCACCAAGACGCCCAAGGTTTACGTCGGCGGCGCATTCATCCGGTCCGAGAGTGCGCGCGTGTTTCCGTTGCAGGACGCCGCGGGGAACTTTTTCGCCAACATCCCCCAATGCACGCGCAAGGACCTGCGCAACGCCGTCGAGGCCGCCGCCAAGGCCGGCCCGGGCTGGGCGAAGCGCACCGCCTACAATCGCGGCCAGATTCTCTACCGGTTGGGCGAGATGCTTGAGTCGCGCGCCGGCGAGCTGGCCGACGCCATCCGGCTCGGCGGCGGGTCGAAGGCGGCCGCGGCCCGCGAGGTCACCGCGGCGGTGGACCGGCTGATTTACTACGCGGGCTGGGCCGATAAATATGAGCAGGTGCTCGGCAATGTGAACCCGGTCGCCGCGCCGTACTTCAATTTCACCGTCACCGAGCCGATGGGGATCGTGGGTGTCATCGCGCCCGACGAGGCCCCGCTGCTGGCGCTGCTCTCGCTCATCGCGCCGGCCATCACCAGCGGCAACACCGTCGTGGCGCTCGCGTCCTCCACGCAGCCCTATCCGGCGATCGTGCTGGGCGAGATGCTGGCAACGAGCGACCTGCCGGGCGGCGTGGTCAACCTGCTCACCGGCTTCCGCAAGGAGCTCGTGCCGACGTTCGCCACGCACACGCACCTGCGCGCCCTGGCCGCGGTGGCGAACGCCGCCGAGCGCAAGACGCTGGCCCTCGGCGCCGCCGACAGCGTCAAGCGCACGCGGCTGTTCAAGGGCGAGTCGCCCATCGACTGGTTCGCCGACGGCGCCCAGGGCGTCCACGCGATCCGCGACTTCGTCGAGTTCAAGACCGTCTGGCACCCCATCGGCGCCTGAGGCGGCGGGAAAGGTGGAGCGCGTTGCCCCCAACGCGCTGGAATTTTTGGAGATGCGGCGCCAGCTCAACGTGTTGAGGGCAACACGTTCCACCCTCAGGCACTGGATTCGCGTTCAGGACTCCGGCGCCGGCTGCAGGCGCGTCTTCACCCACGCGTCGATCTTGGGCAACTCGCGCTGCTTGACGGCGGCGTTGTGCCGGATGAGGTCGGCGCTCCGCTCGGCCTCGGGGAGCGCGTCAGCGTTCAGGTGGGCCCGGACCACGGCCAAAAGTTCGTCGGCCCGGGCGGCGTCGGTGAACGCGTTCGCGATCCGGGGCAGGTACTCGTTGCGGCCGAAGAACGGGTATTTGGCCAGGAGGGCGGGCAGATGGGCGCAGGCGAACTCCCACGCGAGCGCGGTCTGCTCGCTGCTGAAGGCGACCCGCGCCACATTTCTCCCGGACTCAGAGGAGGGCATTTCGTCCCCGAGGCTGAGGTTGAGCGTTTCGGCCGCGAGCACCGGATCCAGCGCGGACTGCATCGCGGCATAGGCGCGGCGCTTGTCCTCGGTGGTGAGGGCGGCCCGGACCAGGGCGTGGAGCTGGTCGTAAACGGGGCGCGTGGCGTAGCGGCCCACCACGGCGAGCACGGGAGCGCGCAGGTCGCCTGAGAGGCTGGCGGGATCCTTGAGGTAGACGTCGAAGCGGCGATAGCACTCCGCGATGGTGGCGCGGTCGCCAAAGAACCCCAGGGCGCCGACGAATTCGCCGCGCAGGGTGGCGTCGAGCGGTGATTCTCCCGGCACCGGCACCCAGCCGAGGCGCGACAGCTGCGGCACGAGCTGGCTGACCGCCCACGCTTGGAACGCCCGGCGGCCGGGTTGGCCGCGCTGCAGCAGGTCAATGCCGTCGAGGCTGCCGATGATCTGGTTCCAGACCGGCGGGCTGCGGCTGTCGTGCAGCTGCTCGACGAGCTCGAGGTAAGCGGGCTCGGAGAGGCGGCCGGCCTCCACCAGCGCATCCGTGTCGGCCAGGAGATTGAGCTGGTCCGCGACCGGCAGCGCGGGCAGCGCCCGGCGGAGGTTTTCGGCCAGCGGGTCGTCGTAGAGCACGCGGTAATAGCCCGAGTCGCCCACGTTGGCCTTCACGGTGCCGGGGCCGGCAGGAACCGGCGCAGTGGCGGTGGCGCCTTCGAGCAGGAGGGCCGTCGGCGCGGCCAGCGTGCCGGTGGTGGCCAGGGTGAGGGGAATTTTCCAGAGCAACGGCTCGGCGTGCAGATGATCGTAGGTGAAACGGGTCTGGCCCAAAATCAGGCGGCGGTCGGCGCCGGCCCCCGCGGTGGTGAGCGTCACGATCGGAAATCCGGGCCGCTCGACCCAGTCGGCGGCGATGGCGGGCACCGGCTTGCCCGAGGCCTCGGCGAGCGCGGCCCAAAGGTTGGCGGTGGTGGTGTTGGAAAGGCGGTTTTGCCCGATGTAGCGCCGGATGCCGGCGCGGAAGGTGTCCTCGCCGAGGTAGGCCTCGAGCATGCGGAGGAAGGACTGGCCCTTCAGGTAGGAAATCGTGTCGAACGCATCGGAGGCCTGGCTCTCGTTGAGGACGGGCTGCAGGATGGGGTGGGTGGTGCGGCGCGCATCGAGGGCCATCGCGGTATTTTTTTCCCGGTTGGCGCGGAGCCAGATCAGCCAGTCGGGATTAAGGGCATCGGTGGACTTGGTGCCCATCCAGGAGGCGAAGCCCTCGTTGAGCCAGAGGTTGTCCCACCACGCCATGGTGACGAGGTTGCCAAACCACTGGTGCGCCATCTCGTGCGCGATGGTGCCGAAGACCGCCTCGCGGCGGGCCTGCGAACTGCCGGTGGGGTCAAAGAGGATGGCGGTGTCGATGTAGGTGATGCAGCCCCAGTTCTCCATCGCGCCGAAGGAGGCAAAGGCGTTGGGCACGGCGATCTGGTCGAGCTTGGGCAACGGGTAGCGCACGCCGAAGTACTCGTTGTAGTAGGAGAGGATGCGCTTGGTGGCCTCGAGCGCGTAGACCGCGGTGGCGCGCTTGCCCTCGGTGGTGAGCACCCGGAGTTTGACGCCGTCCTGCTCGCCCTCGACCACCTCAAACTCGGCCGCGTAGATGGCGACGAGGTAGCTCGCCATGCCCGGCGTGCGCCCGAAGACGACCTCCTTGAGTCCGCCGGCCAGCGGGGTTTCGCGCGTGATCGGCATGTTCGACACCGCGATGAGTTTGGCCGGAACCACCAGCGTGAGATCGTACGTGGCGCGGTAGACGGGTTCGTCCCAGCAGGGGAACACGCGGCGCGCGTCGGTGGGCTCGAACTGGGTGCCAAGCAGGAGCTTGTCACCGGTGGGGGTGGGGTATTTGTCGACAAAGAATCC
>Ga0302322_100001832_pt1 | contig 17707 bp, 6 predicted proteins | sample Fen_T0_2_FD_203757 | JGI IMG/M metagenome (GOLD analysis project Ga0302322, IMG submission 203757) | Peat permafrost microbial communities from Stordalen Mire near Abisko, Sweden - Fen_T0_2 | ecosystem: Environmental > Terrestrial > Soil > Wetlands > Permafrost | place: Sweden: Abisko... | reverse complement strand
CGGACGCGGTGCGCGTGAGCGGATTATTGGGTGAGCTGCTTTCCTTCCCTCGACCATAGCGCCAGCCGGCGTTGGTCACCGCTGTAAGTGTGACCGACGCACCCAGATCCACGGTGCCGCCACCGGTGACGGAGCCGCCAGTTTCAGGATCCGCTGCGGTTGTCACGGTGACCTGTTGGATAAATGACGCCGTGTTTGTGCTATCTGCCGTAGCCGTGAACGTGAGCGGATTATTCGTGGAGCCGCTTTCCTTCCACTGAGCGAAACGCCAGCCAGTATTGGTCATCGCCGAGAGTGTGACCTCGGTGCCCGCGTCCACGGTGCCGCTGCCTGCGGGCAGTTCGTCGCTCGTCACGGTGCCGCCTGTTTCCGGGTCTGTTAGCATCGTTACCGCCACCTGCTTTACAAAGGTTGCGGTATTGGTGCTGTTCGCAACGGCCGTGAACTTGAGCGGATTATTGGTCGAGCCGCTTTCTTTCCACTGGCCGAACCGCCAGCCGGTGTTGGTCACCGCCGTAAGCGTGACTTCAGCGTTCAGATCCACCGGGCCTCCCCCGGTCACTGAGCCGCCCTCTTCGGGAGCCACTGCCGTTGCCGCCGTCACCTGCTGCACGAACGTCGCCGTGTTCGTGCTGTTCGCAATCGCTGTGAACGCCAGCGGATTATTCGTCGAGCCGCTTTCTTTCCACTGGGCAAACCGCCAGTTGCTGTTGGGGGTCGCCGTCAGCTTGACCTCGGAGTCCTTATCCACGGGGCCGCCGCCGCTCACCGTGCCGCCGTCTTCGGGATCCACCGCCGTTGCTGCCGTTATCTGCTGCACAAAGGTCGCCGTATTGGTGCTGTTGGCATCCGCCATGAACGTGAGCGGATTATTGGTCGAGCCGTTGTTCCAGTGGGCGAACCGATAGCCGTTGTGAGCTTCCGCCAGCAGCGTGACCTCCGTGTTGATGTCCACGGAGCCGCTCCCATCCAGTGGGGGGTCGCTCGTTACCGTGCCGCCCGCTTCAGGATCCGCCACCATGGTCACGGTTACCTGCTGGATGAAGGTGGCCGTATAGGGCTCATCAGGGGCCGTTTTCGGCGCACTAAACGTGCGGGTGGCCTCGGCGGATCCATTCTCCCAATGGCCGAACTTCCAGCCATCTGCGGGCTTCGCCGTCAGCGTGACGTCTTCGCCCACACCATAAGTTCCTGAGCCCGGAGCCGTGCCGCCACTCCCATCCTCGGGATCGGTAGCCACCGTCAACTCGACATCATCATGCGCAAACACCCCGGTATAAGCGGCATCCGGCGCCAGGCTGGCAATGTTATAGATTGTGTCAGAGCTGAGCACAATGCCTTCAGCATCCTTCCAATGCACAAAATGATAATCGCCATTCGGGATTGCTGTGATAATCACATCAGCACCGATTTCATGCATGCCACTAAACTCACACTTTCCCGTATCTTCAGGTGATGCTGTGAGTTTCAGGGTGGTGAGATCAGCCAGATCCTCGTCGAGATCTTCCAGGATATCGGCAACGGCATCCGCCGCCATTTCCTCGAGATCCACTTCCACCACATCCTTGAACGCATCAGCCGCGATGAAAATTCCCGCCGCCACCCCCACAAACTCGATGACCGCCACGGCGATGGAACCCGACGAGATGTTCGTGACATTGCCGGTAATCACGAGGTTCGTGACACCGTTGTCCCAGAACGCGCCCGGGCCGATGATGGTCACCTTGTAGCCTTCAATGGTCAGGGGAATGGATACCTTGCAATTGGTGGGGCCGTCGTAGCCGATGATTTCCACCTGCGGCGGGCTGTAATTGTCCAGCACAAGGTAAACAAAGCCATTCGTCACCTGGCCGAAATTCGCATGATAGGTGATGTCATTGGTCACGGTGATACCTGTCCAAGGGTTGGTCTGGTAGCCGGTCGTGGTGTAATTAGTCACCGTGCCGTTCCAGTTCAGGAACTTCCAATGGTCCGCCGGTTTTCCTATTAAGGTGATGACATCATTGATGGCTTTGACGCCGCCACCGGTGATGGTTCCGCCCGCCACCGGGTTTGCCACCGTCGTCACTGTCGCCGCCGGCACGAATTCTGCGAGAAAATTCTGGTTCGTGGCGACCACGATCGCGCGAGGATTATTCATGTTGTCATCCTTCCACTGGGCGAAAGTCCAGTGGTTGGCAGCGGTCGCCGAGATCAGGTTTGTGCTGCCGACCAGGAAAGTGCCGCCGCCTGTCGCGGTGCCGCCTACGTTGGTGTTGACCATCACGGTGATGATGGCCGTGGCCCCGAATTGCGCCGTGAGGGTGACGTTCGTTGCAGGCACTTGGAAACTATAAGAGCTGTTTGTGGTGCCATCGCTCCAACTGATGAACTGCCAATTGTTCGAGGCAATCGCCGTCAGCACGGTGTTGCTACCGACAATATATACTCCACCGCCGGTCACGTAACCGGCGTTGGTGGGATCAACCAACCCCGTCACGAGGACGGTTGAGGCAAATTGTGCCGTGAGCGTGACATTCGTCGCGGGCACCTGGAACGTATAGGCGCTGTTCGTGGTGCCATCGTTCCAACTGATGAACTGCCAGTTGTTCGAAGCAATCGCCGTTAACACCACGTTGCTGCCAACGATGCTTGCTCCGCCGCCAGTCACGTAGCCGGCATTGGTGGGATCAGCCAACCCCGTAACGAGGACGGTTGAGGCGAATTGCGCCGTGAGCGTGACATTCGTCGCGGGCACCTGGAACGTATAGGCGCTGTTCGTGGTGCCATCGCTCCAACTGATAAACTGCCAGTTATTCGAAGCGGTGGCCGTCAACACCGCGTTGCTGCCGATGATGTATGTTGCACTGCCGCTCACATAGCCAGCGTTGGTGGGATCAGCCAACCCCGTAACGACAACGGTCGGGGCGAATTGTGCGGTGAGGGTGACGTTCGTCGCCGGCACTTGGAAGGTGTAGGAATTGTTCGTGGTGCCATCGCTCCAACTGATAAACTGCCAGTTATTCGAAGCGGTCGCTGTCAACACCGCGTTGCTGCCGATGATGTATGTTCCACCGCCGGTCACAAAGCCAGCGTTGGTGGGATCAGCCAGTCCCGTCACGAGGACGGTTGAGGCGAATTGCGCCGTGAGCGTGACATTCGTCGCGGGTACTAGGAAGTTATAGGAACTGTTCGTAGTGTCGTCGTTCCAACTGACGAACTGCCAGTTGTTCGAGGCAATCGCAGTCAACACCGCGTTGCTGCCGACGATGCATGTTCCGCTGCCGCTCACATAGCCGGCATTGGTGGGGTTGGCCAATCCCGTCACGAGCACCGTCGGGGCGAACTGCGCCGTGAGGGTGACATTCGTCACGGGCACTAGGAAGTTGTAGGAACTGTTCGTGGTGCCGTCGCTCCAACTGATGAACTGCCAGTTGTTCGAGGCCGTGGCCGTTAGTGGAATCAGGCTTCCAGCCGCATAGACTCCGTTACCGGTGACGCTGCCAGCTTCCGTTGGGGCGGCGAGGACAGTTACTGCGAGGTTCACCGTCAGTGTGGCGGTGGCGCTGGCATTCGCGCCATCCGGGCCGGTAACGACAATGGTATAATTGCCAGCATTGGTCAGGGCGACGCTGGCGATGGTGTAATTCGTGCTGTTCGCGCTGGGGAGGTTGGTGCCGTTGAATTGCCATTGATAGGTCATGGGTCCTGATCCGGTGGCCGCAACGGTAAAAATGACTTGGCTGTCCGCTGCCACCGTTTGATTGGCGGGCTGGCTCGTGATGAACGGGGGCAGCCTCACGCCGATCGCCAAAGTGTGAGAGGCGGTGCTGCCCGCAATCACGGTGGCAAGCGACATGCCAACCACCGGCACCGGACTATCCTGCTGCATTCCGGTCCCGTCGCCCAAGTCGCCTCCTGCGTTGTCCCCCATCGCCCACAAAGTGCCGTTACTTTTCAAAAACAGGGAATAGGATAGCCCCGCTGTTACCTCCGCTACTTGGTTGGTCACGATTATCGCCGTGCTGCGGTCGGTGCCAGTCCCGTCGCCCAGTTGGCCGGAACCATTTTTGCCCATGGCCCACAAGGTGCCGTCCGCAGTTATATACAGGGAATGGAAACCTCCCGCCGCCATCGCCACCACGTTGCTCGCCACCGTCACCGCGTGGCTCTGATCGTTCAGGTTGCCGTTGCCCAACTGGCCGTTGCTGTTATCGCCCATCGCGTGCAAGGTGCCATCGCGCTGCAGGTAAAGGGTGTGATACGATCCCGCCGCCACCGCCACCACATCGCTTGCCACTTGCACCGGCAGGTTTGGCGTGATTAGGTTGCCGTCCCCCAATTGACCGTGATTGTTGTCGCCCATCGCCCACAAAGTTCCATCGCTTCGCAAATAAAAGGAATCATCGTATCCCGCCGCTATCGCCACCACATTGCTGGCGGTGCAGAGCGCATTGCTCCGGTTGTTCACCGTGCCATCCCCCAACTGCCCGTAAAAGTCCTGGCCCACGGCCCACAGGGTGCCATCGCTCTTCAAGAACAGGGAGTGCCACGCGCCGGCAGCCACCGCCACCACATTGCTGGCCACGGATGCCGGCCAATGCTGGTCCGTGAAGCTTCCATTCCCCAGTTCGCCATCGGCATTGTATCCCACGGTCCACATCGTGTTATCCCCCTTTACAAACAGCGTGTGATCAGTTCCCGCTGCGGCGGTGACGACGTTGCTGGCCATAACTTCCGCCGCAGCCTTGTTGTTCGTGGTGCCGTCGCCCAACTGGCCAAAACCATTGTCGCCCCAGGCCAGCAATTGCGGGACTCCCACGGTTACCGTGGCGGGCACGCAGAGATTCATCCCATAGGCGTTGGTCGCCACGGCATAATAAACGCCGGAGTCGGTCACGCCCGCATTGGTCAGGGTCAGCGTGCCATTGGTCGCGCCCAAAACCATGCCGCCATTTTTAAACCATTGGAAACTCAACGGTGCATCGCCCGTCACCGTCACGCTCAAAGTCACCGGTTCGCCCACCGCCACCACCTGGTTCGTTGGCGGCACCGTGATGGTCGGCGGGATGAATACGGTCACGCTGACCAAGCTGCTGGCAGTGGCGAAATTCGTCGAATCCGTAGGCGTGAAGGTGACGCTTTGCGATGCCGTGCCTGCGGGTATGGTGTCGGGGGTGGTGAAGGCAAAGCTGCCGGCCGCAACCGCGGTGCCGCCGCTGAGCGTGGAAGCGGCCAGCGTCTGTCCCCGGATGATCGCCGTGGCGGTCGGCCAGAGCGTCACGTTCGGGGCGGCCTGATTAATAACCAGGGTGTTGGTCGCGCCGCCGGCATAATTGCTGTCGCTGATCGTGCCAATCACCGTGTAGTTGCCCGCGTTCGTGGGGGCGTTGGCGGAGCCATTGTAAGTTAGGATCACCGTCAAATTCAGTGGCGAGGTGGATGCCGTTACCGCCTTCGCCGTGCCATCGTACGTCTGGCTCAAGCTGCCTAGTGTCACCGTGGCTCCATTCGGATTGACAGTTTGACTGACCAAGCCGCTCACGGACGTGTAGTTCGTGGTGTCGTTAGGCGTGAAATTGACCGTTTGCGCGGCCGTGCCGACCGCGGGGACGGCGGTGGGCGTGGCAAAGGCAAATATTCCGGGCACGGAAGCCGCGCCGCCGCTCAAGGTGCCGTCGGCCAGTGTCTGCCCATAAATGATCGCCGTTGCTGTCGGCCACGTCGTCACCGCTGGCGTGGCTTGGTGAATGACCAACACATTGGTGGCGCTGCCGTAGTGGCTGGCGTCAGTGATCGCGCCAATGACCGTGTAGCTGCCCGCGTTGGTCGGCGCGGCCAAGGCCCCGTCGTAGGTCAGGGTGAAAGCCAGGTTGGCTGGCTGGGTGGTGGCAGTCACACTCTTGGCGGCGCCGTTATACGTCTGGCTGAGGTTGTTCAGCGTGATCATGGCCGCGGTTTGGTTGACCGTCAGGCTGAATGGCGTGCCGTACGTGGTGCCGCCGGGGTTCGTGAGCACGACTCGGTAGCTGCCGTCGTCACTCGCGACGACACTGGCGAACCCAAAGCTGAAGTTGGTGGCTCCATCAATATTGGTGCCGTTGACCTGCCATTGATAGGCCATGGGTCCTAAGCCGGTGGCCGCTACGGAAAATATCACCTGGCTGTCTGCCGCCACCGTTTGACTGGTGGGCTGGCTCGTGATGACCGGGGGTAATATCTGGCCAATTCCCAGTGTGTGATACGCTGAACTGCCCGCAACAATTGTGGCCAGCGAAATGCCGGGCACCGGCACCGGACTATATTGGTCAATGGTCGCCCCGTCGCCCAACTGACCTTGTTGATCGTCGCCCATGGCCCAAACCGTTCCGTCCTTCTTCATGAACAGGGAATGGAACTGTCCCGCCGTTACCGCCTTAACATTGTTGGTCACGTACACCGCATTGCACTGGTCCACGCCGGTTCCGTCACCCAACGCACCTTGGACATTGTTGCCCATTGCCCACAATGAGCCATTACCCTCCAAAAATAATGAATGATCCCAGCCGCCCGCAATTGCCACCACACTGCCGGCTACGAACACGGGATTGCTCCGGTTGATGAAGGTGCCGTCGCCCAAAGCTCCATCCTCGTTCATACCCATCGCCCACAAGCTGCCGTCACGCTTCAGAAACAAGGAATGCAGCCCGCCGGCGGCCACCGCCACCACATTACTGGCCACGGTGACGGCATTGCTCCGGTTGATGCCGGTTCCGTCGCCCAATTCACCGTCTTCGTTGTAGCCCATTCCCCACAGGGTGCCGTCACTTTTTAAATAGAGGGAATGGAACTCGCCGGCTGAAATCGCCACCACATTGCTGGCCACGGCCACGGCATTGCTGCGGTTGTCGGTGGTGCCATCTCCCAGTTCGCCATAATTATTGTCGCCCATCGTCCATAGGGTGCCGTCGTTTTTAAGATACATGGAATGCCCGCCCCCGCCGGCCACTGCCACCGCATTGCTGGCGACACAAACGGCATTGCTCCGATTAATGAGGGTGCCATCCCCAAGCTGGCCATAGTAATTGTAGCCCATCGTCCACACTGTGCCGTCGCTCTTCAAAAATACGGAATGTGAATTCCCGGCCGACGCCACCACCACATTGCTCGCCACGACTTCCGGATACGGCGTGTGGGTTGCTGAGTGCCCATCGCCCAACTGGCCGTAGCTGTTGTTTCCCCAGGCCAGCAGTTGCGGGGTGCCGACCGTCACCGTGGCGGGCCGGCTGAGGTTCATGCCATACGCATTGGTCACCAAGGCGTAATACAAGCCTGAGTTGGTCACGCCCGCATTGGCCAGCGTCAGCGTGCTGTTCGTCGCCCCCGGGATAATTCCCCCCTCCTTGAGCCATTGAAAACTCAGCGGCCCGGTGCCGGTTGCGGTCACCGACAAATTCACCGTCTGTCCCGCCGTGGCGGTCTGGTTGGTGGGCGAAGCCGTGACGCTTGCCGCCATGCCCGCGGCCGTCGTCGAAGCCGTGAAGTTGTCGGCCGCCAGGAAACGTTCTATCGACGCCCCCATAAACGGATAAATGATGGTGGCCGCACCCAGGGCTGCATTCACCTGGCCGGTAACGGTGTTTGTAGTTGTCGCTGCTCCCAAAACACCATTGGTATCGCTCCTATGGATCACGATCGTCTGGCTGAAGGTGTTGGGCCCGGTGCAGACGAGGGTTACTTCAAAATGATACCACAATGACGGCGATTGTATCAGCGCGGTGCCCCAGTTTACGCCGGTGCTGGCGCTGGTGGTGGCGCTGTTGTTGTCCATAAAACCACCACCACCATGAAAACTGACGCCGATGGCCGAGAGTGGCGTTGCGAAACTGTTGGTGGCGATCATGCCATTGGTGAGGGCGGTAAATCCGAGCCCGCCGTAACCATCATCGTAGGTGTTGTAGTAATAGGCGCTCACCGTGTAGGTCGCCCCGACCTGCAGCGGGAATCCCTGTTTGCAGATGTACAGATCGCTCTGATTGCTGACAATCGTGATGCCGCCGCTGCCGCCCAGGCCGCCCGCTGCGTTCATGCTCCAGGTTGGCGTGGCGTAAGCGTTGTTAAATAAATTGGTCAGCTCACCGGCGGCATTGAAATTTACCGTGATGGGCGGGATCGGATTCCCGACCGCCTGCGCCGGTTGCAGCCCCAGCAGGGAGACCGCCACTCCCAAAGCCAATAACCCCCGCCCAATCGTCTGGAACCCGGTCCGGCGTGAGCATTTAGTTGGGCGTTCACCGTTCGCACTGACCACGGTCAGTGAGCTTCCGGTCATCGAGAGTTTTGTTTCGAGTGGCTTGAGCATATGGATTTTAATTCTGTGGGCTGTAAATGGCGGGTTGGCTTCCTGATTCACTGGCGCGATAAAACTTCGCCGCGGCGGCTGCGGCTACTGAATACGGGCTGAGCTTGGTCACGTCGTTCCATGGTCCGTTTAAGGTTTCGGCCGACTGCAATTCCCCGAGAAAGTTGATGGTCACACTGTCCGCCGTTCGATCAATCGCCACCTGGTGTCCCAGCGGCCCGCCATAGCCCGCAATTTTGGTTTGCATCGGCGGGGTCAACAGCTTCAGCAACTCCGCGTTGTGCACATAGGAATTCGTATCCGTGTACGAGGTGCAGGGCGTTTCGAAGATCCGGGCGGCCCCCACGGCGTACCCGCGCGATTTGGCGGCCGGCGTGTTGGGGGTCACTTCCGGATCAATGTCCGTCACCCGGATGGAAATGGAATTGTCCGTGTTCCGAAGAATTTCAAACGTGCGGAATTCCTGCGGAAAATCGCGCAAAGAGGCGGTCTCCACCTCCCAGAAGCCGTACTCTGGCCGGTCCGTGTACGGCGACGGTTGCGGGATGATGTTGTTTTGGTGAACGTGCCCGCAGATCCACAGGATCAGATTGGGATACGAATGCAGGGTCGCCATCAGGGTGGCGTAGGATATCGGCGAGTTGTTTCCCACATCCTGCAATGGGATGTGCGCCGCGATGATCATGAGCTGGTTCTGCGCCTGTCCCTGGGTCAACTCCTGCACCAGCCAGTTGAAATGATTGGTATCGATGGTGCCCTGACCGTCCGGCACGAAATCGGCATCCGTCATGGTGTCGTCGAACACAATGACTTTCACCGGCAGGTCCGCCTTGGGCACAAAACTGTAACCGGCAAAGTCATTGGTCATGTTGTCCCAATGATAACCGTGCCCGACCGGTTTGGTGGTGGTGTTAAAATATTCCCGCATCCAATTGCTCGTCGTCAGGCCATAACGATTGGGATCGGCCGCCACCGTCGGCGTGTTTGTCACGCCGCCCGCCACGAAGTTGGTGATGAGCCCAATCCCAAAGATCTCACCGTAAGGCGTATTGCCATCAATGACCCCCATGTAAGCACCTTGATACGCGAGAATCTCCGTATTGGTAAAAGCCGTTTGATAGGCCGCTACGGGAAATCCCCCCATCCAGAAATGGTCATGGTTGCCCACCACCGCATACCAGGGAATGGCCGGATCAAGCCCGGCGGCCTGAAACGGCATTTGATAATCGATCGTCGCGGCCCCCGCATTCGTGCCGGAACTCGGCGTGATCCACTTCCCGTCCATCACATCAATAAACCAGCGCAGTTCGTTGTACTGCGGCCCATTGGCCTCGTCGCCGAGCGATATGGCAAAATCAAACGGCGTCAGCCGGTGAATGGCATTGGCGGTCCGGATGGCCGCATCCAGCACCTGGGGCGTCGAGAGCATCACCGGGGAATAGGTCGAAGGATTGTCGCCGGCCTGGCCTTCGTAAGCCATGTAGATCGCCTGTGCCGGAGATTCCTTGTCGGTAATATGGGCGTCGCTGAGGCAGAGAAATGACAGCAGCCGGGCGGCATTGGTGGCGACTGCGTAGCCGGCCGGCATGTTCGTCACCTGCTGGCCTTCATCCTCGCCCGGCCCCCACGACCACGCGCTGTAGCCATAAGCCGCATAATTCGTAACCTCCGATGGGTAGATCACCGGCGTGCCCGGTGCCAGGGCCACCGGGCAAATCGTTCGCTGGCGCGTGCCCAGTTCAGCGGCCGATCCGCTGCCCGGAATTATTAACGCAATGACGATGCCGAGGCTGGCGACGATTTTTAGTTTCATGGGCGGGCGAAATCAGAAATGACTCACTTACTCGGTTGACCGGTAGAACCTGGCGGCGGTATCGGCCGAGACTGAATACGGACTGATGTTGGTCACATAGCTCCACGGCCCATTCAGACTGGCGGCCGAGAGCAGGTTGCCCAGAAAGTTGATGCTCGCCCCGCCCGGAGCGGGATCAATGGCCACCTGGTTCCCCAGCGCTGACCCCAGCCCGGCGATCTTGGCCTGCATCGTGGGCGTCAATTGTTTCACGAGCTCCGCATTTTGCGTGTACGACGCCGTATCCGTCAGGTTGGTGGAAGGCACCCCGAATATCCGCGCGGCGCCCACCGCGTAGCCGCGCGAAATGTACGCCTGCGAATTCGCCGGCGCTTCGGGATCAACGTCTGTCACCCGCATGGAAATCGTGTTGTCGGTGTTCCGAAGTATTTCATACGTGCGGAATTCCTGCGGAAAATCCCTTAACGAGGGGTTCTCCACTTCCCAAAATCCGTATTCGGGGTGGCTCGCGTCCAGGGACGGCTGGGCCTTGATGTTGTTTCGATGCATATGCCCCGTGACCCACAGGATCAGATTGGGATACCCATGCAGGACCGTGAGCAGATTGCTTGCCGTGATGGCCGAGTTGGTCGTGGTCGACATGCCGATCAGCTCAATGGGGATGTGCGCCGCGATGATCATGAGCTGGTTGGACGCCTGCCCCAGATCCAGTTCCTTGACCAAAAAAGCCAGTTGATTCGTGTCCAGCGCACCCTGCCCGGCGGGGTCGTAATCCGGCGCCGACATGGTGTCGTCCAGCACGATGATCTTGAGCGGCAGGTTCGCTTTCGGCTCGAAGCTGTAGCAGGCAAAATTGCTCGCAATGTTGGCTGGCGAAAACCCGTGTCCCACCGGCTTGGTCGTTGTGGTGAAAAACTCCTGCATCCAGTTGCTGATCGTCAGGGAATAGCGGTTGGGATCCGCCTGCACCGTCGGCGCGTTGGTCACGCCGTTGACCACGAAATTGGTGGCCGCCCCCGCGTCGATGACCGTGCCGTAGGGCGTGCTGCCATCGATCGTACCCATGAAGTCGACGCGCGCATTGATGCCGCCATCGGCTTTGCCCCCCAACAGCAGGATGACATTATTCGTATAGGATTGCCGGAGATAATCATCGATCAACAAGGACCCCAGCCAGCAATGATCGTGGTTGCCCAGCACCTGATACCACGGAATGGTTGGCGTCAACCCGGCCGCTTGATAGGGCATCTGATAATCAATCGTCGTCGCGCCCGCATTGGTGCCGGAGCTGGGGGTGATCCGTTTTCCGTCCAGCACATCAATAAACCACCGCAGTTCGTTGAATTGGGAACTGTTGCAATTATCCCCCAGCGACATCCCAAAATCGAACGGCATCAGCCGGTTCAAGTCATTGGCCGTCCGCACGGCCGCATCCAGCACCTGCGTCGTGCGCAGCATCACCGGGGAGTAGGTCGAAGAATTCCCATTCTGCCCCGTCATGCTCTGGTAGCTCGTGACAATCGACTGGGACGGGGATTCTTTATCCGTGATATGGATGTCGCTGAAGCAGAAGAAAGTCAAAAGCCGGGCCGCATTCGTCGCCCCCGGATAACCGGTCGGCATGTTGGTCAGCATTTGGCCAAAGTCGGACGGCGGCCCCGCCTGCCACGAACTGTAGCCATAGACCCCATAGTCGGGGAGGTCCGACGCCATGATGGCCGGCGCGGTCGGAATGGCTACGGGGATGATGGTTTGCTGGCGCGTGCCCAGTTGCGCGGCGTCACCGGCGAGCGGAAGGAGGAGCAAACTAAGCAGGCCAATGCCGGGGAGGGGTTTTAGCGTCATATGATTAGGTTTTTTTCGCATGCCATTCGAGTCACCGTGTTTGGCCTTAAAACACAGTAAAAAAAACCAATTCAGGTGCCAACCCGCTTCCCAGCGCAAGGCGGGTTCAGGGTCGATTTGGTTTCTTCAGTTATGATGTCGGCTAAAAGTGTCGTCGTCTTAAATGAAAAATAATAATAAGATGAAAGAATCCAAAAGATAAGGAAAGCAGGGGATAAGAATTTTCTTTAGCAAATCCATCTGCTGCCGATAGCACCCCAAATGCAATTGTGGCTTGAATGCTGGCGCGAACCTTTGGGCATTTTCGTCAACGCAGTCGTACCTAACAACATGCCAATTAGTTATATCGATCTATGAAAGTCCTGGCCCTCCTTCCCTGTATCCTGATCCTCCTGATTTCCCCCCTCCGTGCCGCCGACCCGCTCCCTTCGTGGCAGGATACGGCACCCAAGCACGCCATCGTGGCTTTTGTCGAAAAAGTGACCCGGCCCGGGTCGCCGGATTTCGTGCCCGTGTCGGAGCGCATCGCCACGTTCGACAATGACGGCACGCTCTGGTCGGAGCAGCCCCTGTATTTTCAGAACTTTTTTATTTTTAGCCGGATCAAGGCGCTCGCACCGCAGCATCCGGAGTGGACCAATCAGGAACCGTTTTCCTTGGTGTTAAAGGGCGACCTGAACGCCGCCGCCAACTGTAATCTTCAAGGGCAGTTGGCCCTGATCATGGCCACCCAGGCCGGGCTCACCGTTGAGGAATATCAACAGGCCGTGACCGACTGGCTCGCCACCGCCCGGCATCCGCAGAACGGTAAGCTGTATACTGAAATGACGTTTCAGCCCATGCTGGAACTGCTCAACTACCTCCGCGCCAATGGCTTCAAAACCTATATCGTTTCCGGCGGTGGCATGGACTTTATCCGGCCCTGGGCCGAAAAAGCTTACGGCATTCCGCCCGAGCAAGTGATCGGCACCAGCATTAAAACCCAGTTTGAAATGCGCGATAGCAAACCGGTCATTATGGGCCTGCCTGCGATTGATTTGGTTACCGACAACGTCGGCAAGCCCGTTGGCATCCAGACCTACATCGGCCGCCGCCCCATCGCCTCCTTTGGCAACTCGGATGGCGACCTGCAAATGATGCAATGGACGGTCGCCGGCAGCGGTCCGCGTTTTTGCCTGTATGTCCACCACACCGACGCCGTCCGGGAATGGGCCTATGACCGCCAGTCGCCCATCGGCCATTTTGAAAAAGGACTGGATGAAGCCCTGGCCAAAGGTTGGACCGTCGCCAGCATGAAAGATGATTGGAAAATCATCTATGTGGCTGATAAAAAGTGACGCACTCATAATTTTCCCGTTCGCCCGGTGGCGGCCATTACCCCCTCCAAAAATCATCCAACCATGAATGCGCAACCAAAACGAATTTCACAACACCGCTTCTGCTGGCTGGCGATGCTGTGCGGCGGACTTTGCCTGACTGCTCCCGCCGTTGCGCAGGAAATCACCGCCTTCACCGGCAACGGCACCTTGAGCTGGACCAACGGCTTGGTCAACGGCGCTTACGAAGTCCAGTGGGCGTCGTCGTTGACGACCGGATGGACCAATGACTGGAGTCAGTTGCAAAACCTCCAAGGCACCCAGTCCGTGTTCAGTGTGTCGGTGCCGATGTTTTACCGGGTCAAAGGCACGGCCTATCCCGAGACCACCGATAGCAACGAGTGTTACTTGCGCTATTCCAACGCCTTGTTGAATGCCGCCGTCGCCTTGCCGGAGGAAATTTGCACCCAATTGCGGCCCGTGGCCGCCAACACCCCCGGCACCGACTGGCGCACCTTCACCAACTGGGTGGATGGCACCACCAACCAGTGGGTGCGCGTCGCTTCCATGAAATACACCGGCGGCTGGGCCTGGAACAACCTCCTCACGCCCGGCGCCCACACCATGAGCAACGGCTGGGCGGCCGAAACCTGGGTCACTTTATACCCCGACGCGCGCCAGCTCCTGGCCACCTACACCGGCACCAACCGGACCTTGCGCCTGGAAAAAGCCCTCGGCTTGCCGCCGCAGCCCGGCGCCTACGCCGTGGCCGAATTTTATGTGGACCCGAAATATCTGTTTCGGCCCGCCGTCAGCCCAGACCCGCATTCGCCCTCCGCCGGTCTGGCCCCCGCCGATAACAGCCCGTTCCTGGTTCCCAATGCCTTGCAAGGGGTTTCCCCGGGCTATGCCGCCTGGTTCAATGCCACCTACAATTCGCGCGGCTATGCCGCCACCAACCTCAACAACAGTTGGCCTTGGACCCGGCTCGGCTACACCTACGACTACGAGAATTCCGCCCGCAGCCCCGTCGGCCTCAGCGAATATGTGGTGCCCAGTTGCAGCGACACCAACTACTGGGGCGCCGCCATGGTGATTCCCATCTATGTGGACACGATCACCCCGGCAGCCAGCTACGGTTTGTGACGGGAACCGGCAAACTCGCGCGGGAGAAATGTTCTTGCCGCCGTACCCACCGTCCGCCGCAGGTTTGATTTCATTTTTCATTCGTGCCGAATCAGCGTAGCTTGACCGCATGAAAACAGCGTGCTCCCTTTTTGCCCTGCTCGCCGGTGCCAGTATGTTGGCCGGTTGCGGTGACAGTTCCAAGCCGTCTGCGGCTCCCGCTGCCGCCGCCCAACCCGCCCCCTCATCGGCCATGAATTACGCCCAGACCTTGGTGAATTCCAAGAAGGTGGCGGACAAGACCATCGACGTGACCGCCCTCAACGCCGCCCTGCAACTGTTCAATGTGCAGGAAGGGCGTTATCCCAAAACGCTGGCGGAACTCGTGCCCAATTACATTGGCAAGCTCCCCGAGGCACCCCTCGGCTACAAAATCACTTACGACGCCGCCAAGGGCGAGGTGAAAGCGGTAAAGCAGTAAGGTGCCAGCCCCACGCTGGTAGGGCGCGCAGTCCCCTGCGCGCCGCCGCCTGCCAACCCACGCCTCGTGGTTCACCGCGCCGCCGCTACCGCCAGACGCGCGCTGCATTCATTCCCTGGCTCCGCCGGCCTCGGCATCCACCTCCTTACGCCGTTAGAACGTCAGATAACGCAGCACCTGCACCTCGCGTTTGAAGATGAGTTCAATGGAATTTTTATTGAACCGTGCGTCAATCGGGCAGCGGTCCTGATAGATTTCCCACAATAAACGGCCGTTCGCCGGATTGATGCGCGCAATGCGCAGATAGGGCGGCTTTTGCAAGGCGCTGAGCATGTCGTTGGTCTCCTCTTCATCCGTCGGGTTCGGATCATAGGACTGGATGGCGTAAATGAATTTCCCCGACAGATACGAAATGTAACCGCCCGGCCGGATGCTCCACAAAGTCTTGCCTGTCTTGGGCTCCAGTTTGAACAGCACCGCCTCCGTGTGGCGGGTCACGTCAATTTGCCGGGAATATTTGATGTCATCGGGGTTGCCGGAAGTGGTGTTGACGTACACATAGTCTTGATCGTCAAAGAACAAGCCCACGACGCCGACGGAGGGCAGGCGCCAGCGCGCGTTGCCGCCGGACAGCTCAAAGGCCGACAAAACGGCCTGGTCAAAAATGTACAGCGTGTCGCCGTGTTCCACGCAGGGGCCTTCGCCAAACTGCGATTCTCCGCTGAAGAACCGGCCGCCCGATGGCGCCACGGCGTAGGTCAGCGTGGCTTGCCAGAGTTTTTTGTTTGCCTTGTCGAGCACCACGACGCCTTTGCCCGCCGCGATCACATTCACCGTCTTCAGCACAAACAACTGCGGTGGCCCCACGACTTCCCCCACCCAGTCGGGCGTGCCGGTCGCATCCGGCACATGCACCGTGACCTGATAGCGGCTTTGATCTTCCGTCACGGAATCGCCCCCGGCATTGCGCTGCTGTTCGTTCAGTATTTCATTCGCCACATCAAGGGTTTTGGTGGCATTCAAATCTCCGTTGAGGACGGATTTTGTCGGGGCTGCTTTCATGGCCGAGCGGGTGACCATGCGCTCTTCCAGCAGGCGCGTGGAGAACTGCATGAAACCCTGCTTGCCGGGCACCAATTGGAAATTTTCCATTTCCTGTGGCTTGACGCTCTTTGGGCGGGGATGCTGCGGATCGTCCCGGAGCGCGGCTTCGAGCTGTCGTTCGTGGGCGGCGTTGGCCAGCAAAGCGGGCAGGGCAATTCGTCCGGGGGTCTTCAGGTTTTGTATCTGCGCCTCGACTTTCTGCGGGTCGAGCGCCTCGCCGTTATCTGCCGTACCATTTTGGGCCGAAGCCAGCAGCGGTCCGCCCGCCGCGCCAAATTGTTCCACCCGGCTGTCGCCGCTGGCCAGGCTGATGTGGGTGACCGATTGCTCGCCCAGCATCAGCAGTTCGCCATCGTTCTCCACCAGTTCTTCGCCCCGTTCCGGCAGCTTGATTTCGCGGATCACCTTGCCGGAGTCCCAGTCGTAGTGCGTGAGCCGGTTGCCCTTGCCCACCCAGATGTTCTGGCCGGAAACCCGCAGATTCAACTCCATCTCCAGCGCTTGTTTCGCCGACTTTTCAATTTCCCCGGCGTTGCGGTAGTGATGATAGCCGGAGCCGTCGTTCGCCCGCGCGTTCATTTCGTTTTCCGCTTTGACCAGCTCGGCGATTTGCTGCTTCGTCACCAGTTCCTGGGTCCAGACGGGTTTCTTGGTTTTGAGATCGTAACGCGCCAGCGTGCCGCCGTGCAGAAACACAATTTGATCTTTGCCGGCCAGTTCCGTCCGGCCGGAGTAGGCGCGCTCCGTATCCGCGAAACGCAGGGAAAAATACGGATGCGGCACGGAGCCAAACCACGCGTACCAAGTCCAAAAGCCCAGCGCCGCCACGATGGCGATGCCGATGGCGCCAAAAATCCGTCCGGTCTTGCGCCAAGCGGTGGCTTGAACGACATCCTGACGCCCGGCGTAAACTGGCACATCCAGGTTGTGCGCCTCGGCCTTGCCCTTGCACAGCGGTGAACAAAAATAGCCAAACAACTCCATGCACTTCGGGCAGATCGGCTTGTGACAGACGGCGCAATGGTCCGTGGCCAGTTCCCGCACGTGTTTGGCGCAAAATTTGCCCACGACCGGTGTCGTTGGTGCCGGTGCCGCCGGCGCGGCTTCTTGGGAGACCCTCAACCGCGCAGGCGCGGGCGCAGCGGCGGCGGGCGGCGGCGCTTGCCCGCCAAATTCCTGCTGAACGAGCTGGTTGACGAAGTCGGAAGAGTCTGCGCCGCAACTGGGGCAAATGAATTTGACCGGGTTTTGCAGCATTTCCGGCGTGGCGTCAAAAGCGTATTTCGCACCACAGGAGCATTGAAGTTTCATCAGGGTTTGGGGTTCAACAGCACCACCCCCGGCGCGGCGGCCAGCGAAAACGTCAGTAGCGCCGGGGAATCTTGCACGCTGCCGTCGCCCAGCAGGAAATTTCCGCCATACTTGTGGTGGTTGTTGCCGGGGTTTTTGCCATTCGCAGAAAAAACAAATTCGCCTGGATATTTCGGCTCGGTGTTCACCTGCCGGTCCGACATCAGGCGGTTTTGAGGGGAATCCAGGCGGCGGCCCATGAAATAGGCGTAACTGATCTTGTGTTCGCGCAACGGTTCCCCGGAGGGAATCTGCGCATCCCGGCCGCCGGGGCAGATGAAGATGGTGGTGTCCGCCGTGTAGCGCGGCACCAGCGGGTCCAGCGCCGCCTCTGCCGTGGTGGCCTGTGGGTT
>Ga0302322_100001828_pt1 | contig 17720 bp, 14 predicted proteins | sample Fen_T0_2_FD_203757 | JGI IMG/M metagenome (GOLD analysis project Ga0302322, IMG submission 203757) | Peat permafrost microbial communities from Stordalen Mire near Abisko, Sweden - Fen_T0_2 | ecosystem: Environmental > Terrestrial > Soil > Wetlands > Permafrost | place: Sweden: Abisko... | reverse complement strand
GACGCCGGGAGATCCTCGGCATCGGCCTCCTCGGAATCGGCCTCTTCTCGCTGGTCTCGATCATCTCCATGCAGGCTGGCAATGGTCGCGTGATGGGACCAGGCGGCGCGGCAGCCGCGGCGGCCATCTATTCGTTTTCCGGCATCGCTTCGTACCTATTGATCAGTGCGAGCCTTGTGGTTGCGATTCGAATGTGTCGTGGCAAGCGGCTGATTGGCAGTCTGATTGAACCTTTGGGTTTCCTGTCCCTGCTCTTGTCGGTGGCGGTGTTGTGCCATCTGCCGTTCTCCGACGGAAAGGTCCTCTTGCGCGGGCCAGGTGGCTTGCTGGGGCAGTACTTGGGGCAAATCGCGGCCAGTTTCATCGGCGGCGTTGGGGCGGCGCTGGCGGCGACCACGGTGCTGTGCACGGCAATTCTTTTGCTCACGGACATCCGGGTGTCCGAGGTTCTTGATTCACTTGCCTGGGCGGGGCGCCACGTCAGCCGAGCGGCCAGGTGGGCGGCCGCGGTCTGCTGGCGCGCGACGGTCTCGGGGGCGCGCGCGCTTGGCCGGGTGGTGGTTGCCATGTTCCCCGAGAAGTCAGCAGCCGAGGAAGCCTCCGACGAAGACTTGGCCGAGGCCTCCGACGAAGACGTGGCCGATGAAGGCGCCGAGCCGTCCGGGGAATTGAGCGCGGCCGACGCTGCGGCCATGCGCAAAGTCGAATCCGAATCCGAGTCCGAGCCTATGATCGAGGCGGCTTTCGTCACCCGCCGGGGGGTGCCGTCCATCGCGCTTGGCGAATCGGTTTCGGCCGAGGAGAGCGCTCCTTCAGGGATTGAGGAAGCGAATTCCAGCGCCCATGCATCGCTGCACGAAAGTGACGAGCGGCGGGCGGTGGCCGCGTTGGTGGCCGAAGTGGCCGCCGTCGAATGCGCCGCCATGGCCGAAGCGGACGTGGCCAAGGCCAAGGAAGACGAAGCCGTGGCGGCCGCGGCGCAGTCGCAGATTGCCATCATCGCGCCGGTGACCAGCGTTCTTGACGACGGTCCCACCGAGGCAAGCGACATGGCGCCCGCAATGGCGTTTGCCAAGGCCGGTCCCATGATCGTTCCGCCCGTCGTCCGCCCGGTCGAGAAGGCCGAGTCCGTGGACGACGACGGTCCAGGGTTTATCCGCCTATCCGACGGTGCTTTCCAACTGCCGTCGTCCGATTTGCTGGAATACATCCCACCCACGGACACCGAGACCGACGAAGCCACGCTGCGGGCCATGGCTGAGCGGCTTGAGCAAGCCCTGAGCAACTACGGTGTGCGTGGCAAGGTCACCGCGATCCAGATGGGGCCGGTCATCGTGACGTTCGAGTTCGCGCCGGCGCCGGGCACGCGCACGGGCAAGATCGTGCAACTGGAAAACGACCTGGCCATGGCGCTGGAAGCGCAGTCGGTGCGTATCGTGGCGCCCATTCCAGGCAAGGCCGTGGTCGGTATCGAGATCCCGAACAAGAAGCGCGAGACCGTCTATCTGAAGGAGATCCTCGAAGACGACAGCTTCCGCAAGTCGGCCTCGAAGGTGCAAATTTGCCTGGGCAAGGACACCAAGGGCACGCCGGTCAGCGTGAACCTGTCCAAGATGCCGCACCTTCTGGTCGCCGGCACGACGGGGTCGGGCAAGTCGGTCGCCGTGAACGGCATGATCACCAGCATCTTGTACTCGGCGACGCCCGAGGAAGTTCGCTTCATCATGGTGGATCCGAAGATGCTCGAACTGTCGATCTACGAGGGCATTCCGCACCTGCTTCTGCCGGTTGTCACCGATCCCAAGAAGGCGGCGCTGGCGTTGCGCTGGGCCGTGGACGAGATGGAACGGCGCTATGAGCTGCTGGCCAAGAGCGGCGTGCGCGACATTTCCAGCTACAACGCCAGGCTTGATGCCGAGCAGAACAAGGCCGATGAAAAGGCGAGCTTGGACGAGGCGCATGCCAAGCGCAGCAAGCGTCTCAAGCTGGTCATGGCCGATGCGGACGGGCACGAGCACGAGGTTGAAGTCGATGCCGAAAGTGGACCTCTGCCCGAACACAGCGACGGTGCCATCAGTGCGGAAATGGCCGAGGAGATTTCGTCCCAGGCCGCAGCGGCTCAGGCCGCCAAGGAAAAGGCCGAACCACCGGCGCGCAAGCTGCCCTTCATCGTCATCGTCATCGACGAGTTTGCCGACCTGATGATGGTTGCGTCCAAGGACGTGGACACCGCCGTGGCGCGCCTGGCGCAAAAGGCGCGCGCCGCTGGCTTGCATCTCATCCTGGCCACCCAGCGTCCGTCCGTCGATGTCATCACCGGCGTCATCAAAGCCAACTTCCCTAGCCGCATCGCCCTCCAGGTCGCCTCGCAGATCGATTCGCGCACCATCATGGGCCAGCCCGGCGCCGAAACGCTGCTGGGCAACGGCGACATGCTGTTCTCGGATCGTGGCACCAAGCTTCGGCGCATCCAGGGTGCTTTCCTTTCCGACGACGAGGTCCATCGCGTGGTTGACTTCCTGAAGAAGCAAGCCAAGCCGGTCTACGACATGAACATTCTCGTGGCGCGTGAGGAAGAGGATGGCGAAGGCGGCGCGGCGCTCGACGACTTCCACGACGATCTCTACGATCAGGCCATCGCCATCGTGTGCGACACCCGCCAGGCCAGTGTCTCCTTCATCCAGCGCCGCCTGCAAATCGGTTACAACCGGGCTGCGCGCATGGTCGAACAGATGGAGCGCGAGGGACTGGTGGGTCCGTCGAACGGCATCAAACCGCGTGAGGTCATCGCCCCGCGTGGTGAGTACCTGAGCCAGCCAGGGGCGTAGCGGATCCAGAATTTCACCATAGAGGACACGGAGAACACAGAGGTCGGAAGGGAAGGGAAAGGGTTCGGATCCGGATCCGGAACGGAATCCTTTCTTGTCACGTCCGTCTCTGTGTCCTCTGTGTTCTCTGTGGTTTTCTTCCCCCGACGATGCTCGCTTGATGCGCTAAGCTCCCTCTCCATGACCACGCTTCTCATTGCTTTCTTCCTCGCCGCGGGAACCTCGCCTGCACCGGCCTCGCCAGCGTCCACCGCCGCCACGCTGGCGGATGCTGCGCTTGATTTGCAGACCGTGCTCGAACGCATGCAGAAGCGCTACGACCAGGCCAAGGATTTTCATGCCCGGTTTTCGCAGAACTACAGCCGCGCCATGGTGGGACGGGCCACGCTATCGACGGGGACCATCACATTCAAGAAGCCGGGGCGCATGCGCTGGGACTACGACAAGCCCGAGCCACGCATGTTCCTCTCGAATGGCCAGGTGCTCTGGCTCTATGAACCGTCCGAGAAGCAGGCCTTCAAGCAGGATCTCAAAACCTCGCAGTTGCCCGCGGCGCTGGCCTTTCTGATGGGCAAGGGTAAGATCACCGACGAATTCGACGTGACCTTTGCCAAGGATGCCAAGCACGGCCGCCCAGGGGATTTTCGCCTGGCACTAGCACCCAAGCAGCCGCAGTCGGCCTACAAGTCGATTCTGTTCATCGTCGATCCCAAGGAATTCCTGGTGCGCGAGAGCGTGCTCGTGGATTCGCAGGGCAACACCAACCACTTCACCTTCGACGGCCTGGAAGTGAACGGTAAGGTCGCGGACTCGGTCTTCAAGTGGAGCCCCCCCGCTGGCGTGCGTGTGGTCGATACCGGCCAGATGAACAAGTGAAGGTTTTCTAGGGCAGGGTCGGGTAGATGACGGCGGTCGCGCCCGGGCGCTGGGTTGCGTAGGACAGCTTGATCCAATCGTCGCTCAGCTCGCTGGTGCTGACACGGGCCTCGTCGATCATGCCGACGATGTAGTAGCCCGAGCTGACGCCGCTGTCGCTGGCGCCTTCGGTGGGCGCTGCCGCGGGCTCTTCGCCGAAGCGCCAGAATCCCTGGTACGCGTCGGCACTGGTCAAGGTGGTGTCATCGGCCACGGCCTCGCCATCGACGAACAGGTACTGCCCGGAAGCCGAAAAACGCGCAGTGATGAAGTGCCATCCGCCGTCGTTGTAGCTGGCCAGGCTGGTCACGGTTTTGGGTCCGCCGCCGTGCAGAACCGAGAATGACAAACGTCCGCTGGGCGCCATCGCGACTGAGCGATCGTGGACCTTATCGTCGCTAAGAGTCTTGCTGGCGAATCCGGCTATCCCACCCCCAGTCACGCTGGTTGTCTTGAGCCACAGCGAGAGCGTCATCGGTTGCGGCGCCGGCAGCCGGCGGAAGGTGGTCAGGACCGACTGTCCGTCCAACGCGAGGCCGCTGCCACTGATGCCCTCGCCGCGCGGGTTGGCTGCGGATTGGGTTTGCACGGTACCGGGATTGCCCTGTCCCGAGCCGTCGTCAATCTGCAGGACGCTAGTGTTTGGGTTCTGGCCCATATGGAAGATGCAGGAAAAATCCCCGAACACCGATGCGCTGGACGACGTTGGCGCCGAAAGCTGGTTGCCCCAGTACATGAGGATTGCATTGTTGCGGCTGTTGCCCGTGATGCGCGGGACAAGTACCCAGATTTCCGCCACGGCTTTGCGGGCGTCCCAGCGCTCGATTTCGTGGGCCAGGTTGTTGCCGCCGGTATCCAGAAAGCGGATGTCGGCGCCGTCCGGCCGCGCTTCCCCGAAGGCGAAGTTCATGGCGTTCAGGCGGACGAGCAGTGGGAACGCCGAGATATCCTCACGAACGTTCGCACCTGTGGGCGTGGTGTCGATACCCATTCGCATGGCGTGCGCCCAGTCGGAACAGCGGCCGAGCGTGCACGCATTTGAAAGGCACTGCTCGGAGGCGTCGCAAGCTGAACCTCCGCCCAGCCCGATCTTGGCGTCGGGATTCGGTGCGACCGCCATGGGCCCGTCGTCTTCGGACGGACTCGCATCGACGACGGCTGTTGCCGCATCCGCTGCTGTCCGATTGCTTGCGCAGCCTTCGGCTAACAGCAGCCCAAGCAGGCCGGCGAATTGTGAGTGTGGGCCGCGCCCGGTGGGCAGCGGCCGATCGCGGTGCCGGGCCATGGCTAGCGTTTCCTCTCGCCTTGGGAGAGATAGGCGAGGATCACATCGTCCAGGCTTTGGTCCGTCACGAAGACGCTGGGGGCGCCTTCCTGGGTAGGGGAGCGTTTGGGCTCGGCCGTGCGGGGCGCCTGCGCGGCCTCCGTGACCGGCGCGACGGGCTGGGGTGGCGGTTCGGCTTGGTGGCTGCTGGCCGATCCAGAGAGGTTGCCGGCAATGTTGGCGTGGCTGCCTTGCTTGACCACGTAGGGGCCGCCTGAAACGGGTCGGCGGCGCACCGGCGTGGTGGTGGGCTTGCGCATCGAAGCCGTGGCTGGCGTGCCGGCCCCCACGATGACCTGGCGCTGCACAACCACCGGCGTGATGGGCCGGACGGTTGCTGGACGAACAGAGGCGGTTGGCTGGGGCTTCGCCGGCGCCGTGGGCGGGGCAGGGTCGCTGCCGAATTGTTCGCGCGTGGGGCGGCGGAAGGTGTAGGTGCCCGGGCCTGGCATGGACGGTTTGGTGACGTGGATGGGAAGTGGTTCCGGGGTGGTTGCCCGCTCGGCCGGGGTGGTCGGAAGCGCATCGAGATCGAGGACCTCGACCTCGGCCGGGGCCGCCGCCGCGGTGGGTGCCATGGCAACGGGTTCGGGAGTCGGGACAGCCTCCGGTGCTTCCACTTTTCCGATGAAGAAATCGTCGGCGCGGAAGGTCTCCCCGCGCATTTCAAAGAAGCGCGTGATGCGTTCGTCGAAGGAAGCCTGCTTCAATTCCTTCAGAATGGCCTTGTGCTGGGCCTGCATCATGGTTCGCACTTCGTCCTCTGGCAGGCTGGGGTCGTACTGCCCGCGCTTGCTGGCCAGAATGCTGCCCTCGAAGAATAAGTGCGTGAAAAGATGGGGATTTCCAGGCCCCGAATCCTCGGTTTGAACGTGGAAGATATGCCCACCGTACTTGACGTTGTGGTTGTACCCAAGCAAGGGACTACGGGGCGGCTTCGCCATCTTCGCCGACAGTATAGCGCCAGCGGCGTTTATGCTAAACTGCGTTTCAGGGATTCGGCATGGTCAGCATCACGGCGACAAAAATACGTGATAACTCGCGTGATCCTTCCAGCGTGGTCGGCTTGGGCCGCGCATTCCAGGGCTTTCTCATCAGCTACCCGACCATTGGACGCGGCATGGTGATATTCCGCGAACCCAGCGGGCACCGCATGGTGACGACGCCAGTGCGGCGCGTGCTGGGTGAATTTGGCGAGCCCGATATCTACGTGGAAACCGAGAATTCGGTGTACCGGCTGCGCGTGCGCGCCGGGGCCGCCGTGGCCGACAGCGCGCGCGCCGTTAGCAAGCAGCACTAGCCCCATGTGGGCGTTCTCCTGTCAGCTTTTCCCCGCCGGTTGCCCAGAAACCAACGCCTCGCACTGAACGAGGCCGGGAACACGCCAAAATCGGTGGCCCGCGAATCGGGAACGGCGATTGCAACCGAGAAGCCGCATGCCATCGCCATCGTGCTACTCTCGCCCTGTTTTGGGCACCATCCGTCAAGCTTTGATCTTGGCCGCCGGACGTGGGCGGCCCGTGGCCGATTCCGGGACAGCCAATTGTCTGGCCAAAGTGGGCGCAAGTCCGCTTCTCCTGCGCACGCTGCGCGTCCTGGCTGGCGCCGGGATCCGCCGCGTCGCGATCACCCTGGGCTTCGATGCCCAGCGCGTGCGCAAGGAAGTCGAGGCCATGAAACGGGCGGAAGGCTCCTTGCCCGAGCTGACATTCATCGACAATCCGGCCTGGGAGAGGCCCAACGGCTTGTCGGTTTTGGCTGCGCGCGCGTTTATTACCGAGCGCACTTTGTTGGTCATGTCGGATCAGATCGCCGCACCGCACTTGGTTCGTGAGATGGCCCAGCAGCCCTGCGAAGGCGAGTTGACGGTGCTGGCCGTGGATCCCGATCTGTCACGGGTCTTCGATTTCGACGATGCCACCAAGGTCAAGTTGTGGGACCACAAGAGCCGGGACAAGCGCGTGTCCGCAATCGGCAAGGATCTTGCCGACCACGACGCTGTCAGCACTGGGCTTTTCGTCATGTCGCCCACGCTGGTGGCATGCCTGGACGATCTATCGAAGAACAAGGATCCCTCGCTTACGGAAGGCGTGGCCGAGGCGGCGCGGCGTGGGTTGGTGGTCGCGCACGACGTGGCGGGTGCCATCTGGCAGGACGTGGACTCGGCAGAAATGCGGCTGCACGCCGAATGGCTTGTGCGTGTCTACGGCGACGATCTGCTTCACCCCGGTACCTTGCCGGCATCGCGGACGACTGGCGCCGATACCTTGGCGCTTATCGAGAGCTTGCTGGCGGAAAAGAACCTGCCTCGCTACACCTTGTTCAATCCTGGTCCGGTGGTGACCTCGGCGGGCGTCAAGGCCGCCTTGGTTCACTACGACATCTGCCACCGCGACGACGACTATTCGGGCGTGGTGCGCCGCCTGCAGCAGAAGCTGCGACCCGTGTTCGGCGCTTCCGAAGAGCACGAGATGTTGCTGCTGACCGGATCCGGAACCGCGGCCATGGAGATGGCGCTTTCCTCGGTCGTGCCCGAGGGCAAGAAAGTTCTGACGGTGTCCAACGGCGCCTTCGGCGAACGGCTGGGCGAGATCGCGCGGCTGCACAGGTTTCCGCACGTCTCCCTGTCATGTCCGTGGGGTACCTTGCCCGATCCGTCGGCGCTGGAGGCGATGCTCATCGCCGATCCAGACATCGCGGTGGTGGCCATGATTCACCACGAGACGTCCATCGGCATCGTCAATCCCGTGGGCGCGGTGGGGCGCATCTGCCGGGCGCGCTCGGTGACCCTGGTTGTGGATGCCGTGTCGTCGCTCGGGGCCGAGGACGTTGATGTGGTTCGCGACAACATTGACGTGTGCTTCTCTTCCGCCAACAAGTGCTTGCACTCGGTGTCCGGCGTGTCCTTCGTGTGCGTGGCGCCAGGGGTTTGGCCGCGCATCGCGGACATTCCGCCCCGGGTGTACTACCTGGATCTGAAGCGCTACCGCCGCTACCTGACCGAGGTCGCGCAGACTCCGTTTACACCCGCCGTCTCGTCCTTCTTCGCGCTCGAGAAGGCCCTGGATGAGCTGTTCGAACAAGGGGGCGTGCAAGGCCGGCGTGAAACCTACCGCAGGCGCAACTTGCTTATCCGGCGCGTGCTGACCGACCTCGGCTTCCAATCGTTTACCAACACCGGGCGCGAATCGCACACCATCATGACCGCACGCGTGCCTGCCTTCGTTCAGATTGATGCTCTGTATGCGCGTATGAAGGACCGCGGTTACATCATCTACCGCTGCAAGGGCGAGCTGGGGGCCCATCACATCCAGATCGCCAACATGGGCGAATTGCCCGATGCCACCATTGATGCCTTCCTGGGTGCCATGGCGGAAGAAGTCGCCCTGGCCCGGGCCGCTGTCCCCGCGAAAGACCGCGAGCGATTGCGCTCGCTTTGATTCGGCTGCGGATCGCCGACCGCCCTACGCGGCCGGACCGTGCAGGGGCAGCTCGAACCAAAAGGTGCTGCCTTGGCCGACTTCGCTGTTCACGCCGATGCTGCCGCCGTGGGCCTCGACGGCCAGCTTGCAGAAGTAGAGGCCAAGCCCAGACGATGGAATGCTTTGCCGGACGTTGGTGTCGAGTTGTCCGAACTTCTCGAAGATTTTGGGATGATGTTCGGCGGCGATGCCGGGACCGTGATCGCTGACCTCCACGCGTAAGGATTCGTCCTTGGTTTGCAGCGAAATACGGACGTCGCCGCCGGGTGGCGTCAGCTTGACGGCGTTGGTGACCAAATTTTGGACTACGCGCGCGATGGCGTCGCGGTCAACCGCCGCGCGCACGTGGGAGGATTGGTAAAGTACGTTCTTCTCGTCGGCGAGCGAGCGAATGGCATCGATGGCGTCGGAGACCACGTCGCCGACGTCGCACTCAACCCGACGCAGGGTCATCTGCCCAGACTCGATCTTGCTGGCGTCGAGCAGCACGTTCACCATCTGTACCATCCAGCGGGAAGCCTTCATGGCAAAATCCAGGTTCTGCATGGACTCGGGCGCGATGAAACCCGCCTCTTGTTCGCGCACCAGATCGAGGTAGTTGAACACCGCGGTCAGGGGTGCGCGCAGGTCGTGCACGATCATATGCACCATGCTGTCGCGCATGTTTTCCAGTTCGCGCTGCTGGGCCAGCATGGTCTCTAGTTCGCGCTGCTGCCGGCGCAATTGCAGGTGGACGGCGACCCGGGCTTCCACCTCCTCGACGTGAAAGGGCTTGGTGATGTAGTCGAGCCCGCCGGCGGTGAAGGCACGCATCTTGTCCGCGGTTTCCCCGTAGGCGCTGATGAAGATGACCGGGATGGCCGCGAGGGCTGGGTCCTTCTTCAATTCGGCGCACACCTCGTACCCATCCATTTCGGGCATGTTGACGTCAAGCAGGATGAGATCCGGGGGATCCACCTTGGCCGCCTGCAACGCCAGCCGGCCGCTCGGGACGGGCCGCGCCCGATAGCCGCGCCGCTTGAGCATGTCCGCCAGCATCTGCAGGTTGGCCGGGGTGTCATCGACCACCAGGATGCTCGAACTCGTCTGGTCTGGGGACGGGCTTTCGCGCATGCCGGCTAGTTTCCTAGCCTGTCGATGACGCCCTGGTAGTCGTACGATCGCACCAGCCGGCGCAATTCCTCGGCTGCGGCGGGAGCCGTGTCGGCCAGGTCGCTTACAATTTCCAAGGCCCTATCATACTCCGCCGCGACCGTGGCTGAACGCAACTCCTCTAGAAGACGCGTCGGAGCATTCGAGAGCGCGGCCGGCTGCCAGCCTTCCATGCCCATGGGCAGGCACGCCGGGGTTGGGGTGCGCGAATCCTCGGTGGTGATGTAGTCGAGTTGAAGGTGAGCGCGCAGAATTTCCAGAACTTCCACATCGTGGAAGGGCTTGGCCACGAAGTCATCCATGTTGCCATTGAGCGCGCGCTGGCGATCTTCCTCGAAGGTACTGGCTGTCACCGCGATGATGGGGGTGTTTCGGCCACGCTCGCTTAGCTTGATCCTGCGTGTGCTTTCGAAGCCATTCATGCGCGGCATGCGCAGATCCATGAGGATGGCGTGCGGTTGCAAAATCTCGAAGGCGTGCACGGCTTGCTCCCCGTCGCTTGCCTCGCAGGTCTCGAATCCTACGGAGGTCAGGATCTTGACCAGCAGCTTGCGGCTATCGGCTTGGTCGTCCACGACGAGGATGCGCCAGGGCCCGGTGCCGGGCTTGATGCCAGCGATCCTGCGGTGGCCCGAGCTGCTCTGGAGTTCGGCCAAACGGCCCATCACGAGCGGTATATCGAATCGGAAACAGCTGCCTCTTCCTGGCTCGCTTACCACGGTCACATCACCGCCGAGTAGACGCGCGAATTCGCGGCTGATGGCCAAGCCCAAACCCGTGCCTCCGGCGCGAATGCCAAGCGTCGTCTGGGCGAACTTGTCAAACAGCCGGCCGAGATCGGTGTGGTCGATGCCTGGCCCCGTGTCTTCGACGGCCGTGACCAGTCGCCAGCCCTCGGGTGATTGCTCGGTTCCAATGCTCCACGTGATCTGGCCATGCTGGGTGAACTTCACGGCGTTACCCAGCAAGTTGATGAAGACCTGGCGGACCTTGTTCTCGTCCGATACCACGGCGGCTGGCAGTTCGTCGCACAGCTTGACCACCAGCGACAGCCCCTTGCTTTGTGCGCGCTGCTTGAACATGGCCGCGATGTCCCCGACCAACGCACCCAGATCAAATGTCGTGAGATGGACGTGGGTGCGGCCAGCTTCGATTTTCGACATTTCCAGGATGTCGTTGATCAGGGCCAGCAAGTGTTCGCCTGAACGGTTGATCGTCGTAAGCTGCTCACGGTGCTCGGGCGCCACCGCGGGGTCGCGTAGAAGAAGCTGGGAAAAGCCGAGGATGGCGTTGAGCGGGGTGCGGATCTCGTGGGACATGCTGGCCAGAAACAGGCTCTTGGCGCGATTGGCGCGATCCGCCTCCGCCTTGGCCTCGGCAAGCGCGATGTTCGAGCCTTCGAGCTCGGCCGTGCGCACGGCCACCCGATGTTCCAGTTCCGCGGTCAGGTGCCGGAGTTCATCGCCGATGCGCTTGTGTTCGCTGACTTCGCGGGCCACGGCGATGATGGCAGGCACACCACCGTACTCGATCACGCGCATGCTGATGTCGAAGACGAGCCTGGTGTGGTCAGGCCGAACGTAGGTCAATTCGCAGTTGGCGCGGCCCAATTGGCAGACTGTGTCCAGCTGCGCGGTGGGCACGGTGGGCAGGCCTGCGTCGTCGAGTTCCCAGAAATGCTTGCGCAGTAGTTCTTCGCGGCCAAGGCGAAGGTGGTCGCACGCTGTTTCGTTGGCGTTCACGATGCGGCCATCGAGATTGAGGATCAGAACCGAGTCGGTGAAGCTGTCGAATAGCATCCTGCCACGGCGCGCGGATTGGCGAAGCTCGTCGGCCAGCCGCACGTGCTCGGCCTGGGCGTGCGCGCGTTCGTCGCGCAGGCGTGTTTCGGCCAGCGCGCAGTGAACGCAATGGACCAGCCGATCCAAATTGCCCTTGGGAACGTAGTCGCTGGCGCCCGCTTCCATCAGCATGATAGCGCGCTCATCGGAAATAGGGCTCGACACCAGAATGACCGGAATAGGGCGAGGACTTGCGTCCCGGATGGCGAGAATGTCCCGGGCGCTCGCACCCGGAAGGGTGTCGTCGCACAGAATGACATCCCAAGGCCGCTCGCCGATGACCTGGCTGAGGTTGTGCAATTGATCGACACGCAAGGCATCGATGGCCAACCCTGCCCGGGTCAGGTGGACAAGCACCCGCTCGGCATCGCTGGGTGAGGCCTCGACCATAAGCAGCCGCACGGGTTCGTTCGATGGAGTCACGAGCCTTGCTTGTCCTCGACGGTGGTGCCCATAGCTTCCCCGCGGTGCCGAACAGCCGAATTCCAAGTCTGCAATCGGCGGCTAGGCCGGGAACTTGAGGGGAAAGTCACTGTGCCAGATTCCGGGCAGACGGCAAGCCAGCAACCTGACGCCAACTTGGCGGGGTGTCACCGCTGTGGCGCGCGAAGTCCGCGGAAATGGCCGACATCGCGACGGTACGCTCTTTGCTGAGAGAGGATGACGGAGGAATCCTGATATGGCCGAGAACACCAAGGAAGAAGAACAGCCAGCGGCGAAAGCGCCGGAGAGCCCGAGCAAGATGATACCGATGATCCTTATCGCGAACACCGTGCTCATGGGTGCGGTCCTGGCGGTCGTTCTTCTACGCAAGCCCCAAGCCGCAGCCGCGCCCACCACGCCCGCTGCGAAGACTGACAAGGGGCACGGTGAGGCGCCCGAAGGTGCTGCGGCCAAGGAAGGCGGCAAAGAGGAAGGCGCGGGGCATGGCGAAGCGGCCGGGCATGGCGAGTCCGCCGCGCCCGCGGATCCAAGCGGCGCCCCTGGCCCAATCCTCAAACTTGATAACTTCATCATTCAACTTCGCGGAACGGACACCGATCGCTACGTGCGCGTGGCCTTCGATCTGGAATTGGTCACCGAAACTGACCGTGCGGCCATTCAGTCCCGCATGCCCCATATTCGCGACGCCATCATTTCCTATTTTTCGGATCGCTCCCTTGATGAATTGCGCGGCAGCGAGGGCATGGACCGCATCAAGCTGGCGGTGGCGAAGAAGCTCGACGACATCCTGGCCGCGCATCGTGTGCGCTCCGTCTTCATCACCGAATTGGTCATTCAGTAGCCGACGGCATCGTCACCGGAGAAATCAACCATGGCCTCCCCACTCGACGCACAAGAACTCGATGCCCTCATGCAGGCGATCCAAGAGGGTCGCGTGGGCCCCGGCCCAAGCGCTGATGGCGGCGAGCAAAACGACAGCTCGGTGGTGCAGTACGATCTCACCAGCCAAGATCGCATCATCCGCGGCCAGATGCCGACGCTGGATTCTATCAACGAGCGCATCGCCACCACGTTCGCCAAGGCCCTAGGCGGCCGCCTCCGGCTCGAACTACGCGTGGCCTCGGCACCGGCCGTGCTTATGAAATTCGCTGAGGTCACGGGAACCGTGGCCGATCAAACCGTGACGGGCGTGCTTAGCCTTGGCGCCGGACATGGGCTCGCGCTCACGGTGATGGAAGGGGCGCTGACACGCGGCCTGCTGGGCGCGGCGCTTGGCGATCGCAGCGCGGCCACGGCGGCGAACACGGACGCGGAGCAGCGCAGCGAACTTACCATCGTGGAGAAACTGGTGCTCAAGCACCTGCTCGGCATCTTGGCCGACGGCATGGCCGTCGCCTGGGAGGGCGTGCTCGCGTTCAAGCCCGAGGTCCTGCGTTTTGAATCCGATCCGCGCATGGCCATCATCGCCACGCCCTCGGATGTGGCCATCCTATGCTCCTTCGAGGTCACGGGCGCGATCGATGGCAAGATCATGCTGGCCATTCCCTACTCGGCGGTGGAGCCAGCAAAGAAGCTACTGACCTCGCCGCCCCGGCTGGGCGGCCAGCGCGATGCCAAATTCTCGCAAGCCCTGGCGCGCGAAATCGAGGCCGTCGAAGTCGAGCTGCGCGTGGAGATCGGGCACCGCACTCTACAGCTTGGCGATCTGCTCGAACTCAAGGCCGGCGACGTCATCACCCTCAACACCAGCGAGGGATCGCCTTTGCCCGTGTTTGTGCAAGGCCGGCTGAAGATGACCGCTTCCCCCCGCGTGGTGGGCGGAGGCATGGCCATCGAAATCTTGAAAGCAATCACGCAACCGCCCCAAGCCACGCGCGCCGCCCGGGCGGCTGGACAGGCTTTCGCGCCTTCGGCGCAAACCGCAACCTAAGCGACGAGGAAATCCATGGCAGAAGAAGTCCTAGGCACAAGTGGCGAATCAGGAGCACCGCGAAAGCTGGATCTGCTCCTAGACGTTCCCCTCGATCTTTCGGTCGAACTGGGCCGCGCGCGCATGTCCATCCAGGACTTGCTCAACATGAGTCCAGGATCGGTCATCGAACTGGACAAGATCGCGGGCGAGCCTCTCGATTTCATGGTCAACGGCCGCCTGGTTGCACGCGGCGAAGCCGTGGTCGTCAACGACAAGTTTGGCGTGCGTATCACCGACATTGTCAGTCCATCCGAGCGTATCGCGCGTTTGCGCTAAGCGGAGGTTTCCATGTTCTTTCATCTTGCTTGCTTGCCCTTGGCCGCGGTCCTCATCAACGACGTCCGGATCGAAAGTTCTAGCGGCGCCATGACCGTCGATGTCGCGACTTCCGAGCCCGTTGACCGCGCGGATGTGCGCGGCGTCTCCGGTGGCTCGCGGCGCATGTTCGTGTATCTGCAAGGGACACAGGCAGAACGCAGGTCGTTTGGCACTGGGCCCGAATCCGTCCTGGTGCATCCGCGCGCCCGCTACACCAAACTAGAAATTCCCACGGACGGCCGGTGCGCCGAGCCCATGGTTGTCGAAGCCACCTCCGCCGGCATTCGCGTGCGGGCCGCCTGCCAGAACAGCGGCATGCCCGCCGCCTTGGTGGCTCCCCCGATTCATTTGCCAGGCAAGGACCACGCCGAACAGCCCTCGCCGGATGCGCCCATGGCAGCCCTGGCGCGCAGTCGCTCGCAGACCGATTCCTTGCGGGCCGCGCTGGCCTTGCCCGCCGAGGCGACGGACAAGGAAGGCGATGGCGCTCCAGCGGAGGACGACGGCCATGCCGCCGCCGCGGTGGAACCTTCGGCCAAGAAGGCGCAGCCTGTCGCGGTGGTCCCGGCCGTTCCCGCGGCACCATCCAAGACAGCGGCGCTGGCGCCGACTACCCAGCCCGATGCGCCCCTGGCGGCGCTGGCGTCCACGGATACGCCCAGCCCGGCGGCCGCGGGCAATGCGGGTGGTGAGAGCAAGTCTTCGGCGAGCACGGCGTCCACGGTGCTGGCGGTACTTCTTTTGATTGGTCTTGGCATAGCGGCGACCCTCTTGACCCGCCGCCGGGCCACCCGCACGCGCATGATTCGCATTGTCGAGACCGCGTCGATTGGCCCACGCCGCTCCTTGGTCGTGGCCTGCATTGGCGGCCGCACCATGGTCCTTGGCGTAAGTGAAGCCGGCGTGTCCTTGCTCGACGCGCAGGCCGGAACCATCACCATGCCAGCCGCGCCCGAGCGATCGCCGTCCGCGAGCCTGGAAGAAGCGGCCTTGGGTCTGCGCGGCTTTGGCCGTGCGGAAACACAGATGGAGTCGGCGCCATCGGTGCAGTCGGCGCAGCCGGTAGACGATGGCAAGCACGAGGGATCGATGCTCGGCCGGCTCTTCCATCGTGAGCAGGCACCCCGCGCCACAGCCGGCCGTGCCCAGGAGTTCGACGAACTCTTGGCCGAAAGCCTGGAAGATCAAGATCTGCGGCGCAAGCTGTCGCTCGGCGAGGCCGGACGGGTCGCGTAACCATGCCCGCCGCCGCCGCGCCTACCCTGGTCAATCTCGCGAACACGAGTCTGCAAACCGTCGCGGGCGGCGGTTCGACCGCGGTCAAGTTGTTCCTGGTCCTGACGGCGTTGTCCTTTGGCACCGCCATCATTCTCTCGGTGACCTCGTTCACCCGCATCATCATTGTCTTCTCGTTCCTGCGCCAGGCCATGGGGACGCCACAGTTGCCGCCCAATCAAGTTTTGATTGGGCTGTCGCTGTTCATGACCCTGTTCATCATGGCGCCCACTGTGCACAAGATTCAGGAACAGTCCTTGAATCCACTCATGGAGGACAAGATCACCGTCGGTGAAGCGCTGGATCGCGCGCAGGCACCGCTGTCCGAATGGATGCTCAAGCAAACCAAGGAAGATGACCTGCGGTTGTTCTTCGAGGTTTCGGGTTCGGCCCGTCCGGCGCGTGGTGAGGTCGTGCCCTTCACCGTGCTGGTGCCGTCCTTCATGATCTCTGAACTCAGCACCGCGTTCCGCATGGGCCTGTACCTCTTCATTCCCATGGTGCTCATCGATCTGCTGGTGTCGGTCATCATGATGTCGCTGGGCATGATGATGGTGCCGCCCACGCTGATTGCCATGCCCCTCAAGCTTGGCGTGTTCCTGCTGGCCGGCGGCTGGCATCTGGTCGTGTCGTCCTTGGTGCGGAGCTTCTGATGTCCACCGATCTGCCATCCAGTCTTATGCGCGAGGGCTTCGGCGTGCTGGCCGCCGTGGGCGGGCCATTCGTGATTTCACTGCTCGTGGTCGGTCTGTTGATGGGGCTTCTGCAGGCGGCTACGCAGATCAACGATCCCGCGGTAGGCTTCTTGCCGCGCATGATCACTGGCCTGCTGGTGGCGTACTTCACCGGCCCCTGGGTGCTTGAGCGCCTGTCACGCTATCTGGCGGCGGCATTCCGGGGCATGTCGGGACACATGTGAGCCCATGCTGCCCGGCTTGATGCAGCCCCTTGCCATCGGGTTTTTTCTGGTGCTGGTCCGCTGCACCAGCCTGTTCATGGTGGCCCCCATCTTTAGCGCCAAGACTATTCCAGCGTTGGTGCGCATGGGCTTCTCGGTTCCCATCGCGGTGGCCGTGTTCATCGGCGCCGGTTCACCCGTGTTTGCCGGCTGGGAGCAGCCCGCGCTGCTGATTCCCGCTGTAGTGATGGAGTTGATCATCGGCTCGAGCGCCGGACTGGCTGCGCGTTTTGCCATGGAGGCGTCGATGGCCGCGGGCAGCGCCATCGCCATCGCCGCAGGCGTCAGCTTCGGCTCGGTGATCGATCCTCTGCACGGGGCAGAGAGCACCGCCATCGGCGATCTACTGTCCTTCATCACTATGGCGGTGGCGCTGGCCACGGGCCTGCACCGCGATGCCGTGGTGTGGTTGTGCCGCTCGGTGCAGGAAACCCCGCCGGGCTCGGAATTCTCCGTGGCCACCCTCGCCACGCGCGTGATCTCCGATGGTGCCGCCTCATTCGCGCTGTCGGTTCGCCTGGCCTTTCCCGTGCTGGCCGCCGTCACTCTCGGCCACCTCGGGCTTGGGCTGATCAATCGGGCCGCGCCCCAGTTCAACCTATCCAACATCGGCTTCACCGTCGCGCTGGTGGCGGGATGCGGGGCCTTCTACTTGGTCGCCCCAAGTGCCGCGGTACTGGCCGCCGAGGCCGCGCGCACGGCCTTTGCAAGAAGGTAGGCTCAAAGGCCCGCCTGATGTCCGACGAAACCGAAGACGACCAGAAAACAGAAAGCGCGACCGAACGCCGGCTGCAATCGGCCCGGGAAAATGGTGACATCGCCATTGCACGCGATGTGGGCATGCTGGCCACCCTGGCAGCGGCTGGCGCGGTTCTGACTGCCGTGGGCCCAGGTCTTCGAGACGCCTTGGTCAACCTGGTCTATGCGTCCGCCGAAGGGCTGGGAAATCCCTCGGCAGCGCGCTTGGTTCCCTATCTTTCGCGGCCTGCCCTGGTGACCCTGCTGGTGCCCACGGCCGTGGCCATGGCGGTGATTGTTGTCTATGCGACGCAAACCAAGATGGGGCTGTGGCCCGAGCTGACCTTTCCGGACTTTACCCGTGTGTTCTCGGCGGGGCGGCTGAAGCGGTTGTTCAAGAAGGACATGCTCATCGATTTGGCGTTGGCGGCGGTCAAGGTGCTGACGCTGGGGTGGGCCCTTTGGAGTGCCTT
>Ga0302322_100001827_pt1 | contig 17720 bp, 14 predicted proteins | sample Fen_T0_2_FD_203757 | JGI IMG/M metagenome (GOLD analysis project Ga0302322, IMG submission 203757) | Peat permafrost microbial communities from Stordalen Mire near Abisko, Sweden - Fen_T0_2 | ecosystem: Environmental > Terrestrial > Soil > Wetlands > Permafrost | place: Sweden: Abisko... | reverse complement strand
GTGAACGACATGGTGGCGGGGCACATCGCGGTGAAGAAGAAGGCGATGGCGGTGGTGAAGGCGTTCGGGGAGGGTGATTTCGATGTGCCGTTGGAGCAGTTCCCGGGGAAGAAGGCGTTCATCAACGAGACGGTGGAGCAGGTGCGGGGGAATCTGCGGGCGTTGATCGCGGATACGTCGATGTTGGTGGATGCTGCGGTGGGGGGTCGGTTGGAGGTGCGGGCGGAGGCGTCGGCGCATCGTGGGGGGTTCCGGTCGATCGTGGAGGGGATCAATGCGACGTTGGATGCGGTGATCGGGCCGTTGAACGAGGTGTCGCGGGTGTTGGTGGGTCTGGCGGAGGGTGATCTGACGCAGCGGATCGATGAGGTGTATGCGGGGCAGTTGGAGTCGTTGCGGGTGGCTGCGAATCATTCGGTGACGAGGTTGACGCACACGGTCAGTGAGGCGGTGGCGGCGTGTGATCAGTTGGCGTCGGCGTCGGGGCAGATCTCGGGGGCGGCGCAGTCGTTGTCGCAGTCGGCGACGGAGCAGTCGGCGAGTGTGGAGGAGACGAGTTCGAGTATCGAGCAGATGGCGGCGAGTATCGCGCAGAACAGTGACAACGCGAAGGTGACGGATCAGATCGCGGCGAAGGCGGCGTCGGAGGCGACCGAGGGTGGGTCGGCGGTGGCGCGGACGGTGGAGGCGATGAAGGAGATCGCGGCGAAGATCGCGATCATTGATGACATCGCGTTCCAGACGAACATGTTGGCGTTGAACGCGACGATCGAGGCGGCGCGGGCGGGGGATCACGGTAAGGGGTTCGCGGTGGTGGCGACCGAGGTGGGGAAGTTGGCGGAGCGGTCGCAGGTGGCGGCGCAGGAGATCGGGGAGTTGGCGGCGGGGAGCGTGCGGACGGCGGAGCGGGCGGGGAGTCTGTTGCAGGAGATCGTGCCGAGTATCGGTCGGACGTCGGATCTGGTGCAGGAGATCGCGGCGGCGTCGGCGGAGCAGACGTCGGGGGTGGGGCAGGTGAATGTGGCGATGGGTCAGTTGACGCAGTTGACGCAGCAGTACGCCTCCTCCAGCGAGGAGTTGGCGGCGACGGCGGAGCAGATGATGAGCCAGACCAGTGGGTTGCAGCAGATGATGCGGTTCTTCAACACCGGTGAGGACCGGCCCGCGGTCGGTGACGCGATGGGTGGTCCCGCCCGCCCGGTCGTGTCCGGCAAGCTGCCCAGCCCGCGGCGGGGTGTGCCCGCCCGTCCCCGGATGGCCGAGGGCAAGTTCGACCGTTTCTGATCAGGGTTCCGATCAGCTTCCTGACCAGGGTCTCCCGATCAGGTGCCGGCCGTCCCGCCGACCACGGGACGCACGGTGAGGCCCCCGCCGGACGGCAGGCGGACGTCGACGTGCACGGACGTCGTCAGGTCCGGCGGGGTGCGCCCGTCGGCCCGGTTGTCGGCGGGGGTGTCGGTGGGGCGCGGTAGCGTGCGCCGGACGGACGACGAGAGGACGGTCATGCGGATCGGCATCCACCTTCCCCGGTTCACCTACGCGGGCGGCCCCGCCACGCTCGGGGCCGACCTCGCCCGGATCGCCCGTGCGGCGGACGCCGCGGGCGTGGACCGGCTGAGCGTCATGGACCACGTCTGGCAGATCGGCGTCCACGGCCCTGTCGACGACCCCATGCTCGAGGCGTACACGACGCTCGGGTTCCTCGCGGCGCACACCTCCCGGGTGCAGCTCCTCACCCTGGTCACCGGCGTCACCTACCGCGACCCCGGCCTGCTCGCCAAGATGGTGACCACCCTCGACGTGCTCTCCGGCGGCCGGGCGATGTGCGGCGTCGGCGCGGCCTGGAACGAGGACGAGTCCCGCGGCCTCGGCCTCTTCTTCCCCCCGACCGCGGAGCGGTTCGAGCGCCTCGAGGAGGCGCTGCAGATCTGCCTGCAGATGTGGTCCGGTGACGAGGGGCCCTACGACGGGCGGCACTACCGGCTCGAGCGCACGCTCAACGTCCCGCAGACCCTGCACCGCCCGCACCCGCCGATCCTGATCGGTGGCGGCGGGGAGAAGAAGACGCTGCGCCTGGTGGCCCGCTACGCACAGGCGTGCAACCTCTTCGGCGGCCCGGAGCTGCCGCACAAGCTGCAGGTGCTGCGCGAGCACTGCGAGCGCGAGGGCCGCCCCTACGAGGAGATCGAGAAGACCTGCGTGTACCCCTTCGACCTCGGACCGGACGGCGAGCGGGTCGAGCAGACCCTCGCCGACCTGCGGCAGCTGGCCGACCTCGGGATCCAGGTCGCGCACGGGCGGCTCGAGGCCGTGCAGGAACCCCGCGCGCTGGAGCTGCTCGGGGAGCGGATCGTCCCCGCCGTCGCCGCCTGGTGAGACCGCGCGCGCTGCTGCGGCGCCACGCCGCGCTCGGTGACGTCGAGGCGCCCGGGCCGCGCCCGCTCCCGCCGCCCGGCCCGCTGGTCCGGTGGGCGCGCCCGCTGCTGCTGCCGGTCAGCTCGGTGATCAGGGCGGCGGCGGCCGAGCCGGTCCTGAGCCTCACCTACGACGACGGGCCGCACCCGCGGCAGACGCCGGAGCTGCTCGACGTCCTGGCCGAGCACGGCGCCCGGGTGACCTTCTTCGTCCTCACCGACCGGGCCCGGGAGCACCCGCGCCTCGTCGGCCGGCTGCTCGCCGCGGGGCACGAGGTGGCCGTCCACGGGACCGACCACGCGCGGCTCGCCGACCTGCCCGCGGCGGACGCCGTCCGCCGGTTGCGCCGCGCCCGCGACGTGCTGCAGGACGTCGCGGGGCGGCCCGTGCACCTCTACCGCCCGACGTACGGCGCCCTCACCGTGACGACGGCCCTCGCCGCCGGGGTCCTCGGGCTGACCCCGGTCCTCTGGTCGGCGTGGGGGCTGGACTGGGTCGACGCCCCCGCCCAGGACGTCGTCGGCCGGGTGGTCGGCGCGCTGCACCCCGGGGCGATCGTGCTCCTGCACGAGACCACCGACGACCAGGAGACCCTCGGCTCGGGCACCGCGCCGCGGTTCTCCCGGGCCGACGTCGCGCGGGGCGTCCTCGCCGGGATGCGCGCGCAGGGCTACGCCTCGGTGCCGGTCGGCGAGCTGCTGGAGCGCTACCCGGCCGTCCGCGCCGTCAGCCTGGCCCGGTGGGCGGGCCCGGTGCGGCGCGCGGGCCGGGTGCGGCCGAGCTGAGGGTCCTCCGGGCGGAGGACCCCGCGGACGCGGCATCATGGCCCCCAGCCCGACCGCAGGCCCCCGCTCGCCGAGGAGAATCATGTCCGCCCACCGCTGGATCGTCGTCGCGGACTCCCCGTTCCTGCCCGCCCACGGGGGTGGTGAGCGGGAGCACCTGGGCTTCGTGCGCGCCGCGGCCCGGCGGGGCCGGCTGGCGCTGCTCGTCGTCCCGGGGGCGACCGAGGACGACGTCGCCGCCTACCAGCGCGAGCTGGGGGACGTGCCGGTCGTCGTGACGGCCCGGCGCACCTCGCCGTTGCTGCTCGTGCACCCCACCAAGCCCTACGTCGTCGCGTCCCGGCCCGCGCCCGGCTGGCTCGTGGCCCGGGTGGCCGCCCTCGCGCCGGACGCCACCGGGGTGGTCGTCTTCTCCTACAAGTCGCACCGCATCGGCGAGGTGCTCGCGCGCGGCCTGCGGCTGCCAGCCGTCCTGCGCCAGCACAACCGGGAGGGCGCCTACCACCGCAGCCTGTCGGCGGGCACGCCCGGACCGCGCGGGCTGGTCCTCGCCTGGGAGGCGCTGCGCATCGAGCGGGACGAGCGGCGCCTGGGCCGGGCGGGCTGGCTGGCGGGCACCGCGGACATCTCCCTCGGCGACGCCCAGTGGCGCCGCACCACGGGCGCGCACCGCGTCGTCCACGTGCCGCCGTTCGCGCTCGACCTCGGCCCGGCCGCCGACCGCGCCCGGGAGCCGCTGGCGGGCGACGACGCGGGGGGGCCACGCGTCCTCTTCCTCGGCGCGCTCGACGTGGCGACGAACACCGAGGCGATCGGCTGGTTCCTCGACCGGGTCTGGCCCGTCGTCACGGCCCGGCACCCGACCGCCGTCCTCGACGTCGTCGGCCGGGCGCCCTCGGCGGTCCTGCGCACCCGGCTGGCGGGCGAGCCGCGGGCCGAGCTGGCCGCCGACGTGCCCGACGTGCGTCCCTACCTGGCCCGGGCGGCGGTCGCGGTCAACCCGGCCGTGTCCGGCTCGGGCGTGAACATCAAGCTCATCGAGTACCTGGACGCCGGGATCCCGCTGGTCAGCACGTCGCTCGCGACGCGCGGGCTGCCGCTGACGCCGGGCGCCCACCTGGAGATCCGCGACGACGAGGCGGGCTTCGCCGATGCCGTCCTGGACCTGCTCGCCGATCCAGAGGCCGCGCGGGCCATGGGCAAGCGCGGTCAGGCCCACATCCGCGACGTCCTGGACGCCGACGTCAACCTCGACCGGATCGCCGACCTGCTCGCCACGTCCGGCCGCTGACCCCTCGACGGCTCAGCCGCTGACGCCTCGACGGCTCAGGGGGTGCGGCTCGCGGGGCTCCGCAGGTTCGGCGCGGGCGCGCCCCAGAGCTTGCGGTACTCCGCAGCGCCGCGCGGGTTCTGGTTCGAGTCCCAGACCGCCGACCCGAGTGAGGAATCCATCTCGTTGAAGTAGTTCTCGTACGCCAGGATGTCCTTGTTCTGCTGGAAGAACCCGTACATCTGGTAGATGAAGAACGGGTTGTCGCCGCTGCCGCTGCGGTCGGTCGACGTCATGCCCCACTCGGGCACCGCGAACTGCTTGTGGTGCGCCCGGGCGAAGTCGGCGACGTCGGCCAGGCCCGCGGCGTCCGGCGGGCGCAGCGTCCGCTCCCACTCGCCGCCGTTGCGCGATTTCAGACCGTAGGAGTCGTAGTGGTCGCACCCGACCACGTCGACGACGTCGTCGCCCGGGTAGAGGCGGTTCAGGTTGTCCATCCGGTCGCCACCGCCCTCCAGCGGGCTGCCGCAGGTGATGTCGAACCCGAAGCTGAGCTTGGGGGAGACCGACTTCAGGACGGACTGCACGTGGCGCCAGGCGGCCCGGTACTCGTCCGCCCGCGCGGCGGTGGCGCCCCACGGGAACCAGGTGCCGTTGGCCTCCAGGCCGATCCGGACGAACGTGTCCCCGCGGTGGTGGTCGTTCATGATCTGCCCGACGGCCCGCCAGACGTCGTCGTGGCGCCCGGCGGCGACGTCCGCCAGCGAGCCGCCGTCCTGCTTGGGCAGCAGCGGCAGGCCGTAGGAGATCCGCCCGTGGAAGGCGTCGAGCGTGCCGACGTGCCAGTCGGACTCCTTGAGCTCCGTCCAGGTCTGGTACGCCGGGTAGGTGGTGACGACGTCGGCGGGCTGCCCGCGCCAGGTGCCGAACGCGTCGATCCGCTCCACCGAGATGCCGCCGCCGGTCCAGGCGCCGCTCGGCCAGGTGCGGCCCGCGGGCAGGGACGCCGCCCGACCGGTCGCGGCGGGCACGCCGTCCGGGGCGTCCTCGACCTGCACCGGGCGCAGCACGACGTAGGCCGCCACCGCACCCGCGACGGCGAGCACGGCCACCGCCGCCCCGGCGACGGCCACCGGGCGGGACCGCAGCCGGCGCCGCCGCGGTGCGGCGGGGCCGCCGCGCCGGGAGGCCGGCCCGCCCGCGGGGGGCCGCCCGGCGCCGGGGAGCTGCTCGCCCATGGGGAGCCGCTCGGTGCCGGGGAGCCGCTCGGCCCCGGGGAGCGCCATGGTGGGCGCCTCCGCGGACGGGCCGGGCCAGGGGGCGGGCCGGTCGTGCGGTCCGTCGAACGACATGCCCGCCATGCTAGGAGGCCGCCGGTTAACACGTCCCTGTGTAGGGTTCCGCGCGTGACGAACGCGTTTCAGAGCTCCCGGTTGAGGATCGTGTACCGCTCCCACGGCGGGGAGAACATGAAGGCGCGACCGCCCTACTACAGCAAGATGCTGGCGCTCGCCTCGGTGGTGCGCTCGGTGCGGGAGTCCGGCGTCGACCCGCAGGTGATCTTCTGGAACGACGGCCCCATCCCGCAGGACCGGATGGAACTCATGCGGGCCACCGGCGACATCGTCCCGGTCAGCGCGGGGAGCAACCGCGAGTCCTACCGCGGCGCGATCGACTTCGCGGCGCGCGGGGGCTGGCCCGACACCGACCTGGTGTGGTTCGCCGAGGACGACTACCTGTACCGGCCCGAGACCTTCGCCAGCCTGGCCGAGGCCGCCGCGGCGATCCCCGACGCCGACTACCTGTCCGTCTTCGGCGGGCTGGCCCTCGACGTCGACGCCCCCCGGACGGCGCCGCCGGACCTGTCCCGCTGGGGGGCGACGGACGCGACGGTGGCGGTCCGGGTGGGCGAGGTCACCTGGTACCGGGGGGTCAGCACGACGAGCACCTTCGGCGCCCGGCTCGGCGTCCTGCGCGAGGACCGGCACCTGCTGCGCCTGCTGCCCTACAGCGGTGGGGCCTGGGACCACACGACGTGCATCACGGTGCAGGGGCGCCAGCCCTTCCCGTGGTCGGACGTGGTCGGGGAGGTGGTGCCGATCGGCCGGCCCGCCACCCAGTGGCCCGCCTCGATCGCCCGCGGCCTCATCCGCTCGGGCGTGAACCTGCGCTCCCACCGCGCCGAGAGCCGGCGGCGCCGGCTCTACCTCTGCGAGCCCACGTGCGCGTTCCACCTCGAGGTCCCGCAGCCCGACCCGGAGCTGCCGCCCCCGCCGCCGGACACCCCGTGGGTCCTCCTCGCGGAGGAGACGCGGCGCTGGGCCGCGTCCCAGGGGATCACGGTGCCGGAGCACGCCTCCGCCTGACCTGCGCCGGGCCGGTGCCGGGCCCGTGCCGCCGGGCCCGTCACCCCGACGCCGCGGTCCGCGGCGTCAGGGTTCCGGGCCGTTCAGGGGCGCGTCAGGGGGTGCCCCAGGGCTCCACGCCCGGCCCCTCTCCGGGGGGCTCCGCCACGTCGTGGGACGGCGTTGCGGGGGCCCCTGTCGAGGGGGCGGCCGGCTCGGCCGCGTCGATCGGGACGTCGATCGGGGCGACCGTCACGGGCCCTGCGTCGGGCGTGCGGTCGGACCGGCGCGGCAGGTCGCCCTTGCGCTCGGAGAGCGCGCGCCGCACCTCCTCCGACGCCTGCCCGAGGGTGGCCCCGAGCGCCTCGACGAGGGACTGTCCCACCTGCCGGACGTCGGCCTGGACGGACGAGTCCCGGGCCGCGGCGCCGAGGGCCTCGAAGGCGTCCTGCACCGCCGCACCCGCCCTGCGGGCCGCGTCGACGAGCTCCTGGCGGGACTCCTGCCCGTCGTGGCCGTGCTGCTGCTCGTAATGGATCTTGAGCTTACGGCCGAGCTCGGTCAGCTTCTCGCCCGTCTCGTTCCACGAACCTCGCGCATCTGCCATGACCCCACACCTACCTCCCTTTCGCCCTTGCTGCCAGGGTGGTAGCGGTACCTGTGGATCGGGCGGTGTGTGCCGCGCCTCGGGCGGTCACTCCTTGTCCAGGGAGCGAACCGAATGTAGCGTAACGGACATCGGTATCCTCGCAATTCGGACGGCCCGGCTCTGCTGTGACCCTCACCTTGAGGTTTACAGTTGTCCCGGGCGATTCGCGCGCCGGGGAGCGGTCGAGGTCTGGCACGATTTCAGAGGATCGATGACGATGAGCATCGGCCCCGGTCGCACACGCGTGCGTTCGGGCTCGTCCATGCTGGGCTGCCCGGGGAGGGCGACATGGCTGTATCGATCGCGACGTCGGTCGAGGGTGCGGTCCGAGCGGCGACCGGCCCCACCGTCAACACCAACGGGGTGGTCGAGTGGGGCGTCAAGAACGTCATCCCCCTGTTGCTGCTCATCATCGGCGTGTCGATCATCGCCAGTGCCCGCAAGGGCCGCATGTCCGAGAACGCCAACACCTTGACGAACGTCGTCATCGGGTCCGCCGTGATCGGTAGCGCGGCGCTCCTGTTCGCGTTCGCCACGTCCCTGAGCAACCTCTTCTTCGGTGGGTGACCCATGCGTGTCGCGCCGGATGACGAGGTCTACCGCGTCAACACCGTCTGGCTGGGACCCCGGGGACTGACCTTCCCGTGGACGGCGCGCTACCTGGCGTACGCCGTGTGGCTCGTCACGTTCCTCGTGGTCATCACCTTCGAGGCCGTCACCCCCCTGTCGGTGGGCATCCCGCCGACGTGGGAGGTCGTCATCACCACGCTCTTCACCTACGCCGTCATGGGGTTCGTCGACCACGAGCGACCCGTCTCGTCCGTCTGGCAGACGTTCGTGGCGGACGTCGGTGCCCCACGTCGGCCAACGTCCCGAACCATGGTCACGTCAACCCGTAAGGTGCGGATCCGGCAGACCCGGCAGCGGGGACCGTCCGGGTCGGCCGGCGGCCGGCGGGCCCGCCTCCCTCGGAAGGTCGGTTGATGACCGCACGGAACCGATCCGGCACGGCCGCCCGCCGGCAGGCGCGCTCACCCCTCGCCCTGCGCCGGATCGAGGGGAACCTGACGTTCGGCGCCGGGACGGTCTGGGCCTGGTTCTGGGTCCCGACCGAGCGGTGGGCCTTCCGTCCCGACGGCGAGCGGTCCAACCTCGTCGTCGACCTGGCGTCGCGCGTCGCGGCCCTCTCGGGCCGCCAGCTCCACCTGAGGATCACGTCGCGTCCCTACCCGGCCGCGGCGTGGGCGCGCTCGCTCGACCAGCGCACACCGCAGCCGCTGCGCACGTCCACCGGTGCGAGCTGGGCCGACCACCTGGTCCGCACCCAGCGGCACGTGCGGGCCTCCACGATGGCCGACAAGGAGATCTACCTCGGCGTGCGGCTGGGTGAGGCCGGCGGCATCGGTGGCGGCATCGGGCGCCTGCTCGGCGGCCGGAGCCGCGGCCCCGCGCGCGAGCGCCTGGAACGGGATGCCGCGCTCGTCGCCGAGACGGTCGCCGGGGCCGGGCTCTACGCCCGCCCGGCCGAGACGGCGGAGCTGGAGTGGCTCCTGCACCGCTCCCTCGGCATCGGGCTGCCGGCGCCGGGATCGCTGTCCCCCGTGCGGGACACCACCTGGGAGACCGAGGACCTCTTCGAGATCAGCGACTCGGTGGCCTTCGAGGCGGAGCCGTTCGGGCAGACCGTGTCCATCACCCGGCGCGGCGGCGGTCGCGATCCCCTGGTGCGGCACGCCTCCGTCCTGACGATGGGCCGGGTGGAGACGGTCGAGGTGCCCGAGACCGCCCAGGACCCGTGGCTCGTGCAGACCGACCGGTTGCCGTTCGGGGTCGAGTGGTCGATCCGGCTGGACGTGCTGGACGGCGAGCAGGCCCTGGACGCCGTCGCCCGCAAACTCCTCGTCGTCCGCGACATGCAGCGCCACTACCGCGAGCACGACCTGGACGAGCCGCTGGCCCTGGAGCGCCAGGCCCGCCAGGCCCGGGAGATGCAGGACGCGATGTCGTCGGGCGGGGACGTCGCGGGCACCCGGGTGCACGGCTGGTTCCGGATGGCGGTCTCGGCCGACACGCGCGAGCAGTGCCTGGAGCGCGTACGGGCGGTGACCGACGTCTACCGCAAGCGCCGGATGACCGTCGTCCTGCCGAAGGGACAGTTCGGGCTGCTGCGGGAGTTCGTGCCCACCGAGCCGCTGTCGTCGACCGCGTACCGGCGCCGGCTGCCCGTCGTCTACTTCGCCGCGGGCATGCCGAACTCCTCCTCCAAGCTCGGGGACCGGCGCGGGCCCTACATCGGGCACACGTCGACCTCGAGCCGGCGCGCCGTCATGTTCGACACCCACTTCGCCACCGAGGTCCGCGAGACGTCGGGCCTGGTGCCGATCGTCGGGGCGCTGGGGTCGGGCAAGTCGGTGCTGGCGGGCCTCATCACCTACGAGGCCGCCCGCCGGGGGATCCCCGCCGTCGTCCTCGACCCGTCCGGCCCGCTGGCGAACCTCACCCGGATGCCGGAGTTCGCGGGGCAGGCGCGCCACATCGACCTCACGACGGCGGCGCCCGGCACCCTGAACCCCTACGCCGTCGTCCCCGAACCCCGTCCGGTGGACTACACCGACGAGGACTCGCTGATCGAGGCGCGGGCCCTGGCCACCCAGGACCGCAAGATGCTCGCCCTCGACGTCGCGACGATGCTCCTGCCGCCCGGCCTGGCGTCGATGCCGCGCACCCGGATGCTGCTCACCGAGGCGGTGCGGGCCACCCGCGGCGCCCCGATGACGAGCCTGTGGAGCGTCGTCGAGATCCTGGAGTCGCAGGGCGAGGACGACGCGTCGGACATCGCGGCGTACCTGCGCGACATGGCTGAGCTGCCCCTCGCGCGGCTGTTCTTCCCGACCGGTCCGGTGGGCGACCCGGAGGGCGTCGGCGCCCAGGTGCTCACCGTCCTCACCATGCCCGGCCTGATCCTGCCGCCGTCCGGCGTGAGCCGGGAGCACTGGTCGACGAGCGAGCAGCTCGCCGTCCCGCTGCTGCACCTGGCCTGCTGGTACGCCACCCGGGCGATCTACGGCCGGCCCCGCACCGAGCGCAAGCTCATCGCCCTCGACGAGACGCACTTCCTCGCCGACTGGGGCGCGGGCCGGTCGCTGTTCACCCGGCTCGGGCGCGACTCGCGCAAGTGGAACACGTGCGTGCTCGCCGCCTCGCAGAACCCCTCGGACGTCCTCGGGATGGAGGTGTCCAACTTCATCTCGTCGGCCTTCGTAGGCCGCATCGAGGACGAGGAGGTCGCCTCCGACGCGCTGCGGATGCTGCGCATCCCCGCGGGCGTGGGGTACGAGTCCGTGCTCGCCCGGCTCTCGCCCCGGGGTGCGCCGGGGGAGCGGTCACGGATCCGGGAGTTCGTCATGCGCGACGTGGACGGGAACGTGGACCGGATGCGGGTCGACCTGGATCACCTGCCGGAACTGCTCGCGGCGCTCGACACCACCGCGCGCCCCGACGAGCGGGAGGAGCAGTTCGCCGTGCCCCCGGGCCGGGCGGACGCCGTGGCGCCGTGGGACGTGCCGGCGTTGCCGGTCACCGTCGGCGCCGGTCCCGCCGAGGCCGCGGCCCCGGCGGGTCGCCAGACCGGTTCGCCGGTCGGGTCCTCGACCGCGTCGTCGGTCGGTTCCTCGGTCGGCACGGCGGTGGCGCGCCGGGACGCGGCGGCGGCGGGGTGGGCGCGCAAGGTGTCCTCGGACGCCCGGGCGGGCCGCCCGGCCCTGCAGCCACCACCACGGTCGGACGGGCCGCCACCGGAACGGGACGGCGAGCAGCGGTCGTCGGAGCAGGCACGGGACGGGGCCGACGGCACGGCCCCCGGAGCGGACGGGCAGGGGGTGCACGTTGCATGACGCCCCGAAGCGGTTGGCGGCGATGGGCCGCCGTGACGGTCATGTTCGTGGTGGCCCTGCTCTCGATCGGGGTGGTCCTGCCGTCCTCGGCGTCGGCCATTCCCGGATTGTCGGACTGCAAGGACGCGCCCACCCCTGAGGTGCCGGGGCGCGGCGTCGAGGCGTTCTTCGAGCCCGCGCCGGCGACGCCCCCGCCTGCGGCGGACCCGTTCGCGGCCGGGGCGACGACGTCGATCCACGAGCAGTACGGGTACGCCGGCCTGCGGTGGAACACCTACGACCTCGGCTGCACCGGCTCGCCCGAGGCGAGCGTCGGCTCGACCGTGGCGAACTGGATGTTCACCCTGCCCAAGGCGGTCGTCGCGGCGACCGGCGCCATGCTCGGCGCCTCGTTCCAGCCGGACTTCCTCAAGGTGTTCGACCCGCTGATCCAGCAGGTCGTCGACGCGTTGCGCCAGAGCGTGTTCGACCAGTGGGCCGGGCTGGTGCTCGCGGCCCTCGGCTTCCTCATCGTCTGGCGGGCGCGCCGGGCGTCGCTGCGGGGGACGGCGTCCGCGATCGGCTGGGCGATGCTCGTCATGGTCATCGCGACGGTGCTGTTCCGCTGGCCGCTCGCCGCGGGGCAGGCCGCCGACGCGACGGTGACGACGACCATGTCCGGCGTCACCACGGCGCTGCAGGAGCACGATCCGAACGGCCGGACGACGACGGGCACGCTCGCCGCGAACAACCTGCACGACGCGCTGCTGTACCAGGTGTGGCTCGGCGGCGAGTTCGGGGACGCCAACTCGGTCACCGCGCGCCGCTACGGCTCGCAACTCTTCGACGCCCAGGCCCTGACCTGGTCCCAGGCCGCGACCCTCGCCCACGACCCCGCCGCCGGCCAGAAGATCATCGAGGACAAGAAGGCGAAGTTCGCCGAGATCGCAGCAAAGGTGAAGGCGGAGGACCCGGACGCCTACGAGTACCTGATCGGCCGCCGCAGCGACGCCCGGATCGGGTTCTCGGCGCTGTCCCTCTTCGCCGTCGCCTGTGCCGTGCCGTTCCTGCTCACGGCGGCCCTGCTCATCCTGGGTGCGCTGATCATCACCCGGTTCGCGGTCATGCTCTTCCCGGCGATCGCGACGCTCGGCCTCTTCCCGACGATGCGCCAGCTGGTCGTGGGCGTCGCCAACACGGTGGCGGCCGCCGTCATCAACGCGATCGTCTTCGGCCTGGGCAGTGCGGTCATGGTCAAGGCGTTCGGGGTGATCATGGCGCCCGGCGCCGGGTTGCCGGCGTGGCTCGTGGTGGCCCTGGTCCTGCTGCTCACCGTGGTCATGTGGGTCGCGCTGCGCCCCTTCCACCGGCTCACGGCCATGGCCGCGCCCGGCCGGAACCCCTTCGCGGACGCTGCCGGTGCCTTGGGCACCGTGAGTCGCGGCGTGGGCCGCGTCGGCGGCAAGCTCGCCGGGACGGCGGCCGGTGTGGTCCTCGGCGAGAGCGCCGCCCACCGGAACGAGGAGAAGGACAAGGACCGGCCCCAGGACGAGCATGCACCCCGGGCCGAGGCCGACCGGCGGACCGGGGACGACGGGGACGCGGTCCCCGCCATCGGCACGTCCGGCGGCGCGCGACCGGCTCTCGGCGGTGGCGGGCGCGCCGAGCGCCGGCCCGTGCTCGGCGCGGGTCCGGCCTCCGGCGAGGACGCCGGGGGCGGCCGGTCCCGGCTGCTGCCCCGCCGTCGGGGCTCGTCCGACCGGCCCGCGGAGGCGGCCGACCTGGTCGCGGCGGAGGTGGGCCTGGCCGGGACCGGCGAGGCCCGGGCCACCGCCGGGCAGGCCCCGGCCGGCGGCACGAGCGGCGCGGGCGGCGCGGGCGCAGAGGCGGGAGCGCGGCCGGGGGCCCCGCGCCCGTCGGCCGACCGGCCGCTCGTGCGCCGCTCGGAGGCCCTCGACCTCGACGACGGCGGGACCGAGCCGGCGGTGGGCGGCGGCGCCCGCGGGGCGCGGCCCGCGCCCGTGCGGCGCCGCGACGTCACCCTGCCCGACGATCGGGTAGGACGCGGCGCGTCCGTCGACCTGGCCGACGACGCCTACGCCGAGTACCGGCCGACCGACCGTGGCTGACCTGCTCTCCTGGGCCTTCCACTCGCCGCGGCGGGTGGTGGCGCTGGCGGTGGTGCTGGTCGCGGTCCTGGTCGGGGCCGGTGCGGCGTTCCGTGCCGTCGGGTCGGGACCGGCGTCCGGCGACGGGTCGGCGGACCGCTCCACGCAGCCGGTGGCGCTCGCCGACCAGGGTGCGGCCGCGGCGGCGGCGGTCACCTTCACCCGGGCGTGGGCGAGCAAGCCGGCCGACCGGTCGGTCCAGCAGTGGCGGCAGGACCTGCACGGCCTGATCACCCCCGAGCTGGAGCGGCTGCTCGCCGACACCGACCCGTCGTCGCTGCCCGGCGGGTCGCCGTCCGGCCGGACCGTCGTCCGGTTCGTCTCCGGGGCGTCAGCCATGATCGAGGTGCCGCTGAGCACCGGCCGGCGGGTGCTGGTCACCGTGGTGCTGTTCAACGGGCGGTGGCTCGCGAACGACGTGCAACCCCTCGCCGGCAACGACGGGGACGTCCCCGGGGTCGCGCCGAGCACCTCGGGTGCCAAGGGCTGATCGTGGGCCGCATCGTGGTGCGGGCCGTCGCAGGGATGACCGTGCTGGCGACCGTGACGTTCGTCGGCGTCGTCGCGATGCTGTTCGCCAGCGCCACCGGCGACCCCGGCGCGAACGGCGGCGCGGGGCTGGCCCTGTGCAGCTCCCAGCTGGTGGGGCTCGGCGCGGTGGGGGACCTGGACGCGGACCAGCTGACGAACGCGCGCACGATCATCGAGGTCGGCCGGTCCCTGCAGGTGCCCGACCGCGGCGTCGTCATCGCCCTGGCGACCGCCAAGCAGGAGTCGGACCTGCGCAACATCCCCTACGGGGACCGGGACAGCGTCGGCCTGTTCCAGCAGCGGCCCTCCACCGGCTGGGGCACCGCCACAGAGCTCACGACCCCGCAGATCGCCGCGCGCAAGTTCTACACCGCGTTGCTGCAGGTGCCGGGCTGGCAGTCGCTGGCGCTCACCGTGGCCGCCCAGGAGGTGCAGCGGTCGGCCTTCCCGACCGCCTACGCGCAGTGGGAGGCCCTCGCGACGGCGATCGTCACCGCGGCCGGCGGCGGCAGGCCGCAGCTGGACTGCACGTCGGCCATCGGCTTCACGGCCCCCACGGGCGCGGTGGGCGACATGCTGCGGGTGGCGCTCGGCCAGCAGGGCAAGCCCTACGTCTGGGGTGCCACCGGCCCCGACGCGTTCGACTGCTCCGGCCTGGTCGTCTACGCCTGGCGGATGGCCGGCTACCGGCTCACGGTGCGGACGTCGGAGGAGATGTGGGCGGCCTCCGACCGGGTGCAGGCCGGCAGCGAGCAGCCGGGGGACCTGCTCTTCACCCATTTCGCGGCGGCCGGCCCGGGCCACGTGATGATCGTCGTCCGGCCCGGGACGGCGGTGGAGGCCCCGCAGACCGGCGACGTCGTCAAGGTCATCTCCTACCGTCCCGCCGACTGGACCATCGGCCGCCTCCGGTCGAGCGCGCTGCAGCCCGTGACCGCCCGCTGACCCGCGTTCCTCGGCGGCTTCCGCCGTTCTGCTGACCGCCTCCACCAGCATCGATGACGTATCGTGGCTTCCCAAGTGCAAGGAGTGATGAACAGGGGGTTCGCGGTGTCGCAGTCGCCCTCGCCCGCCGTGAGCCGCCCCCTCCCGGTGCACCGCGGCGTCCCCGAGCAGGACACCCGGCGGGGTCGCCCCCGCAGGGGTGGCGGCGCCCCGACGGCGACCCCGGACGGCGATCCGGCGGCGCGCCCCGGCGTCGCGCCCCCGGATCGCCGCCGGGGGTCCGCTCCCCAGCCCGACGCCCCCCGGCCCCCCGGACGCCGCTCCCGCCGCCCGCGGGGGCGGCACGTCCGCGAGCAGCGGCTCGTCCGCGTCGGAGCGGCCCTCGCGGCCCCCGACCTCGAGGTGGTCGACGACGTGCTCGTGCTGCAGGTCCTGCGGCGCCACGGCACCGGGGACCTGGACGCCGCCCAGGTCTCCGCGCGCTCGGCCCTGCCCCCCAGCGTGGTCGCCTCGGCACTCGACCGCCTGGTGCGCGGCGGCCTGGCCCGCGACCTGCTGGTCGACGGCCGGGTCCGGTACGGCCTGCCGTGATCGCGCTGACGGTCCTCCCGCAGACCGCCGCGGGGCAGCAGGCGATGGCCGGTGCGGCGGCGGTGGTCGCCGTCCGGATGGCCGTCGCGGCGGCCGACGCCCGCGCGTGCACCGGCCGCTGGCCCCTCCACCGGTGCGGCGGCGCCGCGGCCGGGCTGCTCGCCCACGACGCCCTCGCCGGGCTGGTCGCGGCGGCGGCCGTCCTCCTGCCGATGCAGCGGCTGCTCCCCGGACCGCTGGGGACCGCGCTCGGGGCGGTGCTCGCCGTGGCCGGCACGGGGTGGTGGCTGGGCCGGCGGCAGGGGCTGCCCCTCGCCGGCCTCGGCCGGGCGGGCGCCCTGGCCCGCGATCCCGTGCCGACGGTCCGCGACCGGCTCCTGACCGCGGTCCGCCAGGCGGCGACGCGGGACGCCAGCCGCTGGATCGCGGCACGCCTCGACGGCTCCCGGCGCCGCGCCTCGGTGACCGACGACCAGTTGCTGCCCGCCGTGTGGGCGCCGGCCCGGATCAGGCTGCGCACCGCGGCGGGCCTGGGCCGCACCGAGGTCGCCCTGATCCTGCAGCAGGCCCAGGGGATCGTCGAGGACGGCGCACCGGCCCGGGAGCGCCTGCTCACCCTCCTCCACCTCGTGCTCGACCGGGCCGGACGCCGTGGGGTGCGGTCGGCGCTGGACCAGGGCGGCCGGGTGGCCTCGCGGCACGCGCCCGCCGTCCCGGTCTGGACCCCGCCGGGCGACGCCTTCCCGACGCTCGGCCCGCCGGAGCACCGGACGCTGCGGTCCTGACCCGTGACGACGGCGGGGGCCGGCCTCAGGCCACGCCGCAGAACCGCATGGCGGTGAGCGCGAGCGCCCCGGCGACCTCGGTGAGCTCCGCCACGGGCACGTCCTCCCCGGTCGTGTGGGCCCGGCGGACGTCGCCGGGCCCCAGGTGCAGCGCGGGCACCCCGGCCGCCGCGTAGAGGCGCAGGTCGCTGCCGTAGGGCGCGCCGCGCTCGGGTGGCCGGGGCCCCCGGGTCGCCGCGGCCCAGGCGCCGCCGACGACGTCGGGCAGGGGGTGCCCCGCGGGCACCCGCCCGCCCGCGAACTGGCCGCCCCACCAGGTGACCCGCACCGGGTGGTCGCGCAGCCAGGGATCCTCGGCGCAGGCCCGCGCCACGGCCTGCTCGAAGGCGGCCCGCGCGTCCGCCACCGGCTCGTCGACGCGGACCCCGTACCGGCCCTCGGCCACGAGCCGGTCCGGCACGGTGCTCGCCCAGTCCCCGGCGTGCACGGTCCCCACGGACAGCGGGTAGGCGAGGGGGTACCCCGCCAGCAGCGGGTCGGGGTCCGAGCACCGGTCCCGTTCCAGCTCCCGCAGGGCCCGGTGGACCGTCTCGAACCCGCCGATCGCGCTGACGCCGTCCGTGCGCGAGCTGCCGTGCGCCGCGAGCCCCGCCACCTCCAGCCGGAAGGTGAGCGCCCCGGCGCAGGCGCTGACGATCGCGCGCGCCGTCGGCTCGGGGATCACGCAGGCGTCGCCGCGGTGGCCCCGGTCGAGGGTGGCGAACGCGCCGAGGCCGCCGTCCTCCTCGCCGACGACGCTGTGGACGGCGAGCGTGCCCGCCAGCCGGACCCCCGCCGTCCGCAGCGCCCGGACGGCGGCGAGGGCCGCGACGAGGCCGCCCTTCATGTCGCAGGTGCCCCGGCCCACCAGGACGTCGCGGCCCGCCCGCACGCCCGGCCGGGCGGTCCACGGGTCGCCGCCCGGCCAGCCCGCGGGGTCGCCGGCCGGGACGACGTCCACGTGCCCGGCGAGCACCAGGGCCGGCGCGCCCGCCTCGGCGCCCGGCACGGTCCCGACCAGGCCCCAGCCCTCGGTGCGCGGCGCCTCGGTGCCCGGGAAGGCGGGGTGGGTGCGAAGCCGGTCGAGATCCAGACGCCACAGGTCGACGTCGGCGTCCAGCGCCGCGAGGCGCCCCCCGACCCACCGCTGCGCCTCGTGCTCCGCCGCGCTGCCGGTGACGCTGGGGATCGCCACCAGCGCGGCCAGCTCGGCCAGCAGGGCCGGGGTGTCGACGGCGTCCATGACGGCGCGCTCGCGGTCGGTCGGCACCTCAGGGACGGTCACGGCCGCCAGGGTAGGCGGCGGTCCCGGCGGTCCCGGCGGT
>Ga0302322_100001826_pt1 | contig 17721 bp, 12 predicted proteins | sample Fen_T0_2_FD_203757 | JGI IMG/M metagenome (GOLD analysis project Ga0302322, IMG submission 203757) | Peat permafrost microbial communities from Stordalen Mire near Abisko, Sweden - Fen_T0_2 | ecosystem: Environmental > Terrestrial > Soil > Wetlands > Permafrost | place: Sweden: Abisko... | reverse complement strand
CGAAATCGAAATTCTCGAGCCCGATCAGGTCGAGGACTACAAGCAGCGTCAGGAAGAGGCCGAGGAAGAAGAATCACGTTCCTCGCAACACGACATCCTCGACGACCCGGTCCGTATGTATCTCAAGCAGATGGGCCAAGTCCCGCTGCTGACCCGCGAACAGGAAGTAGAGATTTCCAAGCGCATCGAAAACGCTGAGCTTAAAGCTCAGGAAGTCCTCTTTGAATCCGCCATCATCGGCCGCTACATCGCGACCTTTGGCGCAAAACTCCTCACCCGCGAGGAACGTTTTGACCGCATCGTCATCGACAAGAAAATCGAGAGCCGCGAAAATTATTTCAAGAACCTCCCTAAGCTCGTCGAGACCGCCCAAAAAGGCGAAATTTCCGTCGCCGAAGCCTGGGCTGAATATCAACAAATCAAGGACGAGGCCGGAAAAAAGCGCGTCCTCACGAAATTCCGTAAACGCGAAAATCTCCTGAAGGCCAGCTTTGGGAAATTTTTCTTCAAGCTCAAGGTTTACGAAGAATACCTTGAGACACAGCAGCCGCTCTTCGCTGAGATTGAAAGCCTACTCGAACAGCTCGAAAGAGCCAAGCATCCTAAGACTAAAAAAGATGCCGCCATCGATTCAAAAACGATCGGCGCCCGGCTAAAGCAGATCGAGATCGAACAGCGCCTCCTCCCCCAACGCCTGCTCGAAGTCGTTAAGCAAACTAACGTTCACGTCCGCGAGGCCCATAAGGCAAAGACCGAGATGGTTGAGGCCAACCTTCGCCTCGTGATCTCAATCGCAAAAAAGTACACGAATCGCGGCCTCTCCTTTCTCGACCTCATTCAAGAAGGCAACATGGGATTGATGAAGGCCGTGGAAAAATTCGAGTACCGCCGCGGCTACAAGTTCTCGACCTACGCCACCTGGTGGATCCGCCAGGCCATCACCCGCTCGATCGCTGACCAAGCCCGCACCATTCGTATCCCGGTGCACATGATCGAGACCTTAAACAAGGTCATGCAGGTGCAGAAGCAACTCCTTCAGGAATTCGGCCACGAGCCGACGCCCGAGGAAGTAGCCGACGAGATGAATCTTCCCGTCGAGCGTGTGCAGCAAATCATGAAGATGGCGCAACAGCCCATCTCGCTCCAATCACCCGTCGGTGACGGTGACGACACCAGCTTCGGCGATTTCATCGAAGACAAGTCTGCCGAGAATCCGTACGACATGACTGCGTTTTCGCTTCTGCGCGAAAAGATCATCGACGTCCTCGACTCGCTCACCGAACGCGAACGCCGCGTACTGTCGCTCCGTTTCGGCCTGATCGATGGTTATAGCCGCACCCTCGAGGAAGTCGGCAAACAGTTTAAAGTGACCCGCGAACGCATCCGGCAAATCGAGGCCAAAGCGCTGCGCAAGATGCGTCACCCGACGCGTATCCGCCAGCTTCACGGCTTCTTCGATGCCGAACAACTCGACAACGCCCAAAACCTGCTCAAACAGGTCGCGATGAAAAAGCCTGGCGAGAGCGCCCCGCCGATGCCGATTCCCTAACCGGAGCGAGGCATCTCACCTTCGGCCAGCGACATAAACCCGCATCACGTCTTTACTCAACCGCCGTTCTAGCTTAACCTTCAGCCAACATGAACAGCCTTACAACCCTCCCGGTCGCCATATTCAATATGGGTCCTACAGAATTGATCGTCATTTTCCTGATCATTCTGCTTCTATTTGGCGGCGCCAAGCTCCCAAGCCTCGCCAAGGGACTCGGCCAGTCGATCAAAGAATTCAAGAAAGCTTCCAAGGACGACGAGCCGGAAAAGCCCGCTGAAGCCAAACCGGTCGCTCCCACCCCGCCGAAAACCAACGGCCAGAACTGAGCTGCTCTCCAGGTAAATAATCTCATCCTCAAGCGCGCCCTAATCGGTGCGCTTTTTTATTTCACTTCGGACTACGTCCCAGTCTCGGGCGTTCGCCCTAAAAGCCAGTCGCGAAAATCGTGGATGCGGTCGGGCAAGCCTAGCACCAGCAGTTCGTCGCCCACCCCAACCACCTCTTCGCCCGCTGGGCTGAGCAACCGCGTATCGCCACGCCGAATACCGGCAATCTGCACGTGGAACGCCTGCGTTGGTGACAGTATCTTCAAATCCTGTCCAATCGCGGCGCTCCCTGACGGTACGACCATTGTTTCCATCCGGACGTCCTCAAACTCAGCCGCTGTCGGCGGCAAACCTGAGACCGCGCGCAGAAATTTTTGTGCTTCTTCTACCTGCTGGGCCGTGCCCAACAGCAGTACTCTGTCACGAGGATACAACACCGTGACAGCCGACGGCAGAGAAATCATGTAGCCTTGCCGGCCGATACCCACCACCGTGCAGCCAAAACGCGCCCGTAAATCCAAATCAGAAATACAGCGGCCCTGCACATCGGCTAAGTCGGGCAACACGCAATCAATCACGCTCAAATTCCAGTCGCTGTGCGGGCGCAACCAAGGCGCGTTTAGGTCGGTAGCCATTTGTTCGTTTTTGCGAAACACCTCCTGTAGTCCAACTTCGAGTTCGCTATGCCAATAGACAAGGCGGCGACGAAACACCACGAGCGCAACAACCGCCACCGCGCCGCTGCCAATGATGATCCAACGCGCACGACCTTCCATAGGCAATAGAGTCGACAACCACACGTATAGACTCATGCCCGCGACAAAGCGAAATAGTCCGTCGATGATCGGCTGCAGTCTTTTTTCCTCGTTGTGACCTGTGGTAGAAACCTGCGAGTAAAGCAGACACAGAGCCGATAGATTACGCCAGATCGCCAGGAGCGGCGCCAGCGCAACTAGCGCAATAACTACCCAGAACATTACAGCTAAGCCGTTAGGGAAAAGCCAGTTAGCTCCTAGCCAACGCTCGCCCGCCTTCCACAACGGTTCGGAAAAAACCAATAAACCCGTCACGAACAACATTTCGACTCCAATCTGCACGAGACGCTTCCGGCTGAGTTGCCAGATCAGATTGCGCTTCTGCCGCGCATGCAATTGTCCGAGCCAAGTGTGATAGTAAGAATGCCAAACCCCGAATATTCGCGGCTGACGAACCATTAACCATCGACTTATTTGATCTGAATTTCGTGTAAGGAACGGCGCAACCAGGGTCGTGACGAGCGATACGCCAACGGCCATCGGATAAAACTTATCCGGTACGACGGCAGACATGACGCCCAATTGCGCGATCACGAACGAAAACTCCCCAATCGGCGTCACCGAAAGCCCGACGCGTAGCGAGTCGCGAACCGCCGTCCCGATAATCGCAAGACCGATCGTCATCGCAAAAGTTCTAACCACCAATGTGAACACCGCCACACCGAGCACCAGCCAGATCGAATCCCAAAGCAACCGGAGATCGATCTGCATGCCAATCGCCACAAAAAATACCGCCGTGAAAACATCACGCATGCCTTCAAATGTCCGTTCGACCTGCGTGCGATGAGGCGTTTCCGCCACGATTGTTCCGAGTAAAAATGCTCCGAGCGCCAGGGAATAACCCGCGCGTTGCGCGATCACCGCCAACGCAAACAGCATGCCAGCTAACCCAAGCGTTTGCAGTTCCTCGCCAGCCGATATGCTCAGCTTACGCAGCATCCAAGGAACTAGCAGCAAACCGCCAATACCCGCCAGCACCACAAACGCGCCAAACATCCCGAGCGTTTCGCCCAAGGGCGTGCGCGCCATCCCGCCAAACTGCACGACGGAGTTGAGCAATGTCAGCATCACGACCGCCACCACGTCCTCCAACACGGTTACTCCCATCGCAAGCTGCCCAGCCCGTTCATGCGTCGCTCCAGTCTCCTGCAGCACTTTCGTGATAACTGACGACGACGAAACCATTAACATTGCCGCTAAAAAAAGACTTTCTCTACCTCCAAAACCTGTTACCGCCCCGGCCAATCGCGTGACATAAAAAATAATTGCCGCACCGCTCGCAACCGCCAGTAGAAGCGACATCCCTAAGCCCCGCAACCGCCTTAAACTGAGCTTCAATCCAATCGAAAACATCAAAAAAACCAACCCCACCTGCGCCAGCGTATCCACTCGGCCAATATCCGTGACCAACGCAAACGGCGGCGTAAAAGGTCCGACCAAAATGCCAGCCGCTAGAAAGCCGACCACGACTGATAGACCCAATCTTTGGCAAATCCAGCCCACAACCCCCGCCACCACGAGGATCACCGCAAGATCTTGTATGAATTGGATGCCGTGCATGTTTGCCTCATCTCAGGTCGTCGCATTCTGGTTTTCCGTCAAGCACACGGCAGCTCGGATGGGCAAAAAGATGACTTGGGCACATTTTGACCTTACCGGTTGTCATCGGATTTTCTTTCGCATAAGAGCATAGAACCTGCGTTTCTCCTTTGACAGTCGCCCTGCACACCGATTGTTTTCCGTGGGCGGCAACGCCGCGTTTCACCTCAAATCATGGCTTCGAACTTCTTCGGTTACTTCTCCAACGACATCGGAATCGATCTCGGCACGGCCAACACTCTCGTCTACGTAAAAGACAAAGGCATCGTCCTCCGCGAACCCAGCGTCGTCGCGCTCGATACTGTCACACGCAAAGTCCGCGCTGTCGGTGACGAAGCAAAGAAAATGCTTGGCCGCACTCCCGGCAACATCACCGCGATTCGCCCGATGAAAGACGGCGTGATCGCCGACTTCGATGTCACCGAAGCGATGCTGCGCTATTTTATCAAGAAGGTGCATAACAACGCCCTGCGCGTCGCACCTCGCGTCGTGATCGCGATTCCCTCCGGCATCACCGAAGTCGAAAAACGTGCGGTTAAAGATTCCGCCACGCACGCTGGCGCCCGCGACGTTATCACGATTCCTGAGCCCATGGCGGCGGCTATCGGCGTCGGTCTCCCGATCGACGAACCCGCTGCCAACATGATCGTCGATATCGGCGGTGGTACCACCGAGATCGCCATCATCTCCCTGTCCGGCATCGTATTTTCAAAGTCAATACGTGTGGCAGGCGACGAACTCGATGCCGCTGTCGTCAACTACATGAAGCGCGCTTACAACCTTCTGATCGGTGAGCGCACGGCCGAAGAGATCAAGATGAAGATCGGTTCGGCTTACCCACTCGACGAAGAACTCTCGATGGAAGTCAAAGGCCGCGACTCCGTAGCCGGCCTGCCTAAAACCATTCACATTACATCGCAAGAAGTCCGCGAAGCGTTGAGTGATACGATTGGCGCCATCGTCGATGCGGTGCGCACCACGCTCGAACGTTGCCCGCCTGAACTTTCCGCCGACTTGGTTGACCGCGGTTTTGTGATGGCTGGTGGCGGCTCTCTCATTCGAGGCATCGATCGCCTACTCAGCGAAAAAACTGGCCTGCCCGTAACGGTGGCCGACGATCCACTCTCCGCCGTGGCCAACGGCACTGGCGCCGTCTTGAATGACCTTAATTGGGTCATGCAGAACGTGTGACCGCGTACGCCTCGCACCCGTGGACCTGACTTGCCGGGCCCATTCATCTAGTTAAAGATTCTCGGGGCGGCTTGCTTCGGCTCGGTAGACCGCAGCCCGGGGCGCACACGTGGGCTAGCCAATTGTGTTCAGCCGAACGGGGCTGTTTCGCGATTGCGCGCAAAGATGGGCCGAACTCCGTCTAGTTTTCCACGTATCCCTACGAATTTGTTTCTACGCAGAAACCCCATGATCAGGAGCGCCGTCATCCCACCGCACACGCGTTTCCGCCCTTCTGACTCATGAAACTACTCCGCCACTTCTCTTATTTCATCGCTGCTTCCGCCGGTTTCATGACCGCCGGGTCGACCTTGTTCGCTCAAGGCTATCCCAAGGTTCCCCCGGCCGTTCAGAAAGAGGCCGATGAACGCCAGGCTGCCGCTGACAAACGCTCCGATGAGGCCTTTGAGAAAGCGTTGCCCGAGATCGAAGCATGGGCCGCCAAGGGCAAGCCCTACGTCCCGAACGCCGGCGAACAATCCTACGAAATCCTCGATACGAAGAGCGTACCCGAGATCAAAATGTGGGTGAATCGAGACAAGTTTAACAACGCGACCGGGGGCATCTACGAAGAGTTGCCCCAGGCCAAAATCCCCGCCTTTCCCGGCGCACAAGGCGGCGGCATGTATTCGTTCGGCGGACGCGGAGGCAAGGTCCTCGTCGTGACGAACCTCAACGACAGCGGCCCCGGCAGTTTCCGCGAGGCCTGCGAAGCCGCCGGCCCACGCATCGTCATCTTCAATATTGCCGGTATCATTCAGTTAAAGGACCGCATTCGCGTCCGCGCTCCGTACATAACCATCGCCGGTAATACCGCTCCGGGTGACGGCGTGTGCATCGCTGGCAACACCGTCGAACTCGAGACGCACGACATCATCGTTCGCTATATGCGCTTCCGCCGCGGCGCGCTCGACGCCGCCGACCGCAACGACTCTTTTGGAGGAAATCCCATTGGCAACCTGATCATCGACCACGTCTCCGCCTCGTGGGGCCTCGATGAAAACATGTCGATGTACCGCCACATGTATCACGCGCCGGACGGCAGCAAGGCGCTCAAGCTCCCGACCGTGAATGTCACGATCCAGAATTCGATCTTCTCCGAGTCGATCAACCTTTATCATCATGCGTTTGGTTCGACCATCGGCGGTATGAATAGCACGTTCCACCACAACCTCTGGGCCTGCAACACCGGCCGCAACCCAAGCGTCGGCATGTACGGCGATTTCACCTTCGCCAACAACGTCGTCTTCAACTGGCGCCACCGCACCATCGATGGAGGCGACCACCGCAGCTTTTATAACATCATCAATAACTACTTCAAACCAGGCCCCGGTACGCCCAACGAAGCTGTCTCCTATCGCCTCCTCAAACCCGAGAGCGAACGCAGCAAGTCTGTCGTCAATCACTTCGACCAGGCCTACGTGAACGGCAACATTGTCAACGGTAACGAACGCGTCACTAAGGACAATTGGGACGGCGGCGTGCAGCCCGCCCTCGAAACTCGCGAGGATGTCTTGAACGACATAATGAAAAAAGCCCCAAAAGATCCCGCCAAGCTGGCAGAGTTCAAGGTGCAAGCCGAAGCCTCAACGGCCAAGCTCATCTTTGTCACAAAGACCGAGGAAGAGGCGCTCAAGGGAATCCGCGTGAACGAACCCTTCAAGCACGCCCCGATCACGATCCAGCCTGCGGCCGAGGCCTACGAATACGTGTTGGCCAATGTCGGCGCGACGTTGCCGAAACGCGACGCCGTCGATCAACGCGTCGTTGAGATGGTCCGCACCGGCCAAGTCACGAAAACCGTAATCGCTCCGGGATCAAAGGAGCGCGCCATCGCGGTCGCCTACGCTCCCAAAGCCGTCGAAGAACTCGGCGAACTCGTACCGAAGGGTTTCATCACGAACCCGACCGAAGTCGGCGGTTATCCGAAATACGAAGGCACACCTTATAAAGACACTGACGGCGACGGTATGCCGGACGATTGGGAAATCGCGCACGGCCTCGATCCAAAGAATCCCGCCGATGCCAATCTCTTGGACCACGACGGCTACACTTACATAGAAGATTTCATCAACGGCCGCGATCCCCGCTCCAAGTAAGAGCAAACGGGGCCGTTGGGCCCGCCGAACTTACCACGGCGCAATAGAGCATTTCAAATTCTGGTGTAGCCGAGGGCGACGACCTCGGGGCTCCCCGATCCCCGGCCTCAGCGCGGCCGGCTACATGAAATTCGCTACAGCGCGCGGCTACAGTTTTATCGAAACCGCTCTAGCGGTCGCGCCAGCCTCGCAGTGAATGTGGTTACAACGCTTTTGCCGAACGCATGCCTTGCGCCACAATCGTGAGTGAAAGTAGCGAACTACCCGGCATGATGATCGCGGCGATGAGCGGATTCATGTGGTCGGTCACGGCCAGCCCGACGGCGAGCAGATTGTACGAAATAGAAAACGCGAGCAGCCAGCGGTGAGTGCGGCGGCGGGCATCGTTGACCTCGAAGAGCGCACGAATACCTCCGATCCCTCGCCCGAGATAGTAGAAATCTGCCTTTTGCGCGAGCAACCCGCGGTGGATAACCGGCGTCCCCCGACAAAGCGCTTGATCAAATGCCAGACTGTCATTGGCTCCGTCACCGAGCATCATCGCCTCACCCGCGCCATGCTGCTCGATCCAACCAGCCTTGTCATACGGAGAAAACTCTGAGCGGACATTCTCTGGCTTCAGACCTAGCTCAGCCGCCAACGCATCCACTTTTTCGCGACGGTCACCGCTGAGGATTTGAATCTCCAGCCGGCGTTTCGCCAGCGCGGCAATTTCCTCCCGGGCATCGAGCCGGGCCTTTTCAGCAAAATGAAAACGTGCGCATACCACTCCGTCACAAACCAACTCAGTACCGGCTTCCGCCTCTCCCGGTGCCGCAACCTTCCCGAACCACCCCGCACGACCAAACGTCCAACGGTGGCCACCTGTCTCCAAGATCATGCCGCAGCCGACAACCTCCGTCACCTCGCCCGCCAGCGGTGTAATCCCGCCCGTCGTTAGCAAATGTTCATGCAAACAGCGTCCAATCGGATGCAGGTTGTCGCTTACCAGCGTGAACAGCGCCGAGCGCGCCTCGACGTCGAGCACCGTCAACGTCTCCGGACTGCTCAGGGCGGGCGTCTCCAGCGTGAGCGTGCCGGTCTTATCGAAGACGAGGTTACGCACACGGGCCAGACGTGGCCACAAGTCACTCACGCGAACAAACACCCCGCGTTTCCGCAGCAACGCCGTCGCTAACTCATCTGCCAATGGAAAAGCTAAACCAATCGCGCAGGGACAAGAGACAACAAGGATCGCCGTCACGATCGCGCCCGTGCGACGACTATCGTGAGTCTTGAGGCCCCAGCCGATGGCCGCGGCCGTCGCGATCACCAGCACGGCGATCAAGTAGCCGCGAATCACACGTTCGAGAAAACGATGCCGGTACGCGCCACGCACGACTGGTTTGAACAACTCCGCGAGGAGCGATTGCGCCCAGGACTGCGTCGCCTGCAACCGAATTTCATTGTGTGAAACATTCGTCGCTCCCGCCGGTACACGCTGACCGGCGCGAAACACCCGCGGCTCGGACTCACCGTTGATCCAGGCGAGACTCAGCGTGACCTCCATGGTTTCAAGTTTGCCCTCGACGGGCACTGTCTGCCCCGGGCCGACGGCAAAACATTGCCCGGCGGTCAACGACTCGGGCGGAGAATCCTTTTCTTTTCCCGCCGCATCCCACACGCGAACGCGAGGCGGCGTCGGTTGTTGCGCAAGAAGACGACGCTGATTCCGCTCAACCGCCGCGAGCTGCGCCCAGCGCCCAACCAGCATCAAGAGAATAAACGTCGCAACAAAATCGAAGTAGATGAACGGCTCCGACGCGATCAACCAACCGTAGAGAGATCCTGAATACGCCCCCACGATGCCGAGCGCGATCGGCAAATCGATATTCATCGCCCCCTCGCGCAAACTGCGCAGCGCGCGCCCGATAAAATAGCCCCCGCCTGCCAACAGACTGAGCGTAGCGAACGCCAGCGAGAGCGTGCTGAAGAGCCGTGCGTACGGATACGACGGCTCCATGCCGAAATAAACCGGCAGCGTGAACAACATGACGTTCATCGCGAACGCCGCGCAAAGCCCGATGCGCCGCAACATCGCGCGGCTTTCCGGCGGTGCCGAACGCTCGGCCGAAGCCGGCGATACGAGGTAATTGAAACTCTGCAGCGTCCGCGCGAACGTAGCCGCATCGAACGTGCCGCGCGACCAGGCAAGCCGCATCTGGCCTGTCTGGGCATTCACGTCGATACGGCCACCGCCGGGCTGCTTGCGATGGAGTTTCTCGATCAGCCACACGCACCCAGCGCAGGAAATGCCTTGCACATCGAGGCAGAGCTCGGCGGTTTTGTCGCCAGCAAGTTGTTCGGCTTCGTTCTGGGCCTCCGTCAACCACACATAGTCGCGAGACGGCAGTAGCGCAGAGTCCGCCGGGGCCGTGACCTCGTCTTTGATCCGGTAGTAGGATTCCAAGCCGGCCTCATGAATCATCCGGTAGACGTAGGCGCAGCCGGAGCAGCAAAATTCTCCGCTCGGCGACGGCACACCGCAGTGCTTGCACACCAGTGCGGCCGGCTTCTTCGCGGCTACCTCTGACTTTGCGACGGCGCCCATGTTAATGGCAGCACGAGTTCGCTGCTTCAGTCACTCCGGTGAGACCTATCGTCCCGCGCAATCGCCAGCTGATCATCAGAGCTGCCGCGACAGCCAGCGTAACCTGCAGCCGCGCGACCCACGTCGGCGAGAGTCGCAGTCGCAACCACCCGAAATTGGCTTGCACCACCCAAAGCAAAGGCAACGTGCCCAAGCCGAATGCCAACATAAACTCAACCCCACGCAACGCCGAACCGGACAGTGCCGCCAAAGCCGCGACAAAATACAACGGTCCGCACGGCATCAACGGCGTCGCCGTACCAAGCACCGCCGCCGTCGAGAGGCGTGAGCGTCCTCGCAACCACTGCTGCACTTTCAGCCAACGACCCGCGAGATACCCGGACTGCGGGAGTTTCTTGTCCCAGCGCAGCGCCACCGCGATAAAAAAAAGTACAAGCGCCCACGGAGCATAGCGCAGCGCATTGTCACCCAACAACGCCAGCGGCCCCTGCCCCACTGCACCGGCGATCGCGCCGAGTAATCCATACGCAAAGATTCGCGTGCCATGATAAATCGAATACACCGTCGCAGCGTCCTCGCCGGGCTTCGTCGGTGTAAGCCAGCACGCGAGCGGACCGCACATTCCTGCGCAATGCAGACTGGTCACAAGGCCAGCCACAAATGCAGCCGAGGGTGAATCGACGCCCGAGAAGTCCATCGGTTAGTGTGTAGCTTTAGGCTGAGTTTGCAACGGAACCTCTTCGACTCTCACCTTCGTGGCGACGGCGAAAAAAAACGCCCACGCAGCGAACAGCAGACCGAACGCAAGTCCAACCCACATCCAGAGACCATTGCGCGATTTAATTCTCTTTGTCATTGCTTGTGGTCCCGCGCTTTCGCTTCCCGTTCCTCAACTTCATCGTCCTTCAACAACTGGGGCGATGGTCCAATAAATTCTGTTTCCCGACCAACGTCGCAGCTGCCTTCCGCATCCGTAAGTCGGATACGCAGCTTAGCTTTCCCAGCGTACACCGTGCGTGGCACCTGCACGACAAGCGGCCGCACTTCTTCGAGGAGCGGGCCTACTTCGATGGTTTGTTCAAAGCCTTTCACTTCGGCGCCGGTCGGACCTTGCACGAGGGCGACGTTGAAACGCACCGGTATGTTGCGCTTGTTGACCAGCCGAATCATAAACTGATTCCGTACGTAAGACGCATCTACGTAGTAAGGCGCACCCTGCATACGCGTGACGGAAAGGTTAGCAGGCTGCACGGTCGAGAGTGCCCAGGTCGACACGCCGGCGCCGACCAAAAACAATCCAAAGTAGACAAACGTGCGGGCGCGCAGCCAGCGCGTGACTTTGCCAGCAAAACCGTTGAGCGAATCGTAGCGGATTAGCCCGCGTGGACGTTTCACTTTGTCCATCACATCATCACACGCATCAATGCACGCCGTACAGCCGACGCACTCCATCTGAAGCCCCTGACGAATATCGATACCCGTCGGGCAGACCTGCACGCAACGGCTGCAATCGACGCAATGGCCAGCACTCGGTGTATTTAGTTTTCCGCGCGGCTCACCTCTAGTCGTGTCATAACCAATGACCATCGAGTTATCGTCGATCAACGCTGATTGCAGGCGGCCGTAGGGGCAGATCACAATACAGAGCTGTTCACGAAACCAAGCGAAGTTGAAATAAAGAGCCGCAGTCGAAAACGCGACGAAGAGAAACGCCCCCCCGTGCTCGCCCGGTGCCGTGCGCATCATCGACCAGAGCTGCGGAATCGAGACGAAATACGCTAACAACAGGTGCGTAATCACGGCGGAGAGCAGTACAAACACGACATGCTTGCTCACGCGTTTGAACGCCTTGTCGCCTTCCAACGGCGCCGCATCCAGTGCCCGGCGTTTCGGCGCGTCACCCTCGATCCAGCGCTCCACACGGCGATAAACATGCTCGAGAAAAACCGTCTGCGGACACGCCCAGCCACACCAGACGCGACCCAACAAAGCCGTGATAAAAAACAGGGAGAAACCCACACCTGTGAGCAAGAAGAACAACAACCACATGTCTTGTGCCGCCAGCACCCAGCCAAAAAAATGAAATCTCCGCTCCGCCACATCGAGAAACATGGCTGGATATCCATCGATCTTGATCCACGGCAACGCGAGGTAGAAACCAATCAGCCCGAACGCAGATAGTTTTCGCGCTGTGGTATAGCGCCCTCGTGTATCCGCAGGATGCAAAAACAACCGCGAACCGTCGGCGCGAATAGTCGTGACCGTGTCGAGATTGGGTGTAGGCGGATGAGGATGGTCGGCCATGAATACTGGGCCGTCTACTTTATCCCAGCCGCAGGCGAATCGACGATTTCAATTGGTTCGCCTTCTTGATGATGACTGAGCACGTAAGCAACGACCTCCGAAACTTTCTTTGTACCCAGCACTGGCCCCCAAGGCGGCATGCCGCGCTGCGTTCCTCTCGTGACAGTGCCGACAAGCTCGAGCGGTTTACCTCCCGTGATCCATTTCGTACTGAGCAAATTCGCACCAACAGCGGTCGGATTTTCCGCTTTGCCCTTAAGGCTGGCGAGATGGCAAGCCACGCAATTGGTCGTGAAAGTAGCCTTGCCAGCATCAACCACCACAGGATTGCGACTCATTTTCCAGAGGTCTTCATCCTTGAGCAAGGAGGCACCAGAGGAAAGCCGGGCGGCCTCGATCTGCGCGATCTCGGCCTCGACGCGCGGACCGTCCTCCACGGGCACACCTGAGTGCTTGAAGTAGAACCAATAAACAAAAGCAAAAACGATTGCGCCGTAGAACGTCAGCAACCACCAGTTCGGCAGGCGCTTGTCGTATTCCTGGATGCCGTCGAAGCTGTGTGGACGGATCGGTTCGTCTTGAGACGGCTGATTACTGGCGGGCGGTTTCATGTCGCGTGGGGGTTTCTTCGTTGAAAGGTAGGCTGGCAAGGTGGTCACTTTGACTGCGTTTCATCCGTAAACCAAAGTAAGCGAAGCAGCCATAGACACAGGCAGCGGTAATGAATGCCACGAGCGGCAGAATCATGACCCAGTCGTCAAATATGATTCGTTTAAACATATTACATGGTTCGTTAGGCAGACTCAGGGTTTAGCCAAGGCCTTGACCTTAACCGTCTCATACTTACCGAGCTGTTGGAGATAAGCGATGAGCGCGACGATTTCGCGATCCGGTTCGATATAATTGCCTTCTTTGCGGAGATCCTTCGCTACGGTCGCAGATTGTTCTGCGACGGATTTCGCGATCTCTTCGGGCGTCATCGGAGCAAAAGGTACGCCGAGCATGCGCTGTACAGCGATTTTCGGGGTGAGCGACGCAACATCAGTTTTCCATTCGTAGAGCCAAGTGAACGTCGGCATGTTCGAACCAGGCGACGTGTCGCGCGGATTGCGCATATGCTGGAAGTGCCAGGTATTGTTATATTTTCCACCTACACGGGCGAGATCCGGGCCAGTGCGGCGGGAGCCCCACTGATACGGATGGTCGTAGATTGATTCGCCGAGACGCGAGTACTCACCATAACGCAAGACATCGGACTTGAGCGTGCGAATCATCTGCGAGTGGCAAAGGTAGCAACCTTCGCGCACATACATGTCGCGGCCAGCCAGTTCGAGTGGAGTATAGACCTTTTGAATACGATCTTCGACACTCGCGGCCTTGTTAATGACAACGGTGGGGATGATTTGAATCATGCCACCAACCACGACAGAAAGAAAAACAAGGACAGTAAACGGTGCGGTGTTAATCAGAAGCTTGTCGTACCAAATACCCCAGTTGCGACTCTTCGCCTCGTAATGCACGAAGGCCAAGATGACCACGAACGATGTGCCGAAGATGCCGACGATCTGGAGCCAGTGGCCGCCGAACATCCATGCAAAAGCTGAAATCGCACCAAGGACGGAAAAGATGACCGGTGGATTGAAAATCGTTCCGCCCACACCAAGCTTGTCCTCCGCCTTAGGTGCTTCAACGAACACTTCGATAGAACCATTCACCGTCTGAGCACCGCGGATAGTTTTCCAAAGATTGTACCCCATCATCAGCCACCCGGTTAGATAAAGCCCACCGCCTACAACGCGCATCAGCATCATCGGGCGGATGGTGTTGAGCGTTTCAATAAAGTTCGGGTACGCGAGAATCGTGCCGCCCTCGGTTGTTGCATTAAGCATCACACCTTGAGTGATGCCGCTCGTCCACATGGCGCCCATGTAAAGCAGAATACCGACCGTCCCGAGCCAGAAGTGCAAATTGGCCAACGACTGCGAATGGAGCGGCTTGCTCCAGAGACGCGGCGCGAGCCAGTAAAACATACCGGCAGCCATAAAGCCGTTCCAACCCAGCGCACCGCCATGCACGTGACCGATAATCCAATCGGTGTAATGGCCGATCGCGTTGACGGATTTGATCGAAAGTAATGGCCCCTCAAACGTCGCCATGCCGTAGAACGTCACGCCAGCGGCAAAGAATTTCAGCACCGGATCAGTGCGGAGTTTATGCCACGCGCCGCGCAGCGTAAGCAAACCGTTGAGCATGCCGCCCCACGAAGGCGCCCAAAGCATCAGCGAAAACGTCATACCAAGCATCTGCAGCCAGTTCGGCAGCGCTGTATTCAAAAGATGGTGCGGCCCCGCCCAGATATAAACAAACACCAGCGACCAAAAATGGATGACTGAAAGTTTGTAGCTGTACACCGGTCGCTCCGCCGCCTTCGGCACGAAGTAGTACATGATGCCGAGAATCGGCGTGGTGAGGAAGAACGCTACGGCGTTGTGACCGTACCACCATTGCACGAGCCCATCCTGCAAACCTCCGAACACCGGATAGCTATGCAGAAAGCTGGTCGGTATCGAAAGGTGATTGACGATGTAAAGCATCGCCACGGTGATAATCGTCGCGATGTAGAACCAGATTGCGACGTAGAGGCTGGGTTCATTGCGCTTCGCGAGCGTCCAAAAAAAGTTAACCGCGAAAACCACCCACACGATTACAACCGCAATGTTAATTGGCCAGATCAGTTCGGCGTACTCCTTGCCGCGCGTGAGACCAAGTGGCAGCGTAATCGCAGCCGAAAGAATAATCAATTGATAAGCCCAAAAGTGAAATGAAGAGAGAAAATCACTCGCAAGACGGGCCTTCACCAAGCGCTGCGTGGAGTAGTAGACACCCGCAAACATCATGTTTCCGACCAGCGCGAAGATGACGGCATTGGTATGCAGCGGACGCAGCCGACTGAAAGTCGTCCATGGTAGACCGAAGTTGAGCTGCCAGTAATTGAGCTGCGAAGCGATGAGCACACCAACAAGCATGCCCACAGCGCCCCAGATGACGGAGGCGAGCATGAACTGGCGGACGATACGGTCGTTGAATTCGATCGTGACTTTACGGTCGGTCATAAGTGAAAAAATCAGTTGCGAGCCGGATTGGAAGATTGGGTGTGGTTCGGCTCACCGCCGATACGTGGTGTCTCGTCCGCCAGTGGGAGCAATGCTTCGCTCTCCGCACTGCCGAAACGGTGCCGTGAATGCTCACGGATAAAAAATATGACGAAAGTGAATACGAGGCAGAGGCTGATCGTGAGGGTAAGGGGTACGACAGACATAGATAGAAAGCTGGGGTTTACAGTTTTGACGAGGCTTCGGTCAGTTACGATTTTCGAACGGATGCAACGAGCCAAAAGGCCCTCGGCTGACATTTGCGTTCAATGGAAAATGCAGCTCAGTTATCGCGATATTTCGCGCTTTTTCGCCAGCGGAACCATGGCGCATCGCCACTCGCGCGCGGGCTGCTAACCAATTTTGCAGATCACGTCCAGATACGCATCCACTTGCAACATAAAGGAGATACGCCTCTTTTTGGATTTCCTCTTCGGCTACCCCTAGCTGTAGATTAGCATTCATAATTCACCTTGTTAGCATAGTTTAAGCGCAGGCGGCGGAAACAGCTCCGCGCACCTTGCCTACAATTATGCATTTTTTGTCATAGGCCTTATTAGAAACGCACAAAAGATGCGTACGCTTCGCCAAATCATGCAGAGCCGCTCGGGTGGTGGTTGTGGCATTTTGAGAATAGATGCACGACAACCTGCTGCGCACCCTTCAAGGTCTGCGGCCCACCATATTAGAGCGGTGGGAAGCATTATTGCGTGCCGAGCCCGTCACCTCGCCTCTAGCCAACCCTGATGCACTCGTGTATCTGATGGGCTGGACGCTCGACCGTTTTTTCAGCACGTTACGCGGTCCCCTCTCCCGGCGCCGTCTCTCAGAACGGGGAAGCAACAAGCCCTCTTACATCGAAGAAAGCGCGTTGTGCGCCTGTAAGATGAATCCCCTGCTCGCCTACTTCGCCACCGCGGAACAGGCTCTGATTCAAACAGCGTTGCCTTTGCTGCAACCGCGCGAACGTGAGTCAATGCTCTCGGCGGTTCGTCTGGCAATGCAAGCCGTGGCCAAACGCGAAATCGATACTTTCTGCGCGGTTTGCCAGCGGCGACCTGATTCGTCCTCTTCGTCAGCCACGCGCTGCGCGTCAGCTCGCTAACACTTCGGTGTGCAAGCGCTCACGATACGTAGACGGCGACTCACCGGCTATTTTGCGAAACACCCGGTTAAACTGCGACAATGACTGAAAGCCCGCCTCGAACGCCGCCTCGCTCACTCGTTTGTGTGGATTAAGCAAAAGGTTCTTCACTTTCTCAACACGCACGCGCGCCAAGTAGTCGGTGAACGTCATGCCCGTGGCTTTCTTGAACATCTTACAGAAGTAAAACGCACTGGTGTTCACCGATTGAGCAACTTGCGCCAGCGTAAGGTCGTCGTCCTGATGCTCAGCAATGTAAACGCGTGCTTTAGTGATAACCGGCGGTTCCGACGATTCCTCTTTCACCATGAGCTGGTTGCTCATTGACGCGAGGTGTTGAGCGAAAATCGTGAGGAGTCGCAGGATAGATTCGTACTGCTTCTTCGTTACAACACGTGTCTGGAAGTATGCTTCTTCCAATTTCTTGAGGTCAACCTGTGCACCCCATTTCAATAACTGGCGTGTGACTACGGAAAACTCTTTTTTAGAGGGAGAATGCAGGAAAATCTGCCCAGTCTGTAAGAATGCGACCAAGTTTTCCCCAACCCGAATTGGCACCGCTGAATCACACAATCCCGCAAAACACTTCAGCGTCTTGGGCTCCAGCGCTGCCTCCTCTTCGACTTTCTTCTGCAATTGCAAACATGACGCACAGGAATGGTTCGTTGTGGCCATTAATGCACAGAAAGGATTCTCCTTCGGATCACCTTGATGCGGAAGATCGAAGGCTTCGATCGAGCGCAAACTGAGCGGCAGGCCCGTCGTCTCACGAAATGCCTGTTCGTAATCGCGATAAATCTGCGACTGCTTGAGCTGTGCGATCATCAAGCGGCTACGTTTGGCGGGATTGTCAGACGCGTCCATAAAGACAAAGTTATGGGGCGTTTTATTTCCACGCGCAATCGGGAATCTC
>Ga0302322_100001825_pt1 | contig 17732 bp, 16 predicted proteins | sample Fen_T0_2_FD_203757 | JGI IMG/M metagenome (GOLD analysis project Ga0302322, IMG submission 203757) | Peat permafrost microbial communities from Stordalen Mire near Abisko, Sweden - Fen_T0_2 | ecosystem: Environmental > Terrestrial > Soil > Wetlands > Permafrost | place: Sweden: Abisko... | reverse complement strand
GCGGCCATCGAAAGTCACGCCGCCCTGCGACGGCGTGACGAGCCCGGAGACGATGTTCAGCAGTGTCGTCTTGCCGCAGCCGGAGGGCCCGAGCAGTGCGTAGGCGCCACCGTCCTCGAACCTCATCTTCAGCGGCAGCAGCGCATAGTCCTCGTCGCGCTGCGGGTTCGGCCGGTACGCGTGCGCCAGGTCGAGCTCGATGCGTGCCATGTCAGCGGTCCATCGCGGCCGTGGCTTCGACCGGAGCGACGAACAGGTCGCCGCGGGCGTCGAAGACGTAGACCTGCGTCGTGCTCAGGTACAGCGTGATTGACGAGCCGAGCGTGAACACGTGCACGCCGGGCAACTGCGCGACAAGCTCGCCCACTGGGGTCTCGACGTGGACGAACGTGTCCGAACCCGAGATCTCGGCAAGCTCCACGGTTCCGGGCAGCAAGAGGTCGCCGTCGCGCTGCTGCAGGCGCAATGCGCTCGCGCGGATGCCCACCGTCAGCTGCTGTGCGGCCGCGGTGCCAGTGTCCACGGCGACGGCAAGGTACACACCCGACGGCAAGGTGATGCCGCCGGCGGCGGCGCGGCCTTCGACCAGGTTCATCGGCGGGTCGCTGAAGGCGCGCGCGACCCGCATCGAACGGGGCCGGTGGAACACTTCGGCCGTCGGCCCGTACTGCAGCAGTTCACCTGCGTCGAGCACTGCGGTGTAGCCGCCCAGCAGCAAGGCTTCGGTCGGCTCGGTGGTGGCGTAGACCACGGTCGAGTCACCGCTCGCGAACAGGGCCGAGAGCTCCTCGCGCAGTTCCTCGCGCAGCTTGTAGTCCAGGTTCACCAGCGGCTCGTCGAGGAGCATCAGGGGCGCCTTCTTTGCCAGGGCGCGGGCCAGCGCCACACGCTGCTGCTGCCCGCCCGACAGTTCGGCCGGCAGGCGCTGGAGGAACGGATCGATGCGCAGCTTCCCCGCCAGTTCGGCCACCCGCGCCTCGATAGCGGCGGGGCTGTGCGCACCCCGCAGGCGGAGCGGCGAGGCGATGTTGTCGGCCACCGTCATCGACGGGTAGTTGATGAACTGCTGGTAGACCATCGCCACATTGCGCTCGCGCACGGGTACGCCCGTCACGTCCTTGCCGTCGGCGAGCACACGGCCCGCGCTCGGCCTGTCGAGGCCGGCCATGACGCGCATCAGCGATGTCTTCCCAGCCTGGGTCGCACCGAGCAGTACCGTGACCGCGCGTGGCACCAGGGTCAGCGCGAGCGGGTACAGGTGCGCCTGTGCACCGACGCGCTGCTCGACGCCCTCGAGCATCAGCTCCATGCGCGCTCCGGCGTCGTCGCCACGACGGCAGGCCAATGGGCCACGCACCACGCGGCGACGCCCGCACGCTCGGCCGCCGTCAGGTGCAACCCGAGCTTGGTGCGGCGCCACAGCACGTCCTCGGCCGTGAGCGCCCACTCGTGGGTGTGCAGATAGGCCAGCTCGGCCTCGAACAAGCCAGGGGCCACCTCGGCACCGAGATCGCCGCTGCCCAGCAGCGTTTCCACCCGCGCTCCGTAGCAGCGGGCCAGGCGATGGCACAGCGCCTCGGGCAGGTGCGGGTGACGCAGCGAGAGCGCCTGGACGAAGCGCGCGAAATCGGTGTCGGGCCGCTGCGCCGCGCCGATCCAGCCGCTGAGGTCGCCGCCAGGGAAGAACGTGCCGCTGGTCCAGGCGCCGCGCTTCGTGCCCATTGGCACCGCGAGCAGATCGGCAACCTCCTCGGCCAGCTTGCGAAACGTCGTGAGCTTGCCGCCCCAGACTGTCAGCAGCGGTGCGGCTGCGGAGGCGCCTCCGGTGTCGAGCTCAAGCGCATAGTCGCGCGTCACGGCCGACGGGTCGCCCGATTCGTCGTCGAGCAACGGGCGCACGCCCGAGTAGCTCCAGACCACGTCCGCAGGCAGCACGGGCTTCTCGAAGTAGCGGCTGGCCTGCTCGCACAAGTAGGTGATCTCGCTCGCGTCGATGCGCGCCTGGCCGATCGGGCCGCGGTGTTCGACGTCGGTCGTGCCGATCAGCGTGAATTCGCGCTCGTAGGGGATCGCGAAGATGATGCGCTTGTCGGGGTTCTGGAAGATGTACGCGTTGTCGTGCTCGAAGATCCTCGGCACAACGATGTGGCTGCCCTTGACAAGGCGCAGCGACTTGCGCTCCGGCGCGTGCGCGACGTCCGCGAGAAACTGCGCCGCGAACGGGCCGGCCGCGTTGACGAGCGCGCGTGGCGTGACCTCACGCGTCTGGCCGGCGGTGCTTCGCAGCTGCACCTGCCACCGGCTCGCGCCGCGCCGCGCGTCGGCGCAGGCCCAGCGCGTCAGCACCGTCGCGCCGCGCTCGGCGGCGTCCATCGCGGTCAGCACGACCAGCCTCGCGTCGTCGACCCAGCCGTCGGAATAGACGAAGGCCTTGCTGAAGCCGCGCTTGAGCGGCACGCCGGCCGGGTGGCGTCGCAGGTCGACGGTCGAGGACCCCGGCAACACCTCGCGGCGTGCCAGGTGGTCGTACAGGAAGAGCCCGGCGCGCACCATCCACACCGGGCGCATGCTCGGGTCGTGGGGCAGCACGAAGCGCATCGGCCAGATGATGTGCGGCGCTGCGCGCAATAGCACCTCGCGTTCAGCCAGCGCCTTGCGCACCATCGAGAATTCGTAGTATTCGAGGTAGCGCAAGCCACCGTGGATCAGCTTGGTGGACGAGCCCGAGGTGTGCGCCGCCAAGTCGTCCTTCTCGCACAACATCACCGAGAGGCCGCGCCCGGCCAAGTCGCGCGCGATGCCGACGCCATTGATGCCGCCGCCGACGACAAGCACGTCGACGTCCGACGTGGATTCGGATCCCTTGGATGACACGGACTTGTTCATGAGATGCTACGGGACGCGCGACGACAGGCCTCTGCCGCGTTTTCGCGTGGCATCAAGTATGTTCGTTATGGGTTCGTTTATGCCCCTTGTTTACCCTAGTGACGGTTCGCATGCATTCGAATAGATTCGAAGCCGATGCAACTCCATCCCCGCCAGGTTCGCTTGATCGAGGAAGTGCGGCAGGTCGGCAGCGTCACGGTGGAGGCGCTGGCCGAGCACTTCGGCGTGACCCTGCAGACGGTGCGGCGCGACGTTCGCCTGCTGGCCGAGGCAGGGTTGCTGGCGCGATTCCATGGGGGGGTGCGCGTTCCAGGGTCGACGACCGAGAACATCGCCTACCGCCAGCGCCAGCGTCTGCACGACGCGGCCAAGCAGCGCATCGCCAAGGCGGTGGCCCGGGACGTGCCGCACGGTTGCTCGCTGATCATCAATATCGGCACCACGACCGAGGCGGTCGCACGTGAGCTGATGCACCATCGCGGCCTGCGCGTGATCACGAACAACCTGAACGTGGCCGCGATCCTCTCCGACCATGCCGACTGCGAACTCATCGTTGCGGGGGGTGTTGTGCGCTCGCGCGACCGCGCCATCATCGGCGAGGCGACGGTGGACTTCATCCGGCAGTTCAAAGTCGACATCGCGCTCGTCGGTGTCTCGGGCATCGAAGCGGACGGCACGCTGCGCGACTTCGACTACCGAGAGGTCAAGGTGGCGCGCGCGATCCTCGACCACTCGCGCGAGGTCTGGCTCGCCGCCGACCACAGCAAGTTCAACCGCCCGGCGATGGTGGAGCTGGCGCGGCTCGACAATCTGGACCGGCTCTACACCGATGCGCCGCCGCCCGAGCCCTTCCCGCACCTCCTGGCCGAGGCCGGCGTGCAGTGCGTCGTGGCTGAATGATGACGGCCCCAAGTTGCCTGCGGTACCGCCTCCCGGGGGAAGCCTCGCCCGCCTGGGGCGCGCAATCGCGGGCGAGGAGATTCCCATGACCTACCTGCTCGCTCTCGACCAGGGCACTTCGAGTTCGCGCAGCATCGTCTTCGATGCGGAAGGCCGCGTCGTCGCGATGGCGCAGCGCGAGTTCCGCCAGATCTACCCACAGCCGGGCTGGGTCGAGCACGACCCGCGGGAGTTGTGGGACACCCAGCTCGCCACGGCGCGCCAGGTGCTGGCCACCGCCGGGCTGAAGGCGGGCGACATCCGGGCGATCGGGATCACCAACCAGCGCGAGACGACCGTGGTCTGGAACCGCGCGACCGGCGAGCCGCTGTGCAACGCCATCGTGTGGCAGGACCGCCGTGCCGAGCCCACCTGCGCCGCCCTGCGCGCCGGGGGCCACGAGGCAAGCATCCGTGCGAAGACTGGCCTCATCGTCGACGCCTACTTCTCGGGCACCAAGCTGAAGTGGATCCTCGACCACGTGCCCGGTGCGCGCGCGGCCGCCACGCGCGGCGAAGTCGCCTTCGGCACCGTCGACGCCTGGCTGATGTGGAAGCTCACCGGCGGCGACACCCATGCCACCGATGTGAGCAACGCGTCGCGAACGATGCTGTTCGACATCCGCCGCAACGAGTGGGACGACGAGCTCTTGCGCCTGCTCGACATTCCGCGCGAGCTGCTGCCGGTCGTGCACCCGTCGAGCCACGTCTACGGGCACACGCGTCCAGAATGGCTCGGGGCGAGCCTGCCCATCGGAGGCGTGGCCGGCGACCAGCAGAGCGCCCTCTTCGGCCAGGCCTGCTTTTCCGCCGGGCTGGCCAAGAACACCTACGGCACCGGCTGCTTCATGCTGATGCATACGGGAAACCGGTTCCTGACCAGCGCCAACGGGCTGATCACGACGGCCGCGGCGCAACTCGGCACGCACGGCGCATCGGCGGGCGCATCGGGGGCGAGTGGCCAACCCGGGTTCGCGCTCGAAGGCAGCGTGTTCATCGGCGGCGCCGTGGTGCAATGGCTGCGCGACGGGCTCAGGGCCATCGAGGGCAGCGGCGAAGTGCAGGCCCTGGCCGAGAGCGTTCCCGACGCCGGCGGAGTGATGTTCGTCCCCGCCTTCACTGGCCTCGGCGCGCCCTACTGGAACGCCGAAGCGCGCGGCGCCATCGTCGGCCTGACGCGTGGCAGCACCGTGGCCCACATCGCGCGCGCCGCGCTGGAGAGCATCGCCTTCCAGAGCGCTGCGCTGCTGGGGGCGATGAGCCGCGACGCCGTGGCTGCAGGCGGCGCGCCGGTGAGCGAGCTGCGCGTCGACGGTGGGGCCTGCGTGAATGACCTGCTGATGCAGTTCCAGGCCGACCTGCTCGGCATTCCGGTCGTGCGCCCGAAAGTCATCGAAACCACCGCCCTCGGCGCGGCATCCCTCGCCGGCCTGGCCTGCGGGGTGTATGGAAACCTGGACGAACTCTCCGCCCAGTGGAAGGTCGAGCGGCGGTTCCACCCGACGATGTCGCGCGAGCGCGCGGCCGAGCTGATGCAGCGCTGGGAGCGCGCGGTGCGCCAGTCGGTCGCTCACTGACCGCTGGCGCGAAGCCGCGGCTTCAGGTGCGGTTGAGCACGAAGTCGAAGTCGAGTGTGTAGAACGGCCGCTCGCTGGCGTTGCCGTCGGGTGTCGTGCCTGGCTCGTGGCGCACCCAGTCGGCGACGAGCGAGTTGCGCACGCCGAACACGGCATCCGAGTCGAGGTACTGGTCGCCGTTGCGAAAGACGTGCGTGATCAGCGTCTCGAAGCCCTGCGCCTTGATCATGAAGTGCAGGTGCGCGGGCCGCCACGGATGGCGGCCCAGCCGCTCGAGCAACATGCCGACCGGCCCGTCGTGGGGAATCGGATAGGCCTCGGCGACGATGCTCCGGAAGTGAAAACTCCCGTCCGCGGCGCTTTGCAGCACGCCGCGCGCCTGGTGATGGTCAAGCCCGCTGCGTTGCACATCGTAGAAGCCCTCGGCATCGGCCTGCCAGACCTCGATGGTCGCATCACCGACAGGCCGGCCCTGAAGGTCGCGCACACTGCCTCGCACGTAACAGGCCTCGCCCGCGGCACCGTTGGCCACGTCGGCGCCGAGCTCATAGTGCGGCGCGCCTTCGACGTGGAATGGCCCGAACACCGTTGCCTCGGTGCAGCCGGAAGGCTTGCCGTGGTTCATCGCCGTGACAAGCATCGACAGGCCCAGCGTGTCGGACAGTAGGATGAACTCCTGCCGCCTTTCGTCGGTTATGTGGCCCACGCGCGTCAGGAAATCGATGCCGGCGAACCACTCGGCTTCGCTCAGCTTGACCTCGCGAGCGAAGTCGTGAAGGTGCTGCACCAGGCTCGTCATGACCTCGCGCAAGCGGGCGTCCTGCGCGTGGGCGTGGCGCCCGATCACAGCCGGGGTGATCGTGTGTTCGTCGATGTTGCGCATGCGGGGTCCTTCGAAGGCGGTTGTCGGGGAGGCAACGCGGGCAGACTCTAGACTGCGCGCTGCGCTTCGCCAAGCGCCGGGGTGCAGCCGCTGCTACCGGCGCGGCCATTGATCGGGAGCCCATGGACCGCTTTCTCGCCATCGACGCGTTCGTTCGCGTTGCCGATTCGCAGAGCTTTGCCGAGGCGGCGCGCCAGATGCGTGTCTCGCGCTCGGTTGTCACGGCGCGCATCCAGCAGCTCGAGGAGTTCGTCGGCGCGCCGCTGTTCCACCGCAACACGCGCAGCGTGCGCCTGTCCGAACTCGGCCAGGCCTTCCTGCGCGACTGCACCGAGCTCGTCGGCCGGACCAACGAGGTGGTCGACCAGATGCGCGAGGTGACCACCTCGCCCGCCGGCCGCCTGCGCGTGCACGCGCTGCCCGGCTTCGTGCTCGGCCACCTCGCGCGCGTGCTCCAGCAGTTCCAGGCCCGCTACCCGCAGATCGTGCTCGAGCTGTTCGTCAATGACGCCGTCGTCGATCCGGTAAAGGAAGGATTCGACTGCGCGCTGCAGATCTTTCCGCCGCGCTCCGAAGAGCTCGTCGCGCGCAAGCTCTTTCCGGTGCGGCGCGTGTTCTGCGCCTCGCCAGGCTACCTGCACAGCCATGGCAGGCCGCAGGAGCCCAGGGACCTGCTCGCACACCGCACCGGCTGGTACTCCGGCTACCCGACGCGCGAGCGGCTGGCCTTTCACGGTGCGGGCGACCCGGTGTCTCTCGAGCTCAAGCCCGTGCTCCTGACCAACAGCGTGCACCTGCTGCGCGAGTACGCGCTCGAACACGCCGGCATCGTCTGCCTGCCCACGCTGGTGGCGGCGGCCTCGGTGTTGTCGGGGGAACTGGAACTGGTGCTGCCCGCCTACCAGCTCAGCGCGTTCTGGCTCAGCGTGTTCTACCCTTCCACCGTGCGCAGTTCGCTCAAGCTCAAGCTGTTCCTGGACGCACTGGACCAGAGCTTCTCTGGCGTCCCACCGTGGGATGCCGGGTTGATCGAGCGCGGCTTGCTGAACGAACGCGTGATCGATTGAGCGGCGGGACACCCGGCATCGCGGGGCCGCGGCGAGTCAGCGGCCCTGGACGGCGAGCTTGTCGCGGCACTGCTCGCGCGCGGTCGCGTCTGCCAGCGCGCTGCAGCGTGCCGCGGCGTCGTCGATGCCGCCGCTCGGGCCGGTCTTGCCGCGCGTCGCCGGCACGAAAGCCGGCTTCGGCGGCGCGTTCTTGCTGATCGGGATGTTGACCTGCGGCGTCACCCTCCGGTCGGGACGCAGGTCACCCGGCTCGGTGGCACTGTCGCGCAGTTCGGCCGGCGTCAGGTTCCTCTGTTCCGGCTTGGCCGCCGGCGACGCCGACGCGGCCGGGCTCGGCACCGGCACGCTCGTCTGGGCCACGGCGGCCAGCAGCGGCATGGCTGCGGCCAAGGCGGCCGCGAATGGCAGAGGGGAGAGCTTCATGGCGTGTCCTTGCATGGGCCTCGGCAGGTGGCTCGACTTCGCCGTCGGCCGAAGCCGCAGTGTAGGACGAGCCGTTGTGCTCTGATCTGGTTGCCGGGTGTGCAAGGTGGGGCAGACCGGCGCGATGATGCGAGGACAGTTCGCGCGTACCGCACCGGCCGTGGGCGCCGGGAACAGGAGGTTGACGCCATGACGCCATCGAACCAGCGCCGCCGGATTGCGCAGCGGGTGGCAGAGGCGCATGTCGCCCGGGGCGGGGGTTCGATGCTGGCGCTCGTCTCTGGCTCGGTGGTGGAAGACATCGCCGATGCGCTGTCCGACGTCGACATGAGCATCGTCTTCGAGCAACTCCCCGACGAGCCGGCACTGCGTGAAGCCTGCGCGGCGGCGGGTGCCGCGCCGTGGTTCTGGCAAGCCGGGTCGCTCGCCGAGGGAAGCCTCGTGGTCGCCTTCCGGCTCGATGGCGTGGAAGTGCAGATTGCATACAGCGACCAGGCCACGCTGGTGCGTGAACTGGACCAGGTGCTCATTGCGCACGATCCGGACACACCGAACCACAAGTTGGCCGAAGGGCTGCTCAAGGCCGAGCCCCTGGCCGGCGCCGATCGCCTGCAGGCATTGCAGGCGCGCGTGGGCGCCTTCCCGCCCGAACTCGGGCGTGCCATGGCTGCCCATTTCCTCGGGCAGGTCACGCCTTGGCGGGCGGTGGCGCAGTTGCTCGACCGCGATGCCTTGCTGTGGTGTCGCGAACTGCAGGTGCAGGCCGCCTACCGGCTGCTCGGCGCGTTGGCAGGGCTGAACGACCTGTACTTCACGACCTTCCAGTTCAAGCGCATGACGCGCTTTGCGGCGAAGCTCAGGCTCGCGCCAGCCGGCCTTGCCGAACGCCTGGAACGCGTTCTGCGATCCGATTCGCCTGCCGCCTTCGCCGAACTGCACGCGCTGGAAGGCGAGGTCCTAGGGCTCGTGACCGGACGCTGGACCGACCTCGATCTCGTTGCCGTGCGCCAGCGCTGGAGTGGCTTCGACCCGGCGTCGATCGCCTTGTGTGGCGCGGCCGCGCCCCCCGGGTAAGCCCTCATATTGTTCGTCATTCCAGAACAATCCTGTCGGTCAACGATCCCTAGCGGCCGCGCTTTGCGGGTTCTAGACTGCGCTGCATCCGCTGCGGAAGCGGGCTTTCGACACAGGAGACGCACCATGGCCGAGCTTGCTTACCAGACCCGGTTCGGATCGCTGGACCACCATGAAAAAGGGGGGGTGCAGATCATCGACGACAACGTCCGCCACTACGCGTTCTCGAACTGCTTCGAGATTGCCTCGAAGGCCAGGCCCTACGAGCGCGTGGTGTTCGGCCAGAACCAGATCTACGTGCTCGAGGCGCTGCGCGCCGAGGGCACGTCGCCATGGTTCACCTGCGCCCACGACGAATTCGCGCTCGTCATGGACGGCGATGTCGAGATCCATCTCGTCAGGCTCGACGCCGAGCAGCGCGTGCCGGACGAGAACCACAACGGCGCCGTGCTCGTGAAGGGCGAGCCGAGCGGCCAGAAGATGGGCTGGATGAAGCTCAAGCGCGGCCACCAGGCACTGCTGCCCAAGCACAGCGCCTATCAGTTCCGCAGCGCCAAGCCGGCGGTCGTGATCATGCAGACCTGCAAGGGGGACCTTTCGGTGGAGCGCTGGGCCGAGATCTGTCAGACGGCCTGAGGCCTCGTGCCCTCCGAGCCCCACTTTCATTGGAGACAGGACCATGAACGCACCCGCAGACATCGCCCGGGTCATCGCCTCGCAGCCCGACGCCACGCTGGGCTACAAGAGCTTCACCCTCGGCAGCTTCACCTTCCGCCGCGACGAATACTTCGTCCATATCGGGTGGACGACGCGCGACGGCCGGCCGCTCAGTCACACCATGGACGCCGCCAACTTCCTGCGCGCGTTGATGCGCGACGTGGCCTGGGGCTTCTTCTACGGCTGGGTCAATTTCGACCACGTACTCGGCACAGTCAACCACTACAAGACCGTGGACCTCTTCGCCGGCTCGTACAACGAGACGATGAAGGCGGCCAAGGTCGACCTGCTGGAGAACTTTCCCAGCGAGCAGATCGGCGCCACCTTCGCCGCGATGCTCGACGACTGGACGAACGATGGCTTCGACCCGTTCGCCGCACCGCAGGAAACCGGCTCGCCCTACGGACGCAAGAACGGCAACAACCGCGCCAAGATCACCCGCGCGCGCGAGCTGGCGACGCGCTGCGTCGGCCTGAAGGGCGATCTCGACCTGCGCACCGACGAGCGCGGTGCGCCGGTCAACCGCGCGTTTGCCGACGTGCCACAGGACCAGCCCGAGCTGCATCCCGAGCCCGGCTTCGAGAACGAGGTCCACGCCTTCAACCTGTTCGCGTTCCTCTCGCGCAGCCAAGTGACGTGGAACCCTAGCTTCACCTCGGTCGTTAAGTACAGCTTCATGTGCCCGACGACGGAAGAGCACATCCTGCCGATCATCCACGGCAACGACCGCGTCGAGTGGTTCTTCCAGATGACCGACGAGATCCACTGGGACTGCGCGCACAAGGAGACCGGCAAACCGCTCGCCCGCGTGATCATGAAGGCGGGTGACATGGCCGCCATGCCGGCCTACTGCCGCCACCAGGGCTACAGCCCGAAGCGCTCGATGCTGCTGGTGTGGGAAAACGGATCGCCGACGCTCGTGCACGAGATCCAGAGCGGCGAGGCGCCGGAGGTGCCGGTGTCGTTCTGACGCCTTCGACCGTGAAGCGCGGCGCTGCCACGGCCGCGCCCCGAGGAGACCGAGATGACGCTCGTGGACATTGAGGCCGCGGCCGGGCTGCGCACGCCGATCCGCCACCAGCTCTTCATCGACGGGAGGTTCGTCGATGCGGTCGGTGGCGATACGCTGGCGACGCTGAACCCGCACGACAACAGCCCGATCGCCGAGGTGGCGATGGCCGGCAAGGCGGACATCGACCTCGCCGTCGCTGCCGCAGAGCGCGCGTTCCCGAAGTGGAGCCGGCTCGCCGCCGCCGACCGCGGGCGCATCCTGCTCAAGCTTGCCGACCTGATCGAGGCGAACACCGAAGAGCTGGCGCGCCTGGAGTCGCTCGACACCGGCCACCCCTTGCGCGACTCGCGCAGCCTCGATGTGCCGCGCACGGCCGCCTGCTACCGCTATTTCGGCGGCATGGCCGACAAGTTCCAAGGCGAGACGATCCCGGTCGAAGCCGGCTTCCTCAACTACACATTGCGCGAACCGGTCGGCGTGGTCGGGCAGGTCGTGCCGTGGAACTTCCCGTTGATGTTCACGAGCTGGAAGATGGCGCCCGCGCTCGCCGCCGGCAACACAGTCGTGATGAAGCCGGCCGAGATCACGCCGCTCACATCGCTCAAGATCGGCGAACTGATGGCCGAGGCCGGGCTGCCCGACGGCGTCGTCAACATCGTGCCGGGGCTGGGCGCCGTGGCGGGTCAGTACATCGCCGAGCACGGACGCATCGCCAAGGTCGCCTTCACCGGCAGCACGACGACGGGGCGGCGCATCGTGGAGGCCTCGGCGGGCAACCTGAAGAAGGTGCAGCTCGAACTCGGCGGCAAGGGCCCGAACATTGTGTTCGACGACGCGAACCTCGCAGCCGCCGTCAACGGCAGCGCCTGGGCGATCTTCCACAACCAGGGGCAGGCCTGCATCGCCGGTAGCCGGCTGATGCTGCACGAGAAGATTGCCGATGCCTTCCTCGACAAGTTCATCGCACTCGCGAAGTCGATCCGCCTCGGCAATCCGCTCGACGCGGCGACCGAGATGGGGCCGCTAACGAGCGCGCAGCACCGCGACCGCGTGCTGTCGTACGTCGCCGTCGCACGCGAACAGGGTGGCGAAGTGCTGGCCGGCGGCCAGGCGCCCGGCGCCGCCGATCTGGCACGAGGCTGTTACGTTGAGCCGACAATTGTCCGCGCTCGCGCCCACACCGACCGCGTGGCGCAGGAAGAAGTCTTCGGCCCCTTCGTCACGGTGCTCACCTTCAAGGACGACGAGGAAGCCCTGCGCATCGCCAACGGCACCGACTACGGCCTCGGCAGCGGCCTGTGGACGAGCAACCTGCAGCGCGCGCACCGCATCGCGCGCGACCTGCACGCTGGCATGGTGTGGATCAACTCGTACAAGCGCGTGAACCCGGGTTCGCCCTTCGGCGGTGTCGGGCAAAGTGGATACGGGCGCGAGATGGGCTTCGACGCGATGCGCGAGTACACGCAGGTCAAGAGCGTGTGGGTCAATGTCGACGCGCAGATCCCGCCCTGGTATCCGCGCTGAAGCCGCGTCGATCGACATGCGTCCGTTCACCTACGTCGCCCAGCCCTCGCGGGTGATCTTCGGCGCAGGCGCGCTGTCGCAACTCAGCCACGAGATCGAGTTGCTCGGCGCGAAGCGCGCGCTGGTGCTTTCCACGCCCGAGCAGGCCGACAGTGCGCGGCGCGTGGCCGAGATGCTGGGCGATCGCGCGGCCGGCATCTTCGCGAAGGCGGTGATGCACGTGCCGATCGAATCGGCGCGCGAGGCACGCGCCGAGGCCAGGCGCCTCGGCGCCGATTGCGCGGTGGCGATCGGCGGCGGCTCGACCACCGGGCTCGGCAAAGCCATCGCACTCGAATCTGGGCTGCCCATCCTCGCCATCCCCACCACCTACGCCGGCAGCGAGATGACGCCGATCTACGGCCTCACCGAAGGCGGCGTCAAGAAGACCGGGCGCGACGTGCGCGTGCTGCCGAAGACGGTGATCTACGACCCCGAACTCACGCTGACGCTCCCGCTCGCGATGACGGTCACGAGCGCGCTGAATGCGATCGCCCATGCCGCCGAAGGCCTGTACGCAATCGACGCCAACCCGATCACGTCGCTGATGGCTGAGGAAGGCATCCGCGCCTGCGCCGCCGCGCTGCCGCGCCTGGCGGTGGACGGGCGCGACCTCGACGCGCGCGGCGACGCGCTCTACGGCGCCTGGCTGTGCGGGTCGGTGCTGGGCGCGGTGGCGATGGGCCTGCACCACAAGCTGTGCCACACGCTCGGCGGCAGCTTTGCCCTGCCGCACGCCGAATTGCACGCGGTGATCCTGCCGCACGCGCTGGCGTACAACGCGCCTCAGGTGCCGCAAGCGATGGCGCGAATCGCCCGCGCGCTCGGCGCGCCTGAAGCTGCGCAGGGCGTGCAAGACCTCGCCGCGCGTCACGCCGCACCGACCTCGCTCAAGGCCATCGGTATGCCCGAGGAGGGGCTCGATCGCGTGGCCGAACTCGCGGCGCAGAATCAGTACCCGAACCCGCGACCGCTCGAGCGCGGCGCACTGCGCGCGCTGCTGCAGCGTGCGTTCGACGGCGTTTCACCCCAGCCCTGATGTCGTTCAAACCAGAAGGAGACAGCCCATGAACCCGACCGCGAAGATCAGCCGCCGCACCCTCGTCCAGGCCACCGCGGCGCTGGCCGCCAGCGCCACCGCGCCGCGCCTTTGGGCGGCCGACGTACTGAAGATCGGCTACGTTTCGCCGCAGACTGGCCCGCTCGCGCCGTTCGGCGAGGCCGACAAGTGGGTGATCGAGCAGATGAAGACGGCATTCAAGGACGGCCTCTCCGTCGGCGGCAAGAAGTACGAGGTGCAGATCATCCTGAAAGACAGCCAGAGCAACCCGAACCGCGCCGGTGAGGTCGCCAACGACCTGATCCTGAAGGACAAGGTGGCGCTGATGCTCACGGCTGGCACACCCGAGACGGCCAATCCGGTCAGCGACGCGTGCGAATTGAACGAGATCCCGTGCATCTCGAGCGTCGTGCCATGGCAGCCCTGGTTCTTCGGCCGCAAGGGCGACCCGGCCAAGGGCTTCAACTACACCTATCACATGTTCTGGGGCCTGGAGGACGTGATCGCCACCTTCACCGCGGGCTGGAACTCGGTGAAGACGAACAAGAAGGTGGGTGGGCTGTTCCCGAACGACGGCGATGGCAACGCCTGGGGCGACAAGGAACTGGGCTTTCCGAAGCCGCTGGCCGCGCAGGGCTTCACGCTGGTCGACCCCGGGCGCTTCCAGAACGGGACGCAGGACTTCTCGGCGCAGATCGCTGCGTTCAAGAAGGACGGCGTCGAAATCGTCACCGGCGTCGTCATTCCGCCGGACGCGAAGACCTTTCTCACTCAGGCGAAACAGCAGGGCCTGCAGCCAAAGGTCATCACGCTCGGCAAGGCGCTGCTCTTCCCGAGCGCAATCGAGGCGCTGGGCGACCTGGGCTATGGCCTCTCTACCGAAGTCTGGTGGAGTCCGTCGCATCCCTACACCTCGTCGTTGACCGGGCAGAGCGCGAAGGCGCTGGCCGAAGCCTACGAAGCTAGCGCGAAGAAGCAGTGGACGCAGCCAATCGGATTTGCCCATGCGCTGTTTGAGGTGGCGGCCGATGCATTGAAGCGCAGCAAGAGCGTCGCCGCCAAGGATGTTCGCGACGCGGTCGCAGCGAGCAGCGTGAACACCGTGGTCGGGCCGGTCAAGTGGGGTGGCGCCGGGCCGTTCAAGAACGTCAGCAAGACGCCGCTCGTGCTCGGCCAGTGGGGCAAAGGGACGAAGTACAAGGTGGAGCTCACCATCGTCGACAACGCCGGCGCCAAGAACATCCCCACGGGTGGCACGCTCAAGCTGATCTAGACCCGCGATGCCCTTGCTCGCCCTGCACGACGTCAGCAAGTCCTACGGGGCGATCAAGGTCACCGACCGCATCAGCTTGTCGGTGCGCTCGGGCCAGACGCTCGGCATCCTGGGGCCGAACGGGGCTGGGAAGACCACGCTGTTCAACCTGATCTCCGGCGACGTGCGGGTGGACGGTGGCCGCGTCGAATACGACGGCCGCGACGTGACGTCGCTCGCGCCGCACCAGCGCTGCCGCCGGGGCATCGGCCGCAGCTACCAGGTGCCGCAGCCCTTTGGCGCGATGACGGTGTTCGAGAACCTCGTCACCGCAGCCTGCTTCGGCGGCGGGCAGGCGGAGCGCGAGGCCTGGCAGACCGCAGTCGAGGTGCTCGAGAAGACCGGCCTGGGGGTTCATGCCAACAAGCCGGCGGGCGCGCTGACGCTGCTCGACCGCAAGCGGCTCGAGCTGGCGCGAGCGCTGGCGACGAAGCCGAAGCTGCTGCTGCTCGACGAGATCGCCGGCGGCCTGACCGAACACGAGGCGGCAACGCTGGTCGATGAGCTCCGCCGCATCAAGGGCGAGGGCATGACGATGATCTGGATCGAGCACGTCGTGCACGCGCTGCTGTCCATCGCCGACCGCCTCTTCGTCATCAACTTCGGGCAGAAGCTCGCCGAAGGCGAACCGCAGGCGGTGATGAACGACGCCGAGGTGCGCCGCGTGTACATGGGGCTGGAAGGATGAGCCCGTGGAGAGAGGCCCCGCGAAGCGGGGGCAGCAGCAAGGCGAGTGCTTCCCGCGGCCGAGCGCGCGGCGTCGTGGGAGCAGGTGAACTTGCGGAGGCCGCAGGATGAACCGTCCAATGGTCGAGGCAAGTGGCCTCACCGCGTTCTACGGCGATGCGCAGGCGCTGTTCGGGATCGACTTCCACCTCGATGCCGGCGAGCTGGTGGCGATCATCGGCGCCAACGGCGCCGGAAAGAGCACCTTCCTGAAGGCATTGACCGGCCTTGTCAAGGTGCCGCGCGACGCGGTGCGTTTCGACGGCGCGGCCATCGGCGGCCTGCCGCCAGGGCAGATCGTCCGCAGGGGCCTGGCGATGGTGCCCGAAGGACGCCGCCTGTTCCCGTCGCTGAGCGTCGAGGAGAACCTGCTGATGGGCGCCACCGCGGGCCGAGCCGGGCCGTGGAACCTGCAGCGCCTGTATTCGATGTTCCCGATCCTCGCGCCAAAGAAGCACGACCCGAGCCTGTCGCTCTCCGGCGGCCAGCAGCAGATGGTCGCGATCGGCCGTGCGCTGATGAGCAACCCGACCGTGCTGCTGTGCGACGAACTGTCTCTGGGGCTGGCGCCGATCGTCATCAAGGAGATCTACGACGCGATGCCGAAGATCACCGCCGAAGGCATGAGCGTCGTCGTTGTGGAGCAGGACGTGGCCGTGGCGCAGCGCGTCTCGCAGCGGGTCTATTGCTTCCAGGAGGGCCGGGTCTCGCTCGAAGGCGCGAGCGACATGCTGACGCGAGGGCAGATCAGCCACGCGTACTTCGGCGTCTGACGATGTTGGACATCGCGCTCCAGGGATTGCTGCTCGGCGGCCTGTACTGCCTGTTCGCGCTCGGCCTCTCGCTCATGTTCGGCGTGATGCGCCTGACCAACACCGCGCAGGGCGACTTCATCGTGCTCGGCGCGTTCGGCGCCATCGCCGGGACTTCGATCCTGGCTATCCACCCCGCACTCGTCGCACTGCTGCTGTTGCCATTTGCGTTCGGCGTTGGCTACGCGCTGCAGCGCCGGGTGCTCAACGGCACGCTGGGCAAGGACCCGTTGCCGTCACTGGTTGTGACCTTCGGCCTGTCGATCGTGGTCCAGAACGCGCTGCTCGAAGTCTTCACCGCCGACCCACGCTCGCTCGATTCGGGCGGGCTCAACACGCACAGCGTGCAACTCGGCAATTTCGCCATTGGGACCCTGCCGCTCTTGATTTTCATGGTCGCCGTGCTGTGCACGCTGGCGCTGCAGTTGCTGTTCGACCGCAGCGCGCTCGGGCGGAGCTTCCGTGCCGTCTCCGACGACAAGGAAATCGCCGAGCTGATGGGTCTGGACTCGAACAAGGTCTACGCCCTGGCAACGGCGATTGCCTTCGTCGTGATCGCCATCGCCGGCGTGTTCCAGGGGCTGCGCACGACCGTCTCGCCTTCCGACGGGCCGCTCTTGCTGCTATTCGCGTTCGAGGCGGTGATCATCGGCGGCATGGGCTCGTTCTGGGGCACCTTCGTCGGCGCGATGGTGCTCGGCCTCACGCAGCAGATCGGCTTTCGCATCGACCCCGGCTGGGGCATCTGGCTCGGGCACATCATGTTCCTGGCCGTGCTGGTCGTGCGGCCTCAGGGCCTGTTCCCGAAGACGCGCGGGTGACGCCATGACCCTGCAAGTGATGCGCAGCACCCGCGCGAGCCGCGCCGCGCTGTGGGCAAGCGCCGTGCTGGTAACGATCGGCGCGAGCATGCCGTTGTGGGCCGAGTCGAGCTGGATGCGCGAGTTCGTCGAGATCGCCTGCTACTTCATCTTCGCGATGATGTGGAACCTGCTCGCCGGGTATGGAGGCATGGTCTCGATCGGCCAGCAGGCCTTCTTCGGCTTCGGCGGCTACGTCATGTTGATGCTCGGCAACCTCGCCGGCGTGAACCCGTTCGTCGCGATCCCGCTCGCTGCGCTGGCCGCGGCGGTGATCGCCGTGCCGGTATCGTGGGTCGCGTTCAGGCTGTCCGGTGGCTACTTCGCGATCGGCACCTGGGTCATCGCCGAGGTGTTCCGGCTGAGCTTCGCCAACGCTTCGGTGGTCGGCGGCGGCTCGGGCACGAGTCTGACCGCCTTGCGCGGCATCGAGAAGGCCACGCGCGAAAGCGTCACGTTCTGGATGGCGCTGGCCTGCGTCGCCGCGGCGATTGCGCTCGTGTACCTGTTCCTGCGCAGCAAGCAGGGCCTGGCGCTGCTGGCGATCCGCGACAACGAGGTCGCCGCCGAAAGCCAGGGCATCGCGGTGCGGCGGATGAAGCTCGCCGTCTACGTGGTGGCGGCCTTCGGCGCCGGGCTCGCCGGTGCGCTGTACTTCGTCGGCAACCTGCGCATCAGCCCCGACGCGGCGTTTTCCGTCAACTGGACCGCATTCGCGATCTTCATGGTCGTGATCGGCGGCATTGGCCGCATCGAAGGGCCGATCATCGGTGCGCTGATATTCTGGGCCCTGAACAAGTTCTTCAGCGACTACGGCACCTG
>Ga0302322_100001824_pt1 | contig 17732 bp, 14 predicted proteins | sample Fen_T0_2_FD_203757 | JGI IMG/M metagenome (GOLD analysis project Ga0302322, IMG submission 203757) | Peat permafrost microbial communities from Stordalen Mire near Abisko, Sweden - Fen_T0_2 | ecosystem: Environmental > Terrestrial > Soil > Wetlands > Permafrost | place: Sweden: Abisko... | reverse complement strand
GCTCGACCTCGAGCACGACCTCGGGGTGCGTACCGAGGGACATCTGGACCTCGTGCGCGGGGCCGAGGGCGGACTCGGGTCGATGGTGTTCGTCAACTGGGTCGATCCCAAGTTCATAGCGCCTGAATTGGGCGGCGCGAACGCACGCACGCGCGCGTTGCTGCGCGAGTTCCATCGGCTGTTGCGTGCGCATCCCGAGGAGGTCGCGTTCGCGGGCAACGGGAGCATGCTGCGCGAGGCGCACGCCTCGGGGAAGCTCGCGGGCATCCCCGGCATCGAGGGTGGGCACTCGATCGAGGAGAGCCTCGACGAGCTCGTCTGGTTCTTCGAGCGCGGCGTCCGCGTGCTGACGCTCGTGTGGAACAACCACCTCAGGTGGATCCGCTCGTGCCAGCCGGGCGCGGGGCCAGAGGTGCCCGAGGGCTTGAGCGCGTTCGGACGCTCGGTCGTGAGCACGATGAACGAGCTCGGGATGCTCGTCGATCTCTCTCACGCGGGCGAGAAGTCGTTCTACGACGCGCTCGAGGTCACGACGAAGCCGGTGATCGCGAGCCATTCGGGCTGCAAGGTTCTGCATGGGCATCAGCGCAACCTGACGGATGAGCAGCTGCGCGCGTTGAAGAAGAACGGCGGCGTGGTCGGGATCGTGTTCTGCGTGCCGTTCCTCTCGGCCGAAGGGCAGAAGGAGGACCAGCGCTTGCGCGACAGCGAGGGCTTCAAGACGCTCGCGGCGAAGAACGCGACCGAGTTGTTCCTGCGTCAGGGCGAGTACCTGCAAGAGAAGGCCGAGCCCTTGCCGATCGAGGTCGTCGTGCAGCACATCGAGCACGTGGTCGAAGTCGCGGGCATCGAGCACGTCGGCATCGGCTCCGATTTCGACGGGATCCTGCGCACTCCGCAAGGCCTCGAGGACGCGAGCTGCTACGGCAACCTGGTCGAGAAGCTGCTCGAGCGCGGCTTCGGCGAGGAGGACGTGCTCAAGATCTGCGGCGGGAACATGGAGCGCGTGTTCGACGCGGTCACGGGCCCTGGGACGCGCGCGCATACGGCGCGGCTCGTCGCGTACGAATAGGCTCTCCGTCGAAGCCTATGGCCACCAGGTAGCAGAACCCGTCTGCGTTGAATTGAACGTGCTCGTGGCGTTGCAGCCGCCGAGCACGATCGGATCGCGGTAGTAGACGAGGTAGTAGCGCGACTCGCCCGACTGGATTGGGTCGCCGAGAGCCGCTGAGCGCGCGGAGACACTCGGGTCGCCCGCGCTGAGATCGGGGGCGGCGATGCTGCCGTTCGCAGCGGTCTTGACGTAGAGCCGCCTCATCGCACCGCCGACGCAGCGGACGCCCTGTCCGAACACCAAGCCCGCGGGAACCGAAGTCGTACCCTGGAGCAGGATGCTCGTGGCACCTGGCTTCTCGTCGCTGGTCGTGAAGACGAGGCTGTCGATGGAGAGATACGCGATGCCGCTCGCTGCGAGCACCGAGCCGCCAGTGAAGGAAGAATTGTCGCAGCCACGCCCGAGCGACGAGGGCTGGTTGCCGCAGGGACAAGCAATCACGCTGTTGCTTGCGGGATGGCACATGCTCGTGAACCCCGCCGCAAACCGATCATGGATGAACATGTCGGCGTATCCGTTCGTGTCGCCTGATACTAGGTCGGAGGACACATCGAGGAAGGCAATGTAGCGGCCGCTGGCTGAAATGCTCGCCGAGTACGCTGGGCCGCTGACCTGTGAGCCGGCCGTCGAGACACTCACTCGTTCGGTAGTTCCCGCGCGAACGTCCCGAACGAAGATGTCGCTGACGGGGTTCGTATCGTTGGACACGAGGTCCGATGCCGAACTCTGGAATGCAATACACCCTCCGTCCCCCGAGATCGTGATGAAGCCACAGTGGCCGTAGCTCTGAGAACCGCCGGTCGCGACGCTGACCCTGAGGGTTATTCCGCGGCGGCGATCACGCAGGAATACGTCGTCCATTCCATTCGTGTCGCCCCCCACGAGATTGGATGCGGAGCTCCAAAAGGCGACGTACCGACCGTTGTCGGACACCGCCGGCCAAGAAGAGGTGGAATCAGCATGGCCTCCAGAGGATGCGACGCTGACAAGTTCGGTTGTCCCGGTCAAGCGATCATGGAGGAAGACATCCTGAGCAGCATTCGTATCGCCCGCAATGAGATTGGTTGCCGAACTCACAAACGCGACACAACGACCATCGGCGGATACCTCTGGCTTGTAGCTGTCCCTGTCCGCCTCCAGCCCCGCTGTGCTAGTGCTCACCCGCTCGGTCCATCCCGCGAGGCGATCCCGCACGAACACGTCCCACTTGCCGTTGTTGTCGCCCGGGACGAGGTTGGATGCCGAGCTAGCAAACGCCACGTAGCGCGCGTCAGCTGAAAGGGAAGGGTAGTGGCTGGCTCCATTGGCCTGGAGCCCCGACGAGTCCATCGAGATGCGTTCCGTGATGCCCGTCGCACGGTCGTGAACGAAGACATCACTTGCACCGTTCGTATCTCCGGATACCAGGTTGTTGGCGGCACTCTCGAAGGCCACGAAGCGCCCGTCTGCGGAGATCGAGATGCCGTACGAACCGCTGCCGCTGTTGCCCTGTACTCCTGTCGACCCGACGCTCACGCGCGCGGTCGTGCGGTTGACCCGGTCGCGAACGAAGATATCCAACGTGCCATTCGTGTCGCCCTGCACCAAGTTGCTAGCGTCCGTGCAGAACGCGACGAAGCGGCCATCGGCGGAAACGAAGCGTCCGGGCGGGGGAAGGGTGGAGTTGAAATTCGCCTGGGTGCCGGTGGAGTCGACGCTCACGAGTTCGGTGACCTGCGCCATGCTCGCCGTTGCGAGCACGGCTGCCGCGAACGTTGTACCAAGGGCGGGTGCGACCTTCATTGCAAGCGTCCTGATGGCGGACCTATTGCAGGGCCGGTCAAGATCATAAGGCAACTCTGGCAGGTGGGCCGCCTCAGCTCAGTACGCCCGTGTGCGCAATGAGCCTCGAATAACTGCGCGTCGGGTTGCGACGGAGCAGGCCGTGGTCGTTCCAGGTGGCATCCGAATGAGCACCGTGCTCAATCCGCGTGCACATCGCGGAAGCGCAGCATCTCCGCCAGCCGCTGTTCGCGCGCGTCGTCGAACCCGCAAGTCGCGGCGAACTCCTTCGGGTTCTCGTACGTGCCGAACAACATGTCCCACCAGACGATGTCGCCGTAGTTGTTCTTGTGCCGCTCGTGCTGGTGGTGGATGCGGTGCATCTCCGGGCGCTGGAACACGAACCCGATCCAGCGCGGCGTGCGCACGCTGGTGTGATAGAAGAACTCGCCCAGCGCGGTGCAGGCGGTGTAGACCGCTCCCGCCTCGAGTGAGAGGCCGAGCAGTGTGTAGACGAGCAGGCTGCCGATGATCGAATTGACCGTCATCTCCAGCGGGTGCTTGTAGAACGACGTCAGCACCTCGATGCGTTGCGGGCTGTGGTGGATCTGGTGGAAGCCGAGCCACAAGAATCCGACCGTGTGCCGCCAGCGGTGCCACCAGTAGAAGACGAACGTGGCGATGAAGTACGCCACGCAGCCGCCCGCGACCGGCGAGACGTGCTGCGAGAGGTGGAAGAGCGAGGCCGAGGAGAGCCAGCGCTCCCAGGAGAGGCCCGCGAGAAGCACGATCCCGAGCTGCACGGCGTTGACCAGCACGACACGCAGGGTCCAGGTGCGCACGCGCGGCAGCCTCCAGCCGGGCACGAGCCGCTCGAGCAGCATGCAGGCCGCGGCCACGATCAGGATCGTCTTCAGCATCGTCGCCAGAAATCCTAGCGGCGGACGCGCAACCTTGGGCAATCCCGAACGTCTAGGGGATGGAGGCCCTGATCCTGAACCCGAAAGACCAACCCATGCGCTTCGATTTCAGTTCCGTCGACGACGTCGAGTCCTACATCAACGTGCCCGAGGGGGTGCACAACTGCCGCGTCGCCGAGGTGCGCGACGGGCGCTCACGCGACGGCAGCGTGCGCTGGAGCTACCGCCTGGAGGTGATCGACGGCGAGTGGGCCGGGCGGACTGCGGCCTGGGACTCGCTCACCTGGAGCGAGCGCGGCATCTACCGCGTGAAGAAGGTGCTCTCGGTGCTCGGACTCGACACCAAGGGTGTGGTCGAGATCGAGACCAACGACCTGATGGGGTTGCGCGCGCGCGTGCGCGTCGAGCCCGAGGAGCGCGAGGACCCGAGCACGGGCCGGCGCCAGGTGCGCATGCGTGTGCCCTACCTCGGCTACGAGGCCTACGAGCCGCCGACGGACGTCGATACGCCGCCGACGCTGGCGCCTGTCGACGGCTGGAAGCAGAAGCACGAAGGCGGCGCCGAGGGCAAGGCGCCCGAGGACGACGACTTCGCCTTCTGAGCGCGCTAGAGTGCTCGCATGAGCGTGCCGAAAGGCGTCGAGAAGCGCATCGCGGAGCTGCGGGCGGAGATCCTGCGCCACGACCGGCTCTACTACGTCGAGTCGAAGCCGGAGCTCTCCGATGCCGAGTACGACGCGCTCTTCTCCGAGCTGAAACGCCTCGAAGCCGACCATCCCTCGCTCGTGACGCCCGACAGCCCGACGCAGCGCGTGGGCGCGGCGCTGCCCGAGGGCCAGGGCTTCGAGACCGTGCAGCATGAGGTGCCGATGCTCTCGATCGACAGCCTCTTCACGAACGAAGAGGTGCTCGATTTCGAGGCGCGCATCGTGCGCTTCCTCGGACTCCCAAACGGCGACGAGCTCGACTGGGCGGTCGAACCCAAGTTCGACGGCGTCAGCGCGGCCCTCGTCTACGAGGAGGGCCGACTCGTGCGCGGCGCGATGCGCGGCGACGGTGTGCAGGGCGAGGAGATCACGGCCAACCTGCGCACGATCCGCAACCTGCCGCTCGTGCTGGCGCGCTCCGGCCATGCGATTCCCAAGCGCGTCGAGGTGCGCGGCGAGGTGCTGATCCGACGCGAGCGCTTCGCGCAGTTCAACGCGGCGCGTGCCAAGGAGGGCCTGCCGCTCTTCGCCAACCCGCGCAACACCGTCTCGGGCGGGCTGCGGCGCAACGCTCCCTCCGAAGTCGCGCGCTACCCGCTCGAGTTCTATCCCTGGTCGGCTCCGCAGCTCGAGGGTCTCGATCTTTCGACGCACACCGAACTGATGGCGGCGCTGCGCGGCTGGGGCTTCGCCGATGCGGGCCAGTCGCGCCTCGTGCGCGGACTTGCGGCGGCGATCGCGTATCACGACGAGGTCGAAAAACGGCGCCTCGAGCTGCCCTTCGAGATCGATGGCATCGTCGCCAAGCTCGACCGGCTCGACTTGCGCGTGCGTCTGGGCACGACCTCTCGCGCGACGCGCTGGCAGTACGCGCACAAGTTCGCGCCGCTCGAGGCGGCGAGCACGCTGCGCGCGATCGAGACCATGGTCGGCAACGGCGGCCGGCTGACTCCGCGCGCGCACGTCGATCCGGTCGAGGTGGGCGGCGTCACGGTGCGCCACGCGACCTTGCACAACGCCGACTACGTCGCGGCGCTCGGCGTGCACGTCGGCGACCGCGTCTTCCTGCGCCGCGCGGGCGACGTGATTCCGCAGATCACGGCGGTCGCGAAAGCGGCGGAGGGTGGAGCGCCCGCGGAGTGGGAGAAGTCGGTGCCCGAGGAGCTGCGCGACTCGAAGGGGGAGATCCGCCCCGGAATCGCCTGGCGCTGGCGCGAGAACTTCGAGATGCCGAAGAGCTGCCCGGTTTGCGCGACCGCGAGCGTGCAGGAAGGCAAGTACTGGCGCTGTCCGAACCTCGCCTGCCCGCCGCAGCTCGTCGGCCGCACGCTCGTGCTCGCGGGCGGCGGCGCGTTCGAGATCGACGGCATCGGCGAGAAGCAGGTCGCGCAGCTCTACGAGGCCGGCCTGATCCGCTCGCCTGCCGACTTGCTGGCGCTCGAAAAGGTGAAGGACAAGCTGCTCGGGCTCGAGCGCTGGGGCGAGAAGTCGACCGCGAACCTGCTCGAGCAGATCGCCGAGCGGCGCAGAATCCCCTTCGCGCGCTTCCTCGTGGCGCTCGCGATCCCCGAGATCGGCCCCGCGACTGCCGCGCTGTTCGGGAAGCACTTCGCCTCGCTCGAGGACCTGCAAGCCGCGTCGCTCGACGAACTGCAGCACATCGACGGCGTCGGGCCGGAGGTCGCCGCGCGACTCTTCGGCTGGTTCCGCGAACCCGCAGGAGTGGCGCTGCTCGCACAGCTCTTCGCGAACGGCGTCGAGATCGACTATCGCCGCGCACCCGCGGGCAGCGGCTTCTTCAGCGGCAAGACCGTGGTCTTCACCGGCACGCTCGAGAAGATGGGCCGCAACGAGGCCAAGCAGGCGGTCGAGGAACAGGGCGGCAAGGTCGGCTCCTCGGTCAGCGCGAAGACGCACTTCCTCGTCATCGGCGGCAGTCCGGGCAGCAAGGCGAAGAAGGCCGAGGAACTCGGGGTGACTGTGCTGCTCGAAGCCGAATTCCTGGCGAAGATCGCCAGGAACTGAGCTGCGGCGGCGCGTAGCATGCCGCCATGCCGTTCCTCTTCTTCCTGCTTTGTGCGTGTGCCGCGCAGAAGCCTGCTGCTCCCGTCCCCGCTGCTCCCGCTCCCGCCCCGATCGTCCTGCGCGCTGCGCAGATGCTCGACGTGCGCGCCGGCAAGCTCGTCGCGCACCCGCAGATCGTCGTCACCGGCCGCGCGATCACGTCCGTCGGCAAGAGCGGCGATCCCGTGCCCGACGGCGCGCAGGTGATCGATCTCGGCGAGCGCACGCTCGTTCCGGGCCTGATGGACATGCACACGCACTTGACCGACGCGATCGAAGGCGACTGGGTCAACCGTCCGGTGCACGACACCGACGCCGACGCGGCGCTGCACGGTGCGCACAACGCGCGCGTCACGCTGCTCGCGGGCTTCACCACGGTGCGCGACGTCGGCTCGAGCGACTGGGTCGACGTCTCGCTGATGAAGTCGGTCGAGAGCGGCGAGATCGACGGGCCGTGGATCTTCCCGGCCGGCCACGCGATCGGGATCACAGGCGGGCACGCCGACACGACCGGCTTCGCGCCCGGCATCCTCGAGCGCGACCCTGAGCACGGCATCGCCGACGGGCCGGACGAGTGCGTCAAGGCCGTGCGCGCGCAGCTCAAGCACGGTGCCAAGGTGATCAAGTGCGTCGCGACGGCGGGCGTGCTCTCCTTCGAACCCTCGGTCGGCGCGCAGCAGCTCTCCGACGCCGAGCTCAAGGCGATCGTCGACGAGGCCACGCGCCACGGCGTCAAGGTCTGCGCCCACGCGCACGGTCGCGACGGGATCCTGGCTGCGGTCAAGGCCGGCGTCGCCTCGATCGAGCACGGCAGCGTGCTCGACGACACGGTGATCGACGAGATGCTCGCGCGCGGCACGTTCCTCGTGCCGACCTACTACCTGCAGGAGCGCATCGACATGACGAAGCTCCCCGAGCTCGTGCGCCACAAGGCCGAGACGATCTTCGGGCAGAAGGACGCGAGCATGAAGAAGGCCATCGCACGCGGGGTCAAGATCGCCTTCGGCACCGACGCCGGCGTCTATCCCCACGGCGAGAACGCGCACGAGTTCGCCTGCCTCGTCCGCCTGGGGATGTCGCCCGCGGATGCCCTGCGCTCGGCGACCCTGCGGGCGGCCGAGCTGCTCGGCGTGGACGACCGCGGCGAGATCGCCCCGGGCAAGCTGGCGGACCTGATTGCCGTTTCCGGGGACCCTTTGCTGGACGTCCGGCGTCTCGAGAGCGTCGAATGGGTCATGCACGGCGGCCGAGTCGTCCGATAAGCTCGGCAGAGCCCCGGGCAGGCGGGGAGAAGATATGTCCGACCAGGGAAGCACCAAGCACGAGGAGATCAAGCAGCTCGTCGAGCGCGCCAAGGGCGGCGACGCGGACGCGCTGAACCAGCTCTTCGCGATTCACCAGCCGCTGCTGCTCGACGTCGCGCGGCGCCGCATCGGCGCGCGCCTGCGGCTCAAGGAAGAGCCCGACGACCTGGCGCAGACGACCTTCCGCGAAGCGACGCGCGATTTCGCCAACTACGAGTACCGCGGACCCGACTCGCTCGTGCGCTGGCTGATGCAGATCCTGCAGAACAAGATCCGCGACAAGGCCGAGTTCTATTCGGCCAACAAGCGCGACCAGACGCGCGAGCGCACGCTCAGCGGAACGCCGCAGCCCGGCGGTGATCCCACGCCGGGCATGGACCCCGCGAGCCACGACCTCTCGGTGACCGTGCAGGTGCAGCGCGAGGAGGCCTTCGGGCAGCTGCGCCGCGCGCTCGAGGAGCTCTCGAGCGAGCACCGCGAGGCGATCACGCTGGTCTTCTTCGAGGGCCTCTCGCTGCGCGAGGCGGGCGAGAAGATGGAGGGCCGTTCCGAGGACGCCGTACGCATGATGCTGCGGCGCGCGGAAAACAAGCTCGGGGAGATGCTCAAAGGCTCGCTCGGCAAGGACATCGGCCCTTCCTGAGCTCCCGCCGGGTCCGCGCGCGCCGGGCCTTGTCGCGGGCAGCCTGCTCCGCTAGATTCTTCGCCCCACGGTGGGCGACTAACTCAATGGTAGAGTGCCATGTTCACAGCGTGGAGGTTGCAGGTTCGAATCCTGTGTCGCCCACCAACTCCCGCACATGACCGACAGCCTGCAGGAACGCTACGCTCCGCAGAACCGCTGCTTCGGCTGCGGCCCGGCCAACGACAAGGGCCTGCGCATCCGCTCGCGCGTCGAAGGCGAGAAGATCGTCGCCGACTGGATGCCGCAGAAGCACCACGAGGCATTCCCCGGCGTCGTCAACGGCGGGATCATCGGCACGCTCTTCGACTGCCACTCGAACTGGACCGCGGCCTACCACCTGCTCCTGAAGACCGGCGCGAAGGAGCTGCCGAGCACGGTGACGAGCGAGTTCCACGTCAAGCTGAAGCGCACGACGCCTTCGACGGCGCCGCTGCGCATCGAGGCGCGCGTGGTCGAGAGTAGCGACGACCGCGCGGTGATCGAGGCCGAGATCCTCTCGGGCGGCAAGGTGACTTCGACCTGCCGCGGCGTGTTCGTCGCGGTGCAGCCGGGACATCCGGCCTATCACCGCTGGGATTGAACGCCCCGGCTACGCACTGCGCCGAAGTTCGCGCTACGCAGCAGTTCTGAGCGCCCACTCCGAAGTAGCGCAGCGTCGTAGAGTTGTGCGGGTCACGTGAGCCAGACCAGCACCGCTCCCAGCGCGCCTGCGCGCAACTACTCGCGCCGTCGAGCGCTGCTGCTCGCGAGCGTCTACCTGCTTTTCGGCCTGCACATCGCGCACTGGCGCATCGCGGGCCGGACGCTGGCGCCGCTCGAGCTGAACGAGTTGATGTACACGCTCGAGCTCGGCCTGGTGACCGCCGGCTTCCTCTTCATGGTCGTGGCCTTCGCCGGCACGCTGGTCTTCGGGCGCTTCTTCTGCTCCTGGGCCTGTCACATCCTCGCGCTGCAGGATCTCTCGGCCTGGCTGCTGAAGAAGGCGCGCATCACTCCCAAGGTGGTGCGCTCGCGCGTGCTGCTGATCGTGCCCTTCTTCGCGCTCTTCGACATGTTCGTGCTGCCCCAGATCCTGCGCATCGCGCGCGGGGATCCGCTGCCGGTGCCGCACCTCGCCGGGGAGAGCGAGGGTTGGGCCTCGTTCGTGACGACCGACTTCTGGCGCAACCTGCCCAGCCCCGCAGTCGCGCTCGCGACCTTCGCCGTGTGCGGCTTCGCGATCGTCTATGTGCTCGGCTCGCGTGCTTTCTGCACCAACGGCTGTCCCTACGGCGCGCTCTTCAACCTGATCGACCGCTTCGCGCCCGGGCGCATCGCGCGCGTCGGGGACTGCAAGAGCTGCGGACACTGCACGGCCGCGTGCACTTCGGGGGTGCGCGTGCACGAGGAACTCGAACAGCACGGCATGGTGGTCAACGCAGGCTGCCTGAAGGATCTCGATTGCGTCGCCGCCTGTCCGAACGGAGCGGTCGGCTTCGCCTTCCGCAAGCCGCCGGGCCTGCGCTCGTTCGGGTCGATGCGGCGCACGCGCCTCTCGTGGGACTACACGCTGTTCGAGGACGGGTTGATGCTCGTGGCCTGCGCCGCGACGATCGTGATCACGCGCGGTCTGTACGAAACGATCCCGTTCCTGATGAGCCTGGCGCTGGGCGGGATCGCCGGTTTCGGCTGCGTGCACACGCTGCGCTTCCTGCGCGCGCAGCGCAGGGCACTGAGCGCCAAGGTCGTCTTCGGCCTCGTCCTGCCCGTCGCGCTGCTGCTCGCGCACAGCGCCTGGATGCGCTGGGAGGAATCGCGCGGATTGGCCGCGCTCGAGGCCAAGGACTTCACGCAGGCCGTGGTCCACCTCGAGCGGCGCGCAAAGTTCGGGCTCGTCGGCACGGGCTCGCTCGAGCGCGCGCGTGCGCATGCGGCCGAGCTCGACGGCGACCTGCCGCGCGCCGAGGCGCTGCTCGTGGCCGAGCACGAGCGCAGCGGCGGGGAGTTCCAGACCACCTATCAGCTCGCGCGCGTCCAGGCCGCGCGTGGAAACCTCGACCGGGCCGCGATCCTGCTGCAGGCGATCGTCGACGCGCCGATCCAGCCGGGCCGCACGCTGGGCCGCTCGACCGAGGTCGCCGCGGATGCGGCCGTCGTGCTCGGCGATTTGCTGGCCGAGGCGGGCGAGTTCGAGCGCGCCGAGCGCAGCCTGCGGCGTGCACTCGACCTGCGGCCCGGACGGCCCGATGCACTCTACACGCTGGGCGTGCTGCTCTGCGCCAGCGGACGCACGGGTGAAGGCCGTGCGCTGTTCCAGCGCGCGGTGGACGAAGGCTCGCGCGACGCGGACCTGTGCAACAACCTCGGGCGGCTGCTCTTCGACGCGGGCGAGCTCGCGCCCGCGCGCGTGCAACTCGAGCACGCGCTCGAGATAGATCCACAGCACGCCACGGCAAGGCGCAACCTCGATCTGGTCCTCGAGCGCTTGCAAACCGGGAACTGAAAGCTCCGCGCTCAGGCGTTTCCGAGCGGGCGGACCTCGCCGTGGACCGAGCGCGCTTCCTCTTCCGTGTCGATGTCCTCCGCGAGGCTGATCATGTCGACGGTCGGGTAGCGAATGCAGCCAGCGGACTCGTGCAGGAAGATGCGCCCGATCAGCTGCTCGAGTTCGGAGAGCTGGATCCTGCCTGCGCGCAACTCGTGGGCGAGCTTGAACCCGCTGCGCAGGACGGTCAGCGTGCGGCTCGGCGCGCGCATCCGTGAGAGGCGCCACAGGTCCTGTCCGAGCAGCGAGAGCAGCACCGTGCGCAGCATCACCACGCGCCGGTAGGCGACCGAGTGGTTGCGCGTGCGGTAGGCCGAGTCGAGCAGCCGGTAGAGGAGCGGCAGGCGCAAGCACTGCGGGTCGAGGATCCCGAGGTGGCCCGGGAGGATCGGCACGCTCTCGCCCGAGTCGAGGACGACCGTGTACTCGGGCTTCCAGGCGAACGCGCCCAGCTCCTTCAGGTCCTTGGGAACGCGCACGAAGGGAAACCAGAGCGCACAAGCGCCGGCTTCCTCGTAGCGCGCGCGCAACTCGTCGAACTCCGCCGTGCTCGGCAGCACATCGCAGGCGAGCACCGCCAGCGGGCCGCCGGGGTGCGCCTCGATCGCCGCGCGCAGGTTGCGTGCGACGCTGGCATCCGTGTCGATCACGCGCGCGTCGAGCCCGAGTGGCGCGTAGACGCGCGCGGGTCCGGCGAGCGTGACCGGGCCGAAACCCTTCGATGCCAGCAAGCGCTCGACGAGCCAGGCGACGAGCGGCCGGCCCGCGATGCGAATCGCGATGCCCTTGTAGGTCGCGAGCGGGTGCAGCGCGCTGCTGCCCTCGGGCAGCGTGCCCGGCTTGCGGTCGCTTCCGCACAGGATCGTCACGGGCACGCGCTGCATGCCTCGATCCTAGTCCCGTAGTTCAGGAGGCGAAGAGCTCGCCTTGCTTCGCTGCCGGCCTACGCTCCTCGGCCCGGTTCAGCCCCAGGCGCCGGCACTGGATCTCGAAGAGTTGCTCGAGCGCCTCCCAGCGCGGACCGCTGCCGCGCATGCGCACACCGAAGTCCGAGCGGTTGAAGACTCCGAGCTTCATCTCGCGCAGGCCGTTCTCGACCTTGCGCACGCGTTCGGGGAAGGCGCTCGCGAGGCGTTCGCGGAAGACCGGCAGCACCTCGGCCGGCAGGCGTACGAGCGTCATGAACGCGCGCGTCGCACCGGCTGCGCGCGCGGCCTCGAGGATGCCCGCGAGGTCGCTCTCGTTCAGGCCGGGGACGATCGGAGAGATCGAGACGCCGGTTCCGATGCCCGCGTCGGAGAGCAGCTTCAAGGTCTCGAAGCGCTTGCGCGGCGAGGGCGCGCCCGGCTCGACGAGGCGCCCGACGCGTTCGTCGAGGAACGGGATCGAGACGTGCACGAACGCCCCAGGCCCGCGCGCGAGCGCGCCGATCACGTCGAGGTCGCGGCGCACGAGCGTGCTCTTCGTGATCACGCCGACGGGCGTGTGGCGCGCGAGGCAGGTCTCCAGGCAGCGGCGCGTCAGCGCGTAGCTCGCCTCGAGCGGCTGGTAGCAGTCCGTGTTGCCCGAGAACGCGACCAGCTCGTGCTTCCAGGACGGGCGCGCGAGCTCGAGCGCGAGCCGCTCGTGCACGTTGGTCTTGACCACGATGCGCCGCTCGAAGTCGGTGCCCGCGCCGAAGCCCAGGTACTGGTGCGAGGGCCGCGCGTAGCAGTAGGCGCAGGCGTGCTGGCAGCCGCGGTAGGGATTGACGCTCCAGCGGAAGCCGACGTCGGGGCTGTCGTTCTCGGCGAGCGCCGAGTGCGCGAGCTCCTCGTAGACCTCGAGCTCGGCCGGAGGCGGCTCTTCGAGGTACTCGACGTGCGTCGAGAGCCACGGGTTCGGTGGATTCGATATCGGGCGCATGCTCGGAATGCGCCCCCTCCCCCCGCGCGCCATGGTAGCGAAGAAACTTCTTCGGTCGAGGGCCGGGCGAGGCCGATCCACTCCAGAATGAAGCCGCACCCGCATGCCGGGGAGGAGTGGTTCGAGAAGTTGCCGCTCGCGCAGCAGGTCGAGCTGGCGCGCCAGCATGCCGAGCGCCTGCAGCGTCCAGGGGAACTCGCGGCACAGCAGCGCCGCCGCATGCACGTGGAGGCCTTGCAGATGGGCGGCGTATTCGTGCTCTTCGGGGTGATCTGCTGCGGCCTGGGATGGGAGGTGCTGGCCGTGTCGGCCGCCATCGGAATCGCGCTCGGGTGGATTTGCAGCCGTCTCGATGCCACGCGCCTCCCGAGCGCCGCTCTGGGGATGGTCGCGTTCTTCGGCTCGCAATACTGCCTGCACGGCTCGGCCTGGACCGTGCTGTTCGCGACCTTCCCCCTCGGAGCCTGCTGCGCGCTGATCGGCTGGACCCGCGAAGAGCGCGGGATGCTCTGAAATCGCTGGGGTTACAGGAAAGGAATGCGCTTTTGCGCTCGCATCCGGCTCAGCGCTCTCGCCGCTCCCCAAATCCCTATGAAGCTACCGTCAGACCGACGCGCAGCCGAGGCGATCGCCTCGTTGCGCGATCCCCGCGAGTCGGAAAACTGGTTCCGCAACCTCCCGCCCGAGCGGCGCGAGCAGATGACGCGCGAGTTCCGCGACAAGCATCTGCACCAGATCGAGCTGCGCATCCTCGATCGCAACCGCGCCTTGAGGGAGTCCGCCTGCATGGGTGGAGCCTTCCTGCTGGTCGATGCAGTCTGTCCCGGTGGCGGATTCGTCTCCGCGCTGCTCTCGCTGATGCTGGGCAGCACGCTCGGCTTCGCCTGCAGCCGCCTGGACGCGAATCGGCTGCTCACGAGCATCCTGGGCATGCTGGTCTTCCTCGCGTCGCAGTACGTGCTGCAAGGCGGCTTGAGCATGTTCCACATCGCCGCGAGCTTCCCGATGGGGATCTTCTTCGCGCTGCTCGGGTTCCAGCGCGAGGACCGCGGGATGGTCTAGCTCGGGGCTTCGATGCCCGAAAATCGGCCCCGCGGACCGCCGCGGCGTGGACAATCGCCGCGCATGAGCACGATTCCTCCTGCCGCGCGCTTGTGGCGCGCCTTCCTCGAGCGTGACCCTGATTTCGACGGAGCGTTCCTCGTCGGCGTGCGCAGCACGGGCATCTTCTGCCGGCCGACTTGCCCCGCGCGCCGGCCGCGGCGCGAGAACGCCGAGTTCTTCCAGGGCGCCGACGCGGCCGAGCGCGCCGGTTACCGCGCTTGCAAGCGCTGCCATCCGCTCGAGGACGCACCCGCGCTCGTGCGACGCCTGCGCCTGCTGGTCGAGCGCTCGGGCGGACAGCGCATCGGCGACAAGCAACTCGCGGGACTGGGCATCGAGCCCTCGACCGCACGGCGGCAGTTCCAGCGCCACTTCGGTCAGAGCTTCCAGGCCTGGCAGCGTGCGCAGCGCCTGGGCGCGGGTCTCGCGCGGGTGCGCGGCGGCGCGCGTGTGATCGAGGCCCAACTCGCGAGCGGCTTCGAGTCCGCGAGCGGATTCCGTTCGGCCATCGAGCGCAGCTTCGGAGCTTCGCCTGCGCGCGCCGCCGGATTGCGCGTCCTGCGCACGCGCTGGGTCGACTCGCCGCTCGGCCCGCTGCTGCTCGCGGCGGACGACGCCGGGCTGCGTCTGCTCGAATTCGCGGTCGAGGAGCGGCTCGAGCGCGAGATCGCGCAGTTGCGCGAAGCGCTCGGCGCCGTGCTCGCGCCCGGGCGCAACGCGATTCTCGCGGCTGCGCAGGCGCAGCTCGCGGAGTACTTCGCAGGCAAGCGCACACGCTTCGAGCTCGAGCTCGCGCCGATCGGAACCGAGTTCGAGCGCAAGGTCTGGAGCGAGCTCGGCCGGATCCCGTTCGGCGAGACGCGCTCGTACGCGCAGATCGCCGAGCGCATCGGTCGCGCGGGTGCGCAGCGCGCGGTCGGCACGGCCAACGGCCGCAACCGGATCGCGATCGTGATCCCCTGCCACCGCGTGATCCGCGGCGACGGCGAGTTCAGCGGCTATGGCGGGGGAGTGGCGCGCAAACGCTGGCTGCTCGATCACGAGCGCCGCGGGCGCACGGCGAGATAGGGCTTCGGCCAGGGGAACGACCCGTGGCCGTAGTGCACAGCGGCGTGTTGCGTCAAGTAGGGATCGGAGAGGTGCGGGCGCGCGAGCGCGCACAAATCGGCGCGGCCCGCGGCGAGGATCGTGTTGACGTGGTCGCCGCCCTGGATGCCGCCCACGGCCATCACCGGGATGTTCGCTTCGGCGCGGATCTGCTCGGCGAAAGGCAGCTGGTACATGCGCCCGTAGACTGGCTTCGACTCGGGCGTGTTGCCGGCCGAGGAGACGTCGACGAGATCGCAGCCGAGCCGCTTCAGTTCGCGCGCGAAGACGACCGAGTCCGCGACCGTCTGGCCGCCGCGGTCGTCGAGCCAGTCCGTGGCGGAGATGCGCACGAACATGGGCTTGGACTCGGGCCAGGCGGCGCGCGCGGCCGCGAAGGCCTCGAGCGGGAAGCGCATGCGCTTCTCGAGGCTGCCGCCGTACTCGTCCGTGCGCTGGTTCGACTTGGGGGAGAGGAAGCTCGAGAGCAGGTAGCCGTGCGCCATGTGCAGTTCGACCACATCGAAGCCCGCGCGCTCGGCCATGTGCACCGCGTTCACGAGCGCGTCGCTCACGCGCTGCATGTCCGCGCGCGTCATCTCGCGCGGCACGTGCCAGCCAGGAGCAAAGGGCTGGGCGCTCGGACCGATCGTCGGCCAGGCACGGGCGTCGGAGAGCGGCTTGTCGCCCTCCCAGGGCAGGTGGCAGGAGGCCTTGCGGCCCGCGTGGCCGAGCTGGATGCCGATCTTGGCGCGCGTGTGCGTGTGCGTGAAGTCGACGATGCGCTTCCAGGCCGCGACGTGCTCCTCGGCGTACATACCCGTGCAGCCGAGCGTGATGCGTCCGTCGGCGGAGACGGCCGTGGCCTCGGCGAACACGAGCGCCGCGCCGCCGACGGCGCGACTGCCCAGATGCACGAGGTGCCAGTCGTCGGGCGTGCCGTCGGTCGCGGAGTACTGGCACATGGGCGAGACGACGACGCGATTCGAGAGCTCGAGATCGCGCAGCTCGAGCGGCGCGAACATCGGCGGGGGGAAGCGGCCGTCGGATTCGCGCGCGATGCCGTTCTCGCCGGCGTACCACTCGCCCACGCGCATCACGAGCTCGGGGTCGCGCTTCTCGAGATTGTCCCAGGTGATGCGCTTGGAGCGCGTCATCAGGTTGAACGTGAACTGCAGCGGCGGCTGGTGGATGTAGCGCGCGCTGTTCTCGAACCACTCGAGGCTCGTCTGCGCCGCGTGCTGGATGCGCGAGACCTCGTCGCGGCGCGCCGTCTCGTAGGCCGCGAGCACGGCCGGGACGTCGCTCGTGCCGTGCTTCTGGAAGGCCTCGAAGAGCGCGATCGCGTCCTCCATGGCGAGCTTGGTGCCCGAGCCGATCGAGAAGTGCGCCGTGTGGGCCGCATCGCCCATCAAGACCACGTTGCCGTGGTGCCAGCGCTCGCAGCGGATCGTCGGAAAGGCGCGCCAGAGCGAGCGGTTGGCGATCAGCGGATGTCCGTGCAGGTCCTCGGCGAAGATCTTCTCGCACAACGCGACCGTCTCGGCCTCGCTGGCGCGGTCGAGGCCGGCGCGCTTCCAGGTGGCCTCGTCGCACTCGACGATCCAGGTCGAGAGGTTCTTCTCGAAGGGATAACTGTGGACCTGGAACAGGCCCCACTGCGTCTCCTTGAAGACGAAGGTGAAGGCCGTGAGCGGGCGCGTCGTGCCGAGCCAGCAGAAGCGCGCCTTGCGCCAATCGAAGCTGGGCTTGAAGACCCTCTCGTGCTTCTTGCGCACGACGCTGTTGATGCCGTCGACGGCGAGAATCAGGTCGTTGCCCGCGAGCTCGCTGTCGTCCTGGATCTCGTGCTGGAACTCGAGCTTCACGCCCAGCTCGCGGCAGCGCGCGTGGAAGATCTCGAGCAGCTTCTTGCGCGCGAGACCGCAGAACCCGTGGCCGGTCGAGCGCACGCAGGTGCCGCCCTGGTAGGTCTCGATGTCGCCCCAGTAGGCGAAGTTCTTGCGGATCGCGGCGTAGCTCTCTGGATCGGCGCTCTCGAAGTTGCCGAGCGTCTCGTCGCTGAAGACGACCCCGAAACCGAAGGTGTCGTCGGCCTTGTTGCGCTCGTAGACGGTGATCTGCGCGTCCGGATGCGCCTTCTTCATCAGGATCGAGAAATACAGGCCCGCCGGGCCGCCGCCGATGCTCGCGATGCGCATCGGCACATCCTATCCTGGCGTGCGCGCGATGGCCCACGCCCAGGACTGGATCGAGAAGCTCTCCGAGCTGCGCGCCGCGCGGCGCGCTTGCGCCATGGTGGTCGTCACCGAGCTCGCGGGCAGCGGTCCGCGCGAAGCAGGCGCGCGCATGCTCGTGGCGCTCGGCGCTGGCGGCGCGCCCGAGCTCGTGCACGGGACGATCGGCGGCGGCAACCTCGAACTGCAGGCGCTGACGCGCGCGGCCGAACTGCTGCGCGAGGGCAAGGCGCTCTCCGAATCCGTCGAGTACCCGTTGGCCGAGAAGACCGGCCAGTGCTGCGGCGGCAAGGTGACGCTCTTCTTCGAGAGCTTTCCCTG
>Ga0302322_100001821_pt1 | contig 17757 bp, 16 predicted proteins | sample Fen_T0_2_FD_203757 | JGI IMG/M metagenome (GOLD analysis project Ga0302322, IMG submission 203757) | Peat permafrost microbial communities from Stordalen Mire near Abisko, Sweden - Fen_T0_2 | ecosystem: Environmental > Terrestrial > Soil > Wetlands > Permafrost | place: Sweden: Abisko... | reverse complement strand
TGGGGGACGACCCTCGTGCAGGCGCTCGAGTCGGGGTACGACGCCAGCGGCGTCGACATCGCAGGCTTCAACGCGCTGCTCGCCCGGGTCAAGACCCGACCCTACAACCTCGACGCGCTGCGGCGCGACCTTCTCTGGGCCCATGCGGAGGCGGAGGCGTTCGAGCCGCGCGGGCGCTACCCGCGTGGGGCGTCGGCCTACGTTCGGGCCTGGTTCGCGCCGGCTGCCGCGGAGGAGCTGCTCCACTTCGGCGGGCTCGTCGAGCAGGTCGGCTCCGCGGACGCGTTGCGTGTCGTGCTTGCACGGTCGGCCCGGTCGGCCAGGCGCACGGCCCACTTCGACCTCGAGTTTCCGAAGGAGCCCAGGCTCGAGCAGTACTGGTGCTTCAAGCACCGGCGGGAATGCAAGCCCGTCGAGGCGGCCCGACGGTTCCTCCTGCGCTACACGCTCGACACGCTGGAGCGGATCGAGGCCTTCGCCGCGGTGCGGGCCGACGGCTGCATCGCGCGGATGCTTCATGGTGACGCCCGCGCGATCGACCTCGATGGCCCATATGACGGCGTTATCACCTCGCCGCCGTACCCGGGCCTCATCGACTACCACGAGCAGCACCGCTACGCGTACGAGCTTCTCGGCGTCGACGAGCGGCGCGACCTCGAGCTCGGCCGGCCGGCCCGCGGCACCGGCCGCGCGGCGATCGAGGAGTACGTCGACGGGGTTGCCCACGTGCTCGAGAACGCGCGCGTGTCACTCGCGCTCGGCGGACGCATGTGCATCGTCGTCAACGACCGGCGCGACCTGTATCCCGAGATCCTGCACCGGGCCGGGCTGCGGCTCGTCGACCGCCACGAACGGCACGTGAACCGGCGGACCGGCCGCCGCGCCGGCGAGTACTACGAGTCGATCCTCGTGGCCGTCGCCCGCTGAGCGGCGTTCTTCTGACCATCGGACGTAAGGACGCTGGTCATACGATGCGCCTGTGACCCGAGTCTCCACAAGCCCTGGACGTGACCTGAGCAAGTCGCTCGCTGAGATATCCGACGATGCCCCGCGATCAGCGCGGCTTGGGCTGACAGTGCTTCGCTGGTACCTCGTCGGTCTTCTCACTCGCACTGCTCGGCGGTATCAGCTTCGTCTTGCTCGTTTTGTTCATTGACGGGTCGGGCATTCGCCTTGACACCGGCTCTGGGGACATTCGCTACTACTGGCGTAGGCGACCTTCCAGTCACCCATGCTTTGTTCCGTGTCCTGGGCGTTGGGAACCAGGTGGGCGGAGAACCGGTTGCGCTACCTGGCGGATCTGCGATCCAACGGCGTCGTGCGGCGACCCCTACGCGGGGTCGATCTCGCAGCTCAGGATCCATGCGTGCTTCCCGACCTGCCGTCCCTTCGTGAACGCGTACTGCTCGAACAGCTCGGCGGTCGCGCTGAACAGGAACCGGCCCTGAGCCTCCCGTCCGGCGGTCACCTCGGAGATCGCCTCGACGAGGCCGCCGCCGGCGGCGGCGATCTGGGCGAGGGCGCCCTCCAGCCCGGCACGCGCGACGCCGCGGCCGCGATGGCCCTTGTCGACGAAGATGCAGGCGATCCTCCAGCGCGCGGGAGGCGGCGGGTCCTTCACGTACTCACGGTGGTGCTTGAGCCCGAGCTCCTCCGGGCTGCCGTACTGGCACCAGCCCTGCGCGACGTCGTCCTCGTCGAAGACGAGCGCGGCATGCGCGCGGCCTGCCCGGACCAGCTCCTCCTTGAGCGTGCGGGGATCGCTGATGCCGCGCTGGTACTCGGAGTGAAAGGCGATGCACCAGCACCCGCCGTAGACCCCGTTGTTGCGTTCGACGAGCTCCACGAAGGCGTCCCACGTTGACGCATCGAGCGGGCGGGTCGTGTAGGACGTCCCCCCGGCCGGGCTTGCCCCTCCGGATGTCTGTGCTGGGCGTTTGGCCATCGGCGTCTTCGGCCAGGAGCGTATCGGTGTCGTAGACAGCGGGTGGAAATGGGTGTCGGTCCCGTCACCGTGACGTGGACGATTCGACACAGACTCGGCAGAGAGAGCGTTGACTTTCGTGACAACAGAGTCTGTACTCTCGTCGGTGTGCTCGCCCGTGCTCTCACCTCCGCCGTGGTCGGCCTCGAGCCGCGCCGCGTCGAGGTCGAGGCGCACCTCGTCTCCTCCGACCTGCCCGCGTTCTCGATCGTGGGGCTCGCCGACCGCGCCTGCCAGGAGGCGAAGCACCGCGTCCACTGTGGCATCGTCAATGCGATGTTGCCCTGGCCGGGGCGCAACCGGATCACGGTCAACCTCGCCCCGGCCGCGTTGCGCAAGGAGGGCTCGGGCTTCGACCTCCCGATCGCGCTCGCGCTCCTGGCAGGCTCACACCAGCTCTCGCCCGAGCGACTGCTCCAGCACGGTTGCGTCGGGGAGCTGTCCCTCGACGGTCGCGTGCGTCCCGTGGCCGGCACGATCGCCGTTGCCGAGGGGGCGCGCCGGCAGGGCCTCACCCGCCTGATCTGCGCGGCCGAGTCCGCTCCAGAGGCCGCGCTCGCCGGCATCGACACGATCCCCGTGCACCACCTCGCCCAGGCCGTCGCCTATCTGCGCGGCGAGGAGGACATCCCGTTCGCCGCTCCACCCGGCAGCGACGAGCTGGAGGAGCCGTTCCTGCCCGACCTCGCCGAGGTTCGGGGCCAGGAGCGCGGGCGCCGGGCGCTCGAGCTCGCTGCGGCGGGGGAGCACAACGTCCTCCTCGCAGGGCCGCCGGGCACGGGCAAGACGATGCTCGGGCGACGCCTCCCGGGCATCCTGCCGCCGTTGACGCGAGACGAGGCGCTGGAGGTGACGCGAATCCACTCGGTCGCCGGCACCCTGCCGGCGGGGCGGCCGATCATCCTCGCGCCCCCGTTTCGGGCGCCCCACCACGGGGCCTCGGCGGCGGCGATCGTCGGCGGCGGCGCCGTGCCGCGGCCGGGCGAGGCGAGCCTCGCGCATCGCGGCGTCTTGCTGCTCGACGAGCTGCCGGAGTTCCCGCGGCAGGTGCTCGAGTCGTTGCGGCAGCCGCTCGAGGACGGTGTCGTCTCGGTCGCGCGCGTCGGCGGGCATGCGCTCTTCCCGGCGCGGTTCCGGCTCGTCGCGACGATGAACCTGTGCCCGTGCGGGGGCAGAGGCGACCCTGCGGCAGACTGCGGCTGCAGTCCGCAGCGGATCTCGGCCTACCGCGAAAAGGTGTCGCGGGCGCTCCTCGATCGGTTCGACCTCGTCGTCGCGATGCCGCGACCGCGGGCCGAGGAGCTCGCGGCACCGCCGGGCGAGCCTTCGGCGACGGTGCGGGCGCGCGTCCTCGCCGCGCGGGAGCGCCTCCGCGACGGTGATGTCCTCCGCCGCACCGAAGCCGCCTCGGCGCTGCTCGATCGCGCCGTCGAGCGCGTGCCGCTTTCAGGCCGGGGGCGTGCGCGGGTCGCCCGCGTCGCCCGTACCGTCGCTGCGCTTGCAGGCGGCGACGTGGTGCTTCCCGAGAACATCGCCGAGGCACTCTCCTACCGCTCGCCCGTGGGAGTCGGAGGAGCATGAGCGTCCGCCGGCTCAGGCGTGGGGAAGCCACGTACCCGACGCTCCTCCGCGGAATCCCCGATCCGCCGCCCGCGCTCTGGCTGCGGGGAGACGCGCCGGAGGAGCTTCTCACCCGGCCCTCGGTCGCGATCGTCGGCGCGCGAGCCTGCTCCTCGTACGGCAGGTCGGTGGCGAGGTCGCTCGGCCGTGAGCTTGCGGCGGCCGGGCTCGTGGTCGTGAGCGGCCTCGCGCGCGGCGTCGACGGCGAGGCACACCGCGGCGCGCTCGACGTCGGAGGCATCACGGTCGCCGTCCTCGGCTGCGGCATCGATCGCGACTATCCGGCGGCCCACCGTGAGCTGGCGCGCCGGATCGTCGAGAACGGCCTGATCGTCTCCGAGTACGAGCCGGGCGTCGAGCCGGCCCCATGGCGGTTTCCGGCAAGGAACCGGATCATCGCGGGCCTGTGCGCGGCCACGGTCGTCGTCGAGGCACGCGAGCGATCGGGCGCCCTGATCACGGCAGACTTTGCGCTCGAGGACGGGCGGGAGGTAATGGTCGTGCCCGGCGAGATCACCTCCGCGGTCTCCGCCGGCTCGAACGCATTGCTCCGGCTCGGCGCGACGCCGGTGACGGCGGCCTCCGACGTGCTCGAGGCGTACGGGATCGAGCGTGTCATCGAGCTTCCGGTGGCGCCCGGGGGCCTCGCGGGCAACGTGCTCGGGCGGCTCGCCGGGCCCCGGCGAGCATCGACGAGCTGGCACGGGCCACGGGCGTCGCTCCCGGCGAGGTGGCGGCGGCGCTGATCGAGCTCGAGCTCGCCGGGCATGTCAGCGAGGTGGACGGGGTCTACCGCGCGACGGTGAGGGGGTGAGGCGGTGAACGGCGCCAGTACCATCACCGCGTGCCCCACGACCACCCCGGCCCCCGGCGCCGCACGCGGCGTCCACGCGGGAGCCTCGCCGCCGCGCTCGCTGTCGTCGTGGTGGCCGCGGGTCTCGCGGCTCCGGTCGCGACCGCCGCCGACCGCTCCGTCGCGGTCCTCGTCGTGCCGCCGTTTGCTCCCGCGGCCTACGCCGGCCGGGGTGCGGTCGGGCTGCTCGTGCCCGGCGCCGGCTCGACCGTGTCGCGCGAGCGGGCGCTCGCGTCACTCGTGCGCGGCAAGGTGGTGTCGTCCCTCGTCGGCCTCGACGCGAAGCCGATGCTCCAGCTCGCGACCACTCCGGCGGCGACGACGATCTACGTCTCCCTGCCGCCACCCGGCTCCCATCACAACGTGGTGCGGTACCCCGTCGCGATCGTCGGGCCGGGCTATCGCGGAGTGCTCACCTCGGGCTCGACGCGGATCGACGGCCTCGTCTCGCTCGCCGACATCGCGCCGACCGCGAAGGAGATTGCGGTGGGTGGGCAACCACGCATCCGCTCGCGGGCCGATAGCGACGCGGCGGCGACGCTCGCCCGCCTCGACGCGCAGCTCACGCGCGCCCACGACGCCCGTACCGGCGCGACGCTGGTGCTCGTCGCGTGGCTCGTGCTGTTCTCGTCACTCGGCATTCTCGCCCGCTCGGTCGTCGCCGGCCGGGCAGCGGTGCTCGTGGCGCCGGTGGCGCTCGGGACGGCGCTCGCCCTCCGCGCGCTCGGCGTCGACGACCCTTCCACCGTTGTCTCCACCCTCGCGATCGTCACCGGCGCGGGCTCCCTGGTCCTCGGCCTGCGGCAGGCGTTCCTCGTTCCCGCGGTCGTCTGCTTCCTCGTGGCGTTCCTCGTCGTCCTCGTCGCCTGGCCGGACGTGAACGCACTCGCCGCGATCGGGCCGCACCCCGACGGCGGCGGGAGGTTCTTCGGCGTCACGAACCAGGTTGAGACACTGCTTCTCGCGCCGTCACTCGCGGCGGCCGCTGCCGCCGGGCTCGCCGGCGCGGTCGGAATCGGGCTCGTGCTCCTCGTTCTCGTCGGCTGGAGCCAGGCCGGTGCGGACGGAGGAGGCCTACTCGTCGTCATAGCGGCCTTTGCGATGCTGCTCGCGGGGCTCGCACGCGTACGGCTCACGCCCGCGCGGGTCGCAGCGGGCGTCGCCGCCGTGCTCGTGCTGGCGTTCGCGATCGTGGGAGTCGACGCGCTGCTCGGCGGGTCGAGCCATGTGACCGATGCCGTCGGCGGCGGGCCTGGGGCGCTGTTCGACGATCTCGACCGGCGGCTGCGCATCTCGTGGGCCGGAGCCACCTCTGCGGGTCACACGACCTTCCTCTGCCTGCTCTCGCTCGGCGGCCTCGCATGGCTCGGCATCCGCGGGCGGAAACAGCCTGCGGTCGTCGCGATGCTCGTGGCGATCGCGGTCTCGCTGCTCGTCAACGACACGCCCGTCGACGTGCTGGGCTACGGCGCGCTCGGGTGCCTGGCGCTCACAGCGTGGGAGGAGACCCGCGCCCGCGTCACGCCCGGTGGGCGCAGCGAGGTTCCGAGCCCCCTTCGAGAGCCGCGAGAGCGCCCGTCGCGTTGACTGCGAGGTCGATGCGGATGACGCCCGCGTGGGCCGTCGTCAGGCGAACCGTCCCGTCCGCGCCCTTCGAGAGACAGCCGGTGCCGGCGCGCCAGTACGGCGACCAGTTCGTGGCGATGCGATACCGACCCGGGCGGGCGACGGCAATCGTGATCCTGTTCTGCCCGAACGCCAGCACGTTCGCGCCACCCGGTCCGGTCACGATCTTCCGCGGCGACGGGACCACGTACACCGTCGTGTGCGCCGACCTGAACGCCACGACGAGGCTCGAGTGGCCGCTCGTGATCAGCGCACCTTCCGCCTTGGCGCTGTAGTCGAGCGGTGCGTCGGGCAGGACGACGTAGCGGACGCCGAGTGATCGGAGCCAGCCGATGTAGCGGGCGCGCGTGAGCTTCTCGTACAGGACGTCGTTGCGCGGGAAGTCGTTCTGCCGGAACCAGCCGCGCGCGATCGGTATGTGCGCGGCCGGGAGGTAGGCGGCGGGCCAGTGGCCGACGGTGTCGACCGCCTCGACGCGGTACGACGGCGAGAGATGGTCGCGGAGGAAGAGGACCGTGGGCGCCCAGTAGGCGGCATTAGCCGCCGGGTCGGCGCTCGTCTTCGCGAAGCTCCCGGCGAGCGGGGTGAGGTTCCAGCCGACCGCGAGCGACAGCGCCAGGACCGCGATGGGCAGCGGCCGCCAGCGGCGCAGCGAGAGGATGAGGATCGCAATCGGGATCGCGGCGTAGCGCAGCCGGGCGATGTTCTCGCCCAGGCTCGACGGCACGAGGTAGGCGGTGGTGCAGGCAGCGAGGTAGACCACGCACATCCAGCGAAGCATCCCGGCGGCGGCCACGCGCCAGGTCAGCAGGATGCCGAGGCAGCAGAAGACGCAGGCCGCGACGAACTCGGGCAGCGAGAACGGGAACCGGCCCCCGGCAGGGAAGAGGCGCAGCAACAGGAGCTCGACTGCGGCGGTGGCGGAGAGCGTGACGAGCGGCAGTGCCAGCTCGGCGCGGCGCGGCGCCCGTGAGAGGCCGATTCCGGCGAGGATGACGGCGAGCAGGACGAACGCCACGGGGCTGGCCGTGAGCACGAGCACCGTGAGGAGGGCGAAGCGCCCGCGCCGCCCCGCCTGCAGGGCCCAGAGCGCGAGCAGCGCCAGCGCGGCGCCGAGCGCGAAGGGGAACGCACCCGAGAGGACGACGCCTGCCCAGACGACGGCGAAGGAGCGGTTCGACCACCGCGAGGCGGGCCCCCATTCGCGGGACGCGACCACCGCGAACGCGAGCGCCGCCGTGGCGATGCTCGCAACAGCGAGCAGCCTGATGCCGAGGATGGCCGCGAGCGGGTAGTAGAGGAGGCTGTAGGTGACGAAGCTGTAGCGGCCGGCGTACCAGAAGTTGTTCCAGATGCCGAAGCCGTGATCCTCGAACAGGCCGCTCTGGTACAGGTGCGCTGCGAAATCGCTGCCCGGGGGGCCGAGCCAGGCGAGTGCCGCGGCGAGGGTCGCGGCGACGCCGGCGGCCACGAGGGCCTCACGGGGTATCCCACGCTCGGGCTGCGCGGTCTGCGTCATCGTCAGAGGAGCCATGCGCCTCCCCTGATCCTAGAGGCTCGAGAGGCTCGAGGCGCCGGAGGCCCCCGGCTCCCGTAGGATCCCGCGATGTCCTCGTACTGGCTCGGCGAGTCGTTCCCACCGCGGGCGACGGCACGCGTCGAAGATCCGGAGGTCGTGGTCGTCGGCGGCGGCGTCACCGGCTGCGCCGCGGCGCTGCGGCTCGCGCGGGCGGGCAAGCGCGTGCGCCTCTACGACGCGCGCGGGGTGGCCGAAGGCGCGAGCGGGCGCAACGGCGGCTTCGCGCTGCGGGGAATGCCCGCGGCGTTCGACGTGACCGCCGACTCGGTCGGTGAGGAGCGCGCCCGGGAGCTGACGGCCTGGACGGAGCGCGCGATCGACACGATCGAGGAGCTCGCCGGCGACTCCTTCCGGCGCGTCGGGTCGCTGCGGATCGCGGTCGACGACGAGGAGCGGGAAGAGCTGAGGGCGGAGTACGACGCGCTCGTCGCGGCCGGGTTCGCGGCGGAATGGATCGACGGCTTCGAGCCGCCCCTCGAGGGCCGCTTCGCGGCGGCGCTCCGGCACGTACCCGACGGCGTCCTCCAGCCCGCCCGCTGGGTTCGGCGGCTCGCGGGCTACGCGGCCGAGGCGGGTGTGGAGATCCGCGAGCACACGCGCGTCTCGTCGCTCGACGAGCTGGGCGACGCCACCGTCGTCGTCTGCACCGACGGCTATCCGAGTGGGCTGCTCGGGCCGATCGAGGGGCTGATCATCCCGACCCGCGGGCAGGTGATCGCCACGGAGCCGATCCCCGAGCACCTCTTCGAGGTGCCGCACTACGGGCGGCACGGGTACGACTACTGGCATCAGGCGGAGGACGGCAGGATCGTGGCCGGCGGCTTCCGTGACGTGTCGTTCGACTCGGAGTTCACAGCCGACGAGGAGCTGACCGAGCCGGTGCAGAGCGCTCTGCAGTCCTTCGTCAACGGCCTGCTGGGCCGCGAGCTGCGCGTCGACTACGCCTGGGCGGGGATCTTCGGGATCGTGATGGACTTCCTCCCCGTCGTCGGCCGCGTGCCGGAGCTCGAGAACGTCTGGGTGGCGGGCGGCTACTCCGGACACGGCAACGTGCTCGGCTTTGCGTGCGGTGAGCTCGTCGCCCAGGCGGTCACCGGCGAGGACGTCCCGTTCCTCGACGCGTTCGACCCGGCACGCCTGCTCAACGAGGAAGCCTGAGGGTCGTTCGTCCCTCGCGGCCCGTCTCCCGGAGGGAGACACCGTATAGTGGTCTGCCACGGGCCAGGGTTGAACGGAAGGGGTGCGGCGTGTCGGGTGCTCTCGCGCGGAAGGTGACGCCTGGCGCACGTCGCCGCGGACCGTCATTCGGCTGGCGCGCCGGCCTCGTGGCGGTGTCGTTGGTCTGTGCCGTGGCCGGGGTGCTGGGGCCGGCGACGGCCGAGGCCGGCCGGGCAAGCAGTCCTCCGCCCGTCCCTGCGTGCTTCAAGGCGGCCGGCCCGTGCGAGGGGATCTTCCTCAAGTCGGCCGGTGCGCCCCTGACGAAGGAGACCGGCGGCAAGAACGGCGTGTTCACGATGAGCGCCACGCCGCTCCAGTTCACGAAGCCGGTCGCCTGCGGTGACCTCGGCTGCATCTACAACCATCTCAACTGGTCCGTCGGAGGCGCGGCCAAGGTCGTCGCCGGCTGTGACGTGAACAACGCCACCTGCAAGGTCCGGGTCCTGCCCGGCTTCAAGTCGTGGACCCCGGTGGTCGCGGTCCAGAACGACTTTCCGGTTGCCATCTACCTGCTGTGGGGCTCCGGGACATCGCAGGCCGCCGAGCTGGCGGTCGACGTGGTTGCCGGCCCGACCGATCTTCCGCTCGGTGAGTCGCGCGTCGTGACGGTGAGGGTCAGTGCCCGAAACGGCGCGGTCAACTCGATCAGCCTCGGGAAAGGGCTGGTCTCGTCGAGCGAGGCCGCCCAGGTGAGCTCGAAGCCGTCGGGCCTGAGTGGCTTCTCGCTCGCCAAGGGCGGGTCTCGCACGTTCGACTTCAGGGTGAAGGGCACGAAGAGCGGCACTGCCACCCTGAGCGCGGCTGCCACCGGGAAAGGCGCCAGGTCGAGCCTCCACGGCTCCGACGGGGCGACGCTGCGCGTCAAAGGTTCAGGGTGATGACGGCACTACGCGGGCTCGGAAGCTCGACGTCGCGCTGATCTCGATCGGGGTGAACGATCCGTCGTTCGGCCCCGACCTCAGCCACTGCATCGCGTACGGCGTCAAGGGGTAGCAGCGGTAAGGCGAGCGTTGTCGGCGCGTCCGCACGGATAGTGGTCGGCATGTCGGGACGGGATCTCGTCGACGCTGCGGCGCGCAACAACGCCGAGTGGTGCCACGCGTTCTGTCGCACCCACGGCGTTGTCGGCCGCTTCCACGCCACCGCCTGGCACAGCCCGGTGCGAACGCCGCCGTACTACCCGGACGCAGTGACGCTCCGCTCCGGGGCCACCGTCGGAGACGTCATCGCCGGCATCGACACCGGCGAGTGCTGCTCCGTGAAGGACAGCTTCGCGTGCCTGGACTTCGGCCCTGCAGGGCTCCGGCCCCTGCTCCGGGCCGAGTGGCTCGCCCGGCGGCCGGACGGAGGTGGCGTCGCGACTGCCGGGCGCTGGTCGGCCGTGACGACGGATGCCGAGCTGCGGGCATGGGAGGCGGCCTGGGGAGAGGCGCCTGCCGGCGCCGGCTTCTTCCGGCCCGCCCTGCTCGCCGACGAGGCTGTCGGCGTGCTCGCCGGGTACGACGGCGACCGCATCGTCGCCGGGGCCGTGGCGAACCGGAGCGCCACGGTGATCGGTCTCGGCAACGTCTTCGACACGGGCGGCGACCTCGAGGCGGCCTGGGCGGCCGGCGCCGCTGCCGCGGCTGCCCTCTGGGGCGACCTGCCGATCGTCGGCTACGACGCGGGCGATTCGCTGGACGCTGCCTGCGGCGCCGGGTTCGAGACCGTCGGCGAGCTCGTCGTTTGGCTCCGGCCTACCTGAGGACGACGACGGGGCTCGTCGCGATCGGCGTCCAGCCGTCCTTGTCGACGAGCACCACCCGTACGCGCGCCGGCCGGTGGATGCGAACCTCGCCCTCCGAGACGTAGTCGGCTCGACTCTGCGCGACGGGCCACCAGCCGAAGCGCTCGCGGAGATAGACCTCCACGAGGACGCGCGAGTACGGTGCGCTCGGCGTGACCGTGAAGCTGATGCCGGTGCGCGTGGCGCGGATCCGGATGCGCCTGATCCCCACGAGCAACCTGCGGGTCTCGCTCGTGCCGCCGGGTGTCGCCGCGCGATAGTCGCCGGTGGCGTCGACGCCGATCGTCGTCTTCCACGTCCCGTCTGCGGCGGGTGTGGCGGTCGTGAGCGTCGTGAACGTCGATCCGTTCAGGCTGCGCTGGATCTCGACGGGCTGGGTCGGATCGGCAGTTCGGCCGCTGAACTCGACGTGGGTGCCGACGGCGACGGCAGCGGTGGGGAGCGGCCCGAGGGTCACCCGGCGGACGTCGATCTCTCCGGTGATGCTCGGATGGATCGTGCAGTGGTAGCGATACGTCCCGACGTCCTTGAACACGTACGCGAAGCGGCCGCCGCCGGCCACGTTGCCGGAGTCGAAGAGCCCGGTGTCGGAGGTCACGGTGTGGGTGCGCAGGCTCACGTTCGTCCAGGCGACCGTCTCGCCGGGCAGCACGTCGAGCTGCGAGGGCGCGTAGGCCGAGAACTCGATGTTCACCTCCTGTGGCTTCACCGCGGCGCCGGCCGGCGCGAGGAGCAGGCAGGTCACGGCGGCGGCGGCTCCGACGATCCTCGACGTCATCGCGACACCCGATAGATCCCGATCATCCCCTTCATCATGTGATCCTCGACATGGCAATGGTAGAGCCACGTGCCCGGCGCGTCCTCACGCCAGCGGATCCGGTACGACTCGGCCGGCCCGACTGTCTGGGTGTCGCGCGGGACGTTGCCCGGCCCGAGCCAGCGGTGGCCGTGGACGTGGAAGGTGTGGAAGTCGGACCCCATCGCCATCACGTCCCACTGCACCACCTCGCCGACCTTCGCGTGGAAGACCGGCGTGTTGCCGACGAAGGCCCGGCCGTCGATCGTCATGAACTTGCCCATCGGGGCAAGGACGACCTCGAACTCGCGGTCGGGGGCCCTCTCGGTGCGCCCGAAGATCGACAGCATCCCGAACATGCCGCCGCCGATCGAGTCCGTCATCGAAGGCGAGTGATCGTGGTAGGGCCACACGCCGACCGAGTCCTCGCCCGCCGTCAACCGGTAGGTGTAGCTCTGGCCGGGCTTGACGTTCGCGTCCTTGCCCGAAAAGCCGGGGACGTAGGCACCGTCCGAGCTCGGCGCGTAGTGCACTCCGTGGAAGTGCATCGAGTGCGGCTGGTGGCGCAGCGTGTCCATGTTCTTGAAGTGGATCCGCAGGCGGTCGCCGACCCGTGCCTGGATCAGCGGCCCCGGGATGACGAGCCCGTCCGAGCTCGAGCGCGGCGCGTTCGGCATCGGCGTGCGCCAGTGCGGGGTGTACCGGCGGTAGACGACGGTGTCCATCACCGAATCCGCCGGCGGGACCTTCATACCCATGATCGCGTCGCGACCGTTGGGAACGATGTTCCAGACGACCGGCACGGCGGCAACCCAGTAGTCGATCGTCCGCCCGTGGGCAGGTGGCGCGGCGCGTGGAGACGCGGCGCAGAATCCGACGAGGCACAGCGCAAGAACGCCGGCTCTCGCCAGCGTCCTCGCGCCGTGCCGACCCCTGACGGCGAACCTCAGCGGACGTCTACCTCTGCCTGCATCCATGGATGGATCAGGCACATGAAGTAGAGCTTCGTGCCCGACGGCGCCGTCACCGTCAGGTCGATGTGCTCGCCCTTCTTCCCCGACCCCGTCACCCCGGAGTCACCGGGGACGTCGACCGACGGAGGCGTGGCCTGGCCTACCCCGTTCTCGAGGAACGGGAACTTCGGCGGAGCGTTGCTGTTCGGATCTGCGCCGTGGGCCTTGGCCAGCTTGAAGCAGATCTTGCAGTTGACGGCCTGGAGGCCGGTCTTCGGCTCGTCCTTCTTCGCGACGACCGTGAAGGTGTGGGGCCCCTCGCCGGCAGCGAGATTGACGATGTGCAGGGTGCCTCCGGAGGGGACGGTGTAGACGTCCTTGTCCCACCGCAGGCCGTCCTGGATGTAGCGGTTCGCCACCATCTTCGGAGGCATGGTCACCGCCTTGATCGTGGTCGTGCTCGTCGAGGCGCTGCGCCCGGCGACTGCACCGGTCGTGACCACGGCGGCCGTGACGACGGCCAACGTAGCCCAGATGAAGAGCTTCCGTGAGATCATCGGATCCTTTCTGGCCGACTCCCAGCCGGCCCGATTCGGGACTTGGCGGGCAAGTGACCCCCCTCCCGCCAGGGAGTGAAATACCTGATGCTGCGCTTGATTTCAAGAGGGGGCGGGAACGCGGCGCCCCACGGTGCTCCCGGGGCTCGTCGCCCGCCACGCAGTAGGCTGGCTCGCACGCCGCGGTGTGCGGCACTGACGGGGGGTAGTCGCATGGCAGAAAGGGTGAAGCGGCACCGGCTGACACGTGACCAGGTGATCTGGTCGTTCAGGCCCGACCTGCAGCCCGTGCTGGAGGTCGAGCCGGGCGACGTCGTCACGTTCGAGACGAACGACTGCTTCTCGGGCCAGATCCGGAGCGAGGCCGACCTCGTGACCGACATCGACCTCGGCCGGATCAACAGCGCCACCGGGCCGGTGGCGGTGCGCGGCGCCGAGCCGGGCGATTCGCTCGTGGCCGAGATCCTCGACGTGCGGCCGGTCGAGTGGGGCGTCGCGACCCTGATCCCCGGCTTCGGGCAGCTGAGCGGTCTCGTACAGGCGCCGCTGACGAGGATGTTCGAGGTGCGCGACGGGATCGTGAAGATGAACGAGCGGGTGTCGTTCCCGGCCATGCCGATGGTGGGGGTCGTCGGAGTGGCGACCGCCGGCGAGACGCTCGCGACCGGGCAGGCGGGGCAGCACGGTGGGAATCTCGACGACCACTGGCACGGCAAGGGCGCGCGCATCTACTTCCCCGTGCGGCAGCCGGGCGGCATGTTCGCTGTCGGCGACATGCACGCGGCGATGGGTGACGGCGAGATCTGCTTCACGGGCGTCGAGATCGCCGGCGAGGTCGACGTGCGCTTCGACGTGCTCGAGGGCAAGCAGGCGACCTGGCCGGTGACCGAGCTGCCCGGCCGCTGGGTGCCGCACGCGACGGCAACCGACTACGCTGACGCGCTTCAGCTCGTCTCGGAGGAGGCAGCGAAGCTGCTCGTCGACGAGCACGGCTTCACGATCGAGGACGCGTTCATCTTCCTCTCCGTCGCGTGCGACGTCGGCGTCGCCCAGGCGTGCAAGCCGGCCGAGGGCTTCGGCACGATCGCGCGCTTCTCGATCCCGAGGATCGACGCCTGCCCCGGGCCGTTCGGCGCATAGCCGGAGCTCGAGGCGCGCGGGGGATGAGCCGTGGCTCAGAGCTCGAGTCGCGGCAGGTCGAGCTGATCCGCCTTCGCGGCCGCCACCTTGGCGATCGCGAGATCCTGGACCGCGAGCCCGGTCGAGTCGAAGAGCGTGATGTCCCTCGAGCTCCGTCGTCCCTCGGCCTCGTTCGTGAGCACGCGGCCGAGGTCGGTGACCCGATCGCGGGTGACGACTCCCGCCGCGACCCCGGCGGCGAGCTCGCCGCCGTGGCTCGCCTGCTCCCAGTCGTCGCAGAAGAGGTCGGCGCGGGCAAGCTCGGCGACCGCCACCTCCGCCTTACCGGGGCCGTCCGCACCCATCATCGACACGTGTTGCCCGCCGCGCAGCGAGCCCTCGGGATAGAGGACGTCGCGCCCGGGGGTGACCGTGACGACGATGTCGCTCGCGAGCGCCTCCTGCTGTGACGACGCCACCGTGGCTCCGAGGCGATCGGCGACGACCGAGGCCCGGGCGGCGTCGACGTCCCAGAGCATGACCTCGCCGCCGAGCGCCCGGAACATCCGCGCCGTCTCGGCGCCGTTGACGCCACACCCGATCACCGCCGTCGTCTCCGCGCCGGACCGGCAGAGCGTCTCGGCCGCGATCACGGCAGCCGCAGCCGTCCGGAGCGCCGTCACGGCCGCCGCGTCCAGCATCGCGACCAGGGCTCCGGTCTCGGAATCGGACAGCAGGACGACGCCCGTCACCGTCGGGAGCCCCTTGGCCGGGTTGCCCGGAAACGACGTCACCCACTTCAGCACGGCGTGGCCTCCGCCGGTTGCCGGCATCGCCCGGAAATCGCCGTTCGCAGAGCTCGTCACGTAGAGCTTCGGCAGCATCGTCCAGTCGCCCCTGGCGTGGGCGATGAAGGCCGCCTTGACCGCGTCGTACGCCTCGTGCGGCGAGACGGCCCGCTCGACATCGGCACCCGAGAAGAACGGCACGGTCACGACGCGCAGCCTACAGCGGCCGCGGCGTGATTGGATCAGGCCATGGCCGCGACGATCGAGATCACCGGGCTCCGCGTCGACAGGGGTGGGTCGACCGTCCTCCACGACCTCACGCTCGCCGTCGGGGGCGGGGTGGTGACCGGTCTTCTCGGCCCGAGCGGCAGCGGCAAGTCGACGCTGATCCGCGCCATCGTCGGCGTCCAGATCATCGCGGCGGGAGAGGTGCGCGTGCTCGGGGCTCCGGCGGGCGCGCCTGCGCTGCGCAGCCGGGTCGGCTACGTGACGCAGTCGCCGTCGGTCTACGGCGACCTCAGCGTGCGCGAGAATCTCACGTACTTTGCGCGGGTGCTCGGGGCGCCCGCCACCCGTGTCGATGCCGTGATCGAGCGGGTCGGTCTCGCCGACATGACCGCCCGTCTCGTCGGGCGGCTCTCCGGCGGCCAGAAGGCGCGCGTCTCGCTCGCGACGGCGCTGCTGAACGAGCCCGAGGTGCTCGTGCTCGACGAGCCGACGGTCGGTCTCGACCCGGTGCTCCGGCGCGACCTGTGGGACTTCTTCCACGAGCTCGCCGACGACGGCACGACGTTGCTCGTCTCGAGCCATGTGATGGACGAGGCCGCGCGCTGCGACCGGCTGCTCCTCCTCCGCGACGGCCGGATCATCGCCGACCTCCCGCCGGACGAGCTCCTGCGGCGCACCGGTGCCGCAGACCTGGACGCCGCGTTCCTGACTCTCGTCGAGGGTGGCGACGCGGCATGAGCGTGTCGCGGACTGCCGCCACTGCGGCCCGCGTGCTCTCACAGCTGCGCCGCGACCGGCGGACGGTGGCGCTCCTGCTCATCGTGCCGTGCGTGCTCATCCTCCTCGTCGACCAGCTGTTCGCCGGTCGGGAGCTCGTGTTCCAGAGCGTGGGAGTCCCCATGCTCGGGCTCTTCCCGCTCATCAGCATGTTCCTCGTCACGTCGATCACGATGCTGCGGGAGCGGACGACAGGCACGCTCGAGCGGCTCCTCACGACCCCGCTGACGAAGCTCGAGCTGCTGCTCGGGTACGGCATCGCCTTCGCGACCGTCGCGATCGTGCAGGCCGCGGTCGTCTCGCTCGTGGGCTTCGGCCTGCTGGGGCTCAACGCGGCGCACTCCGAGGTGCTGATCATGCTGCTCGCGGTCGCGAACGCGATTCTAGGAATGGCGTTCGGGCTCTTCGTCAGCGCGTTCGCCCAGACCGAGTTCCAGGCGGTGCAGTTCATGCCCGCCTTCGTGCTCCCCCAGATCCTGCTCTGCGGGCTGTTCGTGGCGCAGGACCAGATGGCCGGCTGGCTGCAGGCGATCTCGTCGGTGCTGCCGCTCACGTATGCGTTCGACGCCCTGGACCGTGCCGCGCACGACCCGACCCTCGGCCCGCGCTTCTGGGCCGATGTCGCGGTCACCGTCGGGACGACGCTGCTCGCGCTCGGCCTCGGCGCCGTCACGCTGCGGCGCCGCACTCCCTGAGATCGTTCCGGAGAACGCGGCGAGACCACTCTCGCGGCCGCCGCCGCCCTCACCGCTCCAGATCAGTAGAGCCCTTCGCGGCGCGCGTAGCGCTCGGCGCGCTCGGCGTCGTAGCGCTCTGCGTCGAAGGACGGGTTCAGGCTGCGGTGAACCTCGCCCGAGCTCGGGAGCTCGGCCCGGTCGATGTGTCGCCCCGGGTTCCAGAGGTCGGAGCGGATGAACGCCTTCGAGCAATGGGTGAACACCTGGTCGACCTCGATCAGGAGACCGAGTGCCGGCACCTTCCCCTCGACCGCGAGCGGCTCGAGGAGCTCCCTGTCGGTGGTGATCACGGCGTGCCCGTTCACCCGCAGCGTGTCGCCGACGCCGGGGACGAGAAACAGCAGCCCGACGTTCGGGTTGCGGAGGATGTTGCGCAGCGAGTCGGCGAGGCGGTTGCCCGGGCGCTCTGGCACGAGCAGCGTCCGCTCGTCGACGACGCGCACGAAACCGGCCGGATCGCCGCGCGGGCTGACGTCACACGTGCCGTCCGCGGCTGACGTCGCGAGGAGCACGAACGGCGAGAGGTCGATGAAGCGACGGGTGAGGTCGTTGACGCGGTCGCTGACCTTGGCCCGCACGATGTCGGCCGGCTCGCCGATCAGCTCGCGGAGCGCCTCCTCGGTGGTGATCTCCGTCACCCCGGGAGTCTACGGAGCCGGGCTCTACGTCTGCTTGACGGCGGCGATCAGCTTGACGACGGAGTCCTTCGCGTCGCCGAACAGCATCGTCGTCTGCGGCTCGAGATAGAGCTCGTTGTCGATGCCGGCGAAGCCCGGGTTCATCGATCGCTTCATCACGATCACGCTCGCCGCCTTGTCGACGTCGAGGATCGGCATCCCGTAGATCGGGCTCGATGTGTCATGGCGGGCGGCGGGGTTCGTGACGTCGTTGGCCCCGATCACGAGCGCCACGTCGGTCTGCGGAAACTCCGGGTTGATCTCGTCCATCTCCTTGAGCGCGTCGTACGGCACGTTCGCCTCGGCCAGGAGGACGTTCATGTGGCCGGGCATCCGGCCCGCCACGGGGTGGATCGCGTACTGCACGTCCACGCCCTTCTCCTCGAGCAGCTCGGCCAGCTGGCGCACGTCGTGCTGGGCCTGTGCGACCGCCATCCCGTAACCGGGGACGATGACCAC
>Ga0302322_100001820_pt1 | contig 17762 bp, 13 predicted proteins | sample Fen_T0_2_FD_203757 | JGI IMG/M metagenome (GOLD analysis project Ga0302322, IMG submission 203757) | Peat permafrost microbial communities from Stordalen Mire near Abisko, Sweden - Fen_T0_2 | ecosystem: Environmental > Terrestrial > Soil > Wetlands > Permafrost | place: Sweden: Abisko... | reverse complement strand
GCTCGTCCGGTTCGACTTCGGGACCCAGGTCCTCGCGCAGCGTGTCCTGCATGCTGGCCACACGCCCCTGCATCGTTCGGATCCGGTCGAGCTGATCGCGCAATCCGGAGATCGACCGCTCCGGAACCGCCTCGAGGTCCGCCAGGCGCCGCTGCGCATCGGCCGCCTGTCGATAGCGCTCGAACCTCTCGCCGATGACTGCCTTGTCCGAGTGCAAGCGCTCGGCCTGGCGGGCGCCCTCGAGCATGTTGCGGCTCTCATTGAGGGCGATCTCCGCCCGCACACGCGCGTCGCGGGCCTGGGCCTGGGCGTCGCGGTCCTTCTCCAGCTTCTCGAGAGCCGCCTCGCCGACCTTGAGCGCCTGCTCGGCCCTGGCCACGGCTTCCTCGGCGATCTTGAGCCGGCCCGGGTTCTTGTCCCCGCGCGACTTCAGCCCGCGGATGGCATCCTCGAGGCGCGACTTGGCCCGCGACGAACCCTTGTCCCCACCGCCGATGCTGGCCTGGAGCCGGTCGCGCAACGCGCCCTCGTCACGATCAAGGTCGTCGAGCTCCTCGTGCCGGATCGAGGCGGTCGAGCGGAAGAATGCCTCGCTCGGGATGCCGGTGAGCTCGGCAATGACTTCATCGACCCGGGCCGGATCGGTGTAGGTCTGACCGCCGATCTCGAGCGACACGCGGCCCTTCTGGCCGCGGAATTCCTTCTCGAGAACACCTCTGGCGGGGCTGTCGCCGTTCGGGCCCGCATCGTCCACGACGAACTCGAGCCGGGTCGCCAGCCGCTGCTCCTCGGTGGCGCCCCAGGAACGGAGGGCCTCGAGTTCGGCTGTGGCGGCAGTCACCTTGCGGAAGAGGGCCAGCTCGATGCTGCGCTGGATCGTGGACTTGCCGGCTTCGTTGGGACCCCGAATGATCGTGAAGCCGCCGGCCAGGTCGATGTCGAGCTGGCGGTGCCTGCCGAAATCGCGCAACTGGAGTCGGGTGATCCTCATCGGCCGGCGCTCCCGCTCACAGTGTCACCTGACGGCCTTCGAGCAGGTGCCGGCCCAGGCGAAGAACCTCGCGCAGGTCGGCCAGCTCTTCCTCTTGTGCCGGATCGGAGGCGGCGGACCGTTCCAGCGCGGCGATCTGATCCTCGACGTTGCGCACGAACGCTCCCACGACCGTCTCCGCGGGCGGCGCCACCGCCCCGTCGGGCGCGGCCGGTATCGACTGATCCCGCAGCCTGAAGCGCAAGAACGACGGCGCCAGAGCACGCTCGATCTCATCCGAATCCAGGTCCAGGTCGTCCGGGAGAAGCCCCGTAAGCCGCACGTCGAACACGAGGTTCGAGTCGGCGTGGCGACCCAGGACATCGATCAGCTCCGGCTGGCTGTGGACGCCGGCGACGTCCAGATCCAGCTTCTCGGACCTCGTCTGCCCGACGCGCTTGGGCTCGATTGTTATGACGTGGCGGCCGTCCTCGTCCTCGAGCGTGACGATCAGGACCTGGCCGGCACCGTCCTGGTCCACGGCAACCGGTTCAGGTGCGCCCGAGTAGGCGTAGGAGACGTTCCCGGCCCGTCCTTCGATGGCCGAATGCCAGTGGCCCAGCGCGAGATAGTCGAGGCCCGTTCTGGCGATCTCGTCCTCGGTCACGACGACCGTGTCCGAATCGGTCCGGCCCGGTATCGCGAGCGAGCCGTGAACCATGCCGATCTTCCACGTGGCGCGCGCGTCCGACTTGGCGTCGAGCCCGGCAAGCGGACTTCGGGGCGACCTCTTGGTATCGAAGACACGGCCGTAGACGATCGTATCGAGCGGCGGGAAGACGACCTCGGGCAGATACGGCGTCAGGACGACGACCCAGTCGCTGGCCGCCCGAGCCATGCCCGCCAGATCGTATGAGCGGTAGATCGATGCGCCGTCGTAGACGTCGTGAGTCCCGGGAATGATGACGGTCCGGATTCCGGCACGAGCCAGCCGGCCCAGTTCGGCGGCAACTCGCTCGACGGAACGGCGCGGTTGCGTGTTCGAGTCGAATAGATCGCCGGCGACGAGGAAGATGTCCACCTTCTCGACGATGGCCAGTTCCACCGACGCGCGGAACGCGGCGAACTGGCGCTCACGGAGAACTGCGGCGCGCTCGCCCAGATCCGTGTGCCTCGCCCCTAGATGGACGTCGGCCGTGTGCAACAACCGCAGCATCGGACGAGTTGTTCCTCTTGCGCCCGTACCCCAGAGTTCGAGCCCGACCGGCGGGTCCATGCGTTGACCCTGAATCGGACACCCGGCCGTGCCCGCCGCGGCCCACGCCGGGCGGACGAACCGACGTGGCGATTGTGCCAGGTTCGCGGCCCCGTGACGCAGCGCAGTTGGGCAGTCCGTCGTGCGTTCCCGGACGGCGGCTGTTGGGCGGTCCGGGACGCCCATTGGGTTGCGAAACGGGTGCTGCTATCCTGCGGCCCTGCCGCTGCGTCCCAGGCAAGCGACTAAGAACTGAACCGGGCAACCGGATCCGCGCGACCTCCCAGGGAGCCGACGCGGCGAGGTCCCGATTCGGTTCGCCCGCCCGGGGCGATCGGCGAGAACCACGCGGTCCCGGGAGGAAAATCGTGACCTACGCCGATCGAAGCCTGACCTGCGTCGACTGCAGCACCGAGTTCATTCACTCGGCCGAGGATCAGGAGTACTACAGCCAGAAGGGTTTCGCTTCCGAACCCAAGCGCTGTCCGAGTTGCCGCGCGGCCCGGCGTTCGTTAAGGGAGCACGGCGAAAACGCGGGGCGAGGCGATGGACCCCGTGACTACTTCGCGGTCGTCTGCACCCGCTGTGGAAATCAGGCCCAGGTCCCGTTCAAGCCCCACATGGAGCGGCCCGTCTATTGCTCGGACTGCTTCCGAGTGGTCCACGCCCAGGGGGCGTAGCCGAAGCCAACCTCGCCACATGAAAAAGCGGCGGCCGCCCGAAGGCGACCGCCGTTTCCAGTTACGAGGATCAGACCGCGGTCTTGCTGGCCGTGTATTCCATGTAGGCGCCGTACGCCATCGCGGCGCCACCGGCGAGGACCACAAGGGCCGCCACGTACAGGGTGATGGGCTTGGACACGAAGCCGGCGAACGGGTCGTAGGTGAAGGCCTGGAACAGGCCGAGGAGCCCGGCGAGTGCGGCGACGACCGCGATCACGAGGAGAATCATCGGGATCGGCGCCGGCCAGGCGATCTTCATGTTCGGGGCGTACTTGAGATAGATCACCACGACTGCCGCAATACCGGCCAGGATGGCGAGGCCGCCCGTGCCCTGGGCGCCCGAGAGGCCGTACCAGGACCCGGCGGTCACGCCGAGGGCGCTGATTCCGGTGAGAATGATCCCGAGGATCCAGCCGACAAGGATGGCCACGGCGCCACCGCCGATGATCTTTTCGTTCATGTTGAGTTTCGCCAGAATCTCATTCACCACGAGTCGAGCCTCCTACTCCAACTGGCCGGCTCGATCCTTTGCCGGATCGTCCGGTGAGCGCGCTCCTGTCGGCCCTTCACAACTCTCCCGAGGCCGATGAGAACGTGCGCAGACTACACCCCGTTCGGATGCATGAATAGATATGTGTTGCCTGCCCCGCCGGGCGCCGGCCGGATGGCTGCGGCAGCGGTATCCGATTCGCGAGATATGCAGCCATTGCGCCCCTTTGGCGTCCTTTACTCCGCGTAAACTCCCGCGGAAGTCCAGATTGGACTCTGAAGTGGCGCCATTTCCAGATTCGGACCGCCAGGGAGCCTGCCCGTTTCGGCAGGTGGGACCGGGTGTCCGGAGCGGTTCGGTCGGCCGGCCCCGGCTCGGGGTACCGGGGCTCGGCGGATCCGGCTTCGGGCGTTCATCTGGTAGAATTGGTGCCGCTTCCCAGCCGGCGCCGCCGCGTTTTTGAGCGCGCACGGGTTCGCCTGGCCCGGTCGACATCCTATCGGCCGCGGTGGTGGCGTCAGATTTGGGAATTGGAGGAGGAAACATGGCTCGGCCAGTCCGCACGTCGGTCGCCCCGAACCCTCTCCGGCCGGTCAAGTCGCACCTGATCGAGGAGTACAACGCCCGAACGAACGTAGTCCGCTGCGATTGTGGCTGGTCGGGCAACGCCGACGACTTCGCCGTGCATCGCCGGGCCGTGGGAGCCACCAGCCCAAGCTGATCGCTTCGCCGGATCCGATCCGCGGCATCCACGAAACGCGGCGCTCGAACATCACGTCCGGGCGCCTTTCCTTTTGCCGATACACTGCGCGCAAGAAGGAGGCAGGACCACCGAAACCAAGGCCGCATCCAACGCGCCCGCGGAGGCCGACACCGCCGGGCCGGCGATCTCGAACGCCGAAACTCCGGCAGGACGAACCCGGACGCGCGATGAGCGCCTCCTCCTGCTGCGACCCCTCCTCCAGAAGCGGATTCTGGTACTCGACGGCGCCACCGGAACCCTGGTCCAGCGCTACGGCCTGACCGAGTCGGACTTCCGCGGCGAGCGCTTCCGCGACCACCCGTGCGACCTCCGCGGCGATGCCGACGTCCTGACCCTCACCCGCCCCGATGTCGTTCGCGCCGTCCACGACGCTTATCTGGCGGCCGGTGCCGACATCATCTCGACCGACACGTTCGCCGCCACCCGCATCGCCCAGGCCGATTACGGGCTGTCGGACGTGGCCTACGAGATCCACGTCGAGGCGGCCCGGATCGCCCGCGAAGCCGCCGACGCCGCCGAGGCCGCCGAGCCGGGCCGGCCGCGCTTCGTGGCGGGGTCGCTCGGACCCACCAACAAGACCGCCTCGATCTCCCCGGACGTGGCCGACCCGGCCGCTCGCTCCGTCACGTTCGTGGAGCTGGCCGATGCGTATGCCGAAGCGGCGCGCGGGCTGATCCGCGGCGGCGCCGACCTGCTGATGATCGAGACCGTCTTCGACGTCCTCAATGCCAAGGCCGCGATCTTCGGCGTCCAACAGACATTCGATGAGCTGGGCGTCGAGCTGCCGCTGTGGATCTCCGGCACGATCACCGACGCCAGCGGCCGCACGTTGTCCGGCCACACGGTTGAGGCGTTCTGGAACGCGATCCGCCACGCCCGGCCGCTGATCGTCGGGTTGAACTGCGCCCTGGGAGCGGCCCAGCTCCGCGAGCATGTGGCGGAGCTTTCCGGGCTGGCCGACACGTTCGTCGCCGCGCATCCGAACGCAGGTCTGCCCAACGAGTTCGGCGGCTACGACGAAACGCCGGAGGCGATGGCCGCGCTCGTCGGCGAGTTCGCCCGGGCCGGCATCGTCAACGTCGTCGGCGGATGCTGCGGATCGGGGCCGGCGTACGTGGAGGCACTGGCCGCCACGGTGCGCTCGCTTCCGGCGCGGGTCGTTCCGGAGCGGCCGCCGGCGCTGCGTCTGGCGGGGCTCGAAGCCCTGAACATCGGCCCGGACAGCCTCTTCATGAACATCGGCGAGCGGACCAACGTGGCCGGGTCGCGCGCCTTCGCCCGCCGGATCGTCGAAGGCAAGTTCGACGAAGCTCTGGCGATAGCGAGAGCCCAGGTCGACGCAGGGGCGCAGGCCATCGACGTAAACATGGACGAGGCGATGCTCGACTCGGAGGAGTCGATGACGCATTTCCTCAATCTAGTCGCCACGGAACCTGCGATCGCCCGCGTCCCGATCGTCGTTGACTCGTCGAAGTGGTCCGTGCTGGAAGCAGGGCTGCGCTGCGTCGGCGGCAAGCCGATCGTGAACTCGATCTCGATGAAGGAAGGCGAGGAACAGTTCCTGCGACAGGGACGGCTCGCCCGCCGCTACGGTGCGTCCGCGATCGTGATGGCGTTCGACGAGCAAGGCCAGGCCGACACGGTCGACCGCAAGGTCGACATCTGCCGGCGAGCCTACCGCCTCCTCACCGAGCAGGTCGGGCTGGCGCCGGACGAAATCATCTTCGACCCGAACATCTTCGCCATCGGCACCGGCATCGAGGAGCATGCCGGTTATGCCGTCGCGTACATCGAGGCCGTCCGGCGCCTGAAGGCCGAGTTCCCCGACGCCCACGTGTCGGGCGGAGTCAGCAACGTTTCGTTCGCCTTCCGCGGCAACGACACGGTCCGCGAGGCGATCCACGCGGTGTTCCTCTACCACGCCATCGCCGCGGGCATGGACATGGGCATCGTCAATCCCGGCCAGCTGGCGATCCTGACGGAGATCCCCGCCGAGCTGCGCGAGCGCGTCGAGGACGTGGTCCTGAACCGCCGGCCCGACGCCACGGAGCGGCTGCTCGAGATCGCCCCGAAGTACGCCGCCGGAGGCACGGGCCTGGCGGGAATGGCCCGTCACCGACCGTCTCCGCCACGCCCTGGTCGAGGGGCTCGACGCGTGGGTCGTCGAGGACGCGGAAGAGGCCCGCGTCGCCGCCGCACATCCGATCGACGTCATCGAGGGGCCGCTGATGGCGGGCATGAACGAGGTCGGCGACCTGTTCGGTGCCGGCAAGATGTTCCTGCCCCAGGTCGTCAAGAGCGCCCGAGTCATGAAGAAGGCCGTGGCCCATCTGGTTCCGTACCTGGAGGCCGAGAAGCTCGCATCCGGGGATACACGCGCCCGCGGCAAGATCCTGATGGCCACCGTGAAAGGCGACGTCCACGACATCGGCAAGAACATCGTGGGCGTGGTTCTGGCGTGCAACAACTACGAAGTCGTGGACCTTGGGGTGATGGTTCCCGCGGCCCGCATCCTGGAGGAGGCCCGCGCCCAGAACGTTGACGTGATCGGGCTGTCCGGGCTGATCACGCCGTCCCTGGAAGAGATGGCCCACGTCGCGGGCGAACTCGCGCGCGAGGGTTTCGCCGTGCCGTTGCTCATCGGCGGCGCGACCACGTCGCGGGCTCATACCGCGGTCAAGATCGCGCCGCGCTACCCGGCGCCGGTGGTCCACGTAGCCGACGCGTCGCGAGCCGTCGGCGTCGTATCCGAGCTGCTCGGCGGCGGAGTCGCGGCGTATGCGGCGAGCGTGGCCGCGGATCAGGAGGCGCTGCGGATTTCGCGGGCCGGCCGGCGTGAGCGCGTGGCCCGCGTGTCGGTCGAGACCGCGCGGGCGAATCGGACGCGGGTGGACTTCTCCGTGGCCGCGCCGCGGCCGTCGTTCCTGGGCGTGCGGTCGATCGACGTACCGCTCGCCGACCTGATCGACTGGATCGACTGGTCGCCGTTCTTCCAGGCCTGGGAGCTGAAGGGCTCCTATCCGGCGATTCTCGACGACGGGCTCGTGGGCGCTTCGGCGCGGTCGCTGTACGAGGACGGACGGGCGCTGCTCGACCGGATCGTCGCCGACGGCTCGCTGCGGGCGCGCGCCGTGGTCGGGTTCTGGCCGGCCAACTCGGTCGGCGACGACATCGAGGTCTACCGGCCCGATGGCACGGCCGACGCGACCGGTTCGGGCGAAACCCCGGGTCGCGGCGATGTCCTCGCCGTCGTCCATACCATCCGCCAGCAGATGGTGAAGCCGCCCGGCCGGCCCAACGAGTCGCTCGCGGACTTCGTGGCGCCCGCGTCTCTGGGCATCCCGGACTACCTGGGCGGATTCGCCGTCACTGCCGGGATCGGCGCCGCGGAACTCGCCGCCGGGTTCGAGGCCGCCAACGACGACTACCGGGCCATCATGGCCAAGGCCCTGGCCGACCGCCTCGCCGAGGCAACCGCCGAGTACCTCCACGCGCGGGTCCGTCGCGAGCTGTGGGGATACGCGCCCGCTGAAGCGCTGGATAAGCGCCAGATAATCGGCGAGGAGTATCAAGGCATCAGACCGGCGCCGGGTTACCCGGCGTGCCCGGACCATACCGAGAAGGCCACCCTCTTCGCGCTGCTGGACGCCGAAGCGCGCGTCGGGATAAGCCTGACGGAGTCGTTCGCGATGCTCCCGCCGGCGTCGGTCTCCGGCTTCTTCCTCTGGCGCCCCGAAACGCATTACTTCGGTATCGGCCGCATCGGCGAGGACCAGCTGGCCGACTATGCCCGCCGCAAGGGCTGGTCGCTCGACGAGGCGGCGCGGTGGCTCGCCCCCAATCTGGACGACTAGCGCCAGGTTCTGCTGGTAGTGTTCCGTCGCGGTTGATCGCCAGGCAACTGGGCGTTGATGTCGCGCTCGTACTATCCCGCTCATGGACGATGCGCAGTTCGGGTCCGCCATTCGAGCGGTCCGCCTTCGGCGGTCGATGACTCAGGAGCAGCTGGCTACGGCTGCCGGCGTCAGCCGCCCGATCGTCTCGCTCATCGAGCGCGGGCGGGTCGAGGAGACTTGCGTTCGCACCGCCCGGCAGATAGCCGCGATCCTGGGCGTATCGGTGACCCTGAATGCGCGGTGGCGCGGCGCGGAGATGGCGAAGCTGCTCGATGAGGCGCATTCGACCCTTGTCGGGTCCGTGGTGGAACGGCTCACGGCGGCCGCGTGGACCGTCCGACCCGAGCACACATTCAGCATCTGGGGCGAGCGCGGCTCGATCGACGTGCTTGCGTGGCAACCGACCCGCCGGACCCTACTCGCCGTCGAATGCAAGACGAAACTGCCCGACTTGCAGGACGTGCTGTCGACGATGGATCGCAAGCGGAGGCTGGCGCGCGAGATCGCGAAGCTGGAGGGCTGGGACCCGGCGTTCATCGGGAGTGTGCTCGTGGTGCCGGATCAGAAGTGGGCGAGAAACGCGGTGCGCCGGTCCGGCGCGGCGTTCGACGCGGCGCTGCCGGCTCGCACGGTGGAAGTGCGCCGCTGGCTCGACAGTCCGTCGGCCGACTTGCGCGGTATCTGGTTTCTAGCCAATGACGGTGGTGCGAACGCGAGGCGGGGATCCCGCGGGCAGATGCGGGCGCATCCTCACTATGGGACCAATTCCGGCCGCCCAGCACGCCAGGAACCTGCCGTATGACCGCCAGCGATGGCATTCGACAGAATCGAGGTCGTCGGTGGTGCCGAGCCCGTGCCGGGTTCGACGAGGTGCTCGCTGGGCGGTCATTAGCCGGGAACGGCGGGCCGGGGAGACAAGAGGGCGGCTTCAACCCCGCGGGTGATACTCCGCTCCCCGCCAACCCGTAGAATCGGGGACTAGTGGGCGGCGGCGCGACGGGCGGTGGCAGGAGCGGAGGCACACATTGACTGACGGGCAAGCAACGGACAGGACCAAGCTCGCCGGTGAGGCCATCGACGACGCAGACACGGTCGTCGTCCTGGACTTCGGCAGCCAGTACAGCCAGCTGATCGCGCGCCGAATTCGCGAGCTCAACGTCTACTCCGAACTGCTCCCCTTCGACACGTCTTGGGCCGAGATCGAGGCCCGCCACCCCAAGGCGGTAATACTGTCGGGCGGGCCGAACAGCGTTTATGAAGCGGGCTCGCCGCACCCGGACCCGCAGGTTTGGACCGCCGGCGTCCCCGTGCTGGGCATCTGCTACGGCCTGCACCTGATGGCCCACCACCTCGGCGGCGAAGTCGTGTCGTTCGAGCGCAAGGAGTTCGGGCCGGCGGTCGTCGATATCACCGCCGCCGACGCGCTCTTCGACGGCATCGAACCCGAGCAGCCGGTATGGATGAGCCACGGCGACTCGATCGAGCGTTTGCCGGACGGCTTCAGCCCGACCGCCCGCACCACATCGACCCCGTACGCCGCCGTCGCCAACGCGACGACCAGGATGTACGGCATCCAGTTCCATCCCGAAGTCGTCCATACGAAGCGCGGCAAGGACATCCTGCGCAACTTCGTCGTGGGCATCGCCGGAGCCCGCCAGACCTGGACCCCGGCCAACTTCATCGCCAGCAACGTCGAGGAGATCCGACGCCGCGTCGATGAGCACAGCCGCGCCAACAAGACCAACGGCAAGGTCCTGTGCGCCCTCTCGGGCGGTGTCGATTCGGCCGTGGCCGCGACGCTCGTCCATCGGGCCGTCGGCGAGCGGCTGATCTGCGTCCACGTGGACCACGGCATGATGCGCAAGAACGAGACCGAGCTCCTTGCCAAAGCGTTCGAGCAGCTCGGCGTCCACGTCATCGTGGTCAATGCCCGCGACCGCTTCCTCGCCAAACTGGCCGGCGTCATCGACCCCGAGGAAAAGCGACGCATCATCGGCAACGAGTTCATCCGCGTCTTCGAGGAAGAGGCCGCCAAACTCGGCGAGATCGCATTCCTGACGCAGGGCACGCTCTACCCCGACGTGATCGAGTCGGCCACATCCGACAAGGAAAAGTCGGCCAGCAAGATCAAGACCCACCACAACGTCGGTGGGCTGCCCGAGGACATGAAGTTCCAGCTGATCGAACCGCTGCGGTACCTCTTCAAGGACGAAGTCCGCGCCGTCGGGACGGAACTTGGCCTGCCGGACTCGATGGTCCAGCGCCAGCCGTTCCCCGGCCCCGGCCTGGCGATCCGCATCATCGGCGAAGTCACGCAGGAGAGGCTCGACACCCTCCGCGACGCCGACTGGATCGTGATCGACGAGATCAAGGCCGCGGGCCTGTACCGCGAGATTTGGCAGTCGTTCGCGATCCTGACGCCGCTCCGATCCGTCGGTGTCATGGGCGACGGCCGTACGTACGCCAACGTAGTGGCCATTCGCGCCGTAACGTCCGAAGATGCGATGACCGCCGACTGGGCGAAGCTCCCATACGACTTGCTCGGGCGCATCAGCTCGCGCATCGTGAATGAAGTGCCCGGCGTCAACCGGGTGGTCTACGACATCAGCTCCAAGCCGCCATCTACCATCGAATGGGAATAGGGGCAACGCGGAGTCGCGATCCAGGATGACCCGCGAAGCCCGGGGAGGGACCGGGGCATGAGCGATTGGTGGAACCAGCCGACCAGGCGCACGGACGAGGGCGCGCCGTCGTCAACCTCACCCGCATCGGCCTGCCCCTGGTGCGCCGCGCAATCCGTCGAAGGTGAAGCCAACTGCCGAAGCTGCGGGGCCGTGATTGCCCAGCGCGAGGATCTCGGCGGGCTGATCATCCCCGGCGTGACCGGCCTCGATCCGGCGATGCAGGTCAATTCGTACTCCTCCGCGCTTCTGGGGCAACAGCGGCGGATGTCCACTCTGAGTGCGATGGGCGGCGGAGTCGGCGGAACCGCGGCACAAGTGGCCTACGCCGCCGCAATCCTGGCCAAGGACGGGCTGCGGGGCACCGAGTCGGTGAATCCCGAGGAGGTCGGCAAGCCGAGCCAGGCTGCCCTGGACATGGTCCGGCGGCTGAACGAACCTGAGGCGACGGCCGCGTCCGACCCGTGGGCGGCGAGTGTCAATCCATCCGCCGTGGAGACGGGTGGCCCCGAGGACTCCGACCAGCAGGCGCGATAGACTCGACAGACCGACATCCACTCCCCTAGGAGAAGGCCGCTTGCACAGACTGTTCGGGGCTGTCGCCATCCTGGCCGGCTGGCTCGCCGTCGTTGTAGGGGTGGGGCTCGGACTCGCCGAATCGCAGTTCCTGGGGCTGACCCACACGGAAGGCCCGGAGCCGGCGCTGGCCGTCTACGGCATCGGCGGCAACATCGTCCTGTGGTGCTTCGTCGGCGCCGCGTTACTACTCACGGTGCCGATGCTCGCGGCGATGGTCGCGGTTGACCCGCGCCGCAACCTCACCAGGATCGCCGTGGGAATGGGCATCACCGGCCTGGCTCTCCTGCCCGACGATCTGGGCCGCGCGTTCGGACTGCCCTTGCTGCCCGGTGCCTTGTGCGTCTGGTACGGAGGGCAGCTGATTTGGCGGGACGCTCTCCCCGGCGCGGCGACCGAGGCGGCCCCGGTTGCCGGACCGGTAGCGACGACCGAAGCGGCCGGGACGTCCGAACCCGGGCCGGTTGCGGCGACAAACGCACCGCCGGCGAGGACTGAGCAGGCCGGTTCCGAAACCCGGCGAACATCCGCCGGCAAGACAAGGTCGCGCAAGACCCTCTGCCCGTGGTGCTCGGCCGTGGTTCCGGCGGGGGCTCAGTCGTGCCCGGGCTGCCACGCCGCACTGGCCGAGGGATCGGCCGAGTCCGTGGCGATCCCGGGCGTGACCGAGGTATCGCCCGAGTTGCGAGACTACGAACGGAAGGTGCGCAGCGGCAAGTCGAAACCCAACCTGCTGCGCATGATCTTCAGCGAGGACCCGATCCCGGTCGCGATCGACGCTCCACCCCCGAGCGATGCCGGTGCGCTGCTGCCGCCGAGTGCGGCCGTCAAGGCGGAGATGGCCCGGCTCGACGCAGAGATCGCCGCGGGCGCGGTTCCGCCGGCCCCGCTCGCGGGCACGCCGGCCCCGCTCGCGGGCACGCCGGCCCCCGGCGCCGCCCCGGAGTCCCAGCCTGCGGAGCCGGCCGCAACCGCCGCTCCCAAGCGCCGGCGCAATCCGCGCACCTGAGCACACCCGAGGCCGGAGCATCCGCCCAGGCCGGGCTATCCTGCCTGCATGATCGACCCTGCGCCCCGACTCCCCTCGCCCGGCCCGTCCTTCCTCAAGACCGTCGAGATCCGGCCGGGCGACCACCGGCGCGTCGGCATGACCCAGCCGCAAACCATCGAAGGCTGGTGGGTGACGCTGCTCTGGGCCGAGCTGGACGGCCGGCTTCTCGTTTTCAACGACCTCGCCCCGGACTACGGCACGCCGCCCGGATCGCCGCTTCTACGACTCGGCCCCGGGCTGTCCGGCACGATGTCGGGCCTGGTCCTCGAAGAGGGCGGCCGCCAGCAATTGCGGCTGCGGCTCGGTCAACCTCCCGAGGATGAGGAAGCGCCCTGGGATGCTCCGCTCACGGTGGTGGCGGGCTTTCGGTTCGAACCGGCCAGGGTCCTCACGATGCGCGATACGGAACTGGCCCAGACCGTGCTTCTGGCGTTTCGCGACTCACTACTTCGCCTGTCCTACTGAACCCCGGCCGGTAACCGGTGGTCACAAGAGTGTGGCCGGCGGCGGCGCCGGCGGCCCGAGGTCCCCTGCGCCGGATCGCGTGGTATCTCGATGCGACGCCGGTCGCTAGACTCGACGCGTGCGAGACATGTTCGACGATTTCATGGAAGAGCTGCGCCAGCGCGAAGCCGAAAGAAAGGCCCGCATGGGACAGCCGAACGGTGGATCGTCCGATGCTGCAGAAGACGAGCCATCGAACACCGAATCACGGAAGGACGAAACGATGAGGTCAGTCGGGCCTGATTCTGACGACGCGGACCGTAACGACGAGGAACCGGAGCGGCCGGTATTCGGAGGCGGCGGATTCCGAGGGGGCTCTCGACGAAATCCGCTCGGGCCTTCGGGCGAGATGCCGGAAATCAATATCGGACGGGGCTGGTTGATCCTCGGCATCGCCGCCCTCATCCTGCTGGTTCTGGCGACCTTATTCGCTCTCACGGTGAACCTGGCCACGGACGCGATCTGGTTCCAGAGCGTCGGCTACGCGAACGTCTTCTGGACTCGTCTGGGAACGCAGATCCTGTACTTCGTCGCCGCCCTGGCAGTCGCCGTGGCGTTCATATGGATCAACCTCAACCTGGCCGGCAGATTCATCCCCAAGGGCCAGTTGCGGCAGTTCTCGTTCGACGATCTGCTGGACCGCTTCAGCATCGAGAAGTACCTCGGCGGAGATGGTTTCGGCAACGGACCGTTCAGCCCGCCGGCGCGGCGGACCGTCAAGCGCGACTCCGTTGAAGTTGCCGACGTCAGCCGCCCGGTCTTCTGGATCCTGCTGGCGATCGGCGCCCTACTTGCGCTCGGTCTCGGCGGCCTCGCCCTCGGAGGCTGGGACAAGATTCAACTCTTCATGCATCGGGTTCCGTTCGGTCAGACGGACCCGACCTTCGGCAAAGACATCAGCTTCTTCCTCTTCGAGCTGCCGTTCTACCGGCTGCTCCAGACCTACGCCAACTCGCTCTTGTTCATGACCCTGGTCCTGTCCGGCATCCGCTACCTGGTCGCGGTCATCTCGGGCGCGTCGATGCCGACCGCCGCTCGGGCTCATCTCGGCATCCTCGCGGCCCTGTATCTGTGGTCCGCCGCGGCCGGCTACCAGCTGGACCGCTACGAGCTGGTCTACAGCAGCACCAGCGGCATCTTCCAGGGCGTCAGCTACACCGACGACACCGCCCGGATGCTGGTCATCAACGTGATGACCGTGCTGACCGCGTTCGTCGGCTGCTTTGTCGCCGGATTCGCCATCACCCGGTGGCGGACACCGCTGGTCCTGACGATCAGCTTCTGGGCCCTCGCCTTCCTGGTCCTCGAGGGCGGCTACCCCCAGCTCGTCCAACGGCTCACGGTAGACCCCAACCAGCAGGTCAAGGAAGCGACCTATATCAGCAACAACATCGCCATGACGCGGACGGCGTTTGGGCTGACCGGCTGGACGGGCACGCCGTACGTGCCGGATCTCACGGTCACCCAGAAAGCCGTCGAGGCCGAGTCCTCGACGATCCAGAACGTCCGGCTGTGGGACTATCGCCCGCTCGGCCAGACGCTCGACCAGCTCCAGGTCATCAAGACCTACTACAACTTCAGCGACGTGGATACGGACCGGTACGTGTTCAACACTACCGCGGCCTGCGCCCCGGCGGCCCCGCCGTGCGTCCGCCAGGTGATGATCGCCGGCCGCGAGTTCGACCCCGGTAAGTACGCCAAGCAAAACAGCAGCGACGTCAGCTGGGTCAACCTGCACATCAGCTACACCCACGGCGTCGGACTAGCCATGGTGCCGGTCAACGAGGTCGGGCAGGGTGGCCAGCCGAACCTGCTCATCTCGGATTTGCCGCCGGCATCCACCAACGGCGCACCCACGATCACGCAGCCGCGGCTGTATTTCGGCACGAACCAGACCGACTACGTCATCGTCGACGCGGCCAGCCAGGAGTTCGACTATCCCTCGTCGGCCGGAGTCGGCGGCGACGCATATACGAGCTGGACCGGCACCACCGGAATCAAGCTCGACACGCCGCTCTCGAAACTGCTCTTCGCGGCCCGTTTCGGCGACCTCAACCTGCTCATCAGCGACCAGATCACCGGCTCGAGCCAGCTGCTGTTCCACCGTGCCATCCAGGACCGCGTGAGCCTCGTGGCGCCATTCCTGCGGCTGGACAAGGATCCATATCTGGTCATCACCGCTGATGGACGGCTCGAATACGTCCAGGACGCCTTTACCACTAGCGCCTCGTTCCCGGACGCCAATCCCTACGATCCGGGCAGCGACTTGAGCAAGAGCGGGCTCGCGGGCGACTCGTTCAACTACATCCGCAACAGCGTCAAGATCGTCATGGACGCCTACGACGGCACGATGTCGTTCTACGTGGCCGACCCGACCGACCCGATCATCCAGGCCTGGGAGGGCGTCTTCCCCGGTCTGTTCAAGCCGATCTCCGCCATGCCGGCCGACATCCGCGGCGATCCGGCCAACCCCACAACCAACCCGGGTCATCTGCGCTACCCCGAGGACATGTTCAACGCCCAGACGACCGTCTTCGAGAAGTACCACGTCACCGATCCGGTCGTCTTCTTCAAGAACGGCGACGTCTGGAGCGTGCCGCAAAACTCGGGTTCGACGTCCGTTGGGAGCGCCAACCCTCCGGAACAGCTTCCGCTCGAGGCCTATTACGTCCAGATGAGGATGCCGAACAGCCCCGATCCAGAGTTTCTGCTCCTGCAACCGATGGCCCCATCGGGGCGCAAGAACATGATCGCCTGGGTGGCGGCTCACAACGACCCCGCCTCGTACGGCACGGTCAGCGTCGTCGACTTCCCGACCGGCGCCAACGTGTTCGGACCGGAGCAGATGGAAGGCAAGATTGCCTCCAACACCCAGATAAGCCAGCAGGTGACGCTCTGGGCCCAGGGCGGCAGCCAGGTGATTCTGGGCAACTTGCTTGTCCTTCCCCTCCAGAACTCGCTGCTCTACGTCGAGCCCGTCTATCTGGTCTCGACCAGCAACCCGATACCGGCCTTCGTCAAGGTCATCGTCGGGACGCCCAGCCAGGTCGTCTGGGGCGACACGTTGCAAGACGCCCTCAATCAGATATACGCCGGTCAGGGCTCGATCAACCCGGGCAGCTCGCCCGCACCCGGAGCCACGCCGACACCGGGATCGACGTCGACGCTGAGTCCACCGACGGCCACGCCGACGGCGGCCGGGACTCCGACCGCGCAGCCGAGCATCACGCTCGGCGGCAATGCGCAGCAACTCGTCGCCGAAGCCAGTGCCCACTTCGCAGCGGCTCAGGCCGCCGCGCAGAAGGGCGACTGGGCAACCTATGGAAGTGAGATGAAGCTCGTTCAGCAGCTCCTCACGGAGCTACAGAACGCCGTGGGCACGCCCGCTCCCTCGGGTCACTAGGGTCGGAATGGTCGTGGAAACGGAGCATCCGGCCGTCTTCGGCCCGGATGCTCCGGCCCGTCCGGTTTGGCGCTCGAGGACGGCCCGGGCGATCGCTTTCGCGATCTCGGACCGCGATACGGTGACCGTGGCCCTTGCCGGCTACCTGGTGCGAGGCGGGATCCTGGTCCTGCTCATACCCAGCGTGGTATTGCCGTCGCTGCTCGGCCTGGCGGCCTTCACCGGGGTCGATGCCTTCGGGATCGACGGCCGGGCATCGCTATGGCTGCTGTCACTCGTGGCCGCCGTCGCCGTTGCGGCCTCCGTGTGGCTGCTGCTGGCGGTCGTGGTCGGGTCTCTCGTGGACGTCTGGCTGATCGAGGCCACGCTGGACGCTGCCGGACACGGAACTCGCCGGCCCAGACCGCTGCCCGGGCTGGGGCTGATCCTCGATCTGGCGGGCCTTCGGATCATGTGCTCACTGCCGCTGATCGGGTCTATCCTGGCTGCCGCCGCCCAGGTCTACACGGCCGGCTACAACGAGTTGACCAACCCGACCAACCTGACCACGCCGTTTGTGGCGCGTGTGTTCGGGGATGCCGCCCCCGCCTTCGTCCTGATCGGAGCGGCGTGGCTGGTGTCCGAGGTGGTCGGAGCCATCGCCGTCCGGCGAGTCGTGCTGACGGGCGACGGAGTCTGGCTGTCGATCTGGACGACGCTCGTCCAGATCGCGCGCAGACCGGTCACGACTGCCGCGACCGTCATCGTGTCGTACACGGCCGCGGCCCTCTCAGCCGCGATTGCGATCGTGGCCACAGCCGCGGCCTTCGATCTGGTCGGGGTCGCCGCTCGCAACGACGCGGCGGCGGACTTCCCGACGGTCGCCCTCCATTTCGTCCTGCTGCTGCTCGCGTCCGTCGGCGTCGGGGTTGCCTGGGTCGTCGGTCTGGCCGTGTGCGGTGTCGCTTCCGCCTGGCGCAGTGCGGCCTTCACGGAGGAGACGGCGTCTGCCGTGAGCGACGACGGGTTCGGTTCGACGGTCGGGAGGTTGGGACTATCGGGCCACGGCGCTGAGAGATCGGGGGATTGACTCGGATGCCACTTCCCGGGAACCCTCGCTGGTGCGCGGCCGGACTCTATCGGCCATCTCAGCGGAGGGTTCCGCGTGGTTGAATCTTTGCTCTGCCCCAGGTGCTCCGCGGCTGTCACGCCCGATCAGGCGTTCTGCGGCAGGTGTGGCGCGCCCATCGCCGGCAGCGCTTCGCCCGAATCCGGGGCGGGAGTGGATCGCGCTCCGCAGGGCGGAGACGGCGCCGACGCCGCGTCCGGCCGGCCGCACGGCAAGGCATCGTCGGGCGCCATCGAGCAGACGACTTCGACCGACGCGCCCCCGGCCGACCCGGACGACCTGGAGGCGTCCGTCGGAACGGCAGAGGATCCCCGATTGGCCGCCCTGGGCCTCATTCCCACGG
>Ga0302322_100001818_pt1 | contig 17768 bp, 10 predicted proteins | sample Fen_T0_2_FD_203757 | JGI IMG/M metagenome (GOLD analysis project Ga0302322, IMG submission 203757) | Peat permafrost microbial communities from Stordalen Mire near Abisko, Sweden - Fen_T0_2 | ecosystem: Environmental > Terrestrial > Soil > Wetlands > Permafrost | place: Sweden: Abisko... | reverse complement strand
AAAGATTCACGATGCCCGAGGTCGCAGGAAGAAATCCGGTGAGGATGCGCATCGTGGTACTCTTGCCCGCGCCGTTAGGCCCGAGGAAGCCAATGATCTCACCCGGTTTTACCGTGAAGCTGACATCACTGACAGCAGCGACCCCGGCATAGGACTTGACCAGGTTCTTAACTTCGATCGCGGGTGGCGGCGTTGGGTCTTCAGGCATGGACAGTTTTAATGCACACTAATTTACACGAATGGAAAGCACGGAGACGCCGGGCCGCAAGCGCGGGATTTTGGCGAAAAGGCTCGAGGCGAGCCCGGACCGATCAAGCAACCATCATAGCGAGAGTAGGCACAACTCGTCCTCCGCGATGCGGACGAATGCTTTGCTCCCCAGCAGGTGAAGACAGGATTTATAGCGGGCTGCCGCGACGTAGTACCCGATTATTGCTCATGCATTTCGGGTTTAGCCGTGGAGTCTGGCGACTTACTTATGATCTCTTTCAAATAGTGCGGCGGGACTTTCGCGACCGCTGCTCGCAGCAGCGCGTCTTTCTTTGTCATGGGCAGGAGACCTGTCTCGGCGTGATTTGGCTGAAACGTATATATGCGCCAGCGCGGTGCGAAGCTGTCGACGGCTTCCAGCTGGTCCTGCTGGAACGCCAGAAGACGGTGAACCCAGAAGGTGTGCCATTTATTATCTACAGCGTCGGCCTCAATTCTCAGTGTCTGGACCCAGGCGACCTGGCCGTTATTTTTGAGATCAACTAAAGTTCCTGTCTCAAAATTCCACGATTGGGTCAGCAGCGCTCGGTAGCCGGATTGTGTGGAGAGCAGAAAAAGGATGTCCGTTCTTTCTGCCGCCAGCCCGCACCCGGTGTTGCTAAATGTGACGAGAAAATCGGGATGATCATCTTCGTTCAAACAGGCGGAATAGACCTGGGAAATATAGGGGCTGACACTGGACTCAAGATCCCACGTTTGGGTCACACCATTAGGAAGACCGAGTTGAAGCGATGTGTCGGCAACCCCGCGCTTCAAACTCAAAGTTGCGCGTGAGCAGCCGCACATCGCGATTACAAAACTATCCACGTCTTTATTGTCGGTACTTGAGCGAGGATACTCGTTTAGCACGACGCTGCGTACTCTTTCGGTCGGGGCGAACGGGCCATAACCTGAAACGGCGCGGGCGCTGATAACCAACCAAAGCGCAACAAGCGCAAAGAACAGAGAGCGCAGTTGCTTCCCGACGCCTGGCTCAGGCGAACTGAAATTCATGGTAACGCTTGGCGCCTCGATTTTTCATTCAGGCCGGTCAGTGGTTCCGCCTTGCTGTTTCGCGTTGAGCGCGCCGAAGAAAAGGATCATCGGAATTGCAAAGACGAGGTGAAATAGCCCGGCGATCATCGAGAAGTCCTGGCCGAATGCGCCGTAGAAACGAAAAGAATATGCGGCCCATTGTACGATGCTCAGAACCAATTGAGCGATGAGAGAGATGTAGACGAGCTTCGTGGCTTTTTTGAGGTTCATAAATAGGGTGTCGTTGGTGCGGACTCAGTGGTTAAGTTTCCACGCGGCAGCGAGGCCGCGCAGCGTGACGTCGGGTACGACGCGGTGAGGAGTGCGCAATATCTTTTCCAGCAAGGCAGCGCTGCCACCGGTCGTGAGAATATGCGCTGGTTTTTCGCCGCGCGCGGCCAACTCACCCTGCACGGCGTCAAGCAGCGCCTGAATCATGCCGCCGAACCCGATGACCGTGCCGATGCGCATCGCCTCAACCGTAGATTTACCGATGGTGCGTGGCACGTCAATGGACTCGTCGAGCTCGGGCAGAAGAGCGGTCTGCTCGTGTAAGTAACGCCGCATAACCTCGACGCCGGGGGCGATGATGCCACCTTCATAGCCGAGGGTCGCGGTGACGATGTCGAAGGTGACCGCGGTACCCATGTCGATGATAATTGAGGGCGTGCCAACAAGAGCCTGTGCGCCCGCGGCATTAGCGAGCCGATCCTGGCCGATCTCGGCCGGGCGCGGATAGCCGATCGGAACGCCTAACTTCTTGTCATGCGTGAGTTGAAAATACGGAACGGGCAGTCCGCGCTGGAAGACGGCGAGCAGCCGCTTGGTCGCGTCCGGCACGACCGAACAAAACGCCACGCCCTTCACGCGGGGATCGGCCGCGAGGATTTTTTCACATTCCAGCCCCATGCCTTCGATCGGATCGTCGATCTTTTTAGTCGGGAGGTGGCGCATAAAAAGCGCGCCGTCGGCGCCGGTCACGCCGTAATGGGTGGAGGTATTGCCAATATCGATACAGAGTAGCATGGGAAAGTTATGAGCTTAAGACAAAACAAGGCATGGGTCACAGAGGACACAGAGCTCGGACACAGAGGTCACGGAGTTCAGCTTCAGCGATTTCACAAAAGAAAACGAATAGCCGAGCGTTGCATTGAGGTGGCGCCCGCAGTCCCTTGCGGGCTGGTTTGGTAAGATGAGGGCGTTCCTCTCGGCTCCGTCTGTGGCAAGATTCTGACCCGTGGTTTTCAAGAGGGGGCTTTCTTTGAGAGCGTGACTTCGCCGGCGCGGAAGCGCTCGGTCTTGCCCTTGTCGGTGCGCACGATGAGCGAGCCTTCGTCGTCGATGCCGAGGGCGGTGCCGTGGACTGGCAGGGTTCCGTGCAGGAGCGAAACCGGCTTGCCCTTGAGAAAATCGAACTGGTTCCAGAGATCGGCGAAAGTCTCCCTGTACTTGCCGCTGACGAACTGCTCATAGGCATCAAGGGCGCGGCCGATCACGGCGGCGGCAAATTTGTTTAGATCGAGCAGTGTATTTGTGTGTTCGGCAAGCGAGACGGCGCGGCGCGCGATATCGTGGGGCAGGGCACCGGCGGGGCTGTTGGTGTTGAGCCCAAGTCCGAAAACGAGATCACGAATCTGGTCGGCGTCGATGCGGGCCTCGGTGAGCATGCCACCGGCCTTGCGTTCATCGAAGAGAATGTCGTTCGGCCATTTTAGGCCTGGCGTGGTGTTAGTGAAACGGGCGACGAGTTCGCAAATGTTGACGCCCATCCAAAGCGTGAAGGTTTGCATGCGGCCGGGTGGGAGCTGCGGGCGAAACGCGAAGCTCAGGTAAAGATTGCCGTTGGCTTCGCTGTGCCAGACGCGACCAAAACGTCCGCGTCCGCGCGTTTGTTCGCCGGCGATGACGACGAAGGGCACGGCGCGTCCGCTAGCGAGCTGGCGGGCCGCCTCGTCGTTGGTACTGTCGACGGTTTCGAGACAGACAAACCCTGGACTCGGCTTGCGCGGAGGAAGAAACGCTTCGATCGACGCGGGATTGAGGCGGGTGGGCCGGGCAGTCAGCCGATAGCCGCGCGCTCGCACGGCTTCGAATTTGAAACCCTGTTCGCGCAATTTTTCCATGTGCTGCCACACGGCCACGCGGCTCATCGCGAGTGTTTTGGCGAGTGCGCCGCCGGAAACAAAACCGGTTTCGTTCGCCAATAATGCGCGCAGAATCGTGATTTCCGGGGGACTCGACGGGTGAGGGCGGGGCATGGTGGCGACCGTTGGCTAAAGCGACTTGGTTGGCAAATGTTCAACTTTGCCAGTCGAGACCGATGTCGACCCACGAACTTTGATGTACGAGTGCGCCGGTTGAGGCGAAGTCGAGGCCGAGGTTGGCGAGCTTGGGCAACGTCTGCAATGTGATGCCGCCGCTCGCTTCCGTGAACGCGCGCCCTTCGATCAGCCCAACGGCCTTGCGCAGCTGCGCCGGCGTGAAGTTGTCGAGCAGGATGATATCTGCGCCGGCGTCGAGCACGGGTGGGATTTGATCGAGACGGTCTACTTCAACCTCGACCGGCAGATCGGGCGCGGATTTTTTGGCACGTGCGACCGCCGCCGCGAGACCGTCGTTCGAGCCGAGTAGTGCGAGGTGGTTATCCTTCAACATCACGCGGTCGAAGAGCCCCAGCCGGTGGTTCCAGCCTCCGCCGCAGGCCACCGCGTATTTTTCCAACATGCGATAGCCGGGGGTCGTCTTGCGTGTATCGAGAAGTCGGGTACGCGACCGGCCGAGGGCCCTTGCGTAGCGGCGGGTTTGGGTCGCGATGCCGGAGAGGCGTTGCAGGAAATTGAGCGCGATGCGCTCGGCGGCCAGCAATACCCGCGGGTCGCCGGTGAGCGTGGCGAGCACGTCGCCTCTCTCGAACGCGGTGCCGTCCTCGGCGCGAAGGCGTGCCCTGGCCTTCCCACCGTAGGTTTTCAGGATGATCGGGAGCAGCGGCAGACCGCAAGCGACGAGCGGCTCGCGGGCGACGAGGTTGGCCGAACCTTGCCGCGGAGCAGTGATCATGCTGGCACTGGAACAGTCGCCAGTGCGGCCGGGCGGTAGCCGCAGACCGAGACCGGCGAGATCCTCGTTGCGCGCGATTTCCACCAACTGCCGAAGGTAGGCGACGTCAAGTTCGTCCCAAGTGAGGCGTTTGATGAGGGCGTCCGTGTGACGGTTGGGTGTCAGGGCTGGCATGGGGCCCAGCACAATCGACCGCCGGCGAAAGTCGAACGGCTTTTATGGGTTGCGCGCCCTTGCCAAAGTGGTCGATCCTCATCGCCCATCATGGCCGCCAAGATCAGAAAAGCGATTATCACCGCCGCGGGACCGGGCCAACGCCGCCTCCCGCTGCAATCTCTCACCGACCGCAACGGCGACGCCAAACCCGCGATCGCGATCATCCTTGAGGAAATGCTCGAAGCCGGCATCGAACAAGTCGGCCTGATTGTGTCGCCCGTCGACCGGGCGGCGTTCACCAGCGCGCTGGCACCCTTCACGAAATCCATCGTGGTGATCGAGCAGACGGTGGCAGGCGGTTACGGACACGCGGTGGCGTGCGGACGCGATTTCGTCGGGGCCGAGCGGTTTTTGTTACAGGTGAGCGATCATCTTTACGTAAGCAGCGCGGAAAAAAGCTGTACGCGCCAGCTACTGGATCTGGCTGAAACCGAAGGTTGCGCCGTTTCCGCCGTGCAAGCCACGCACGAGCGGCATCTGCCTTTTTATGGCACCGTCGCTGGTTCGCTTTTACCCGGGCGCCAAGGTATCTATCAAATTGAGAGCGTCATTGAAAAGCCCACGCCGACCGTCGCAGAACAGCAGTGCGTCGTGCCGGGTCTCCGCAGCGGCCATTACCTCTGTTTCTTTGGTATGCACGTGTTTGGGCCGACGGTGTTCGCGTTGCTGGCCGAGGAAGCCGCAGCGAATCCCACGGCGAAGCTTGGCCTCTCGCCTGCGCTGGCCCGCCTGCCTTCGCGTGAAAAATATCTTGCGGCCGAGCTCGCGGGTCGCCGTGCCGATCTGGAGGCGCAGTTTGGTGTGCTTCGCGCCCAGGTTGCCCTCGGACTGAACGGCTCGGCCCGCGAGGAGATCCTCGCGTTGCTGGTCGAAGAGCTGGCGATCGACGCCGGTAAAACCGCCACCCGTCGCTAACGCGTTACCGTGGACTCCCAACTTCTCGCTCTCGTCGAAGGCACCGGCAGCGGCTCCGAATATTTCGAAAAACTGTGCCGCGCCTCCGATCGCGCCGGGCTCGAACGCATGGCGGGCGAGCTGGAAGACTACCGGCAGCACGCCACGAATTTTTATCACCGGGTGCGCAGCATTTTCTTTTTGGAGGCTTTGCACCGGTATTTTCTGCCACCGCATTATACGGCGGATGCCGGGGGCGCGATTCCGTTTGAAGGTCACAAGCATTGTCTGGCGCGGCGCTTCGAGGAAGCGTTGGGCGTTTTTCTTGAACAGCAGCGGCGCCAGGGTTGGTCTGACGGTTTGAGCAGCGCGTTGGCCGTGGCCTATCACGGACTCGCTTTCAAAACCCTCGCGCAACAAGTGCAGAAGACCGTGCGTTCGGTACGCGGCAACCAGTGGATGTTTCGCACGGGCCACCCGCTTGACTACCCGCTGCGTCTCCGTCGCGAGCTGCTCGAACGCGCCTCGCCGGAAGATCCCATGCCGGTGTTGTCAGAGGAAACCGCGGTGCGCATGGACCTCAGTCACGCGGCGTGGAGCGACATTTTTTTCCTCGGCATGGACTATCCCGAGGGCGCGAAAGTGCTGAATATTTCCGTCAATCTCGGCGTACACGGTCGTGACGCCGGAGCGCAGCCGCCCGTCTGCGGCTTCCTGCGCGTTATTGATGAACCTGTACTCCGGCTGAGCAGTGTGGATCTCGGCGCCACGGTGGACGTGCGGTCACTGGATGAAATTTTTGATTTTGCCAAAGACTACCTCGGCCTGCTCAAGGCTGCGGTCATCGCGGCGGGCGTGATCCCGTCGGGCCTCGAGGGCTCCGGGCAAAAGCTTTCCGATATTTTGGCGCGGCTCTGTGGTTCGGGCCGCGGACTCGAAATTGTGAGCCAGGTGCGGGACATTCCGAAAGGCTCGCGACTGGCGGTTTCGACCAACCTGCTCGGTTGCCTGATTTCACTTTGCATGCGTGCGACCGGGCAAACCTCGTCGCTCACCGGCAAACTGACCGAGGTGGAGCGTCGCACGATTCTCAGCCGCGCTATCCTTGGCGAATGGTTGGGCGGCTCTGGTGGAGGCTGGCAGGATTCCGGCGGCGTCTGGCCCGGCATCAAGATGATTGAAGGAGTCGCCGCAGTCGCGGGCGATCTCGAACATGGCATCAGCCGCGGCCGCCTGCTGCCGCAGCATACGATTTTCGGCGCTGACATTGTATCCGAAAAAACCCGACGCGAGTTGCAGGACAGCCTGATTCTCGTGCACGGCGGCATGTCGCAAAACGTCGGCCCCATCCTCGAGATGGTCACCGAAAAATACCTGCTCAAGCTGGAGCGTGAATGGGCGGCGCGGCAGGAAGCCCAGCAAATCCTGCGCGACATCGTGGAGGCATTGCGCGCCGGCGACGTCGCTAAAGTTGCCCAGCTGACCACGCGTAATTTCTTCGGCCCGATCCAGACCATCATCCCGTGGGCGAGTACCGCCTACACGGAGAGGCTGATCGTCGAGGCGCGCCAGGCGCTCGGCGCGAAATTCCGCGGCTTCGTCATGCTGGGCGGCATGTCGGGCGGCGGCATGGGCTTTTTTGTTGACCCGGCGTTCAAAGCCGAGGCGCGCGAACAGTTGCTCGCGATCATGACGCGGACCAAGCGTGCGCTCGAAGCATCGCTGCCGTTCGCGATGGACCCGGTGGTGTACAATTTCGAGATCAACGAGAACGGTTCCTTCGCGAAATTGCGCACTGGTGCCGACGCCATGCTCTCGCCCGAGTATTATCTTTTTGCCGTGCCGCGTTGGTTGCGGCAGGACCCGCGCACTCTGAGACCTGAGGCGCGGCGCGAGATGGATCGCTTTTCTTCCGCGCAACTTTACGCCACGGGTGAAAGGCCGTTGCTCGCGCCAATGATGCAGCGCATTTTGCCCGCGCCGGTTCAGGGTAAGGGTCAGAAAAGCGGCGGCGCCGCCACGCTGCGCGAACTGCTGGCCGAAAACGGTTTTGACGCCGTGCAGCACGAGCAGATTCGCGACGATATGCGCGCCGGACGCATCGGTCTTTCGCAAAACCGGCTGCCCGTGACCGCCGGGGTTGAGGATGTCGCTGAGACCGATGTGGTACGACTGTACAGTGCGGACGAGAACGCGGAGAAAGTGGGACTTGAAGCTTTACGTGAAGGCCGCGTCGCCGTGATTACCCTTGCGGCGGGTGCCGGCAGCCGGTGGACACAGGGTGCGGGCACAGTGAAAGCGCTGCATCCGTTTGCCAAACTCTGCGGGCGTCATCGCAGTTTCATCGAAACGCATCTGGCCAAAAGCCGCGCCACAAGCCTGCTCTGTGGTGTGCCGGTGACGCATATCTTTTCGACCAGCCATCTCACGCATGCGCCGATCGAAGCGGTGTTGAACGCGGAGAATAATTACGAGTACACCGGTCGAGTGGTGCTATCGCCGGGCCGTTCAGTCGGTCTGCGCCTAGTGCCGACCGCGCGCGATCTGCGGTTTTCTTACGAGGAGATGCCGCACCAGCAGCTTGATCCGCAAAAAGAAAAAGTCCGCCAGAGCCTGCACAAAGCGCTGATCGAGTGGGCGAGTAACACCGGTGAGGCGTCTGACTACACCGACAACCTGCCGCTGCAGTGCCTGCATCCGGTCGGTCACTGGTACGAAGTGGCGAATCTGCTGCTCAACGGCGTGCTGCGCGATCTGCTCGCAAAACAACCCGGCCTGGAGCACCTGCTGCTGCACAACATCGACACGTTGGGTGCCAATCTCGACCCGACGGTATTCGGGCGGCACATACTGGAAGGCGCGGCACTCAGCATCGAGGTCATTCAGCGCCGGCTCGAAGATCGCGGCGGCGGTCTGGCCCGGGTTAACGGCCAGTTGCGCCTCGTCGAAGGTCTCGCCCTCGCGCGGGAGGAAGACGAGTTCAAGCTCACTTATTACAACACGCTGACGACGTGGATCCACATCGATTCGCTGTTGGAGTTGTTCGGCCTCGTCCGTCACGAACTGAGCGACACCGCTAAAGTCGCGGCCGCCGTGCGCACGCTCGGGGCGAAGATGCCGAGCTATGTCACGTTGAAGGACGTGAAAAAACGCTGGGGCAACGGCCAGGAGGATATTTTTCCGGTGGCGCAGTTCGAAAAACTCTGGGGCGACATGACGACCCTGCACGACGCCGATATTCGCTTCCTCGCCGTGCCGCGCACCCGCGGCCAGCAGTTGAAGGATCAGGCTCAACTCGACGGCTGGCTCCGCGACGGCTCCGCCGCCGGCATCGAGCGACTGTGCGTGTTCGAGTGAAGCGGCAAACGGGCTCGGCAATGTCGCTGCCGTCACTTGATATCGTTGCTAACCAAACCTCCAAAAGGAGGCAAGGTAGGGACGACCCGCCGGGTCGTCTGGCAACGCTGCCAGCCATCAGCCCACATCCAATCGGACGGCCCGGCGGTCCGTCCCTACCATCCCAAACGTCATAACTTTGTTATGCATTCAGGTTAAGGTGCTGCCACGCGGGTGCGAGCGATCCGGGCCAGGTCTTCGCCGCCCTGTAATACGTGCAGCCGATAGGAGTAGGTTGTTGGCCAGACGGAAATCCGGAATTGATGGTGGGGCAGGGCTCCCCAGGAATCATCTCCACCGAGACCGCGTTGCTTGAGATCCAGATTGAGCGTCACCGTCTCCCGCTTCGGCAGCATGTAGGAATAATAGTTATCGGTGGGTGCGGCGCTGAAAAGATCTTCGGTACTCGCATGGAGGGCGTTGGCGCTGAGCAGCGGTTCTCCGATCGCGAGCAGACCGCGTCCTTGCGCGTCGGTGAGGGCCAGCCAGCGCACTGCCTCTTTGTTGCCGGTTTCCTGTGGTTTTATGTAGTCGAAGAACTGGTCTTTCACCTTCCCGCGATAAAGACCGACGCGCGCGGCCTGCCGGTCAGCGTAGGTTTCTTGAGGGCCTTTGCCCAACCAGACGAGGTTATCAAAACCGGCGCGAAGGGTGGTTTGCATACCGAAACGGGGCAATTCGGGCGGCGGTATTTCGCCAGGCTGCCAGGAAGTTGAAACCTCGATCTCACCGTTACCGAGCACCGTCCAGACGATTTGTTGGGTGCACTTGACGGCTTTGATCCAGCCTTCGACCGTGATCATCACCGAGCCGCTGCCCACAGCATGCACGTTGACCGACTTGGCTTCCCAAGTTTCGTGAGCCTTGCGCCAGAGGCCCATGCCGCCGGGAGCCCAGAAATTTTTGCTTGGCTCTGTGCTGGGCATTTTGCTTCCACGGTCGTTGTCCACCGGGGCGCGCCAGAAATGAGGTCCTAGTGGCGCATTGAGTAGTTCGGTTTCGTTGCTTTTCAGCGACACCAGCAAGCCGGTGCTCTTGGAAATGGTGGCGCTGAAATTGTTGCCACTGACGACGATCTGCTGCGCTTCTTGTGTCACCTGCAACGGGGCCAGATTTTCGCGATCAGCCACGCGTGCCGGTGCGGACCAGGGAAGCAGGAATTGCTCCCACGCGACTTCGTGGCCGGCTTCTGACCAGGGTGTGCGGTCTTTGAGCTTGAAGCTCACTTCGAGGAAATATTCCACGCCTGGTTCTGGCACGAGAGACTTAATCGGCAGCTTTAGTTTTTTCTCTTCGCGCGGTGCGAGGGTCAGGCCTTCGATGCGGCCCTGCTGCAAAACCTGTCCCTCGGCTACTACGCGCCAATCAGCAGCGAGCCAGGCCTCGGCGGGCAGAAAATCGAGCCAGTTCTTCAGCGTAATTTCGGCCTGTGCGAGGTCACCGGCACGCATTTGAATCGGTTGGTAAACTTTTTTCACCTCGGCGAGGCCGGGGTGGGGAACGCGGTCGGCGTTCACCAGGCCGTTGGCGCAGAAGTTGCCATCCGATGCGACATCGGGCGGGCCGAACGTGCCGCCGTAGGCAAAAAAGGTACCCAGGGTCGGATCGAGTGGCAGTGATTTAGGGTTGTCCAAGCGTTCGATTTTGCGAGAGGCCGGCACCGGCGTCCGCAGTCCCTGGTCAACCCAGTCCCAAATATAGCCGCCCTGCAAATGCGGCAGGCCTTGATAGATGGGATTCCAATAGGCCCAAACGTCGCCGGAACTGTTGCCCATGGCGTGGGCGTATTCGCACATAATGAATGGTTTGGTTCGGGGCAGTGCGGCGTAGTTGAGGACGTCACCCACGGCGGGGTACATCGGGCAAACGATATCGGAAGTTTCCGCGCTGCGGGGATTTTCATACTGCACCGGGCGGGTCGAATCGTGCTGTTTCAACCACTGGTAGGTGCGCACAAAGTTTTCGCCAAAGCCGGCCTCATTGCCGAGCGACCAGGTGATGATACAGGTGTGGTTCTTGTCGCGTTCGAACATGCGGATCGTGCGGTCGAGGTGGGCGAGACCCCAAGCTGGCACCTTGGCGAGCGTGCCTTCTCCATAGCCCATTCCGTGGGATTCGATGTTGGCTTCGTCGATGATGTAGAGTCCGTATTCATCGCAAAGCGCGTACCACTCGGGGACGTTAGGATAGTGGCAGGAGCGAACGGCGTTGATGTTGTTCTGCTTCATCAACCGGATGTCTTGGAGCATTCGTTCGCGCGTCATGACTTGTCCGGTTTCGGGGTCCCACTCATGACGGTTTACCCCACGAAATAATACGGGACGACCGTTCACCAGAAGCTGGCCGTCTTTAATTTCCGTCGAGCGGAACCCGACCCGCCAGGGAATTATTTCCAATGGCTTGCCGGTTTCGTCCTTGGTCGTGAGCAAAAGCGTGTAGAGCTGCGGGATTTCGGCGGACCATTTGAGCGGGTTTGCCACGGGCGCGCTGAACTTGAATTCCGTGGAGCCGTTGCTCGCGATCGATATGGCGGTGGTGGTGCGTTCGAGCACTGGTTTACCGGTGGGGTCTAGTAAGGTGAGAGCCACGCTGGCGACCTGGGCTGTGCCGGCGAAGTTCTTAACTTCAGCGATTACGCCGAGCGTCGCGTCCCGATAAGCGGCATCGAGGTCGGTGCGTACTGTGAAATCCCGCACATGCACCGCGGGGGTGGACCATAGCGTGACGTTGCGCATGATACCGCTGAGGCGCCAAAAATCCTGGTCCTCGAGGTAGGAGCCGTCGTTCCAACGAAAGACTTCGACGGCGAGCTGGTTTTCGCCCGGACGAAGATGTGGCGTGAGTCGGAAGGTCGAGGGCGTGCGTGCGTCTTTACTGAAACCCAGTTTCGCGCCATTGACCCAGAGATAAAAGAAGGAGTTGACGCCATCGAAGGTCAGGAAAATTTCGCGATCGGCCCACGCGGGCGGTATGGAAAATGTTCGGCGATAGGAGGAGACGTGATTGAGTGCGTCGGCTGGGATGAGCGGGGGATTCGCCACCTTCCACGGATAAGTGATATTCGTATAAATCGGGATGCCGTAGCCTTCGACCTCGGGATTCGACGGAACGCGAAGCGTGGGCCACGAAGAATCATTAAAATCCGTCCGCCAAAATTCCGGCACGCGCGCCGCCGGCGTGGCCGACCAGTGATATTTCCACGGGCCGTTGAGCGATTGAATGAAAGGCGAGCGCTCACGATCGAGCGTCTGAGCCGAAATCGCGTCGGCAAACACCGCCATCGTTGCAAAGGGTTGTTCGACCCCGGCGTGCTGGACCGCTGGGTCTTGCCACTCGGGCAATGGCTCCGCAGTGGTCGCGCCGGCCTGCGCGGCTGATGCGATCGAGAGGAGAACAGATGCGAACAAACCAGCGTAGCTCTTGGGTAGATTCATAGGAGCAAAAGGGGCTAACAGGGATTGTTGAACGCCAGCACTGAATGTTGGCGGAGTCGGTTAAATCTGACTTTCGGGGTCATTCGCTCAAACAAAAAGAGCCTGTCGCTGGCCGGACAGGACATTAGAGGGCATTCAATCTTAAGTTGAACAATGCTGTTTGAAGACATCATTTGCCTTAGGCCTATTCACTGTGCACATGGCTTCGTGAACTGGTTTTCAATCCCGCCGCTTTCTCATGAAATCCCTGCTCATCATTTTGTCGATTGCCGTCGCTTCGGCTACTGCCTCTGAACTGCCTTTTCTGCGCAAGCAGGGAACGGCGACGCAGCTCATTGTCGATGGCCAACCGCTCTTGATCCGCGGCGGCGAGCTGGACAATTCGTCCGGTGAACCGGATTACCTGCGCGGCTTCTGGCCAAAGTTGAAGGCGCTTAACCTGAACGCCGTGGTTGCCCGGTGTACTGGAATTTAGTCGAACCGACCGAGGGGAAGTATGATTTCTCCACGGTCGACGGGCTGGTGAGCGCTGCGCACGCCAACGGCATGCGGTTGGTCCTGCTCTGGTTCGGCACCTGGAAGAACAGCATGTCGTGCTACGCGCCGGATTGGGTGAAACAGGATGTGGCGCGGTTTCAACGGAGCCTGTCTGTTGCCGGTACGCCGATGGAAATCCTTTCTCCATTCAGTGCCGCAAACCGCGATGCCGACGTACGTGTGTTCGCCGCGTTGATGAAGCACCTGCGCGAAACCGACAGCGCCCGGACCGTGGTATTGTTCCAGGTGGAAAACGAAATCGGGATGATTCCCGACGCGCGTGATCACAGCCCCGAAGCCAACCGGTTGTTTTCCGGTCCCGTGCCGACGGCGCTTATGGATTATCTGGCGAAACATGCGGCAGAGCTTGCGCCTGAATTGCGGGCGACGTGGCAGGCCGCGGGCTTGAAAGGCAAGGGAACCTGGGAGGAAGTTTTTGGCCCGACGACGGCGGCCGAAGAGATTTTCATGGCGTGGAATTTCGCACTTTATACCCACGCAGTGGCGGCCGCCGGAAAAGCGGAATATTCGCTTCCGATGTATGCCAATGCCGCGCTGACCCGGCCCGGGTATCAGCCAGGCCAATACCCAAGTGCCGGACCTTTGCCCCACTTGATCGATGTCTGGCGTGCAGCGGCGCCGGCGTTGGATCTGATCTCGCCTGACATTTATTTCGCCGGAAAATTCGCCGAATGGAGCAAGCTTTACACGCGGGGAGGCAACCCACTTTTCATTCCCGAGACACTGCGCAGCGTGGACGCGTCGGTGAACGTGCTCTATGCATTCGGCGCTTTGGACGCGATCGGGTTTTCGCCCTTTGCGATCGAGTCGATTTCGGAACCGAGTGAAGGGTTGCTGGCGAAAAGCTATGATATGCTGGGCCAGCTCACGCCTCTGCTGGCCGCGCAACAGGGCCGTGGAACGACCGCGGGATTTTTACAGGAAAGCCTCGAAAGCAAACAGCCGCAACAAGTGCGCCTAGGAGGCTGGACGATCTCTGCGACCTTCGAACGCACGAGTGCAGCAGCGCTGGCTGACGGCATCTCGATCGCGGTGGGTGCAGAAAATATGACGATGTCGGTGGCGGGAGGCGCAAACCGCCCGGCCACGCTATTGCCGGCGGGTGGATTGGCGATCTCACTCGGTCAGGATGAGTTTATTTTTGCCGGTACCGGACTGGTCCTGACGTTTACGCCAAAGGAACCGGGCGTACAGGCCGGTATCCTCAGCGTGGAAGAAGGGCGCTTTGTCGATGGCAAGTGGGGACACGTCCGCTGGTTGAACGGGGACCAGACGCACCAGGGCCGCCACGTGCGGCTGGAATCGGGTCGATTCACCCTTCAAAGAGTTAAGCTCTATCGATACTGATCCTCAGATTTAGAGAATTTTATGAAAAGTTATGGCCACTTTAATTCTCTGAAGGGTTTTCGAGTATGGAACTCAGGAACACTGGAATAAACGGGTCGAGATTGTCTTGCATACCGTAATTCGGCGTTCTCCGCGGTTTTTTTGATTCCTGCTGGATCACATAGCCCGAAGCAGCAGGCTTCGGCTTGGTTATAGCCAGCCTCGCTGTGGTCGGTTTCGAAAAGTTCCGGAGTCAGCGACCCCGGCCACACCAAATTGGTTCGGTTAAATGCCCCGGAGCTTGCTCCGGGGATCTTTGCTAACGTCGTAACCGTTTTGAGCCAGGACACGACCGGTCGACGCGGAAGCAACACGGTTGACACAGCAGTCTGTCCTCCGACGCGGCGGACAAACAGGGAGAGCGACGCCCCTTTGCCGTGCCTCGGTCGGTTTAGGTCGAGCCGAAGGTTTTGGTGAGTTCGCGGGCGAGGGATTCGCCGCTGAAGGGTTTTCTCAGCAGAATGCAACGGGTTCGGGTTGCGATGGCTTGCTGGCTGTTGCTGGAACCATACCCAGTCAGTATGATCGCTGGCATTTCGGGTCGGGAGGCGCGGATCGTGTCGAGGAGATCCAGGCCCGTGAGGTGCGGCATGGTCAGATCGGTGACGAGGGCGGCATAGCGGCCGGGGGCGGCGCGGAAAGTGGCGAGGGCCTGGCGCGGGTCGTAGAATTTCGTCGGACGGTAGCCATATTGCAGCAGGGTGGTTGCGGCGAAATCGGCTACCATCGTTTCGTCGTCCACCAGGAGAATTTCTTCATCGTGACCATTGAGAACGGGCGTTGCCTGGGCCGGCGGAGCGACCGGTTCGTCGATAACCGGGAAATAGAGGTTAAACGTGGTACCAGTTCCCGGCTGACTCTGCACTTGGAGGGCGCCGTTATGAGCCGCGACCACGCTGCGGACGATGGAAAGTCCGAGGCCTGTGCCTTGTCCCTGAGGTTTAGTTGTGAAAAAGGGATCGAAGATGCGGTCAAGGGTTGCCTGGTCCATGCCATGGCCGTTGTCCGACACGGTCAGCTTCAGGTAGGGGCCGGGCTTCAGGTTGTTTATCTCTGCCGCGCGTTTGCTGTCGACGGTCACGGGGTGAAGGTGGACGGCGATTTTTCCCGCGCGGTCTCCAATCGCGTGCACCGCGTTGGTACAGAGATTCACGACGACCTGGTGGATTTGCGTGGCATCGGCGAGGATATTGCCGGCCGTCAATTCCTCGGCGATTTCTATGGTGGCCGGGGTCGTCGCACGGATGAGTTTTAAGGCTTCTTCGACGGGGCGGTAGGCGTCGATCGGGCTTTGACCGACGGGATTTTTGCGGGAGAAGGTGAGAATCCGGTCGACGAGGTCTTTGGCGCGGAGACCGGCTGCCCGGATTTCCTGAAGTTCCGCACGGACGTCGCCTTTTTCCTCGGCGGTGTTTTTGGCAAGTTCGCAGAATCCGAGTATGCCGGTGAGTATGTTATTGAAGTCGTGAGCAATGCCACCGGCGAGTCGTCCCACGCTCTCAATTTTTTGTGCCTGGGTAAGCTCGGCTTCGAGCCGTCGGCGGCGATGTTGTTCGTCGAGCCACTCGGTGATGTCGTCCTCTAAATACAGGAGGTGGAGGATGTTTCCCTCCTGATCGAAAATCGGAGATACGGTCGAGCGCACTGGAACGGTCCGACCGTCTTTCTGGAGCAAGGCAAGCTGACCGGTCCAGGACTCGCGGCGTTCGAGCGCGGCGGCAATCTCGGCGGTGCTTTCGGATTTTTCGGATGGTGGACGCAGGCGGGGAAGATTGCTGTCGACCAGTTCTCGGGCCGAGAGACCGGTCAGTTCACAGCTTCGGGGGTTGACGTATTCGATGGTGCCATCTGACGCTGTGATGAAAACAGCGACAGGGCTTTGCGTGATGGCTTGAGTGAGAACGCGGATTTCCTCCATCTGCTTCGCCTGTTTTTCATTGGAGAGGCGGAGTTCGTTGGTTCGTTCTGCGACGACGCGCTCGAGGCGCAAATTTTCGCGATGCTGGAGAAAAGTGGAGAGCCTGATCGCGAGCATCACGGCCAGGATCAGCGCTGCGGCGTAGGCCGAATACGCTAGGTGCGTGCGGAACCAGGGCGGCTTAATCGTAAAGGAAGCGACAGCCTCCGCACCGGTCTTGTCACCGAGCCGGGGGCGGACATGGAGGACGTATTTTCCTTCTTTCAGGTGGTCAAAGTTGGCCGAGCCGGTGTTCCCAACCGCCACCCAGCCGGCGTTGGAAACGCCTTCGAGCTTGATTTCAAAGTTTACGGCGGCATCGAGCGGATTTTCACGAACCACGAAATGTGCTACAACGGAGTTGTCGTCATAATTAAGCTCAAGGGGGGATTGGTTGAAGCGGTAGAGCACTCTTTTGCCACCGGCCACGCTGATCTTAGTCAGCTGGGCGGCGAGCGGTCCTGGCGGAGCTTCCGGTATGGATGGGTCGATGCGGGTCAGGCGGGATTGCGCATGCAGCCAAACCGTGCCGTTTTCCTCAAAGGTGGGATAAAATGGCTGATAGTTTAGCGGTACGGAGTAGAGCAGGTTGTCCCAGCGGCCATCCCGCCGCTCGCGTACTTGCAGCACGCCGTCGCTGACGATCCACAACCGGCCTTTGGGATCGACACTGGGCCGCCCGAAAATGGCATGTGCGCCGGGAATTTCGGATAGGAACTGTGTGTCGGGTACAAAAAGATCTGACGTAGAATCGAAGCGATAAATGCCATCGGACATATGGGCGGCAATATTCCCGTCTCTTAAGAAGAGTTGAGGCCAGTTTTTCAGGAGCCCGTCATTTTCCGTATAAATGCGCACGGTGGGCGCTGCGCTTGTCAGTTGCACGCAGGCGACCCGGCCGACGCCCAGTTCCATCCAGATGCGGCCGACGGCATCCTGTATTGGTTTATTGAGTACATTCCCCAGCGAGGGGACGGCGTGGGTTTCAACGATGCGTACTGAATCACCAGCCGTTTCAGCCCAGCCCACGGTGTTTCGCGCGACGAAGAGCCACCGCCCGTCTCTTGCTTTGGGTTCCAAGGTGCGGAAATAGGCTGCTTCCGGGGCAAAACATTCCCAGCCACGTGCAGTCCGCACGTAGGCTCCGGCTTCGGTGCCTGCGACGGGGCGGCCGTCCACGTTGGAAAAGGCGTTGACGAACACACCTTCCGGACTGTCGAGTTCAAAGCGGACGAGCCGCTGGTTGTGGTTGTACACCGCCTTAGAGAGTCGTCCGTCAGCCATCAGCCATAGGTGCCCGTCGATACGAAAGGGGTGTGCCGAGGTCAGACCGTTGGCGAGGAGCGACTCATAATGGGATAGATTCGAGGGAAATTTCACCCGCAGGATGCCGCCGTCCCACAGGCCCCAGATCACACCGCCGCGGCCGGCGACCAGTTTTTTCACGCGTGTCAGACGGTTGTCGATCGTGCGATCCAGGACCTGTACGGCCTGACCATCCTCACGAAAGAAAACGATGCCGTAATTATCCAGTGCAGCCGCGAAATAGCCACCCTCGGTGCGGCAGAGATCGTTGACCCGGGATC
>Ga0302322_100001817_pt1 | contig 17780 bp, 14 predicted proteins | sample Fen_T0_2_FD_203757 | JGI IMG/M metagenome (GOLD analysis project Ga0302322, IMG submission 203757) | Peat permafrost microbial communities from Stordalen Mire near Abisko, Sweden - Fen_T0_2 | ecosystem: Environmental > Terrestrial > Soil > Wetlands > Permafrost | place: Sweden: Abisko... | reverse complement strand
TGTTCAACGCCGGTACGCGTCGCTCGCAGCTGTCGAGCTGCTACCTGACGAGCGTCTCGGACGACCTCGACGGCATCTACGAGGCGCTCAAGGAGAACGCACTGCTGTCGAAATTCGCCGGCGGCCTGGGCAATGACTGGACCAACGTGCGCGCACTCGGTAGCCACATCAAGGGCACCAACGGCAAGAGCCAGGGCGTCGTTCCGTTCCTGAAAGTAGTGAACGACACGGCCGTTGCGGTGAACCAGGGGGGCAAGCGCAAGGGCGCCGTCTGCGCTTATCTGGAAACCTGGCACCTCGACATCGAGGAGTTCCTGGAACTGCGCAAGAACACGGGCGACGATCGCCGGCGCACGCACGACATGAACACCGCCAACTGGGTGCCCGATCTGTTCATGCGCCGCGTGATCGAAGGCGCGGAGCACCCGCAGGATGCGAGCAAGGGAAACTGGACCCTCTTCTCGCCGTCAACCTGCCCCGATCTGCACGACAAGTTCGGCAAGGCCTTCGAGGAAGCCTACACGCGATACGAAGGCATGGCCGCGCGCGGCGAGATCAGGCTGGTCAAGACGATGCGTGCCGCCGACCTGTGGCGCAAGATGCTGACGATGCTGTTCGAGACCGGGCACCCCTGGATCACGTTCAAGGACGCCTGCAACGTGCGATCGCCGCAGCAGCATGTGGGCGTGGTCCACTCGAGCAACCTGTGCACGGAGATCACGCTCAACACCAACGAGAGCGAGATCGCGGTCTGCAACCTCGGTTCGGTGAACCTGGTGCACCACCTGACGGTCGACGCTGATGGCTCGAAGGTCATCGACCACGCCAAGCTCAAGCAGACGGTCGCAACGGCGATGCGGATGCTCGACAACGTGATCGACATCAACTACTACGCAGTCAAGAAGGCGCGTGACTCGAACCTGCGCCATCGCCCGGTGGGGCTCGGCATCATGGGATTCCAGGATGCGCTGTACGAACTTCGGACGCCGTATGCCTCGGAGGCTGCAGTGGCGTTTGCCGATCGCTCGATGGAGGCGGTCTGCTACCACGCGTACTGGGCCTCGACCGAACTCGCCGCCGAGCGCGGCCGCTATCTCACCTACAGCGGTTCGCTGTGGGATCGCGGCATCCTGCCGCTGGACTCGCTCGGCCTGCTGGCCGAGCAGCGGGGCGGCTACGTGGACGTCGACACCTCGTCCAGCCTTGACTGGGGCGCACTGCGCGCGCGCATCGCCCAGCATGGCATGCGCAACTCCAACTGTGTTGCCATCGCGCCGACGGCGACGATCTCGAACATCATCGGCGTCAGCGCGTCGATCGAGCCATCGTTCGGCAACCTCTCGGTGAAGTCCAACCTGTCGGGCGAGTTCACGATCGTCAATGAATACCTCGTGCGCGATCTGAAGCGCCTCGGACTGTGGGACGACGTGATGGTCATGGACTTGAAGCACTTCGACGGCTCGCTGCGCCGCATCGATCGTGTACCGGCTGACCTGAAGTCGCTGTACGCCACGGCGTTCGAGATCGAGACCCAGTGGTTGGTGGAAGCCGCAGCGCGGCGCCAGAAGTGGATCGACCAGGCGCAATCGCTGAACATCTACATGGCCGGCGCGTCGGGCAAGAAGCTCGACGAGACCTACAAGCTCGCGTGGGTGCGTGGATTGAAGACGACCTACTACCTGCGCACCGTGGGCGCCACGCATGCGGAGAAGTCGACCGTCAGTTCGGGCCAGTTGAATGCGGTGGCCAGCAGTGCCGAGGCCAGCGCCGCGCTGCATGGAACTCGTGCGGCACGCGGTGACGCGGGAAGCGATGTCAAGTTCTGCGCGATCGACAACCCCGACTGCGAAGCTTGCCAGTGATCGCAAGGTCCGGCGCGCGTGATGGCTGCGGCTCACGCGGCGATCGCGCGCGCTCCAGAGCGCTTGCGTGGTCGATGCACTGACGCAACATTCATCAACGACAACACAGCGTCGATGTCAATAAGTGCTTGGTGTTGTCAAGCAACACTCTGATAATTCCGACGTACAGGAAATGCGCCATGCTGGTCTGGGAAGAAGACGTCAAGCCATCGAGTTCTCACCTTGCGAGTCCCGCGTCGAGCAATCTCGACGCGCCAGCCATCGCGACCCCCTCTGCTGATTCGGTGATTGCCGCAGCTGCTCGGGCATCGGGTGTCCCACCCGTGTTCGATTCGGGATTCGTTGTAACGCAGGCGGGTTCCGAGGCTGGAGCGCAACGCCGGATCAGAGCAGCTGACAAGCGCATCATCAACGGCCAGACCGACGTCAACCAGCTGGTGCCGTTCAAGTACAAGTGGGCGTGGGAGAAGTACCTCGCCACCTGCTCGAACCACTGGATGCCGCAGGAGATCAACATGTCGCGCGACATCGCGACCTGGAAGGACCCGAACGGCCTCTCCGACGACGAGCGGCGCATCGTGATGCGCAACCTCGGCTTCTTCACAACCGCCGATTCGCTGGCCGCGAACAACATCGTGCTCGGCACCTACCGCCACATCACGGCGCCCGAATGCCGGCAGTTCCTGCTGCGCCAGGCCTTCGAAGAGGCGATCCACACCCACGCCTATCAGTACATCGTCGAGTCGCTCGGGCTCGACGAAGGCGAGATCTTCAATGCCTACAACGAGATCAAGTCGATCCGGGACAAGGACGAGTTCCTGATTCCATTCATCAATGCCGTGATGGACCCGCACTTCCACACCGGAACGGCGGATGACGATCGCAAGCTGCTCAAGAGCCTGATCGTGTTCGCTTGCCTGATGGAAGGGCTCTTCTTCTACGTCGGGTTCACTCAGATCCTGGCGCTCGGGCGGCAGAACAAGATGACCGGCGCCGCCGAACAGTACCAGTACATCCTTCGCGACGAGTCGATGCATTGCAACTTTGGTATCGACCTGATCAACCAGATCAAGCTGGAGAACCCGGGGTTGTGGACACCCACATTTCGGGCCGAGATCGCGGCGCTGTTCCACGAAGCCGTGGAGCTCGAGTACCGCTATGCCGAGGACACCATGCCACGCGGTGTGCTTGGGCTCAATGCCTCGATGTTCAAGGGCTACCTGCGCTACATCGCCAACCGGCGTGCGACGCAGATCGGGCTCGAGGAGTTGTTCCCGAACGAGGAGAACCCGTTTCCGTGGATGAGTGAAATGATCGACCTGAAGAAGGAGCGCAACTTCTTCGAGACGCGCGTCATCGAGTACCAGTCCGGTGGTGCGCTGTCATGGGATTGATGCGCCAGCGTGGAACGAATTCACGGTCAAGAGATGCGAGATCAAGACACCTGCAGTGCGATGCGCCGTTCGGCGTGGGCATTGCGTTACCCCATTCGTCGTATCGGGGCGCCCCTCCTGGGCAGACCATCGAGCGATGAATCGCTGCTGCGTGTCGACTTCTCGTCGGCACACAGCGGTGTTTCTTCAACTTGATCAAGGAGAAATGTAATGGCAACTGCAAAGAAGGCGCCGGCCAAGAAAGCCGCCGCAAAGAAGGCGCCGGCGGCAAAGAAGCCGGCTGCAAAGAAGGTCGCTGCGAAGAAGGCGGCGCCGGCAAAGAAGGCTCCGGCCAAGAAGGCCGCCGCGAAGAAGGCGCCGGCGAAGAAAGCTCCGGCCAAAAAGGCCGCGGCGAAGAAGGCGCCGGCCAAGAAGGCTGCGGCGAAGAAGGCTCCCGCCAAGAAGTCCCCAGCGAAGAAGGCTGCCGCCAAGAAGGCTCCGGCCAAGAAAGCCGCGAAAAAGCCGGCTGCGAAAAAGGCGGTTGCGGCTGCACCGGCAAAGGTGGTGGCGACCCCGCCCGCGAAGACGGCGCTGAATCCCCAGGCCGCCTGGCCCTTCCCGACGGGCGGCAAGCCCTGAGCCCAGCGGAAGTGCACTCTCACAACCCGGCGCGAGCCGGGTTTTTTCTGAGAATCGAGGCGCAGCATCTCGCCATCGGTCCGGTGTGGCAGCCCCTAGTCAGGCTCTTGCGCTGTGATCCATCCCGACACTGCCCCCACGCGGGATCTGGCTGAATGCGCAGCGCACGCTCAAGCAAGCTCGCGTCAGGAGTCACTCACGGCGAAGCCGTGGTCCTGTGCACGCCCCGCGCAAGGCACAGGTCGTCCCAGGCTCGAGCCTTCTCCAACGGGTTGCGCAGCAGATAGGCGGGGTGGTAGGTCACCACCAGTGGCACGCCATGGAATTGATGCACCTGGCCACGCAACCGGCCAATGGGCTCATCGGTTCGCAATAGCGCCTGCACGGCAAAACGCCCCATCGCCAGAATGATGTCGGGTCGGACGAGTTCGATCTGACGGATGAGGAACGGCTCGCACTGCAGCAGTTCGCCAGGTTCCGGGTTGCGATTGCCGGGCGGTCGGCACTTCAGCGTGTTGGCGATGTAGACCTGTCGCGCCGGAGCGCTCGCTTCACGCGACAGCCCCACCGCGCGCAGCATGCTGTCGAGAAGTTGCCCTGATTTTCCGACAAAGGGTTCGCCACGAAGATCCTCCTGTTCGCCTGGAGCTTCGCCGACGACCATCCAGCGCGCTTCCCGATTTCCCGTGCCGAACACCGGTTGGGTCCGGCTGCGGCATAGGCTGCAGGCAGTGCAGGACGTCACCGCATCGATGAGGGCCGCCCAATCCATTGCCGAGATTCCCGCTGGGCGTTCGCCCTCGAGGGGCTCCGATCGACTCACGACACGAGGCATCTGTCCGCCGGTTCGCGCGCGCCGCGCGGGCGACAGCCCATCTCCCGGGCGCAAACCCGCGGCTTGATCAGTTGCGACGGTCGGAACTTCGGGACCTGTCGTGCGACCTTCCTCGGTATCGAAGTCCCAGACACGCAGGCCCATCTCTTCCAGCATGGCGCGATGGCGCGGCGTCCACGTCACGGGGGCGCCTCTTGCAAAGACAGGCTCATCACGACTGCGTCTTCCGACTTGGGCATTCTGCCGTCCAGGGTGGCAGGGTAGTAGGCCCTGCGCCGTCCAGCTTCGACCATTCCGTACCGTCGGTACAGGCTTCGAGCCCGCGCATTTCCCTCACGGACCTCCAGCCACAGGTGGGTGCTTCCGCCGAGGCGGCAGGCGGCGACAAGGGCGTCGAGCATGTGGCGCGCATATCCGCGGCCTTGATGCTGCGGGGCGACGGTAAGATTTAGCAGGTGCATCTCGCCCGGTCCCTGCATCGCCACGCTGTAGGCAAGCAGGGTGCCGCACTCGTCGAGCAGACATTGCGCGAGATAGCCGCTGGCGAGCGAATCGACGAAATTGCCCCGCGTCCAGGGCACGGCGTAGGCGGCGCTTTCGATCGCCATGACGGCGTCCAGGCGCGCCATTGTCATCGGCTCGAGGCGCCGGGCCTCCGATGCCGCAGGGCGCCATTGGGCGCTCATGCAGCCATCCCCGGCGAAGGCCCGGCCCGGGACCGCGGTACGGCTGCGGCGCGCATCGATCTTGTCATCCCGCCGCCCGAGCTTGCCGGTCTGCCGCCCGCTCGTCAGTCGTGAGCGCGACCCGATCACGAAGGTACACGGGCAGGGCGAGCGCAGCGTTGGTGGCAAGGCCCCGGAACCAGTCAGCCCGAGCGCATGCCAGCAGTGCACGCGCTGCCGGCCGCGCGTCGGCCGCGATGCGGGCCGCAGAAACGTCCAATCGCGAACCGAAGGCCGAAGTCGCCGTTCCCGCGACCACCATCGGCGGACGGCCTTGCCAGCGTGCGTGCAATGCTTCCAACCCATAGAGCGCAGGCGCTGCGACTGTCTGCCAGGCAGATCCGGCGTGGCGATAGTGCGCGGCGTAGATCTCGTCCATGCGCGCATCCATCGCGACCCAGACGTCGGTCGAGCCATTGCGCTCTCGCGCGTCTTCGGCGACGGCCATCAAGGTGTCGATCGCGAGCACGGGCCGGTTCGCACCGAAGGCCAGGCCTTGCGCGGCCGAACATGCGGTTCGAATTCCCGTGAAGGCGCCGGGACCGCGTCCGAAGCCAATGACATCGAGCTCACCCAAGGCGATGCCTGCGCGCGCGAGGAGCTGCCGTACGCTCGGAATCAGCGTCGACGACGCCCGGGCCCCGCCCGGGCCTTCGTGCAACCAGACGCGTTCGCCCACGGACAGTCCGATGTGCAGACCCTCGGTTGCAGTGTCGAACGCGAGCAGTGCGGGCATCACGCGCGCGCCTTCGCCACTGGGACAAGGATCGTAGTGCAGCCGCTGCCGATGCCAACTGGCGTGCGGGTCAAGGCATCCTGTGTCACGAGCGAGTCGGGCAGGCGCAATGCCTTGTTGCGAGAAGCCATGGGTCAAGTTTAGGCCACGTCGTCTTAAGATCGCGACCACATGCACATCCGCCTTTCCCGCCGCGCCATTGTCGCGTCGATGCTCTGCGGCCTGGCGGCACCGGTCGCCCTCGCTGCCTCGCCCCCTGCACTGCCGATCGAGGTTCGGGTGCTGCTGGACCGCGCCAAGGTCCCTCCCGAGGCATTGACGGTCGTCGTCCAGGAAGCGGGCAGCGCCGGCGCAGGGCTGGTCTGGGGTGCGGATCAGCATGTCAATCCGGCGTCGCTGATGAAGCTGGTCACGACCTTTGCCGCGCTGGACCTGCTCGGCCCCGCATGGACCTGGTCGACGCCGGTGTGGCTGCTGGGCACTCTGCGCAACCCCGGCCCTGACGGCGTGCTCGAGGGCAACGTCGTGATCAAGGGCAGCGGCGACCCGAAGCTCGTGCTCGAACGGGTCTGGCTGTTGTTGCGTCGGATCCGTCAGGCTGGTGTGCGCGAGATCCGTGGCGACATCGTGCTCGATCGCAGTGCGTTCAGCGGGTCTGACCGTTCCCCACAGGACTTCGACGGCGAGCCCCTGCGGCCCTACAACGCCCAGGCGGACGCACTGCTGCTCAACTACAAGGCCCTGCTGTTGACCTTCGCGCCCGACCCGGCAAGCGGCGTCGCGAGAATCGTGGCCGATCCGCCATTGGCGGGGCTTCAGGTCGATGCGTCGGTGCCCCTGGGAGGCACGGCCTGTGACGGCTGGCGCGGCGCGTTGAAGGCAGATGCCAGCGAGGCAGGGCGTCTCCGCTTTCGCGGCTCGTTCCCCGCCGCCTGCGGCGAAAAGCTATGGCCGCAGGCCTACGCCGATCCCGCGAGCTACAACGCCCGACTCATCGAGGCATTGTGGAGTGAGGCGGGCGGTGCACTGACCGGTGTCGTGCGCGACGGTAGCGCGCCTGGTGCGCGCCCCAGCTTCGAATTCGCGTCGCCACCGCTCGCCGACGTGGTGCGCGACATCAACAAGTTCAGCAACAACGTGATGGCGCAGCAACTCTTCCTCACGCTCGGCCTTCAGTACAAGGGGGTCGGCAGTCCGGAGGCTGCGCGCGACGTGCTCAATGGGTGGCTGGTCGGCCAGCTCGGCCCGCGGGCCGCCGACATCACGATCGACAATGGCTCTGGCCTGTCTCGCGGGTCGAGACTGAGTGCCGGAGCGCTGGCGCTGCTGCTGCAGCGTGCCTGGGCGAGTCCGGTCATGCCGGAGCTCGTCAGTTCCCTTCCGGTGAGCGGGCTCGACGGCACGCTGCGCCGCTCGCCCGGCATGGCCGCGGCCGGCGTGGCGGGCAGGGCGCACCTGAAGACCGGCTCGCTGCAGGACGTGGCCGGGGTGGCCGGCTTCCTGGTAGCTGCCAGCGGCAGGCGCTTCGTGCTCGTGGCGATCATCAACCATCCGAACGCCAACGCGGCCAGGCCGGCGCTGGATGCACTCGTGGAGTGGTCGCTCAGCCCGCGGGGCCAGGTCGCGCTGCGCCACTGATATTGAAATGCGAGGGCGGGCAAAGCAATGTGGTTCGACGAATGGCTCGGATTTGCCGCGGCGACGCTGACGACGATCTCGTTCGTGCCACAGGCCTGGATGACGTTTCGCACCCGCAACGCGGGCGGCGTGTCGCTCGCCATGTACTCTGCGTTCACGGTGGGAATTGCGCTGTGGCTTGTCTACGGGCTGCGGCTCGGTGCCTGGCCGTTGATCATCGCCAACGGGGCCACGCTCGTGCTGGCCGGCGCCATTCTCGTGATGAAGGTCCGGATTGAACGCGAGCGCCGCCGAAGGTCGTGAAGTCGGCCTCGCGGCCGCAACAGGCGCCTATTGGAACGGCTGGTTGTGGGCGCGCGTCGACGCCAGGCTGCCGAGCTGCCCGTGCCCGCCCGGACTGAGCTGAAGCTCGTTCGCCCAGAGCCAAGTGAAGGCACCCGCGCTCGTGCCATCGGGATTGGTTTTCAAGGTGTTCGTCGTGCAGTCCGGCAGCACGGCCAGCGCCAGGCAAGCACCTTCCACTACGTTGACGTAGCCATAGCCGGCAGGATTGCCGATGACGGCGATCAGGTAGGGGTTGAGTTCGATCAGGCCGATCTTGCGGCCGTCGTTGAGGCCGCTATTCTGCAGCGCCAGCAGGAACTGGTTGTTCACCCGGCCCGTCAGGACATTGAGCAACGCGGCGCCGGCAAGGTCCTTCGAACGGGCATAGGGCGTCACGCCGACGTCGGGCACCGTCGCCACGATCACCTTGCCACCGGCGTCGACGATGCGCCCGATCTGCGTGGCAATCGCGATCCCAGCCTGCTCGGTCAGGGCCTTCACCTCGTCGACGCTGGCGCCCAGCTCATAGCGCTTGTAGGCCGCCACCACATCGTTCACGCCGATGAAGACCGTCACCAGGTCGCTGGATGAAATGCCGCCGCCATCGGCGGCGGGAAGTTCCAGCTGCCGGGTGATCTGCTGCGCCAGGTCGGCCTCACCGGTTCCGGCGGCCGTCGCGTCGACCTTTGCCAGGATGCGCCCGGTCACGGCTGTCGCCGCCGCGCTGCCGGGGCATTCGGGGAACACGATACCGTACGACGAAGCAAGGACCTGGGTCCAGATCGGGTAGGCGACGCAATCGATCGTGCCGTCGGTCGTCAGGGCATTGATCGTGTACTTGCGTCCAGAGGCCGTGATCACGCTCGACTGGTCGCCGAAGACCAGGATGCGCGCGGGCACGAACGCCACCAGCGACTCGCCGCCGCAGGAACCCAGCATCACCGCGAGTGCAGCAGCGCCGGCGGCGCGCAGCACGGTGGAACAGAACTTCATTCGAACTCCATGACAAGGACTTGTGTTGGGACGGTCGCTCAGGCGGCCGCGGCGCGCTCGAGCCGATCCAGTACGGCCTCCCATTGCGCCGTGTCGGGCGGCCGCTCGACCCAGATCTGATCCACTCCCGGTGCGTCGAGTTCGCGCAAGTCGGCAAACAGAGCGTGGCCGGCCGCAGCGGCACCTTGCGGCATCGCCCGCAGGGCAAGATTCGAGCGGACCTGCGACGGCACGCCTTCTAGCGTCGTGCGCGAATATACCGCCACCGCAGCGGCCGCAGCCGGGGCGAGTTGGCGCAACGCGGCCTCGAGTGCGGGCAGCGACAGCAACTGCAGCGTCGCGCGCGGCGCGTAGTGGGCCTCGAGCGTCCCGGGCGCTCGCGCCGACCCGGCGCTGCGGTTAAGCAAGGGCTCGCCCGCAGCCGCGGCGATCTGCCTTCGTGTCAAGGATCCCGGTCGCAGCAGCACCGGATGCGCCTGAGTGCAATCGACGATGGCCGATTCGAGCCCCAACTCGCACGGGCCGCCGTCGAGCACGAGGAGCGAGCCGCCGAACTCGGCGACGACGTGGGTCGCCAGGGTCGGGCTGATGCGACCGAATCGATTGGCGCTTGGCGCCGCCACCCCGGGCACACCGAGCTCCCAGGCAGCCTGAAGCAGCGCCCGGGCCACCGGATGCGCCGGGCAGCGCAGGCCAATACTCGAATGGCCGCCGGCTGCGGCCAATGCGACCCGCGGTGAGCGCGGGATGATCAGTGTCAGCGGCCCTGGCCAAAACTCGGCGCCGAGGCGCTCGGCCACCGCGGGCAGTGTCGCGGCGAAGTACGCGACCTGCGTCAGGCTTGCCACGTGCACGATCAGCGGGTGGTCGCTGGGGCGCCCCTTGGCGGCGAAGATGGCGGCCACCGCCGCGTCGGAGTCGGCGCGTGCGCCGAGACCGTAGACGGTCTCGGTCGGGAACGCGACCACCCCGCCTTCGGCCAGCAAGCGTGCTGCACTGGCCAGCACGTCGGGATCGCGTCCATCGCGCAGCATGTCAGAACGGTGCGATTCCCAGCATGTCCGCTGCGCGGCGCGCGACCGCGAGCGCGTCGGTCGCTGCGGCCGCGGTGACGGTCAGGTGGCCCATCTTCCGACCGCGGCGGGCGCCGAGCTTGTTGTACAGGTGCAAATGCGTCCCGGGCAGCGCGAGCACCTGCTCCCAGCGGGGCTCGACCGGCCGATCGCCTTGCGTGAACCACAAGTCGCCGAGCAGGTTGAGCATGACCGCCGCGGAGTGCTGCCGAGGCGACACCAGCGGCGCGCCGACGAGCGTGCGCACCTGCAAGTCGAATTGCGACAGGTTGCAGGCATCCAGTGTGTAGTGGCCCGAGTTGTGCGGGCGTGGTGCCATCTCGTTCGCGATGAGGCTGCCGTCCTGCAGCACGAAGAACTCCACGCACAGCACGCCGACATGGTTCAGGGTTGCGGCGATGTGTTCTGCCGCGCTGATAGCCTGCTGCTGCACGAGGGCCGACAGGTCAGGCGCAGGAACCTGCGTCACCGCCAGGATGCCGTCGCGATGCAGGTTCTGCTGGACCGGGAAGTGCACCATCGCGCCAACGGCATCACGTGCCACGATCACGCTCGCCTCGAACGCCAGCGGAAGGAGCTTCTCGAGGACGCAGGGCACTCTGCCCATCGCCAGCCAGGCCGCACCGAGTTCGCCCTGCGTGCTCACGCGCGCCTGTCCCCTGCCGTCGTAACCGAGGCGCGCTGTTTTCAGGATGCCGGGGAGCAAATCCGGCGCGATCTTGGCGGCAGCCTCCTCCGAGGCTATCAGCGCGTGTGCAGCGCAAGGTACGCCACAGCCGACGAAGTGGGCCTTTTCGAGTGCACGGTCCTGGCAGATGGCCACGCTGTCGGCCGCCGGCGACACGAAGCGATGCGCAGCGAGCGTCTGCAGGGCCGCGGCGGGCACGTTCTCGAATTCGGTGGTGATGGCGGCACAACGCTGCATCAACTGGGCCAGGCCCTGCTCGTCGAGGTAGCCACACTGGATGTGATGGTGAGCGACGCGGCCGGCAGGGCTCGTCGGGTCATCGTCGAGCACCGCCGTGAAGTAGCCCATCTGTTGCGCGGCGTGAACGAACATGCGGCCGAGTTGGCCACCACCCATCACGCCGAGCGTGGCACCGGGGGCGAGGAAACGCGCCGGGTTTGGTGTGCCGTCGTGCAATGCACCAGTCGAAGGGGCTGCCGTCATGCGCCGTCGAGTTTCATCGCACGCGCGGCTTCGGTCTGGCGCACCCGATAGGCATCGAGCAGGGCCTGCAGCGCAGGGTCCGCGTTGGCTAGCATGGCCACGGCGAACAATGCGGCGTTGGCCGCCCCGGCTGCGCCAATCGCGAAAGTGGCCACCGGAATTCCCCGGGGCATCTGGACGATGGAGTGCAGCGAGTCCACGCCCTGGAGGTGGCGGCCGGCCACGGGAACACCGAGCACCGGGACGCTGGTCTTGGCCGCGAGCATTCCAGGCAGGTGGGCTGCACCGCCGGCGCCCGCGATGATGGCCTTGATCCCGCGCCCGCGCGCGCCCTCCGCGTAGGCGAACATGTCGTCTGGCATGCGATGGGCCGAGACCACCCGCGCTTCGTGGGGGACGCCAAACTCGGCAAGGATCTCGGTGGCGTTGCGCAGGGTCTCCCAGTCGCTGCTGGACCCCATCACCACGCCCACCAACGGGCGGGGCTGAACCACGGCTCGCTCCTGGGGCTGCTACTCGGCAAATTGTAGGGGGCGCTGGCAACTCAGAGATTCATATGGCGCTGCCTACTGTATCTGAGAGGAGTTCGATGAGTTGCTCTTGGCGTGCAGTGTGAAGCTGCCAAAGAATGTCTGCCTGCGCCCGATGCTGCACTGCGGCGCCCTGATCTCCCAATGCATCGCAAACTTGGGCGAGGCGCCCATGGGCAGCAGCTCTTTCGTCTGGCTGATCGCATTCCTTGACTCGATCGTCGGCTTCACGCGCATCACGATTTGCACCATCTACATCGCCCACATTTACGCGACACCACGCCATTTCAGCGAGCATTCCGCTGTGCATGCGGTCAAGCCCCTGAGACAGTGAAGCTTGGAGGTGCTTGTCAAACAACCTCAATGCATCGGAGTGAAGACCAAGCATTGCGAGGATGTGGGCGCGAAGCATTGGGATCAAAGATTGCAGGGATGCAGTGCCAATACCCTTGTCGAAGTGACCAGTTGACTCGGCGCCCAAGAGGATTTGGCGCACCTGTTCTCGGTCCTCGACTCCAGAAACTGACAGTCGCCGTGCTTGTGCCGCCTTCAGCCAAGCCATGTTGTGCATCAATGCGCTCAGCATCGCCGTGTCACCCTCGTTCGTCGCGTGCCTGTGCGCTTTGTTGTACCAAGGGTGAGCCAAGTCGTATCGGTTTGCCCAGTGATATCCCTGAGCAACCACAAGGCAGGCGCGAGCAAGTGCGGATTCCGCTTGGGCGGCAGCCTGCATTAGCGCAAGACTGAGGTTCCGAACCATCGCACCGAAGTCTTGCTCAAGGTAGTTCATGTTCGCCAACCAGGCGGCACCCAAGGCCCAAACATCTCGATTCCCGACAGCCGAACTGAGGGCAATGGCACGTATGAGTTTGTCCTTGGCCTTCAGACTGAGGCTGCCGTAGAAGGCGATCAGCCCTTCCGCCAAATTCACCCAAGCACTCACCACTGCATTGGGTCGCCCGTCGTAACGCGCGTGGACGATCGCGAGTTCGGCGCGGGCGGCGTCGAGATATCCCTGGCGCGCCAGCAAGGCGGCCTTCTCGGCTCGCAGGCAAGCGTTCTCGACAGGGTCTCGGCACTTCGCGATGCGGGCATCGAGGGCGCTCAGCAGGCGCGATGCCATGGGCTCAGACCCGATCGGCAGGCCCAGCCTGGCCGGTCAGGCGCACCAGCGCCTCTTGGTAGCGTGCGGCCGTTTGCTCGATCACGTCGGGAGGAAGTTCGGGCGCGGGCGCCGCCTTGTTCCAAGGCTGCCCCCCGACCCGGGCTTGCTCGAGCCAATCGCGAACGAACTGCTTGTCGTAACTGGGCGGATTGGAGCCGCGCAGGTACGCCCGCTCATAGTCTTCCTCGGGCCAGAATCGCGACGAATCAGGCGTCAGCACCTCGTCCATCAAGGTCAGCGTTCCACGCGCGTCGAGACCGAACTCGAACTTCGTGTCGGCGATGATGATGCCGTGCGGTCGTGCAAAGTCGCAAGCGGCTTCGTACAGGCGGATGGACACGTCCCGAACCTGCTCGGCGAGCCCGATTCCGATGATCTCGCTCATCCGTGCGAACGTGATGTTCGTGTCGTGATCGCCCATCTCGGCCTTGGTTGCCGGCGTGAAGATCGGCGCCGCCAGCTTGCCGGCATTGCGCAGTCCCCGGGGAAGGGCTACCCCGCACACTTCGCCGGTCTGCTGGTACTCCTTCCACCCGCTGCCGGCCAGGTAGCCGCGCACGACCGCCTCGACGGGCAGGGGGCTAAGACGCCTGACGAGCATCGAGCGGCCGCGGACCTGTTCCCTCTCGCTCGGCGCGACGACGGTCTCGGGATCGTCGCCGGTCAGGTGGTTCGGAACGATGGCATGCAGCCGTGCGAACCAGAACAGGGCCATCTGCGTGAGGATCTCCCCCTTGCCCGGAATCGGCTCGCCCATCACCACGTCGAACGCGCTGAGCCGGTCGGTGGCGACCATCAGCATGCGGTCCGTGCCCACCGCATAGTTGTCGCGAACCTTGCCGCATGCGAGCAAGGGTAGCGAGGCGATCGAACTGTGCAGCAGGCCGTCGGTCATGGGCGGGCCCGGCCGTCAGACCACGGTCTGGGCCAGTTCGCCGCTGGCATAGCGCTTGGCCACCTGGGCGAGCGACTGCGCTCGGATCTTGCCGGCCTGGCCTTCGCACCCGAACTCGAGATAGCGCTGTTTGCAGATCGCCCTGGCGGCTTCGCGCGCCGGCTTGAGGTAGTCGCGCGGGTCGAACTTCTCCGGGTTCTGCGCCATGTACCGGCGGATCGCCGCCGTCATCGCCAGCCGGATGTCGGTGTCGATGTTGATCTTGCGAACGCCGAACTTGATCGCCTCCTGGATTTCGCTCACCGGCACGCCGTAGGTCTCCTTCATCGCCCCGCCGTACTTGCGGATCTCGGCAAGCAGGTCCTGCGGCACGCTCGACGATCCGTGCATCACCAGGTGCGTGTTCGGAATCCGCTTGTTGATCTCCTTGATGCGGCTGATGGCCAGGATGTCGCCGGTCGGCTTGCGCGTGAACTTGTAGGCGCCGTGGCTGGTGCCGATGGCGATCGCCAGCGCGTCCAGCTGCGTGCGCTTGACGAAGTCGGCCGCCTGCTCCGGGTCGGTGAGCAACTGGTCCATCGTCATCGTGGCCTCGGTGCCGTGGCCATCTTCCTTGTCGCCCTTCATCGTCTCCAGCGAGCCCAGGCAGCCGAGTTCGCCCTCGACCGTGACGCCCAGCGCATGGGCCACGTCCACGACCTTGCGCGTGACGTCCACGTTGTAGTCGTAGCTCGCGATCGACTTGCCGTCGGCCTGCAGAGAACCGTCCATCATGACCGAGCTGAAGCCGAGTTCGATGGCGCCTTGGCAAACGGCCGGGCTCTGCCCGTGGTCCTGGTGCATCACCAACGGGATGTTCGGCCAGGTCTCCACGGCGGCCGAGATCAGGTGCTTGATGAAGGCCTCGCCGGCGTACTTGCGCGCCCCGGCGCTGGCCTGCAGGATCACCGGTGCCCCCACCTCTTCGGCGGCCGACATCACGGCCTGTACCTGCTCGAGGTTGTTGACGTTGAATGCGGGAATGCCATAGCCGTTTTCGGCGGCATGGTCCAGCAGCTGGCGCATCGAAACGAGGGGCATGATGGTTCTCGAGGTTGGAGTCGGGGCTTCACGGAAGCCGATCGGGCCTCGCGGGGCTGTCGGCCCGCTGGGCACTCCCCTTTATTCTAGCGAGCCGGTCTCAGCCGACCCGCTCTGCGTGGTAGCCCTCGAGCCGCAGCGCAGTGAGGATCTCGTCGATGTGCGCCACGCCGCGCGTGTGCACAACCACGTCGATCTGGGCGCGCTCAACCGACAGCGAAGTGAACGCCCGCTGGTGCTGCACCTCGTCGATGTTGGCGCCGAGCCGCCCCAGCAACGTGGCCATGTTGGCCAGCGCCCCCGGCACGTCGCGCACGTCCAGCCGCAGGCGCGCCAGTCGCCCCGAACGCACCATGCCGCGCTGGATGATCTCGGCCAGAACCAGCGGCTCGATGTTGCCTCCGCACAGGATGAGGCCGACCTTGCGTCCGGCAAAGCGCGCGCGATGCTTCATCAGCGCCGCCAGGCCGACGGCGCCGGCACCTTCGACGACCGTCTTCTCGATTTCGAGCAGCATCAGGATCGCCTGCTCGATGTCGTCTTCCGACACCAGCAGCATGTCATCGACGCGCTCGCGAATCAGCGGCAGCGTGAGCGCTCCTGGCGACTTGACGCCGATGCCGTCGGCGATGGTGGCCTGGCCGCTCTCGCGTTGCTCGCCGTGAAACGCGCTCCAGACGGCGGGGAAGCGCTCGGTCTGGACGCCGACGATTTCGATGCCGGGCCTGACGGCACGGGCCGCCGTGGCCACGCCACTGATCAGGCCTCCGCCCCCCACGGCGACCACGATTGCCTCCAGCGCCGGCTGCTGCGCCAGCATCTCGAGTGCGATCGTCCCCTGACCGGCGATGACTGCAAGATCGTCGTAGGGGTGTACCAAGGTCAACCCGCGCTGCGCGGCGAGCCGGATGCCGTGGGCGCGGGCGTCGTCGAAGGTGTCGCCTTCGAGCACCACGCTCGCCCCGAAACCGCGCGTGCGCTCGACCTTCACCGCGGGCGCGAAGCGCGGCATCACGATGGTCGCCGGCATGCCCAGCCGCTGCGCGTGGTAGGCGACGCCCTGCGCGTGGTTGCCTGCCGATACCGCCAGCACGCCGCGCGCTCGGTCGTCAGGCGTCAGCTGGGCGATCTTGTTGAGTGCCCCGCGTTCCTTGAACGAGGCCGTGAACTGGTGATTCTCGAACTTGAGGAAGACCTCGCAACCGGCCAGTTCGCCCAGCGTGCGTGACGGGAGGCAGGGCGTATCGAGGACCTGGCCGCGCAGGCGCTGCGCGGCGGCACGAATGTCGTCGACGGTCAGCGGCGCGGTCACCCGAACGTTCCGCCTAGGCAACTCGACAGACCTTGAGCATGTTGGTCCCGCCCGGGTAGCCCATGGGTTCGCCACAGGTGATCGCGTAGGTGTCGCCGGAACGCAGCACGCCGCGCTCGACCAGCAACGCCTCTGCCTTCAGCAGCGCCGTGTCCCGGTCGGTGAAGGTCGGGATCAGCAGCGGCCGGACGTTGCGGTACAGTGTCATCTTGCGCTGCGAGAGCACCTGCGAGGTCAGGCCGTAGATCGGCACCTTGATGTTGTGCCGGCTCATCCAGAGTGCCGTCGAGCCCGATTCGGTGAGCGCCAGGATCGCCTTGCACCCGAGGTGATGTGCGGTGAACAGCGCCCCCATCGCGATCGACTGGTCGATGCGGGCGAAGCGCTTGTTCGTGAAGTCGGTCTCCAGCGTCACGTCGTCGGCCGCTTCGGCCTCCAGCGCGATGGCGGCCATCTGCGTCACGGTCTCGACCGGATACTTGCCGGTGGCCGTCTCGGCGCTCAGCATCACCGCGTCGGTGCCGTCGAGCACCGCGTTGGCGACGTCGCTTACCTCGGCGCGCGTGGGCACCGGGTTGACGATCATCGACTCCATCATCTGCGTCGCCGTGATGACGACCTTGTCCATCTCGCGCGCCATGCGGATCATGCGCTTCTGCAGGGCCGGCACCGACGCATTGCCGACCTCGACTGCCAGGTCGCCTCGCGCGACCATGATGCCGTCGGAGGCGCGCAGGATCTGGTCGAGCACGGGGATGGCCTCGCTGCGTTCGATCTTGGCAATCAGCGCCGGCTTGTGGCGCCAGGGCTCGCCCGCGACATTGGCGAGCTGGCGCGCCATCTCCATGTCGGTCGCGTTCTTCGGGAAGCTCACGGCGAGGTACTCGCACTGGAAGCTCATGGCGGTCTTGATGTCCTCCATGTCCTTGGCCGTTAGCGCCGGCGCGGTGAGGCCACCGCCGGCCTTGTTGATGCCCTTGTTGTTCGACAGCTCGCCGCCCACGACCACCGTGGTGTGGACCTCATCGCCGCGCACCGCGTTCACGCTCAACCGAAGCAGCCCGTCGTTGAGCAGCAGCATGTCGCCGCCCTTCACGTCGCGCGGCAGGTCCTTGTAGTCGAGCCCGACGCGTTCGTTCGTGCCGAGTGCCGTGGTTGCGCCGTCGAGAATGAACTCCTGCCCCGCGACGAGCACGGTCATGCCGCCCTCGAACTTGCCGACGCGAATCTTCGGGCCCTGCAGGTCGGCCATGATCGCGACCTCCTTGCCGGCCCGCTGCGCCACCTCCCGCACGAGAGTGGCACGGTCGACATGATCCTGCGCGCTGCCGTGCGAGAAGTTCAGCCGCATCACGTCCACGCCGCCGCGGATCATCCGCTCCAGGATCTCGGGCGAAGACGAGGCAGGGCCGAGTGTGGCGACGATCTT
>Ga0302322_100001814_pt1 | contig 17783 bp, 20 predicted proteins | sample Fen_T0_2_FD_203757 | JGI IMG/M metagenome (GOLD analysis project Ga0302322, IMG submission 203757) | Peat permafrost microbial communities from Stordalen Mire near Abisko, Sweden - Fen_T0_2 | ecosystem: Environmental > Terrestrial > Soil > Wetlands > Permafrost | place: Sweden: Abisko... | reverse complement strand
GACCAGATCCCGACCGCGTGGTTCAACGCGCTGCCGTCGCTGCCCGAGCCGCTGCAGCCACCGCTGCACCCCGGCACCAAGGAGCCCGTGGGCCCCGACGACCTCGCGCCCCTGTTCCCGATGGCGCTGATCGCCCAGGAGATGTCCCAGGAGCCGTGGATCGACATCCCCGGCGAGGTGCTCGACATCCTGAAGCTCTGGCGCCCGACGCCCCTGGTGCGCGCCGAGCGCCTGGAGCGGGAGCTCGACACGCCCGCCCGCATCTACTACAAGGACGAGTCGGTCTCGCCTGCGGGTTCACACAAGCCGAACAGTGCGGTGCCGCAGGCGTTCTACAACAAGCAGGAAGGCATCACCCGGCTCACGACCGAGACCGGTGCGGGACAGTGGGGCTCGTCGCTCGCCTTCGCGTGCGCGCAGTTCGACCTCGAGGCCAAGGTCTACATGGTGCGTGCCTCGGCGCAGCAGAAGCCCTACCGCAAGATGCTGATGCAGACGTGGGGGGCTTCGGTGGTCGAGTCGCCCGTCGACGACCCCAACCACCCCGGCTCGCTCGGCCTCGCCATCAGCGACGCGGTCGCCGACGCCGCGTCGCGTGACGACACGCACTACACGCTCGGCTCGGTGCTCAACCACGTGCTCCTGCACCAGACCGTCATCGGCCTCGAGGTCAAGGAGCAGCTCCAACTCGCGGGTGAGGACCACCCCGACGTCCTCGTCGCGTGCTGCGGCGGCGGCTGCAATCTCGGCGGCCTCACGCTGCCGTTCATCGCCGACGAGCGGGTTCGCCTCGTGGCCATCGAGCCGTCGTCGTGCCCGACCCTCACCGAGGGTACGTTCGAGTACGACTTCGGCGACACCGTGGGCCTCACGCCCCTGATGCCGATGTACACCCTCGGTCACGACTTCGTGCCGCCGTCGATCCACGCCGGCGGTCTGCGGTACCACGGCGACTCGCCGATCATCTCGGCGTTGGTGAAGGCCGGCCGCATGGAGGCCGTCGCCTACCCGCAGGGCAAGACGTTCGAGGCGGCGGTGCAGTTCGCCCGCACCGAGGGCAAGATCCCGGCCCCGGAGACGGGTCACGCGATCCGTGGGGCCATCGACGAGGCGCTCGCGGCGAAGGAAGCCGGCGAGGAGCGGGTGATCGTCTTCAACTTCTCCGGGCACGGCTTCCTCGACATGTCGGCGTACGACGACTACCTCGCCGGCCGCCTCATCGACGCGTAGAGATTCGTGCGCGGCTGTTCGTGCGCTGCTCGACCGTCACTGTGACGCGCGAGCGGCGCCAGAACGGGTCGCCGCGGGGTGGCGGTGGCGCCACCACCAGTTGCCCACCAGGTACGTGACGGTGGCGTAGGTCCACCCGAGCGCGACGTCGAAGAGGAAGTGGTCCGCGCTGTACATCAGCGTGAGGGCCATCGCGATCGCGTAGGCCACCAGCAGCGCGCGCCCGCGGGGGGCCACGGGCCAGAAGAAGAGCAGCAGCAGGAACGGCCACGCCGCGTGCAGCGACGGCAACGCACCCACCGGGAACGCGTAGTTGCTCTTCTCGCCGAACACCGCGGCGATCGAGTGCAGGCCGAGTTGTGACCACACGTCGTGCACGACGCGCACGGTGGGCTGCAGATCGCCGCGGCGGCTCGCCAACCACGGCGGGATCGCCGGGTACAGCACGTACGTGGCGAAACCCGTGGCGGTCAGCAACAGGAACATCATCCGGAAGCGGAGGAACGCGACGCGGTCGCGGCACCACAACACGAACGCGACGACGGGGGTGACGAAGAAGTGGCTCAGGTACACGAGCCACGCGGCCACGTCGTACCAATGGAGCGTGCCCGGAACCCAGAGCGCGTCCTGGAGCCGCACCGTCGGCGCGGTGCCACCGAAGAGGTTCTCGTCGAAACCGAGCTGTGGCTGCACGTGCGCGCCGCGGCTGAGATCCTCGGCCAGCTCGTGGAGCAGGAGGTAGGCCACGAGCAGGAACGCGATCGGCCACCAGTCCCGCACCGCGAGGCGCCACGTGCGCGGCTGGGTGCGCAGCGCCTCCTCGCTCTGCGCGCTCACGGCGAGCGTCCCCCTGGTGACTTCCATGAGGCCCTGAATGTACGCACTCCACGGCCGCTGTGTACGCGGCGCCGTCGACCGGGGGCGGTACCCTCGCCAGACATGTGGGTGAAGGTGTGCGGCATCACGAACGAGGAGGACGCCCTCCTCGCCGTCGCGCTCGGCGCCGACGCGCTCGGGTTCATCTTCGCCCCCGGGAGTACGCGCCAGGTCACGCCCGAGACGGTCGGCGCGATCCTGCACCGGCTCCCCCCCGGTGTCCTCACCATCGGGGTGTTCCGCGACGAGCGGAAGGAGCGAGTCGTCGAGCTGGTCAACACCCTCGGGCTCGGCGGGGCACAGCTCAGCGGGCGGGAGCCCCTCTCCGACGTGCGCTTCGTCCGCCGGCGCGTTCCGTTCGTCATCCAGGCGTTCGCGGCCGGCGATCCCGCGTTGTCGGCGGTGGCCAACGGGCCGGTCGACATCGTGATGATCGACGCCGACCAACCCGGCTCGGGCACCGCGTTCGACTGGGCCCTCGCCGACGCCGTGCCGCCGGGTGTGCGCCTGCTCCTCGCCGGCGGTCTGCACGCCGAGAACGTGGCCGCCGCCATCCAACGGGTGCGCCCGTGGGGGGTCGACGTCGCGACCGGCGTCGAGACCACTCCCGGTTCGGGGCGCAAGGACGCGCGCAAGCTGCGGCGGTTCATCGAGGAGGCGCACCGCGCCGGCGACGAACTCGAGGCCACCGACGACTGGACTCCCGACCCCGCCGCCGCCCCCTATGACTGGATGTCGGACGGGGCGTAGGCCGCGTGCGAGGGGCGAATCGGCACGGGTCCGGTGGGAGCCAGCCCGTACGATGCCGTCCCATGACCGCACCGGCGCGGGGTGAGCCCCTGCACCTCGATCCTCCCGGCCCCGAGCCCGTTGGCCTGGGCCGTTTCGGCGAGTTCGGCGGGCGCTTCGTCCCCGAGACGCTGGTACCCGCCCTCATCGAGCTCGAGGAGGAGTTCCGGCGCGCGTGGTTCTCCGACGAGTTCCGCGACGAGTACTCCGAGCTGTTGCGCAGCTATGCGGGCCGGCCCACGCCGGTCACCGAGTGCCACAACCTCTCCGAGCGCCTCGGGGTGCGGCTGCTGCTCAAGCGGGAAGACCTCACCCACACCGGCTCGCACAAGATCAACAACGTGCTCGGTCAGGCGCTGCTCACGCGCCGGATGGGCAAGAAGCGGATCATCGCCGAGACCGGCGCCGGTCAGCACGGTGTGGCCTCGGCCACTGCGGCCGCGCTGTTCGGCCTCGACTGCAAGGTCTTCATGGGCGCGGTCGACGTCGAGCGCCAGCGTCTGAACGTGTTCCGCATGGAGCTCATGGGCGCCGAGGTCGTGCCGGTCACGAGCGGGAGCTCCACCCTGAAGGACGCAGTCAACGAGGCCCTGCGCGACTGGGTGGCCTCGGTCGAGTCCACCCACTACTGCCTCGGTTCGGTGGTCGGCCCGCACCCGTACCCGTGGATGGTGCGCGAGTTCCAGCGGGTCGTCGGCGACGAAGCGCGCGAGCAGACCCGGGCGATCCTGGGCGACGACCCCGACTACGTCGTCGCGTGCGTGGGCGGCGGTTCCAACGCGATCGGCACCTTCGCCGGGTTCATCGACACCCGCTCGAAGCTCGTGGGGGTGGAGGCCGGCGGCCACGGACTCGAGTCGGGCGAGCACGGCGCGTCGGTGAGCCGGGGTGTCCCCGGGGTGCTGCACGGCGCCCGGTCGCTCTACCTCCAGGACGAGGACGGCCAGATCAAGGAGGCCCACTCGATCAGTGCGGGCCTCGACTACCCGGGGGTCGGGCCGGAGCACGCGGCGCTTGCCGCGACCGGTCGCGCCGAGTACGAGTACGCCACCGACGACGAGGCCGTCGCCGGTTTCCAACTCCTCTCGGTCACCGAGGGGATCGTGCCCGCGCTCGAACCCGCGCACGCGATCGGTTGGCTCGCACGCGAGGCGGGCCGCTCGGTTCCGCAGGGGTCCACCGTGTTGCTCACGCTGTCGGGCCGCGGCGACAAGGACGCGGCGCAGATCGCGGAGCGGCTCACCGGGGAGCGCCTCGTATGACGGGCGCTGTCACCCCCGACGTCAGGCCGGGCGCGCTCGAGTCACACCTGCGTGCCCGCCGCGACGGTGGCCACAAGCTGCTCGTCCCCTACGTCACCGGTGGTCTCGGCGACTGGCGCGCGGTGGTGCAGGCCGTGGTCGACGCCGGCGCCGATGCCGTGGAGCTCGGCATCCCCTTCTCCGACCCGGTGATGGACGGCGTCACCATCCAGGCCGCGTCCACGTTGGCGCTCCGGTCCGGGGCCACGCCGAGCGGGATCATCGCCGAGGCGGCCCTGCTCGAGGTCGACGTCCCCCTCGTGGTGATGACCTACACCAACCCCGTGGGGCACATGGGCTACCGGCGCTTCGCGGCCGCGCTGCACGACAGCGGCATCGCCGCCGCGATCCTGCCCGACCTCCCCCTCGACGAGCTCGACGGCTGGGCCGACGCCGCCGACGCGCACGAGGTGGAGACGGTCCTGCTCGCAGCCCCGAACACGCCCGACGAGCGCCTCCGCGCGATCTGCGAGCGCTCGCGCGGCTTCGTCTACGGCGTGTCGCTGATGGGCGTCACCGGCGAGCGCGCCAGCCTCGCCGACCAGGCCGCGGGGATGGGCAAGCGGCTGAAGGCCACCACCGACAAGCCCGCGCTCCTCGGGGTCGGGATCTCGAACGCCGAGCAGGCAGTCGAGGCGTCGCAATACGCCGACGGCGTGATCGTGGGCAGTGCCCTGATGGCGCGTGTGATGACGGGTGGCGCCGACGCCGCGCACGAATTCGTGTCCGAGCTGCGGAGCGCCCTGGACGGCAAGTGACCAGGTACCGCGCGTGATCAAGTACCTCGGCTCGAAGCGCCGGCTCGTGCCGGTGCTCACCCGGTTGTGCGAGGCCGCTTCGGCCCGCACCGCGCTCGACCTCTTCACCGGCACCACGCGCGTCGCGCAGGCCTTCAAGCGCGCGGGCGTGCACGTCACGGCGGTCGACAGCGCGCGCTACTCCGAGGTGTTCGCGCGCTGCTACGTCGCGACCGACGCCACGACCGTCGATCAGGCCGCGCTCGCCGAGACGCTGGCGCAGCTGAACGCGCTCCCTGGCACTCCCGGCTACTTCACCGAGACGTTCTGCGTGGAGTCGCGCTTCTTCCAGCCGTTCAACGGTGCACGCGTCGACGCGATCCGCGACGCGATCGCACGCGACCACGCCGGGAGCGCGCTCGAGCCGTTGCTGCTCACCAGCCTCCTGGAGGCCGCCGACCGCGTCGATTCCACCACTGGTCTCCAGATGGCGTACGTGAAGCGGTGGGCGCCGCGCTCGGCACAGCCGATGGAGTTGCGCGTTCCCGACCTGCTCGCGGGTCCGGGCCGGGCGATCCGCGGGGACGCGCTCGTCGTCGCGCCGATGCTTCCGCCCGTCGACCTCGCGTACCTCGACCCTCCCTACAACCAGCATCGGTACTTCACGAACTACCACGTGTGGGAAACGCTCGTCGCGTGGGACGCGCCCGAGCACTACGGCGTGGCCTGCAAGCGTGTCGACGCCCGCGATCCCGCGACCCACAGTCCGTTCAACAAGAAGCGGGAGATGCCCGCGGCGTTGGCTCAGGTGATCGCCGACGTGCATGCGCGCGTGGTCGTGTTGTCGTACAACGACGAGTCGTGGGTCACGCTCGACGAACTCCGCGACCTGTGCGCGGTGCACGGCCACGTCGAGGTGCTCAGCTTCGACTCCGCGAGGTACGTGGGCGCGAAGATCGGCATTCACGACCCCGCGGGGCGCAAGGTCGGTACGGTGTCACACACCCGCAACCAGGAGTTGGTGCTGGTCGCAGGGGAGCGCGCCGAGGTCCGGCGCCTGATCGCCGCCGCGCAGGAGGTCACCGGTGTCTGAGCCCGAGCAGCAGGCCGCGCCCGAGCAGCAGTTCGTGAAGGTCGACGACTGCGACCTCTGCGAGGCCGCGCGCATCACGCCCTGGTACCACGAGGACGACGTGTGCTGGATCGCCGAGTGCGAGATCTGTGAGGTGCCGATGGTCGTCTGGCGCCACCACGGCACCGAGCCGCCGCCCGAGCACATGGAGCACATGCACGGCAACCTCGCCCGGGTGGCCGGTGAACGGCTCACGGTCGAGCACTGGGTCGACGACAACATGCGCAACATCCCCGACCACTACCACGCGCACGCGAGGCCGAAGGGCGGCTTCTTCGGCCGGGGGTTCCTGAAGTAGCAGGCGTTTCCGGGCGATCCAATCCCCGGGCGCAGGAGGTCCGTAGAACACTCATGTGGTCGGTGTCGGACGATGCGTTGGTGGCCGGGCTCGCAACCGGCGACCAGGAAGCGGCGGCGGCGTTCGTCCGTCGCTTCCAGCGGCGCGTCTACGGGCTCGCCCGCACGATCGTCCCCGACGACCGGGCCGCCGAGGACATCGCCCAGGAGGCGTTCGTCCGGGCGTGGAAACACGCGGCGGCCTTCGACCCGCGCCGGGGGAGCGTCGTGAGCTGGTTGCTCACGATCACCCGGAACCTGGCGATCGACGCGGTGCGGGTACGCCGCCCGGTTGCGTTCGATCCCGATGCGCTCCTCGCCCTCGACCCAGTGGCCGACGGGCGTGACCTCGCGGACCTCGCGCAACTGGGCGACGACACCGACCGTCTCCGCGCCGCCTTGGTTGGCCTCCCCGAAGATCAACGGCGAGCCATCGTGCTCTCGGGGCTGTTCGGGTACACCGCCCGCGAGGTCGGCGAGATGGAGGACATCCCGCTCGGCACCGCGAAGACGCGGATACGCACCGCGCTCATCCGTCTGCGCACCGCGCTCGTGACCGAGGAGCGCACTGAATGAGTCTCATGAGCTGTGCCGAGGTCCAGGAAGCCGCGCCCGAGCTTGCGCTCGGTGTGCTCGGCGGTGCGGAGCGCGCCGAGGTCGTGCACCACGTCGACCATTGCGCCCGTTGTCGCGCCGTGGTCGCGCAGTTCGCCGAGGCGGCCGATGCCCTCCCGTTGCTCGCGCCCGAGTTGGAGCCCCCGGCCGGGTTCGAGGTGCGCACGGTTGCGCGTCTCGGTGCCGGTCGGCGGCGCTCGCGTCGGCGCGTGCTCGTCGCGGCGGCGGTGGCCGCGGCCATGGCGGCGATCCTGAGCATCTCGATCGTGCGCATCGTCGAGTCGAGCAACGACGGGGGCGCGGGCAAGCCGGTCGCAGTGGCGATGGTCGACGCCTCGGGAAAGCTCCCCGCCGGTTGGGCCTACGTCACCAGCGGTCAGTCGGTCGCAGTGTCGGTGGATTACGGCATCCCCGACGGCGAGTACACGGTGCGGGCCGACCCGGCGGTCGGACCCGCGCACGACCTCGGCACGATGACCGTCAGCCGCGGGCGGGGGTCGTTCACGGGCAAAAGCCCCGAACCACTCGTCGCCGGCGCCACGATCTCGCTCGTGGACTCGTCGGGAACCGCGACATGTCAAGGAACGGTGGCCTGACGCCGTTACGATCTGCACGGCTCCGGGTCGATTCCCCGTCCCGGCCGAATTTCCACGTGGAGGCAGGTATGCGCAGGCTCTGGATCCTCATGGCGGCACTGATGGCATTCGGTGCGCTCGCCGTCGTCGCCCCGGGCGCAGGGGCGGCCAGCACGCCGAGCCCGAAGTTCTGCGCTGCGGTGCAGAAGATCGGCACGGGCTCGAGTTCCGGCAGCAGCAACGACCCGTCGTCGATGGCCAAGTACGCCAACCAGTTCAAGGCGGCGGGGAAGGCTGCACCGGGGAACGTGAAGTCCGCGGCGAACAACATCGCGTCGGTGCTCTCGAAGGTGAAGAACTACGCGAAGAACCCGACGGACCTCGCGAAGCTCTACTCGTCGTCCGACTTCAGCAAGTACACCAAGTCCATCACCACGTTCTTCACGTACAGCGGCGCCTGCACGTCCTGACGACGCTCAGCCCGTCGGAGGCGCGACCCGCTCGGGTCAGACCTCCGACGGGCTGACGTCGTCGAGGCGGCGGTCCGCGGTCTCGGGCAGACGCGGCACCACGAACACGGCGGCCACGATGGTCGCGACGCCGCACACCGCGATGGCGGGGCCGAGGCCACCCATCACGTCCTTGAGCTGCGTCGCGACCACGAGCCCCACGGCGGACCCGGCCACGCCGGCGACGAGCAGAAACCCGTTCGACGTGCCCCGCACCTCGGTGGGGAACAACTCTGCGTCGAGGGTGCCGAGCGCGAGGCCGGCACACGCGGCCGCGATGATCGAGATCACGGGCGCGATCCACAGCAGCGCGCCGCCGCCGCTGAGGAAGAACACCGCCTGAGCGGAGGTCGCGATCAGGAGACCCGCGATGGTCACCGGTCGCCGTCCGCGGCTCTCGGCGAGCTTGCTCGCGAGGAGCACCCCGATGATGCCCGGGAGGCCCGCGGTCACGCCGCGGAAGATCGCGACGTCGGCGTTCGAGAAGTTGTGGGCGTGGGTCAGGTAGCGGTTGGTGAGCTGCGACGACGGTGCGCTGAACACGTTGGTGAGGAACGCGGCGAGGCCGAGCAGGAGAAAGCGCGACCGGTACCGACGGTCGAACACCTCGCGCACCCGCCCGCGGTTCTCCGTGCGGTCGGCGACCTGTTCGTAGCGCCGGGTCTCGCGCAGGTGGCGGGCGACCAACGGGACGAGGAGCACGACCGCCGCGCCGATCCCGAAGGAGATGCGCCAGCCGTAGGCGCCGAGATCGGCGAGCGGCAGCAGGATCACTGCGAGCCCGAACCCCGCGCCGAGCGCGAGGGCGAACATGCCCGTTGCGAACGCGCGCGCGCCTTCGGGTGCCTCCTCCACTGCGGCGATACCGGCGACGACGAGCGCGGTGTTGACCAGCGCGCGGGTCACCACCTGCGAGCCGGTGAAGATCTCGAACGTCGGTGACACCGCAGCCACCAGGTTGAACGCGCACGCGCCCACCAGCGCGGCGAGGATGAGCTTGCGGCGGCCGAGGCGGTCGGCGAGCGCGATGGCCACGAGCGACACGAGCACCCCGGCGCGCGCGATCGCGAGTGCGGCGCCGAGGGCCTGGTCGGACCGGCCGAATGCGCTGGTGACCGCGTCACCGTTCTGGGACAACAACGAGCCCGCGAAGTTGGCGAGCAACGCGACCACGGCGAGCGCGCACAACCGTCCGGCCTGCTCGGGGGTGAATGGTACGGGGGGCACCAACGCCCACGGACTCAGTGGCGGCGGGCCGGCGCGATCCTCGAGCGCGGCGTGCAGTTTCTCGGCCGCGTGGGGGAGCGCGCGCCGCGCTCCCAGGATCCCCTGGATGCGCAGGAACCACGTGAAGAACGGCACGACCACGGTGCTGGTCGCGGTGAGCTCGACTTCGTGCACGCGGCCGTCGGCGTCGGGCGCGTAGTGCACGACGAGGCGCGACTCGGTGTCGGGCATGCCGTCGATCGGCCCGGACCAGCTCCTCTGGCCTCGCGTCCGGTCGTCGGCGCCCGCGTCTGCGGCGGGCGGATGCGGGTGGAGGCGCAAGTCGTTCCTGAGCGCGGCCTCGAGTGCGTGGACGTCGGTGTCGACCGGGATCTGCACCGAGCGCTGCACGTGCGGCATGCTACGGGTCACCGATCCCCCAGCCGTCCACCCCAGACTGGAGTGCCCCCATGGCCACCCTCGCCGCCGGCGACCGCGCCCCCGCGTTCACCCTCCTCGATCAGGAGGGCAAGAAGGTCAAGCTCAGCGACTTCAAGGGCCGCAACGTGGTGTTGTACTTCTACCCGAAGGCCGACACGCCCGGGTGCACCACGCAGTCGTGCGCGCTGCGCGACGCCGAGCCCGACCTCGCGAAGCTCGACGCGGTCGTGCTCGGGGTGAGCCCCGACACGCCCGAGAAGCAGGCCAAGTTCGACGACAAGTACGGCCTCGGCTTCACCCTCCTCGCCGACACCGAGCACGAGGTCGCCGAGAAGTACGGCGTGTGGGGTGAGAAGGTCAACTACGGCCGCAAGTACATGGGCATCGTCCGGTCGGCGTTCGTGATCGACGGCAAGGGCAAGATCGCGGTGGCGCTCTACAAGGTGTCCCCGAAGGACACTGTCCCCAAGGCCACGAAGGCGCTCCAGGAGCTGTAGGCGCCGTGGCCGGAGCCGTCGAACGGGCGTTCAACTTCCGGGTGGTCGATGCGCGGGTGACGACGTCTGGGCTGGTGCCGCCGGACGCGCTCGAGGAGCTGCGCGGCGATGGGATCGACACGGTGATCGACCTGTTGCCCTCGACTGTCGACCACGCGGTTGCCGGAGAAGACGAGATCGTCCGCGCACAGGGGATCGACTACGTCGCGATCCCCGTCGACTTCGACGCGCCGGCCCCCGACGACTTCGCCGCGTTCGTGCGCACGATGGACGAGAACGCCGGGCAGCGGGTCCACGTGCATTGCGCCGCCAACTATCGGGTCAGCGCGTTCTACGCGCTGTACGCCGAGCGGAGCGGTCACTGGAGCCGTGAACGAGCCGACGAATTCGTGGCCGATCTCTGGAACCCCGCCGAGCACCCGCCGTGGGGGGAGTTCATGGCCGACGAGCGCAGTCGGTTCGGCGAATGACCGCGCCAACCTCCTGATCCGCGAAGTTGCGTCGTTCGGATCCGCCCGAGGGATCTCAGCGACGCAACTTCGGGGGAAAGGTCAGGCGCCGACGGCGTGGAAGCCGCCGTCGACGTGGATCTTCTCGCCGGTGGTGGCGGGGAACCAGTCCGACAGCAGTGCGACGACGGCCTTGGCGATCGGCTCGGCGTCCTTGAGGTCCCAGCCGAGCGGCGCGCGCTCGACCCACACCTCCTCGAACTTCGCGAAGCCGGGGATGCTCTTGGCCGCGACGCTGCGGTAGGGGCCCGCGCTCACGAGGTTCACGCGGATGCCCTGCGGGCCGAGGTCGCGGGCGAGGTACCGCGACACCGACTCGAACGCGGCCTTCGACACGCCCATCCAGTCGTAGACCGGCCACGCGACGTCGTCGTTGTCGAAGTCGAGCCCGACGATCGAGCCGCCGGGCCCGAGCAGCGGGAGGCAGGCCACCGCGAGCGACTTCAAGGAGAACGCCGAGATCTGCAGCGCGGTCGCGACGTCGGCCCAGGGCGCGTCGAGGAAGCCGCCGCCGAGGCACGACTCCGGCGCGAATGCGAGCGAGTGCACGACGCCGTCGAGCTTGCCGCCGATGTTGCCGGCCAATGCCGCGAGGTCGTCGTCGCTGGTGACGTCGAGCTCGACGATCTTCACGTCGGGGTTCGGGAGGCGCCGGGCCGTGCGTTCGGTGAGGCGCATCACCCGCCCGAAGGAGCTGAGAATCACCTCAGCGCCCTGCTCCTGCGCGATGCGCGCGGTCGAGAACGCGATCGACGCGTCGTTGAGCACGCCGGTGACGAGGATGCGCTTGCCCTGGAGCACGGGAGATCCTTCCTTACAGGGGAGTATTGGAATGGCGGCGGCCCGGCGTGACCTCACGCTTGGTGGACAGCCGTAGCAGCGCGTCGGCGATGGCCCGACGGGACTCGCCCGCCGTGATCACCGCGTCGACGAAGCCGCGCTCGGCCGCCACGTAGGGGTTGGCGAACCGCTGTTGGTACTCGTCTTCGAGCGCGACCTGCTCACGCAGCCGCTCGTCGGGATCCTCGATGGCGAGGAGGCGCTTGCGGTGCAGGATCTGCACCGCGCCTGGCGCGCCCATCACCGCGATCTCGGCGGTGGGCCACGCGATACACCAGTCGTTACCGAGGTTCTTGGAGTCCATCACGATGTACGCGCCGCCGTACGACTTGCGCATGATCAGGCAGATGCGCGGGACGGAGGCCTCTGCGTAGGCGTGCACGAGCTGCGCACCGTGACGGATCATCCCGCGCCACTCGAGGTCGCGTCCGGGCTCGAAACCGGGCGTGTCGACGAACGTGAGCAGCGGGAAGTTGAACGCGTCGCACCACTGCACGAAGCGCGCGGCCTTGCGCGACGCCTCGATGTCGAGCGTGCCGGCGCGGAACATCGGCTGGTTGGCGACGATGCCGACGGGGCGACCGTCGACGCGCCCGAGCCCGGTGACCATGTTCGGCGCGTACTTGGCGCGCAGCTCGAGGAAGGAGTCCTCGTCGAGCACGTCGTTGAGCACGGTGCGCACGTCGTACGACGCGGTGGGCCGATCGGGCACCGCGTTCGCCGCGCGTGCGCAGTCGCGGTCGACCGGGTCGTCACAGTGCATGAGCGGGGGATCGGCGAGGTGGTTCGACGGCAAGTACTCGAGCAGGTGCTCGAGTGCGAGCATCGCCTGGTCCTCGTCGTCCACCACCATGCTGGCGACGCCGCTCTCGCGTTCGTGCACCGACGCGCCGCCGAGGCCTTCCGGGGTGATCTCCTGGCCGGTGATCTGCACGACGACATCCGGGCCGGTCACGTACGCGTAGGCGTCGGCGGTCATGATCACGTGGTCGGCGATGCCCAGTAGCAGCGCCGGGCCCGACACCGCGGGTCCCACGAGCACCAGCACGATGGGCACCACGCCCGACGCATCGGTGAGGGCCTTGGCGATCCGGCCCCAGGCGTGGAGCGCGCTCACACCCTCCTGCACGTCGGCGCCGGAACTGGCGATGCGCCCGACGACGGGCAGTCCCAGTTCCACTGCGAGCCTGACCGTGCGGGCGATGGCGTCGCCCTCGGGGGTGCCGATCGCGCCGCGGTGCTTGCCGCCCTCGAGGCTGAACCAGGCAACGGTGCGTCCGTCGAAGTCGCGGAGTGACGCGTCGACGGTGTCGGAGCGGCGCCCGAAGACGGGAGTGGGCGCGCCGCTGTATGTCACCCCTCGGCCGGTCCGAGGACCAACGTCGCGTTGTGCCCGCCGAAGCCGAACGAGTTCGAGAGCACGGGCTTGGCCGCGACCGGACGCGGCGTGCCGGACACGACGTCGAGATCGATGTCGTCGCCGATGTGGTCGAGGTTGGCGGTGGGGGGCACGAGGCCCTCCCGCATCGCGATCAACGAGATCACGGCCTCGGCTGCACCGGCGCCGGCGATCATGTGCCCGGTGACGCCCTTGGTGGACGTGACGGGCAGTTTGAGCCCGCCGAACACCTTGCGGATCGCTTCGGCTTCGGTCGCGTCGTTGAGCGGCGTGGAGGTGCCGTGAGCGTTGATGTGACCGATGTCGTCGACGGTGAGGCCGGCGTCGTCGAGCGCGAGTTGCATGCACGCCGCGGCACCCGCACCGCCCGGAACCGGCGCGGTGATGTGGTGGGCGTCGGCGTTGCGCCCGTAGCCGAGCACCTCGCCGTAGATCGTCGCGCCGCGGGCCACGGCCCGTTCCATCGTCTCGAGCACGGTGAACCCCGCACCCTCGGCGATGACGAAGCCGTCACGCGCCGCGTCGAACGGACGCGAACCGAGCTCGGGGTGGTCGTTGCGGGTGCTCATCGCACCCATGCGGGCGAACGCCGAGATGGTGAGCGGCGTGACCGGCGCCTCGGTGGCTCCGGCCACCACGACGTCGGCGCTGCCGTCACGCACCATGCGCAGGCCCTCGCCGATCGCGTTGGCCCCCGCCGCGCACGCGGTGGAGATGCACAACGCCGCACCGGTGAAGCCGTAGCGGATGGAGATCTGCCCCGCGGCCGCGTTCGGCATCATCATCGGCACGAAGAACGGGCTGACCCGGCTCGCGCCGCGCTCCAGGAACGTGCGCTCGTTGGCCTCCATCGTCTCGAGCCCGCCCACGCCGGTGGCGGCGATGACCGCCACGCGGCTGGGGTCGGCCCCGAGATCTCCCGCCTGCTCGAGCGCGTCGGCGGCGGCCGCGAAGCCGAGCTGCGTGAAGCGGTCGACGCGGCGCACCTCCTTCGGCCCGAAGTACTTCTCGGGGTCGAGGTCGAGGACCTCGCCCGCGAACTGCACCGGGAGCTCCGACGGGTCGAAGCGCTCGATGCGTTTGGCCGTGCCCTTCCCCGCGCAGACGGTGGCCCACAGGGCATCGACGGTGACCCCCGCGGGGGTCTTCACGCCCATGCCGGTGACGACCACCCGGGGGCGGCCGCGTGCGTCGAGGAAGGTCGAGCCGGTCATTACTTCGCGGCGACCTTGGCGAGCACGAGGTCGACGGCGTTCCCGACGGTGGCGACGCCCTCGAGGTCCTCTTCGGGCACCGAGATGTCGAAGCGCTCCTCGAGACCCATCACCAGCTCGACGAGGTCGAGGCTGTCGGCGTCGAGGTCCTCCTTGAAGCGGGCTTCCTCGACGACCGCGTCGGGGTCGACGCTGAGCACATCCACGGCGACCTCACGCAGCGCGACGACGACTTCTTCCCGTTCCATTGTTCCTCCAGTAGTGGTTCGATCTCGATCGAGCCAGCCGACCGATGCTGCCGATGTGGCGGCACAGGATCGCGCAGCTCAGTGGCCCATGCCGAGCCCGCCGTCGACCGGGACCAGAGCCCCGGTGACGTACCCGGCGATGTCGGAGCAGAGGAAGGCAATGACGCCACCCACCTCCTCGGGGGTTCCGAGGCGCCCCAACGGGACGGTCTGCTCGGCCCAGGAACGCCAGTCGTCCGGCAGTCCCTCGGTCATGGCCGTCACGATAGGCCCCGGGGCGACGATGTTGGCGGTGATCCCGCGGCTGGCCAGCTCCCGGGCGGTCGCCCGGGTGAGGCCCACGAGGCCCGCCTTGGCCGCCGAGTAGTTGGCCTGGCCGGCCTGGCCGGTCTGGCCGCTCACCGACGACACGTTGACGATGCGGCCGAACCGGCTCTTCATCATCTTCGGGGTGGCCCGGCGAATGGTGTGGAACGCACCGGTGAGGTTGGTCTGGATGACGTCGCCCCAGTGTTCGTCCGACATGCGCATGAGCAGGCCGTCGCGGGTGATGCCGGCGTTGTTCACCAGCAACTGCACCGGGCCCAGCGCACCTTCGATCTCGGCGAACGCGGCGTCGACGGACTCGACGCTGGCGACGTCGGCCTGCACGGCGAGGCCCTCGGACCCGGCGGCCCGGATCGCGGTGAGCGTCTCCTCGGCGCCGTCCTTGTCGGCCGAGAAGCAGATGGCGACCCGGTGCCCGGCTTCGGCCAGCGCGACGGCGGTGGCGCGGCCGATGCCGCGCGACCCGCCGGTGACGAACGCGACACGGGATTGCCCTGCCCCGATGCCGCTCGACTCCGTCACGCGGTCACGTCTCCGGTGGAGGGGCCGCCCCAGCGGAGGAGCGCGCTCGCCCAGGTCATGCCGGCGCCGAAGCCGCTGAGCAGCACGAGGTCGCCGTCCTGGATACGGCCGTCATCGGCGGCCTCGGCGAGCACGAGCGGGATCGATGCCGCGCTGGTGTTGCCGTAGCGCTCGATGTTGACGAGGGTGCGTTCCATCGGCATCCCGAGGCGCCCGCAGGCCGACTCGATGATGCGGATGTTCGCCTGGTGCGGCGCGAACCACGTGACGTCGTCGATGCTGAGCCCGGCTCGCTCGAGGGTGAGCGTGGCCGTCTCGACGATCACGCGCACCGCGCGGCGGAACACCTCGGGCCCGTTCATCTTGATGTAGTGCTCGCGGGCGTCCACCGTCTCGTGGGTCGCCGGCAGGCGCGTGCCACCCGCCGGCACCTCGAGGATGCCCGTGAGCGAGCCGTCGCAACCGAGATCCCACGCGAGCATGCCGGGGCCGTCGTCGTCGGTACCGACGTCGGGGTTCGAGATCACGAACGCCGCTGCGCCGTCGCCGAAGAGGATGCAGGTGCCGCGATCGTACGGATCGGTGACCCGGGAGAGCGTCTCGGAGCCGATGACGAGCACATGGCGGAGGTTGCCGGTGGTCATCATGGAGGCGCCGACCACGAGCGCATAGACGAAGCCCGCGCAGGCCGCGTTGAGGTCGAACGAACCGCAGCGCAGCCCGATGCCGTCGCCGACGAACGATCCGGTGTGGGGGATGATCTGGTCCGGCGTGGTGGTCGCCATGACCATCAGGTCGATGTCGCCGGGTACCAGGCCCGCCTTCTTGATGGCGGCGGCGCCCGCGGCGACCGCGAGGCTCGAGGTGGTGTCGCCGTCGAGGGCGAACCGGCGCTCCCGGATCCCGGTGCGATCGGTGACCCATTCGTCGGTGGTGTCGATGCGCTGCTCGAGTTCGGCGTTGGTCAGGATGCCGTCCGGCAGGGCAGTGCCCCACCCGGTGATGGTGAGGCGCACCTCAGGCGACGCGGAGCCAGGCCACGGGCTGGCCCTCACGGAGGCGCTCACCACGGTGCACGAGCATGCCGACCAGGCGCCCGGTGAACGGGCTGCGGACCGGCGTGGACGTGCCCGGGCCGTCGAGGTGGCCGACGGTCTGGCCGGCATCGACGTCGGTGCCCTCGTCGAGATCGTCGAGGGGACGGAACACGCCGACCGTGGGGGAGATGATCATCCGCTCCGGCACGAGCAGCCCTTCACCATGGGTCAAGAGGGCTTCCATCAGTGAACCTCCAGGGCAGCGGGGATGGCGAGGATGTCGTCGGGAGTGGCGATGTTGCGGACGGTCACACCCGCTGCGCCGCGCTTCGCGAGCGCGGCGAGCATCGAACCGTGACCGACCTCGAGAAACGTGGTGGCGCCGAGGCCGGTGAGGGTCTCCATGGTCGTGCGCCACCGCACCGGCACCGACACGTGGCGGGGGAGCCGGGTACGCCAGCCCTCGGTGTCGGTGTAGGCGATGGCGTCGTCGTTGGAGACGACCGGTGCAGCCGGGTCGGCGAAGCTCATGTCCGCGACCTCGACTTCGAGCCCGGCCGTGGCGTCGAGCATCAGCGGGGTGTGGAACGCGCCGCCCACGTTGAGCGCGGTGACGCGGCGCACGCCGATCTCCTGCGCGTACGCGGTGGCCTTCTCCAGACCTTCCGGGGTGCCGGCGATCACGACCTGGCCGGGAGCGTTGTCGTTGGCGACCCAGCAGGCGTCGGGCGCCGCGGTGCACGCCTGTTCGGCCTGCTCCGGCGTCGCGCCGAGCAGCGCGGCCATCTTGCCGGGGTGGGTGTCGGCGGCGGCCTGGGTGAGTTCGGCGCGACGGGCGGCGAAGCGGACGCCCTCGTCGATGCCGATCACGCCGGCGGCGATCAACGCGGTGACCTGCCCGAGCGAATGGCCGGCGAACGCGACCGGCGTCAGGGTCACCTCGAGCAGCGAAGGTTCGAGCGCGGTCCACGCGACCAGCGAGGTGAGCAGCACCGCGAGTTGGGCCTCACGGGTGCGGGTGAGCGCCTCGGCGGGTGCGGTGGTCACGAGCTCGCCGAGCGGCTCGTCGAGTGCGGCCTCGGCCGCCTCGACCACGCTCCACGCGGGGTGATCGCGCCAGGGAAGTGCCATCCCTGGTTGTTGGGTTCCCTGACCGGGGAAGACGACTGCGATGCCCACGTGTGTTCCGACGCTCCAAGCTCGTTGTGTGGCAGTCTCCGACCGCAGCGCGCCTCCGGTGGTTACATCGAAGTTGCGAAGCGGTGAACTGCTCTTCCACGAGTGAAGCGGACTACCCGTCGGTAACGCCGGTTACCCGCGGGTAAACCCGGAAAACTGCTGAACGGGGTCAATCAGATGCACGAGAAGTCCGACGAGTTGGTGGCGCTGCTCCCACACCGCCCGCCCTTCCGCTTCATCGACACGGTGGAGGAAATCGAGGCC
>Ga0302322_100001811_pt1 | contig 17793 bp, 18 predicted proteins | sample Fen_T0_2_FD_203757 | JGI IMG/M metagenome (GOLD analysis project Ga0302322, IMG submission 203757) | Peat permafrost microbial communities from Stordalen Mire near Abisko, Sweden - Fen_T0_2 | ecosystem: Environmental > Terrestrial > Soil > Wetlands > Permafrost | place: Sweden: Abisko... | reverse complement strand
TTATTGTTATTTTTACATCATGCAATTTTACACAGAATCACTAACGTCATATAAGCGGCTTAAAACAAGGGAAGTTAAAGTTGGAAATCTTTTGCTGGGTAACAACCATCCCATTCGTGTTCAAACCATGACCACCACAGATACCATGGATACCAAGGCTACGGTGGAGCAATCAATTCGCTGTATAGAAGCCGGTGCCGAACTGGTGCGTATTACAGCGCCATCAAAAAACGAAGCCGAAAATTTACAGAATATAAAAGATGAATTGAGAAAAAGGGGCTACGATACACCCCTGGTTGCCGATATACATTTTACACCCAATGCGGCTGAAATTGCCGCAAGGATCGTGGAAAAAGTGCGTGTTAACCCGGGCAATTATGTTGATAAGAAAAAATTTGAGCAAATCGAATACACCGATGCTGAATACGCAGAAGAGATTGAAAGAATAAGAGATCGCTTTACACCATTGGTAAAAATTTGTAAAGAACATGGAACAGCCATGCGTATTGGAACCAATCATGGTAGTTTGAGCGACAGGATAATGAGCCGCTATGGAGATACCGCCATGGGCATGGTAGAAAGCGCTATGGAATTTTTAAGAATAGCAAGAGGGGAGGATTATCACCAGATAATTTTGAGCATGAAGAGCAGCAACCCACAGGTGATGGTACAGGCATACCGCCTGCTCGTTAATCACATGATGGATGAATTTGGAGAAGCGTATCCTTTGCACCTGGGAGTAACAGAAGCTGGTGATGGTGAAGATGGCAGGATAAAATCTGCGATTGGTATTGGCACTTTACTGGAAGATGGAATTGGAGATACTATCCGTGTTTCTTTAACAGAAGATCCCGAGTTGGAGATACCAGTGTGCAATGATATTGTAAAGCGATATACGAATGTTGTAAGCAGTGAACTTGTTCCAACAATTGATAAACTTCCTTATTCTCCGTTTGATTATAACCGAAGGGAAACTTTTGAAGTGAGCAATATCGGTGCAAAGCATGTTCCGGTTGTAGTGGCCGATTTCAGCAAGTATGCAAAGATAACGCAGGAAGACTTGCGATCAATTGGATACACTTATGACAGCGTAAGTGATAAATGGAATATTGGCGATGCTGCGGCTGATTATATTTTTTGTAACGAAGCCCTGGATTTTGATTTGCCCGGAACTTTAAAAGTTATCCTGTATCATGAATCCTGGCTTTCGGCACCAGATAAGGCAAAGTATGTTCCTATTTTTGATACTGACCAGTATCTGAATGATGCCGTTGAAAAATCAGCCTTGCTGAATTTTGTAATGCTTGATTGTTATTCAGCGGGGTATCAACAGCAACCAAGTGACAGGATATTTTCTAAACTTAAGGAAGATAAAACGGCAGTTATCTGTTTAAGTAGCACAAACAAAAATGCCATGCAAAGTATACGCAGCATGTTTGTTGAGTTGATGAACAGTAATGTAAAAAATCCTGTCATTGTTATCTGCGACAGTACAGATATAACTATGGATCAGAGTTTAATTCATTACTCCGTTGAATGTGGCGGCTTATTATTGGATGGGCTGAGCGATGGCGTTTGCTTCGGACATTATTTTGGCAACAGAAAAGTATTTCCTAAAACAAAATTTTTAAACTCTGTTGCTTTTGGGGTTTTACAGGCAACACGAACCCGCATCTCAAGAACAGAATATATCAGTTGCCCTAGTTGTGGCAGAACCTTGTTTGACCTGCAGGAAACAACAGCTAAGATACGTGCAGTTACCAACCATCTGAAAGGCGTTAAGATCGCCATTATGGGATGTATTGTGAACGGTCCTGGTGAAATGGCTGATGCGGATTTTGGTTATGTGGGAAGCGGTGTTGGGAAAATTACGTTGTATAAAGGAAAGGAAGTGGTTAAAAGAAATATCGACAGCAATATTGCTGTTGATGAACTGATTATTTTATTGAAAGAGAATGAGGCCTGGGTGGAGAATTAAAAAGTCAAAATTTAAAAGTAAAAATGGCTTCATAGGGTTGATACTTTCTTTTGACTTTTAATTTTTTAATTTTGACTTAACATTATGCAAACAGATTTTCTCGTAATAGGCAGTGGAATAGCGGGGTTGACTTATGCACTAAAAGTTGCTGAAGCCTGTCCAGATAAAACAGTTACTTTGCTCACAAAAACACAAAGCGACGAAACCAATACAAAGTATGCCCAGGGCGGTATTGCCGGCGTAATGGATTTTGATAAAGATAGTTTTGATAAACATATTGAAGACACTTTAATTGCCGGCGATGGTTTGTGCAACAGGCAGATTGTGGAAGTTGTGGTTAAAGAAGGCGTTGAAAGAATAGAAGAGATCATTGAATGGGGAGCAAATTTTGATAAGGAAAAAGATGGCGATTTCAAACTGGGTAAAGAAGGGGGGCACAGCGAATCAAGAATTTTGCATCACAAAGATGTTACCGGTAAAGAAATGGAACGAGCCTTGCTGGAAGCCATCAGCCGTAAGCCGAATATAAATCTGCTGCACCATTGTTTTGTACTCGATATTATTACACAGCATCACCTGGGATATTTAATTACAAAAGCAACACCCGATGTAGAGTGTTATGGTGTTTATGTTTTGAACCTGCAGACGAATAAAACAGAAAAGATACTCTCTAAAATTACCATGCTGGCAACCGGTGGTAACGGGCAGGTTTATCGTTCCACTACCAACCCTGCCATTGCAACAGGTGATGGCGTGGCTATGGTTTACAGGGCAAAAGGCAGGATTGAAAACATGGAGTTCATTCAGTTTCATCCAACCGCTTTGTACGAATCAGGAATAAGAGGACATAATTTTTTGATCACAGAAGCTGTACGTGGTGATGGTGGAATTTTACGCAATCATGCTGGCGAAGCTTTTATGGAGCGCTACGACAGCCGGAAAGATCTGGCTCCCCGTGATATTGTTGCAAGGGCCATTGATAATGAAATGAAAATTGCCGGTACCGAAAATGTTTTCCTGGATTGCAGGCATTTCAGCAAAGAAAAATTTACAGAACATTTCCCTAATATATATGAAAAGTGTTTGAGTATAGGAATCGATATTACAAAAAACATGATTCCGGTTACACCCGCTGCACACTACAGTTGTGGCGGTATTAAAACCGATGAACACGGAAGAACATCAATAAAGAACTTATATGCAGCCGGGGAATGCGCCAGCACCGGTTTGCACGGCGCCAACCGCTTAGCCAGTAACTCTTTGCTTGAAGCAATGGTATTTGCACACAGAGCATATAAAGACTCGGTCTCAAACTCTAATCTTCGCACAGTTCCCCCTTCAGGGGGTGGAGGGGGTATTGGGTGGGTCCCTGATTGGAAAACCGACGGCACCAATGCTCCCAAAGAAATGATTCTTATAACTCAAAGTGTAAAGGAATTAAAATTGCTGATGAGTGATTATGTAGGTATTGTAAGAAACAACGAAAGGTTGCATCGTGCCATGAAGAGATTGGATTTATTGTATGCTGAAACAGAAGCGCTCTATCAAAAAACTATTGTATCGCCGCAGCTTTGCGAACTGCGCAACATGATTACAGTTGCTTATCTTATTGTAAAATGTGCCGAATTCAGGCACGAAAGCAGGGGATTACATTTTAATACCGATTATCCCGAAAAACTGGAAATGATACAAAATATTGTTGTGTAACAGTATTGCAAGCCATTTGCTTAATTCTTGATTGCTGCTTTACTACAACAGATTCGCATTATCTTCTTACCTTTGAACACCCTCATTTTAGTTTTTAAAACTTAAATTTCGTAAAATTCAATTCCATGTATTTTATTATTTACGGCTTGCTTTACCTGCTCTCTTTATTACCCTTTGCAGTTTTGTATTTTATCAGCGACGGAATTTATTTTTTTCTTTTCTATGTATTTGGCTACCGGCGTAAAATTGTAAAGGCAAATCTTAAAATTGCATTTCCTGAAAAATCAGACAGAGAGATTCGGAAAATTTCAAAACAGTTTTATCATAACCTTACAGATACGTTTGTGGAGATCATTAAGCTGATATCTATGAGCAACAGATCATTTGAGAAAAGATGCAAAGGCGATTTTTCCATGATCAAAGACCTGATAAAAAAAGGAAGGAACGTTCAGTTGCATGCAGGACACCAGTTTAACTGGGAGTTTGGAAGTCTCTTTATGTCGAAAGTAATTAAATCTATTCCTACTTATGCTATTTACATGCCGATAAAAAATACAGCGGTGGAGCGCCTGTTTTTAAAAATAAGGCAGAAGTACGGCACCATATTTATTAAAGCAACAGAGTTCAGGCAGAGAAGGGAACAGATCTTCAGCGAGCGGTTTGTTTTTTTCCTGGCAGCCGATCAAAACCCAGGTGCTCCCGGCTCGGCATATTGGTTAAATTATTTCGGCAAACCAGCTCCGTTCATTACCGGCCCCGAAGTTGGGGCTGTTAAAAATGAAACAGCAGTAGTTTTTGTAAGGTCAAGAATTCCTAAAAGAGGACATTATATTTTAGAATGTACACTTTTCTGCGAAAATGGCGCAGAAACCAAGCCGGGAGAAATTACATCAGCATTCCGTGATTTTCTCGAGAAGATAATACGGGAAGAGCCGCATAATTATTTATGGACACACCGCCGCTGGAAATGGGACTACCAGGAGGAGTATAGTAAAAACTGGATTGATACAAAGCCGGTTGAAAAATCAATTTAAAACACTGGCTTCTTTTTCTGTCTTGATATTTTTTTGCTCTTTAATTTTCCCCCATCCGCCCAAAATATTCCTGAGGTTATGTGTGCCTTCACGTTTTAAGAGAGAGGCGGCGATCACACTTCTGTAACCGCCTGCGCAATGCACATATAAGTTTTGGTTGTCTTCAAAATGCAAAAGGTTTAAAACATCATTCATTTCATTCAGCGGCAGATTTTGTGCCCCGGCAACATGACCATCAGCAAATTCAGTTTCGTTTCTTACATCAACCACTACTAAATTAGGATCATGCGGAATATCCATTGCCAGTTCATCAGCTTCTATGTCAATAATGAGGTCAACAGTTTCGCCTGCATTCTGCCAGGCATCAAATGCACCGTTTAAGTAACCCTGAATTTTATCAAAGCCAACCCTCGATAAGCGGATGACAGTTTCTTCTTCTTTACCGGGTTCTGTTACCAAAACCATTGGTTTATCGAAAGATAATAAACTGCCTGCCCATTCAGCAAAGCGACCTTCCAGCCCAATAAAAATACTGCCGGGTATAAAACCTTGTGTAAAAATGGAAGCATGGCGTGTGTCTAAAATAATCACATCATCATCTTTCAGCTTTTTAAATTCAGTTAATGACAACGGGGTTAATCCTTTTTGTTTTACTGAATCCAGGCTGGTATAGCCCTGCATATTTATTTGTGCATTAATGGCAAAATATTTTGGGGGGACAGAAAGTCCATCGGTTACAGCAGCAACAAATGCTTCTTTGCTTTGCGGTTGCAATGCATAATTATTTTTTTTCTGCTCACCAATGGTGCTAAAGGTTTCGGGCCCCATGCTCTTGCCGCAACTGCTGCCAGCACCATGCGCAGGATATACAATTACATCATCAGCAAGTGGAAGTATTTTGTTTTGAATCGTATCGTACATAATGCCTGCCAGTTCTGCACTGGTCATATTTCCACTGCTCAGATCGGGCCGGCCCACATCGCCGACAAATAAAGTGTCGCCGGTAAATATGGCATGAGGTTTATCATTTTCATCACGCAATAAATAGCAACTGCTTTCCAATGTATGGCCCGGCGTATGTAAAACCTGGATGGCTATTTTCCCCAGTTTAAAAATCTCGTTGTCTTTTGCATTGTGTACATCGTAACTGGTTATTGCACCCGGCCCGTAAATAATGGGTGCCCCGGTTTTCTTGCTCAGATCAATATGCCCGCTCACAAAATCGGCATGAAAATGTGTTTCAAAAATATATTTAATGCCGGCTTTATTTTCTTTAGCAAATTTTATATATTCTTCTGTATCTCTTAATGGGTCTATAATTGCAACTTCGCCTTCGCTTTCTATATAATATGCGGCTTCACTGAGGCAGGTAGTGTAAAATTGTTTTATGAACATGTTGAATTGTTTGCTTATGTAAATTGCAAAGTTAAAATAAAAAAGCGTTCAGGCAGTTTGCCTAAACGCTTAGATACATTTTTTGCAGAAATTTTAACCTACCAGGTCTTTTACAAACTGGCTGATCTCGTCGATGCGCTTGTAGTTAACGGTGTAGAAAATAAATTTTCCATCACGCTCTGTGTTTACAATACCCGCTTTACGTAAGATAGCCAGGTGTTGAGAAGCTACAGACTGCTCCAAACGTAAACGAACATAGATTTCTGTAACAGTAATCTTTTTTTCATCCTCAATTAATTTCAATAATTGCTGACGCAGCTTGTGATTTAAAGCCCGTAAGACCAATGCTGCTTTTTTAAGCGCATTATAATCTACATTAATTGGGGAATTCTTTGCAGAACCTGCGGTGTCCTGCTCTCGTGTTTGAGATGCAACCATCATAGAATTTTAATTTTAATATGCTTGAACAATGTTTGAACATTACAAATATACTATTAATTGTTTATGCAACTATATATATTCATTTAATAATAACGTTTTTTTTGGAAATATTATTTCAGCTTTAGGTAACTGATTGAAATTCTTTAAGATAGAAAGGTTCGCTGTAGGCCAGATCTGTAAATTTTTTTTCTGAAAAAAGAGTATTTGAGATTGTACTGAGCGATTCTGGTGAAATTGACACGGATTTAAAGAGTGCGTTCTTCTGATTGCAGATCGGCTTCCATTTTTCTGAACCACTTCCAAAGAATACTATTTTGTTGTTCAATAATTCTTTTTCAAAAGAAAATTCATCCAATATCATGGCGCAGGGCTGCAGGCACACACTGAGATCCTGTCGATAAACAGCAGTAAAAACTTCCATCCTCCGGGCATCGATCATCGGGCAAAATAAAATATTTTCACCTGCCGCAGGCGTATATGGCTGCAACGCAGAAACCATTAATACTTCAAGCGTACCAATTGTGATGAATGGTTTTTTTAAAGCATAGCTTAAACCCTTTGCACTGGCAAAGCCTACCCTTAAACCGGTGTAAGAACCAGGGCCTGCTGTAACAGCAACTGCATCAATTTCTTTTAAATGTATGCCGGTATTTTTTATTAATTTTTGTACAGCGGCCTGCAAAAAAGATGCATGTTCTTTTTGAGACTCGTTGCTGAGTGTATGTAAAACCTGTCCATTTTGGGCAAGACTGACATGTGCATTTTCAGAAGCGGTATCTATATTTATAATAAGGGCCATTAATTTTTTTCTGAAGTTTCTGTTATTAAAAGCTGCGAAGGTTTGTAACGGCTGTCGGTTAAATAAAGTTGTTGCAGTAATGCAAGAACGTTGCCAGTGCCGATCATTGCGGCCCATTCAAATGGCCCGAAAGGGTAGTTGGTGCCCAGTTTCATGGCAGTATCTATTTCTGCTTTACTGCTTACATTATCTTCCAAAGCAAAATAGGCTTCATTAATGATCATGGCAATAACTCTTGCGCTAATAAAGCCGGGTTCATCTTTTACAAAATTAATTTTGATATCGAGTGGTTTAAAAATGCTTTCAATTGCGACGTCAGTTGCTCCGGCAATTTCCCAAACGGTTCGGTTTAAAAAACCAACCCATCCGTTTATGCGGCAAACATTTGCTTGCAAATTCAATTCGGCAAGTGTATGAACAACCGAGTTGATAATAACCGGCTTTGTTAAAGAATTAAATACTGCCGAAATTTCATTCTCCTTTAAACAAAAAAAAGCATCCGCATCTTTGTATTGATCAAAATCTGCTGCATGATCTACCCTTTGCCAAGCTAAATTAGTTCTTAAGCCAGTCAGCTCATTCCATTGATCATCCAGTGCGGAAACAACAATCATCATAATTTTTTTACAAAAATAGGTGGTTGAGAAAAGATATATTTGCAATTAAGAAAATAAACAATAAATAAAGATGAAAAAAATAATCAACACACCCAATGCACCAGCACCGATTGGACCTTATAACCAGGCTGTAATGACAGGGGATATGCTTTTTATTTCGGGACAGGTAGCATTGATTCCTGGTACGGGTGACCTTGCCAATGCAGATCTTACAGAAGAAACAACCCAGGTAATGAAAAACCTGCAAGCTATACTGACAGAGGCCGGCATGGACTTTAGTAATGTTGTTAAAACAACCATCTTTTTAAGTGATATGAGTTTGTTTGCAGCTGTAAATGAGATTTATGGTAGTTATTTTACTTCAGATTATCCTGCCAGGGAAACCGTTGCAGTAAAAGGACTGCCTAAAAATGTTAATGTAGAAATAAGCATGATCGCTTCAAAATGAGTATAGAGAAAACGGTAATTATTACCGCAAAAGTTCATGATGTATTGATTGAAACTTTGCAGGGGAAAGGGTTTACAGTAATGTATCTTCCTGAAATAACCTATGATGTGTTACATGAACTTATTGATAAGGCTGAAGGTATTATTGTAACTACCAGGATAAAGATTGATAAAAATATTTTAGATAAAGCCGTTAATTTAACGTGGATAGGGAGGCTGGGCAGCGGCATGGAATTGATTGATGTTGCCTATGCAGAAAGCAAAGGAATAAAATGTGTGAGCAGCCCGGAAGGTAACCGCAATGCTGTGGCAGAGCACGCTTTGGGGTTGTTGCTGAATTTGCTTAACAAGATCAGCAGCAGTTTTGATGAAATAAAAAACGGTAAATGGATACGTGAGGAAAACCGTGGTATTGAACTGACCGGTAAAACCGTTGGCATTATTGGTTATGGAAATACCGGCAGTAGTTTTGCCAAATTGCTTTCGGTTTTTGATGTGACCATCCTGGCTTATGATAAAATTAAATATGGCTTTGGTGAAGGCAATGTTAAGGAAGCCAACCTGGATCATATTTGCCATTATGCCGATGTGATCAGTTTTCATGTGCCGCTTACAGATGAAACCCTGCACATGGCGAATTACAATTTTTTCAAATCGCTCAAACAAAAGCCTTTTGTCATCAATACGTCCCGGGGTTCAGTTGTGCAAACTCCGGCACTGATTGACGCATTAAAGCAGGGGGTAATAGCTGGTGCCGCACTGGATGTGTTGGAAAATGAAAAATTAGACAGTTTTTCTGCCCTGCAGCTGGAAGAAATGAATTACCTTACCAAACAGCCCAATGTGATTTTAACCCCGCATATTGCCGGTTACTCGGCTGAGGCATTTTATAAAATGAGTGCGGTTATCCTGGAAAAGCTGGAAGTATAATTTTTTTACTATTTTTGTAATACATGCAACGCCTTAGGCTATCTGAGGCGTTGTATTTTTTTTATTGTTTAAACTGAATTTTATGAGTGCAACCAATTATGTAACAGCCGAAACGTTTGAAAGACTTAAAGAAGAGTTACAGCACATGAAAGGGGTGGAGCGGCCAGCCGCAAGTAGTGCTATTGCCGAGGCAAGAGAAAAGGGAGACCTGAAAGAAAATGCTGAATATGACGCTGCCAAAGAAGCACAAGGTATGCTGGAAGCTAAAATAAAGCAGCTTGAAGGCGTACTTGCCAACGCACGTATTTTAGATGAAAGCAATATTGATACCAGCAAAGTATCGATACTAACCAAGGTTACTTTAACCAATATGAATACCAAAAAACAGGTGACTTATAAAATTGTTTCTGAAAATGAAGCGGATCTTAAGCTTGGAAAAATTTCAGTAACTTCTCCAATAGGTAAAGGCCTTTTGGGGAAAGTTATTGGTGATGTTGTTGATGTAATAGTGCCTGCGGGCGTACTTAAATTTAAAGTTGAAAAAATTGAACTTTAATTAGCGCAAAATATTTTTAATCCCATTCAAAATCCGGATGGGATTTTTTGTAACTTTTATTTACTAAACATTTGTTATGACCATCTTTTCCAAAATCATCAACGGCGACATACCTTGTTATAAAATTGCAGAGAGCGATAAATTCATTGCTTTCCTGGATATTGAACCATTGGTTACCGGTCACGTACTTGTAGTGCCTAAAGTTGAGGTAGATAGGATTTTTGATATACCTGATGATTACCTGGCGCAGATGCTGCTGTTTGCAAAACCAATTGCACATGCCATTGAAAAGAGCTTTGATTGTAACAGGTGTGGTATCAGTGTTATAGGGCTTGAAGTGCCACATGCCCACATGCACCTGCTACCTATCAACTCGGCTAATGATTTAAATTTTACGCGGTCTAAACTTAGGGCTACGCCCGAAGAATTAAAAGCAGTGCAGGAAAGATTAATGACTGCACTAAGCCCCGTTGATTGACAGCCTGAAACCCACACCATGTATGGTTTCCAGCACAATGTTGGGGTCAGATTTAAAGTGTTTGCGCAGTTTGGTAATAAAAACATCCATACTTCTGCCCAGGAAATAATCATCCTTACCCCAGACATTCAGTAATACTTCCTCCCGTTTTAAGACCTTGTTTTCGTGCTGGGCAAAAAAACGGAGCAGGTCCGATTCTTTTTGTGTAAGTGTAATTACTTCTTTACCACTGTATATTTTTAATTCGTTTACTACAAATTTCAATTTGCCCAGCTGGTAAACCTCTTTGGTATCGGCCTGTAATTTTTTGGTTCGGCGTAAAAAAACTTCTATCCGTAAAACCAGCTCCTCAATACTGAAGGGTTTGGTGATATAATCATCGGCGCCAGATTGAAAACCTTTTAATTTATCTTCCTGTAAACTTTTTGCAGTTAAAAAAATGATGGGCACCACATCACTTTGTTGCCTTATTTTCTTTGCCAGCGAAAAGCCGTCCCTCACAGGCATATTGATATCCAACAGGCAAATGTCAAATTCCTTCTTTTGAAACTGTTGCCAGGCAACTTCTCCATCGGGGCAATGGGTTACTTCAAAACCAACATCCTGCAATGAATCTTTAATTACAAACCCAAGCGAAAGATCATCTTCGGCCAATAATATTTTACCTTTTGACATGCTATTGTGTTTTATTTTAGGGATAATTTAATTGTAAAGATACTTCCGTTTCCCAACTCACTGTCTACTTCAATTTTACCATGATGCGTATCAATAACTTTTTTCACAAAATTTAAACCCAGCCCAAAACCCTTACTGATATGCAACTCTCCATCTGTTATCCGGTAAAACCTTTCAAATATTTTCTTTTGATGTTCTGCTGCAATACCTATGCCATTATCTTTTATCGCGATCAGTAAAACTGTGCCATCAACTTTCGTACTTACTTCAATAACCGGCGTAGTTGAATATTTGATGGCATTTTCAACCAGGTTTATCAGGCAAAGCCTCAAATAAGATTTGTCGGCATTGATCATTACATCCTGCATACCAAAATTTGTATTAACAATGGCATTCCTTTGTTCTATTAACGGCTGAAGGTCGTTAATGGATTCTTTTATCAGCGAATTAATATCAAATTTTTCCTTTTCCAGGGGCAGACTGCTTCTGTCGGTATAGGCAATTTCCAATAAGCGTTGTACCTGCAATTGCAGATGCGATGTTTGTTCATGAATAATACCTGCATAGTTTTTCAGCTTCTCTGGTTTTTCAATGATGTTTTGCTGTCGTAACACATCGGCAGCAATTTTTATTACAGCCAGCGGTGTTTTAAACTCATGTGTGAAATTATTCACGAAATCTCTTTGTGTTTCGTTAAAAAATTTCTGCCTGTATAGGTAAAAAATACTGAATCCAAAACCGATCAAAACCAACAAAAGTAAACCACTGGACGCTATCCAGAATCTCATTTGCTTGATGATATACTGCCCCCGGTGAGGAAAATATAAAGCGATATAAGGATAATCACGTTCATAAACCTGCGGCCTTTTTTCACTGGTTGATGGAAAATAGGCGTCGGGCAGATCAATATAATGTTCGGATGTATACTTTTTGCTGGCAGGGTCATAAACAGCTGCCCTGCAGTCTGTATAAACATCAAAATCAGTAAGCTCGGCCTTTAAATTCACCCACAGTTGATCCAGGTTAGGGCTGCAATCTATTCTTAATAAATACACATCAGGATTAACGTTATCAATAACTTTCTGCACATTGTCATTAACATCACTTACCAGTTGCATATCATCATACAAACTTTTGATGCTTTTTGAAACATTGATATTGAACTGCTTCTCTTCGTACAAATACACTTTTTGCAGCCATACCAGCTGTATGGCAACAATGATGGTAATCAGTACCGTACTGGTCAAAATTACCAACCTTAATGTTTTTGCACGAATGATCATCTTTATCTGATTCTTATAAAAGCCTATGAAATTAAACAGTACCAAACTAAATTTTGTTAATGGCAGGTTAAGTATTTTGCGATCACTTTTTCGCTTTTACTTTATCAGGATTCTTTGCAAGGAAATCTTTCCAGCCACTTACCTTATCTCCGCCTCCGGGTAAAGCTGTTTTTTGCTGGTAATAATGGCATACAGCAACTGCCAAAGCATCAGTTGCATCGTAATGTTTAGGGTCTTCTGTAAACGATAGTATCTGCTGCAGCATTTTCATTACCTGTTCCTTTGCGGCATTTCCATTGCCGGTTACAGATTGCTTCACCTTTTTGGGCGAATACTCTGTTACAGCCAATCCATGGCGCATGGCCGCAGCTATGGCCACACCCTGCGCCCTGCCAAGTTTTAGCATACTCTGAACATTCTTGCCAAAAAATGGAGCTTCAATGGCAAATGAATCGGGTTGGTATTTGGTTATAAGTCCGCTTACGGTATTAAAGATCAGCTGCAATTTTCTGTAACTGTCACTTACCTTGCCGGGTTGTAATACACCCATTTCCAGTAAAGAAATTTTGTTTCCTGTTACCTTTATCAACCCATAACCCATGATAATGGTTCCGGGATCGATCCCTAAAATAATGCTTGATTTTTTCTGCAAACCGGTTATTTTTTCTGTATTACTGTGCTGCTTTTTCGGGCAAAGCAGTACTTAGTAATAATTAAAGTAACATTGTGTATTGAACAAAAGTATCAAAATATTACTCAAGTGGTTTATTGGACCCCTGCTGGCAGTATGGCTATTCTACTCCCTGTACCAGCAGGTGAAGGCACAGCCAGACATTGAAGCATCCGTTACACTCATAAAAACATTGCCTTTTGGCACCGGCGCCTGGAAATTCTGGATGGTTATTTTGTTTGTTTTTGTAAACTGGGGGCTCGAGGCCAGGAAATGGCAACTGCTGATGCAGGTACTGCAACCCATATCTTTTATCACTGCCTTTAAATCTGTTTTATGCGGAGTAACTTTTTCTTTAAACACACCCAACCGCATGGGCGAATATGGCGGCCGAATTCTTTTTGTAGAGGAAGGCAAACGCATTAAAGCCATAACACTTTCTATTGCAGGCGGTATCGCCCAGTTAATAATTACTATGCTGATGGGGTGTTTGGGATTGGTTTACCTGCTTACAAAACCCGGAACTACAGAATTGATGATGGGGATATCTGCTTTTTGGCTGAAAATATTTTTATATGGCAGTATATTGGGTACCCTTATTTTCATTTTTTTCTTTTTCAGGCTCGGATGGTTGATACGGCTCTTGCAAAAGCTGCCTTACTCCAATCGTTTTTCAAAATACATTAACGTTTTAGAAACATTTGATGCGAAAATTTTGTTAAGGTTATTGTCCATATCCCTCTTTCGCTACGTTGTTTTCGTTTTACAATACATCTTTATGTTGCAGTTGTTGCAGGTAGAACAAAATGTGTGGACGGGCTTTTGGATAATTACCGTTATGTTCTGGATATTGGCTATCATTCCATCCTTTGCCATTGCCGATCTGGGCATAAGGGGCACGGTTGCAAAAACACTATTTTCGTACAGCAGTAACACGCTTGGAATTTTGACAGCAACTTTTGGCATTTGGTTTGTTAATCTTTTCATCCCGGCCCTAATCGGGAGTTTATTAATTTTAGGAATTAAAATAAAAAAAGAAAAATGATCAGCTACTTTAAACCAGCTTTCTTAATTATTGCCCTATGTAGTTTGAGTTTTACAACCAGTGTTGAAGATCCCTGCAGTATACGGAACACTGCCTTTAAAGCAGATGAAGAAATAAAAATGAAAGTGTTTTACAGCACCCTTGGCATGTATGTAGGTGCCGGTGAAGCAACCTTTACTTCTTCGCTTGAAAGATATAATGGCAAACCCGTTTATCACCTGGTTGGAGTAGGTTCTACTTATTCTTTTTTTGACGGGTTTTTTAAAGTACGTGACAGGTACGAGAGTTATGTAGACACTACCAACCTGCTGCCTTACAAATTTGTACGCAATATTGATGAAGGTGGATACAAAAAATACAACAACGTGACTTTTAATCATACTGCCAATACGGCGGTAAGTACCAACGGGGTTTTTAAAGTTACCGATTGCATACAGGATGTGGTAAGTATGGTTTATTACGCAAGGAATATAGATTTTGATAAGTATAAGGTGAATGATAAAATTCTTTTCGACATGTTCCTGGACGATGAGGTCTTTCACATGTACATCCGTTATATGGGCAAGGAAACCATTAAAACCCGTTACGGAAAATTCAATGCTATAAAAATAAGGCCGCTGCTAATTAAAGGAACCATTTTTGAAGGTGGCGAAAAAATGACAGCCTGGCTTAGCGATGACCCCAATCATGTATTGCTAAGAGCTGAAAGTCCGATTGCTGTGGGAAGTATTAAGGTGGATATGATGGGTTATAAAAACCTGCGGTATCCGTTAAGTTCGCTGATAAAAACAAGGTAGCTTTTAGTTGTCTGGCCACTACAAAGCTTTTATAATTACACAATCTTATGGAAATAAAAAGTATTTAAATTTTCAGAGGGTTCTTAGTGGCCTGACAACTAGAGCTCGCTTAGCATAAATGTTTCGTTAACTTTTATTCCTTTTTCAGTCATTTGAAGTGTGCAGCATTCATTTACCGGATCATGCTCAAAGAACAGCACATAATCGTTTTGCTGTGCCTCTGTCAGAAATAATTTCTTTTCGTTTAAGGTAGTAAGCGGAAACATGTCGTAGGCCATTACATAAGGCAATGGTATATGTGCAGCCGATGGCAGCAGGTCTGCCATAAATACAATTGTTCTTCTGTTGAAATTTATTTTAGGCAGCATCATGGCATCTGTATGGCCGCTTACTGCATAGAAGGAAAGTCTACTTGTGATCTGTGAGTCATGGGTTGTGAGATAAGTGCTTTCTCCAGCGCCAGAACTTACGCCTGACGAATGACTATTCACGTTCAAAAATTTCAATTGCCCGCTTTCCTGTATAGGAAAAATATTCTCCTTTAAAAAACTCGCCTTTTCCCTGGCATTAGGTTCTGTAGCCCATTTCCAGTGGTTTTCATTGCTCCAGTAAGTGGCATTTTTAAAAGCAGGCACCAGTTTATCTCCTTCTCTTACAATACTACCGCCGCAATGATCAAAATGCAGGTGCGTTAAAAAAACATCGGTAATATCATCTTTGGTAAAACCATGCTGCGCCAGGGATTTATCCAGTGTATCATCCCCATGCAAATAATAATGCCCAAAGAATTTCGCATCCTGTTTATCGCCCATACCGTTATCAATCAAAATTAATTTGCCTTCATCTTCAATCAACAAACAGCGCAAAGCCCAACTACACATATTGTTTTCATCGGCAGGGTTTAGTTTGTTCCAGATGCTTTTGGGCACTACGCCAAACATGGCGCCGCCATCTAATTTAAAATAACCGGTATTAATGGAATATAATTTCATGCTATAAAATTAAAAAGCAATCGCTTTGTTTTTTTGGGCCGAACTGGTAAACAATAAAAATAATAATCCAAATGCAAAAAATACAACCAGCGATAAAATAGACTCCCGGATGCTGCTGATACCTTCAATAAAACCAAAAGTGAACAAGCCAATAACGATCGCAAATTTTTCTGTAACATCATAAAAACTAAAAAAAGATGCGGTGTCTTTGGTTTCGGGCATCAGTTTGGAATAGGTAGAGCGGCTGAGTGATTGTATGCCACCCATAACCAGGCCCACCAAAGATGCCAGGATATAAAAATGTATTTCGGTAGTTATAAAATACCCGGTAATGCAAACACCTATCCACAGCAGCACCGTAAAAATCAGCACTTTAATATTTCCATACACGGCAGATAGTTTTGACATGGCCACGGCTCCGGCAATGGCCACCAGTTGAATGATAACAGCAGTAATGATCAGTTTATCATCGGCTAGTTTTAACTCCTTGATACCAAAATCAATGGCTACCAGCATTACGGTCTGCACACCCATGCTGTAAAAGAAAAACGCTGTTAAGAATCTTTTTAATACAGGCATTTTTTTCACCTGCTGCCAAACAAGCTTTAATTCGTGAAAGCCATTTGACAATACATGTGTCTTTGCTTTGCGGTCTGTTTTGGGACTTATAGGTAACCTGCTAAAAGTAATTTGAGCAAAACCTACCCACCAGATACCCACCAATAAGAAAGTAAGGGTTAATGCAAGGCCCTTGTCCTCCATGGTCATTACCAGTGCAAAACCAACCAATTGCATCAGCACGCTGCCTATATAACCCATGGTATAGCCTTTGGCGCTAATGCGGTCCATATCCTGTTCTGAAGCAATTTCGGGCAGGTAAGAATTATAAAAAACCTGGCTGCCATAAAAACCGATGCCGGCAAACATAAAACACATCAGGCCCAGGGTAACATGATCTTTATCGAAAAAATAAAGTAGCGAACAGCTTGCTGCACCTACGTAACAAAAAAAGCGCATAAAATTCTTCTTGTTGCCCTTATAATCAGCAATAGAAGATAAAATAGGAGAAAGTAATGCAATTACCAGGAAACCGAATGCCAGCACGTAATCCTTCAATTCGGTATTTACAAAGCGGCGGCCTAAAAAGGTTATGCCATCCGGAAAATTTTTCAATGAAGTTACAGCCGCATAATAGGCCGGGAAAAAGGTGGTGGTAATTACCAGGTTGTAAACCGAGTTTGCCCAGTCGTACATTGCCCAGCCATTCAGTACTTTTTTTGATGCAGTTTGCATGGTCTTTATTTAAGGAGAGATGAAAATAGTAAATATCAGGCTATTACTGCAACAAAAAAACAACCCCCCGATCTAATCGGGGGGTTGAGGATAGCATACTTAAGCAGTTAGTATTGGCCTACTTCAGACTATCTGAGAGCGGCTTTGCGTATCCAAGGTTTTTAAAAGGTTCTAATGTGGCATTGGTTAGCTGAATGGTAACAGGAGCTTTATTAAAAACCTTTTCGGAAATAAAAGCACCAAAAATCAGGAAGTTGTTATCAAATTCGGGTGTTATCTTTTTTTCATTTACCACAAAGTTAAGGTTAAAAGTGTCTTTGATTTTTACAAGCTGTACTGTTGCGTTAATGCTGTCCTGAAAATAATCCTGCTCTTTTAAATAAAGCGCAAGTTTTTTTGCAAGGGCTTCGTCAACCCCATCGCCTTTGTAATATATATTGTGTTTGCTGTCTAGTTTGTATTCTTTGCCATAACCACCGGTGCAGGCGCTAAAGCTTGCCACTACAATGGCAATTAAGAGGAGGAGTTTGAAATTTTTCATACCTGTGTTTTAAGTAATGCATAATTACGGATTATGCATTAAGTACAAATACCCTGTAGCGGGTATTTTAAGATCTGATGTAGCCGGTGTAAATCAGAATGAGTAATGCAATGCC
>Ga0302322_100001810_pt1 | contig 17795 bp, 12 predicted proteins | sample Fen_T0_2_FD_203757 | JGI IMG/M metagenome (GOLD analysis project Ga0302322, IMG submission 203757) | Peat permafrost microbial communities from Stordalen Mire near Abisko, Sweden - Fen_T0_2 | ecosystem: Environmental > Terrestrial > Soil > Wetlands > Permafrost | place: Sweden: Abisko... | reverse complement strand
GTGGCGGGCAGGAGTTGGTGGACGCCGCGCGCGTGGCAGGTGATTTCGGTGATGGTGGTGTCGGCAAAGCGGAGGGCGTTGCGGCCGTAGCCGGTGGCGATGACGCCGGCGATCTGGGATCGCGCCAGCCCGGCGTCCTGGCAGAGTTTTTCAAACAGGTCGGTGGCGAGGCGCTCCTGTTCCACGCCTTGATCGGTGAGGCCGGCGGCCAGCAGCCGCTGACCGTCGGGGTCGAACAACACGGCCTTGATGGCGCGCGAACCTGCATCGATGCCGGCGTAAATCATCGGGGTCTCCGGGCGCGGACGGTTTCGATCAAGGCCTGCAACCGTGAGCCGAGGGCGGGCAGCAGGGCATCACACACGGGCGGAATTTCCAGTTCGATGACGGGAACACCGATTTGCTGGCGGACGATTTCGCGGATGATTTCCCCTTCGCGGGCGCAATGGCTGGCGCCGGGGATGCGCGAAACGACCACGGCTTCGGCGCCACCGGCCTGGCATTCGCGGGCGATGCGCAGGGCGCGGTCGGCGGTCGGGCCGACCATCGGATCGGCGAGGGCGGTGCGGGCGAGCGCTTCCAACGGCGGCAGCTCTTCGGAAATCAAATCCAGGGCGTGGGTGAACATGTAATCGGTGCCGCAGATGCGGCCGCCGAGTTCCTCGAGCAGGTTCATGGCGCGCAAATCGGCGACGGGGTTCACCCAGAAAATCCGCACGGCATCGGCCGCGAGCACGGACTCGTTCAGCCGGACGCGGGCCCGCGCCTCGGTCAGGAGGCTGGTGAGAACGGCGATGGTTTCTTCGCGGTCGGAACAGAAGTGGATGGCGAGCATTTCCGCGACGAGCATTTCGAGGGCGGGCAGCGGGGCGGCGGGGGCGGAATAGACGAGTTGTCGCAGCGAGCCGAGCAGGCGGCGAACCTGGTTGGCGGCCCGGATGCCGGCGGACAGGGCGGCATCGTCCAGCGTTTTCCCGGCGAGTTCACCCAGTGCTTGGGCAATGAGCTGCAACTCATCCTGTACGCAGTCCACCTGCATTCTGGGGGCGACGAGCTGTCCGGCCAGGGTGCAGGCCTTTTCACTGGCGGTGGGCGTGCGGCGGCGGGGCATTTCCCACCAATGAATCGGATGCCCCAGATGTTCGAGGCGCTGGGCGATGGCGGAAAAATCGTCGCACACGGCGCCGGTGCTGCAGATCAGAAGGTCGGGTTTGGGGAAGTGTTCGCCATTCTCGAAGGCCGGGAGCATGGCGCGCACGGGGCAAAAGGAGGCGTCAATGCCCATGGCGTCGGCCTGTTGGAGCAGTTGGTCGCTGTTTTCCATGAGGCACGGTGTCCACCACGCGCCATCGGGGTAAAACGCGCGCAGGCCGGGCAGGGCGTAGGCCATGACAGGCACGGTGCCGAGGTCTTTCATGGTGCCGACGAGCTGGTCCCCGTTGGCGCGGGCCTGATGGAGCCGGGCATTTTCCGTGAGCAGAAAATTCCAGAGGCGGAGGGCGGCGGCGGAGTTATCGAACTGCAATTGCTCGAGCCGGAAATCCAGGTCGCGGACGACATGCCGGCGCAGCGGGCCGCCGTAGGCGGGTTCGCGCATGCCATTCCGGCAAAGCTGCTCGTAGCGGTCGTCCCACTGGGCGAGGGAGATTTTTTGCGGGGCGGTGGTCATGCTAAAACAGGGGTGGCGCGCTCCAAAGTTTCCACAAAGGCCTGGAGGCGGGTTTGCTCGCGCGGGGTGAGACCGGGTTCCGCGCCGGCTTCCAGGAGCAAAACGGGCAGGCCGAAGGTTTCGCGCAAGGTCTGAAACTCGGCGCGCCAGAGATCGCAGCCGGTGAAATGCCAGAGCACAATGCCGCGCACCTGCCGGGCGGCAAGCCGGGGTTTCAGCCAGGCATATAGCCGCGTGTTGGGACGCTGGAACACATCCACGAGGTGGTCGCAATAGCCGTGGACCAGCACGTCGAACGGGGTGGCAGGGGTGTCCGTGCTGCTGTGGGCGGCGAAGTCAAAGGCCGGGCACAAGCTGCGCTCGCCGGTTTCAGTGGCGTTGAGCACGACGCGGCCGCCGGCGGATTCGATTTCGTCGAACAACGGCCAGTGCGGCGCGAAGAGCGGGCCGCCGACGAGGGCGAGCGGGATCTGCCGGGCTGGCGCCACGGCTGGCGGGGGCGTTGAGGCGGTGCCATCGCGATGGAATTGCGCCACGGCTGCGGCGAAATCGCGCGGCGAATTGGCCGTGGCGGCCGCGAGCAGTTGGGTTCGCGCTGCGGCGGAAAGTTCCAGCTCGTGCCGCAGATGTTTCGCGTACGGAATGCGGCCGCCGAGGGAACGGAGGAATTGCCCCAGCCGTTCCAGTTCGGCGCGGAATATTTCCTTGGCGGCGGTGGTCTGCCACGTGACCGGCAAGTTGAAGAGGAAGGCGTGGCGCTGGCCGTGGAGCTGCGCCAGATCGCAGCCGCGCCGCAATTGGTCGCAGTGCGTCGAAAAAATCACCGTGTCCTTGGTGTGCGCATCGGCGAACTGGATGGCGGCTTCGGCAAAGGCACAGACTCCGGCGGCCAGCGGCGTGGCGCGGGGAGGAAAGTTTTTCGCCGCCCAGAGCCCGCGCGGGGTCATTCCGTGCGCGCGAATCCATTCGGGCGGCAGCCACGGACTGGTGAGAAAAACATCCATGGAGCGGCAATTTTATCTGAGCTTTTCCGCGACCACCAGGCCCTGGATGAGCTTGCCGGTCTGGACGAGCGACTGGATGAATTTCATTTCGTCCACGAGGGTGGCGGCCAGCACGGTGTCGAACCCGATGATTTTGAGCGCGTCGTAGGTGAGTTGTTTTTCAATCATGTCGAGGTACAGCGGCATGCACGAGGCAAAGCGGCCGGTGTCCTGCGCGACGATGACGGAGCAGCGGTTGGCGGCCAGGTGCGACTGGTAATCGCCCAGCGTGAGGAGGCTGGGGAATTTCATAAAACCGAGCAGGCGCACGGCTTCTTCGGTGCTGAGTCCGAGCGGGGTTTCCATCCAGTCGGTGAAGGCGATTTTACCGCCCGGCTTGGCGAGCCGGGCCGCTTCGGCAATCAGTTTGCTTTTGTCCTCGACGTAGCACCATGCGTCTTCGCCCCAGACAAAATCAAACCGGCCGCCGGGGAGGCCGGTGGCGCAGGCATTGGCCTCTTCAAAAAAGATTTTGCCAGCCAGGCCTTCGGCGGCGGTGCGCTGGCGGCCAAGTTCCAGCACGGCGGGTGTGGCGTCCACGCCGGTCATCTGCGCGACGTGCAGGCAGCGGACCAGGAACCGCATGCCGGCGCCGGTGCAGCAGCAGAGGTCCACGCCGCGTCCGCCGGCGGCAATGCCGGCGCGCTGTGCGAGATCCATGGAGGATTGATACCCGCCGACGTGGATCTGTTCGCCCATCAGCAGTTCCCAGAGCCGGCCTTCCGGCCCGGAGTAAACGGTTTGAACGTCAGCGAGGTGGATGTGGGCGGCGGTTTTCATGGGATTTGGCGGGCACGGATGGTTTCAAACAGCGCTTCAACCCGCGCCGAAATTCTGGCGGAGTCGGACGGTGAATAGTCGGTTGTGATTTTCAGATAGGGCACGTGCAATTCTTCCTCGACCAGCTTGCGCACGCGGAACGATTCGATGTCGTACGTGAGGCAGGCCTGCCAGACGAGTTCGATGACGCAGTGAGGCCGGAATTTCGCCGCGAGGGCGCGCAGCATTTCAAAGCGACCGGGGTTGGGCGTCATCACGGAGCAGGGGAGATGATAATATTTCCGGGCGATGGCGCGAAGAATGTCGGGTTCATCGGCGGCCACGTCGTCGAGAATCGGCTTGAGGCCGGTGCAGTTTTCCTGGGCGACGACCACGGCCCCCGCGTTTTCGATCAATTCCAGCACGCGTTCAGCACCATGGACAATCGGCACGCCGGTGAGCAGCACGCGGATTTTTCCATCGTCCGGTGCGGGGGCATCCGGGGCGGCGCTGCCGGCCCGGAGCGCCTCCTCGTATTGCTGCAGGTCGGCTGGCTGACCGGAAATGATGCTTTTGAATTCGAGCAACTGGCGGCCGGTGAACGGCGGCTGGCGGCGCGTCATCAAGTCGGCCAGTTGCCGGCGCAGGTGGCGCTCACGGTTCATCAAGCGGGCGGCGGCGCGCAATTGCTCGTCGGTGATGAGCAACTGAAACCGTTGTTCCAGATGCTCCTTCAGTTTTCGCACCTCGTGGACCCAGCGTTCAAAGGCGTCGGCATCGCCAGCCTTTTGCGGCAGTTCGAGCACATACATGGGTTTGGTCTCGCCGAGCAGCTCGAACATTTTCTTTTTTCCGTCGCAGGTGGTCTCGGCCACGATCAAGTCGGCCCAGTTCAAAAAGGGGTTTTTCCCGGTGGCGTGATAGCCAAAGGTGGATTTGATGAGGGGGCAGAGGTTGGCGGGCAGGGTTTGTTCGGCGGCGGGAATGGTGGCAGCCGAGCCTCCGCACAGGCAGACGGGCACGGCGCCGGCGGCCAGAATGAGTTCGCGCGGGGTGAATTCGCACATGATGCCGACGACCGGCCGGCCGGCGGCCTTGGCGGTTTCGGCGTGTTCGTAGCAGTGATCAATCATGTTGGCAAACCATGCCAACGGACCGGCTTCACCCGTGGAAGCGGAGGTTGTGGTTTGACCAGCAGCGCAGCCCATAAATTAATGGCGAATACTTTCGGCTTTGGGCGGGCGATGTCAAGATTATCAAGTTGAGGTTAAGTGATTTGTTCGCCATGACAATGGGATGAGACGAAAAATTGCCGCCGCCTTATTGCCAACTCAGGAGGTTGTCCTTATTAACCCCTTCGTTGGCTGGCAACGTCGGGTCAATCTTGCCATCCGGCCCGGCCGACCAAATCATAATTTTGCCGACGAAAAGGAAATCATCCGAAACATTGGTATTGGGATTAGACAACCCATTGAAACCGGTTTGGACATAAGTGGTGCCGGGCGGATTTTGCGAGACCGCCGCGCGGCTGTAAAAAGCATCGCGGCACAGGCCGTCGCCATTCATATCCAGACTGATGAGGTACGGGTTGCCCCACGGATCACGATAAACCAAATCCGGCCCCACACCGTGAGCAGTGTTATCGGATGTCAGGCGGGCGGCGAGAAATTTGATCTGCCTGGCATTGCGCGTGTGCTCGGCGTTGACGGTCGGCATCGTGGTGCCGGGGATAAGCGTAAAATCCATCAAAATGGCGATGACCTCGGCGTTGGTGCGAAACAAGCCTGCGGTCTGGACGGTGGTGCCGCTGAACGTCCCCCCATAAGTATAATCAGGGCTCTGCTTGTTCCCGGCATTCGCCGCCGCCTGCGCTTGGACTTCGGGAGACACGGGAAAGCAGCCGTAGGCCTGCTCGTAAGCCTCAATGGCCGTGACAAGTCCCCGCATTTCGATCTGGGCCATTTTTTTGATGGCTGGTTTCCTAACGTGGTGCGGTGCGGGTAGTATCGCTAACAAGAAGGCGATAATGGCGATGACGACCAGCACTTCAACCAAGGTAAACGCGCGAATGTTGCTTTTCATAATCGAAACGCCCCTAAAGATTTAGAGGGATGAATGCTGGTCCCAATATCCGCGAAATTGGTACGTGCACCAGACATTTTTGGTCGGCTGACATTTGCTGAGTGCATCTGGCCCAGAGGGACGTGGTGTTTCATTTTGACGGTCGCTTTGGGCCATGGCTAAAAAGTTGTTCTCCGCTGCCCAATTCTTGTTCCCCGGATTTCAATGGATGGCGAGTAGTTGACAATGCAGGTGGAGTTTTTGAGCTGCTTCCGGCGGAAACTGGCGCCATGACTCGTGGTATCTCTCTTTTGTTTACCGTGCTTTTGTTTGCCGTCCTGCCGGCTTGGGCGGGACTGAAGAACAGCGATTGCCTGGATTGTCATGGCGACAATACGCTGTTCAAAACCAATGCCGCCGGCAAAGCGATCTCGCTGTTTGTGGACGCGGCCAAGCTGAAATTATCCGCGCATCAGACGAATGCGTGCATCAGTTGCCATGCGGATGTGTCGGCCAAGCACCCGGACGACAACCGGCCGGTTGCGCCCGTGAATTGTGAGGTCTGCCACGCCCGGCAGACCCAAAGCTACGGCACCAGCGTCCACGGTCTGGCCGCGAAGGCGGGCCATGCCGACGCGGCGACGTGCCGTGACTGCCATGATTCGCACGAGATCATTTCGGATCGTTCGCCCACCTCGCCGCTGTATTTTTCGCGGCAGGCGGAGACGTGCGGCACCTGTCATGACAAGGAGGCGCGCGACTGGGCCCAGAGCGTGCACGGGCGGGCGGTGGCCGCCGGTTCGCATGATGCGCCCACCTGCACGGGCTGCCATGACGAGCATAACATTCGTTCGCTGAAGAGCAGCTCCGCACTCGCCATTTCGGAAGATGTTTGCAGCCGCTGCCATTCCTCCGAGCGGATGAACACCAAATACAATCTGCCGGCGGACCGTGTGAAAACCTTCTTTGACAGCTATCACGGGCTGGCGGCGCAATACGGCTCCACGGTGGCGGCGAATTGTGCGAGCTGCCACGGTTTCCACAAGGTTTTGCCGTCATCAGACACAAATTCGACCATCAGCAAGGCGAACTTGGTGGTAACATGCGGCAAGTGTCATCCGGGCGCGAACAAGGAGTTTTCCCAGGGCAAAATCCACATTGCGCCGGATGGTCAGGCGGGGGGCACGGATTTCGGCAGCAAGCTGAACAACTGGACGCGGCGGATCTATCTGTTCCTCATCTTTGCAACGATCGGCGGGATGCTGGCGCACAACGGAATCTTGTTCATCAAGAAAACGGCGGCGCGGCTGCGCATGACGGAACGCCCGGTGGTGCGGATGACGGCGGCGCAACGCTGGCAGCATTTCGTGCTGGCAACGAGCTTCATTATTTTAGGACTCACCGGATTTGCACTGAAATTCCCCGATTCATGGTTAGCCAAGGTTATGGGTTCCAACGAGCCTTTCCGGCGCTGGTCGCACCGCATTGCGGGCATCGTGCTGCTGCTGGTCGGCCTCTACCACCTGATTTACATCTTTGCGACCCGCGATGGACGCAAACTGGTGGCGGATTTGTTCCCGGTGAAAAAGGATCTGCTGGATGTCTTCCAGGCGGTGCGCTACCTGACCGGGTTGTCCCCGGACAAGCCGAAGATCGGGCGCTTCGGGTATGCGGAGAAGATGGAGTATTGGGCGGTCATCTGGGGCACCATCATCATGGGGGTCACCGGCTTGGTCATCTGGTTCAAGATTGATGTCACCCAATATTTACCGCGCTGGGTGGTGGATGTGGCGACGACCATTCACTACTACGAAGCGGTGCTGGCGTGTCTGGCGATCATTGTCTGGCACTTCTACCACGTCATTTTTGACCCGGAAGTTTATCCGTTGAACACGGCCTGTCTGGACGGGCGTATTTCCGAGGAATTTCAATTGCACGAGCATCCGTTGGAGCCGGAATCGGAGCAGCGCCGGGCGGACAAGCCGGGCAGCCTGGAATCAGGTAAGGAAATCTAAAGGCGTTGGTTAGCAGGCGCGTAAACGTTACATCCGGCCAAAGGTTGCAAAGTAAACGACAAGAAATGGCAAGCGCGAATCTGGCGATCCACTAAGGTTGTCTCAGAAGACCGCAATCAGACCAATCATCAGAGTATGAAAATCTTTGTCGCCGGATTGAGCTATAAGACCACGCCCGTGGAAGTGCGGGAGAAGCTGTCGGTGCCGCGTTCGCGGCTCCAGTGCTGCGGCTGCCGGCTCAAATTGCGGGGCGGTTTGGACGAGGTGGTGCTGCTTTCCACCTGCAATCGCGTCGAGATTTACGGGGTTTCGCCCTGGATTCATGGGCGCGTCCAGCGGCTGTTTCAGGAACTCACCAACAGCGATTTCGATTTCACCCCGCATCTGTACGTCAAGGAAGGCGCCGAGGCGGCGAAACACCTGTTTGCCGTGGCCAGCGGGCTGGATTCGCTGGTGATTGGCGAGACGGAAATCACGGGCCAGGTCAAAACGGCATATCAACTGGCAAAAGACGCGGGGCTGGTCGGCAAAAAGATGAACCGGCTGTTCCAGACCGCTTTTGCCGTGGTCAAGGCGATCCGCACCAACACGGGCATCGGCCGCGGAGCCACCTCCGTGGGCAGCGTGGCGGTGGAACTGGCGGAAAAGGTGTTTGACGCCGATTTAAGCGCCAAGACGGTGATGATTTTGGGGGCCGGCAAGATGGGCGAAGCCTGTGTGAAGCACCTGGCGAAGCGCGGCGCGAAAACCGTGCTGGTTTCCAATCGTTCATTTGAGCGCGCCGAAAAACTGGCGGTTGAGTTTGGAGGGCGGGCGGTGCGCCTCGAAGATTCGGCGGCGGCGATGACCGCGGCGGATATCTTGGTCAGCTCGACCGGCAGCCCGGATTTGGTTTTGATGCGCGACGACGTCGCAAAGATTTTGCCCGCGCGCGGGAATCGCCCGCTGGTGCTGGTGGATATTGCGGTGCCGCGGGACATCGACCCGGCGGTGGCGGAACTGCCGAATGTATTTTTGTACGACATTGACGATCTGGAAGCCGTGGTGCGCGAGAACACCAAGAACCGCGCGCAGGAGCTGACGGTGTGCCAGCAGATCATCGCCGGACACACGGCGGAACTGATGGCCCGTTTTGAATCGCCGTTGGCGCAACGCGCCCGGGAAACCGCCGGTACGGTGGCGGGCTGGGCGCTGGGCCGCGCGACGGCCTGAATCCAATCCATTTGCCATGAGCAACATACTTTCAACGAACAAATCGGGCAGCGTGCTCAATGCTTGGTTTATCGCTGAAACAACCGGCATCCGGTGAGGCTGGTTGTCACTTAAAAAACCAAACCAAGCACATTACACATTAAACGACGAGCGCGGAGCAGCTGTTTTAGCAGTAGCGAACCCAACGAATAATCCACAGATCAACCATATGAAAAAACAAAGTCCATACTGGAAAATGTCAGCCAGCCTCGCGGCGGCAGTCCTGACATTGCTCGGCAGTAGTTCCGCCCAGGCGGCGCTGAACGGCTCCTTAACCCTGCGGCCCCTCACGCCGACGGAAATCAAACAGAATTTCCTGACCAACCCGCCCGCGCAGTTCTCGGCCGGGCTAAGCACCATTGGCATTGGCGAACCCGCCTATCTTGAAGCCCTGGTGAACATTGCTTCCAACACCACCAGCGTGGTCTGGAGTTTGACGAGCAAGCCGGCCGGATCAGCGGCCACCATTCTGGCCAGCCCCTTGCCCGCGAGTCTGCCCGTCTACAAATCGGCGGACAAACTGATTTATCGGACGGCTGCCCGCGCCTTGGTGCGTCCGGATGTGGTTGGTTTCTACACGGCGAATGCCGCCATCACGGCCGGCAGCATTACGACCAATGTTACGGTCACGTTCGTTGGCGCGACGTATCTGGGCCTCGGCGCCTGTGCCGGCTGCCATAGCGGCTCCTTCGCCAATGTGCCCGATGTGTATAGTTCCTATACGAACACGGCGCACGCCTCGTTCTTTGCCCGCGCCATCAATGGCACCGAGAGCGATCATTATGGCAAGAACTGCATCTCCTGCCATGTGGTCGGCTATGATACCAATTCCTTTGCCAACAACGGCGGCTTTGACGACGTGGCGGCCGTGTTCGGCTGGACGTTCCCGACCGTGCTCACGAATGGCAACTGGGAAAACATGCCCGAGCAACTCAAGGATGTGGCGAACATCCAGTGCGAAAACTGCCATGGTCCCGGCAGCCAGCACATGTTCTCCCAAGGCAGGACCGGCAACACGAATGCCATCGCGGTCAGCTATGCTGCGGCCGCCTGCTCGCAGTGCCATGACAGCTTGAACACTCACTTTCGTAGCGCAGAATGGAATATTTCCGCCCACGCCACCGCCACCCGGACACCCTCCGGCGCCATCAACCGCATTCAGTGCGTCCGCTGCCATACGGCGCCGGGCTTCATTGGCTTTGCCGCCACGGGCGGTCTGCAAAACAACCAGGCTTACGCCACCAATTTCGTTTACGAAGCCATCACCTGCCAGGCCTGCCATGACCCGCATAATGCTTCCAACCCGCATCAATTGCGCATGGGCTACAGCGTGACGCTCGACAGCGGCCTCACCATCACGAACGCCGGCGCCGGTGGCTTCTGCATTGAATGCCATAACAGCCGCAACGGTTCCGTGACGAACAGCATCGTGAAGTATCCGCTCCTGCAACAGACTTGGAATGGTGGCAGCTCGTTCGGTGTGCATGACAGCCCGCAGGGCGACATGATGGAAGGTGTCAACGCCGTGGATTACGGCACGCCGATCCCCAGTTCGCCGCATGCGACTGTGGTCGCGGATACCTGTGCCGGTTGCCATATGCAAGCGGTGGCCTCCACCAGCCCGGCCTTCCTCAAGGCGGGTGGTCATACCTTCAAGATGAGCTACACCAACAGCCTGGGTGCCTTGGTGCCCTTGACCGACGTGTGCGTCAAGTGCCATGGCAACATCGATGACTTCGACATGCCGGTGGCCGACTACAACGGCGACGGCCGCATCGACGGCGTCCAGACCGAAGTCCAGAGCCTGTTGAACCGTCTGTCCACCTTGCTGCCGCCTTCGGGCTACAAGGCGAGCCAGAGCGCCTATGTTGCGGATGGCAAAATCAAGAGTCCTTCCACCCAGACCAACTGGCCCACGAAGTTCCTGCAAGCCGCCTACAACTGGCAGTTCGTGAATGCCGACGGCAGCTTGGGCGTGCATAATGCCGCCTACGCGGTCGGTCTGCTCAAGGCGTCCATCGGCAACCTGACCGGTGATGCCAACAACGACGGGTTGCAAGATTCCTGGCAGGCCCAGTACTGGGGCGCGAACTTTGCGACGAACGCGGCGGCCGCCTACAATGCGACCAACAGCACCGGCATGCCGAACTGGCTGGTGGCGTCCTTGGGCCTGAGCCCGTTTGGCAGCTTCAAAGTCACCGGCAACAGCGGCGTGGTCTACTTCAATGGCGGCAACGTCGTGAACGGCGCCACCAACACCGTCGCCATCTATACCGCGGCCGAAATCGCCTTCAACACCCAGGTGGGCACGACCTACACGATTCAGGGCGTTTCCAGCCTGTCGGGTGGTTGGCAGAATATCAGCACCAACATCGTGGGCAACGGCTCGTCCTTTAGCTACGTGACGCCGACGCGCGGCAACGTCCAAATGTTCTATCGCGTGGTCAGCCAGTAAGCCTGTCCGCACCGTTTTAAACACGCCCCTTCCCGGCAACGGGAAGGGGCTTTTTATTTGCGAGGGGGTTCGCATCTGCGGCCGGGCGGCGGATTCGCACCTGGCGTAGTCAGCCGGGTTTCCGGACGAAATTTGGCCGGCGGCACCAGCGGGCAGGGCGCGGTATTGGGTGGCCAGGTGGTTCATTCCGGTCAATAAAACCCTGCCAAAATGTTTTCGGGACAGATCTCGTGGCGCGGCGTTTGCGCTTGCCGACGATGGTGAACGGATGTTATTTTTAATTAAAGTTAGCTTGGGTATGAACAACTCTAAAACCAATACCGCAGACAACGTCACTGTGTTTGTCGTCGATGACGAACCCATGTTGTTGGATCTCGCCGAGGCGGTGCTGGCTTCCATCGGTTGCACGGTGAAAACCTTTCGCAGTCCGGAACAGGCATTGCAGGAATTCACGGTGCTCTGGCCCGAAGTGGTCGTGACGGATTACGCGATGGGCCGGATGAGCGGGATGGACTTGATCCGCGAATGCCGTCGCCACAAACCCGGGCAGAAGCTCGTGCTGGTCAGCGGCACGGTGGATGAACATGTTTTCGCCGAAGCCGCGGTAAAACCCAATTTTTTTCTGGCCAAACCCTACCAAATTCAGGAATTCGTGGATTGTGTCCGCGGTTTGATTGCGGAACAGCAGGTTTAGCCGGCGGGTGGGACTTTTCTGTCAGTTTTTCTTTCTTTTCAAATTAGCCGGGGAATGGCAGGTTTTCTGTCTATGAAAAAGAAAATCTTCCTTGGTCTTGGCCTTGGCCTGGTGGCCCTCATTATTATCGGGGTCGTGGTGGTCGGCTTTTGCCTCGGCGGTATCGTTAAAACCGGCATGGAGACGGTTGGACCCAGGCTCACCCAGACAACCTTGACCGTGGATTCGGTGAATGTTTCCCTGACCGGTTCCGCCGGCGTCAACAGCTTGGTGCTCGGCAACCCCGCCGGTTTTCAGACCCCTTCGGCCATTCGCGTGGGCAAGGCCGCGGTGAGCCTCGTGCCCATGTCCATTATTTCGGATAAAATCGTCATCCGCTCGATCGAAGTGCGGGCTCCTGAAATCACCTTTGAAGGAAATCCGTTTGGCGATAATAACCTGAAAAAGATCATGGATAACGTTACCGCCTTCGCCGGTGGCACCGCCAAAGCCGATACCAATGCTCCGGCCAAAACCACGTCCTCGGGCGCCACCAAGAAAATCGAGGTGGATGATTTCCTGATTGTCGGCGCCAAGGTCCATGTGAGCCTCACCGGCATGGGCGGCAAACAACTGGACCTGGTGTTGCCGGAAATCCATCTCACCGACCTGGGCAAAGGCCCGGACGGCATCACCGCCGCCGACCTGACCAAGCTGTTGATGGACCGGATTACCATGGACACCATCAAGGCCGTCGCCACCGCCGTCACCGATCTAGGCAAGGACCTCGGCAATTTGGGCAAGAACCTCGGGAAAGACGCCACCAAAACGGCGACCGAGAATGTGGATAAATTAAAGAAGGGATTGGGCGGCCTTTTGGGCAAATAACCCCCGCTGTAAATTTTCGCCGCCGCGCTGAGCGATTTTGATTGCCAGCGCGGCGCTTTGGTTTAAGGTTCAGGAAAGACCCGTATTTATTATGTATTTCGGCGTTGATTACTACCCGGAGCAGTGGGTTTTCCCCATTGCTGGAACCAGCGAAAATCCCGAAGCACAATGGGAGCGGGATGCAGAAATGATGGCGGCGGCGGGCTTCAATATTGTTCGGATCGGGGAATATTCCTGGGGATTGTGCGAACCGGAGGAGGGGAAATATGATTTTAGCTGGCTCAAACGCGTGATGGACATCATGGCGCGGCACGACATCAAGGTCGTGCTGGGCACGCCCACCGCCGCCCCGCCGATCTGGCTCGCCCAGAAACATCCGGAGATTCTGCCCGTGGATGAATCCGGCCGCGTCAAACGCGAAGGCACCCGCCGCGCCGTTTGCTTCAACAATGATACCTTCTGGAATGCCTCCAAGCAGATTGTCACCAAGATGGCCCAGGCCCTCGGCACCCATCCGCAGCTCGTCGCCTGGCAGATTGATAGCGGCCTCGGCGGCCATCAGTCCGAGTGTTCTTTCAACGAAGATTCGCGCCTCGAATGGCAGAACTGGCTCAAGCTGAAATACGAGACCGTCGAACAGTTGAATGCCCTCATGGGGCTGCGCGTCTGGGGCCAGACCGTGACCTCCTTTGACCAGGTGCCCATGCCCCGCCTCGCGCCCACCATGCATAACCCCGCGTTGTTGCTGGATTGGAACCGCTTCTGCAGCGATACCATCGTCGCCTATGCGCGCATGCAGGCGGATGTCTTGCACGAAATCTGCCCGGAGATTCCCGTCACCACCAATCTCCGCGCCCTCCAGCGGAAGTTTGATCATTCCGACATGGCCAATGTCGTCGATTTCATCTCCGTCGAAAGCAACGCCGCCATCAAGGCCAAGGCCTCCGAACTCGCCTGCGATATCGACATGCTCCGCTCGCTGAAAAAGACCGACATCAAAACGCCCGACGGCGATGAAGGCTTTTGGGTCATCGAACAAAAGGCCGGCCAGGTCAACTGGCAGGATGTCAATTCCCTCGTGCGGCCCGGCATCATCCGCCTCTTCACCTACCAGCTCCTTTCCCGCGGTGCCAGCGGCGTGCTGTATTACCGCTGGCGCCAGCCGCGCATCGGCAACGAAAAGTTTTTCGGCGCCGTGCTCCCGCACAACCTCGCCGGCAACCGCCGCGTGTACGATGAAATTTCCCATCTCGGCGAGGAATTGAAAGTGCTCGCCCCCATCCTCAAGGGCACCAAGGTCGTCGCCCAGGCCTGCATCCTCTATTCCCACGAAAACGACTGGGTGTTGCAGCAGCCCCACCAGCCCAACAAACACTTCAGCCTCCGCGAGCACATCCAGCTCATCTTTAATGCCCTCCATGACCGCAACATCATGGTCGATTTCGCCCGGCCCTCCGAAGACCTCTCCAAGTACAAGATCGTTTTTGCGCCCTCGCTGCACCTCCTCACCGGCGGTGAAGCCGACCGCCTGAAACTCTATGTGCAGAACGGCGGCACCCTCATCGGCACCTTTAACACCGGCCTCGTGGACGAACATTGCATCGCCGCCGACACCGGCTTTCCGCATGACCTGACCGATTTGTTCGGCCTCGAAGTGTTGGAATTTGATCCCCTCCCGCCCGGCGAGGAAAATCATCTCACTTTTAAAGGCGCGTTTCCCACCAGCCACCTGCACCCCGCCAAGTTCTGGTGCGACATCATCGAAGCCAAGGAATGCCAGGTGCTCGCCACCTATTCCAAGGATTTTTACGCCGGCAAACCCGCCATCACCCTCAACACCTTCGGCCTCGGCAAGGCGATTTACATCGGCACCCAGAGTCACCAGCATTTCTACAACGACCTCGTCACCTGGCTCCGGCAGACCGCCGGCCTCGCCCCGCTGCTCAAGGTGCCGGATAATATCGAAGTCGCCATGCGCGAGAAGGCCGGCGCCCGGATCTATATCCTGCTCAACCACCAGAATTCCCCCATTCGCATCCAGTTCTACAAGCCCATGCACGATTTCCTCACCGGCAACAACATCGTCGGCAACTACGATTTGCCCCCCCATGGCGTGCTCGTCATTGACGAACATCCCGAGGTCAAATCCGTTGGCTGAGCGTCCCCGATGCTTGTTTACTGGCGGTGATTTTTCTGGCCTCAGTTCTGGCGGGCCTGGCGGCCTTGAGCCTGCTCCTTGTCTTATGGCAATGGCTGGCGGCGCGAAGTTTTCCCCTCCATCAGTCCGTCGCCGTTGCCGGTTTTTCCCCGGGCATTTCCATTCTCAAGCCGCTGTACGGCTGCGATGACACCACCCGCGAATCCCTCCAGAGCTGGTTCCGTCAGACCTATGACGGACCATGGCAAATCTGGTTCGGCGTCAGCGCCGCCAGCGATCCCGTTTGCGATCTCGTCCGGCAGCTCATCGCCGAACATCCCCAATGCCGGGCGCAGCTGGTCATCTGCGAGAATTTGACCGGCGCCAACGCCAAGCTCGCCAAGCTCGCCCGGCTTCAACCCCTCGCCGAGTACGATCTGATTCTCGTCAGCGATGCCGACGTCCGCGTGCCACCCGGTTTCGTGGGCCAGTTCGCCGCGTTGCTGCACGATCCCCAAACCGCGCTCGCCACCTGCGTTTACCGGCTGGCCAATCCGACCACCCTCGCCATGCAGTGGGAAGCCGTTTGCATCAACGCCGATTTTTGGAGCCAGGTCCTGCAGTCCCAAACCTTGCAGCCCCTCGATTTCGCCCTCGGCGCCGCCGTGCTCGTGCGGCGCCAGGCCCTCGCCGAAGTCGGCGGATTTGCCGCGCTCACCGGCTGCCTCGCGGATGACTATCAGCTCGGCCATCGCCTGGCTGCGCGCGGGCATCGCCTCGTCCTCAGTCCCGTCGTCGTGGAATGCTGGCACCAGGAGATGTCGTGGCGCCAGGTCTGGCAGCACCAGCTCCGCTGGGCCCGCACCATCCGCGTCTGCCAGCCCGTGCCCTATTTTCTGAGCCTCCTGTCCAACGCCACCCTGTGGGCCGGACTCTGGCTCGCGTGCTCCCTGGCCGTGACCGGTTCGGCCATCGCCGCCGGCACCGCCATCGCGTTTTTGCTCCTGCGGATTCTCCTCGCGCAGAGCCTGCAACGCCGGTTTACCCCCGGCCGGAAACTCGTGGCCCCCGCCTGGCTCGTGCCGGTAAAAGACGCCTTGCAGGTCGCCCTCTGGTGTGGCGCCTTCACCGGCAATTCCGTGGAATGGCGCGGCAAAAAACTCCGCCTCCTCCCCGACGGAACCGTCCGCCCCATTGACTGAACCGCCGGCCTGACCGCCGCATCAGCGAAGATCAGCGTTGATTAGCGGTTAAAATTCCAGTTTTGGTTTTATTCCGTTCATTCTGTCATTCTGTCAACATGCTTTTCCCCGTCGCGGTGTCGTGCTCCACCCGCTCCGTTTCGCCCAAAAGCAAAATCCCTCACCGCCGCACCCCTTGCGGATTTTCCAGCAGGCGCTTAGGAAATTGAATGCTTTTCATCAGCTTCAGACTGGCGCTTTTGAACTTGCGACGGCTGGCGGCTGTGCTATCTAAGGGGTATCGGTACGTCCGTACTTCCAAAGCAAAAACGTCGGCAAGGGTTTTCCATGGGTTGGTCTCGTTTCGCCATTGAACGTTATGGCTTGGAATCGGGTCGTTACTAGGTTGAAACGGTGGCCGGTGGCCGCGCGGTTTCGCACCCGGTTTGAGTATTGCAATTGAATTAAGACATTTATGACTATAACTTTGTTGACTCCGTCCAAGAAGCGGTTTAGCTGGCTGCGCTTGCTGGCCTGGATTTTTGGCAGTTTGCTCGTATTGCTCGTGGTGGCGTATTTTGTGGGCACCAGCGCGGCGTTTTTGAAGGGTGTGATTTTGCCGAAGGTGGGCAAGGCGGTGAATGCGGAGATCACCGTGAGTGACGCCACGATCAGCCCCTTCTCGCAAGTGATACTGAAAGATTTGAAGGTGAAAACCACCGGCAGCGAGCCGCTGGTCAGCGCCAGCGAAGTGCGCCTGCGCTACAGCCTGATGGCCATCATCAGGGGCAACATTCAAGTGGAGGAAGTGACGCTGGTTTCGCCCACCATTGTCTTGGTCAAAAATGCAGACGGCACCAGCAATCTGGATCCGCTGCTGAAATCGCAGCCGACGACCGCGACGAAAACGACCACGTCAACCACCACCAAGAGTTCCGCGCCCCTGCAAATTGACATCAAGAAGATCGCCCTGACCGATGCCACCATTCGCAATGAAACCCTCTACGCGGGCGGACAAAAGGACGTCGCGGAAATTTCCAAGGTCAATGTGTCGGTGGAAAATGTGAAGAATGGGCAGACGGGCAAGCTTGCCATCAGCGCGTCCGTGGCCGTGAACAATAATCCGCCGGCCGGCGTGGCGGGTGCCTTGGCGGCCACCATCAACGGCGGCTACGACTTTGCCCTGAGTGCGGCCTTGTTGCCGGAAAGTGTGAAGGGCAATGTGCGTTTGGAAGTGACCCAGGCCAGCGGCCAGTTTGCCCAGGCGAATGCTTTTGCGGCGGACTTGGGCTGCGATTTGACGGCCACCGAGATCAAGCAAGTGGGCTTGCAATTCAAGCAGTCCGGTCATTCCCTCGGCCAGGTGCTCGTGAGCGGTCCCTTGGATCTTCAAAAACTCGAAGGCCATCTGACCATCGTGGTGGCGGGCATCGACAAGCAGGTGCTGAATTTGGCCGCTCCGGGCATGGATTTTGGCGCCACCACCATCAATTCAACCAATGACCTCGTGCTGGCCCGGGCGGGCGCGCAGATCACGGCCAAAGGCGGATTGAATTTGCAAAATCTGCAGGTGACCCGCGCCGGCCAGAGCACTCCGGTGCTGGGGTTGACCGTGGGTTATGACGTGGCTTTGGATCGGACCGCGAATAGCGTGAACCTGAAT
>Ga0302322_100001809_pt1 | contig 17807 bp, 10 predicted proteins | sample Fen_T0_2_FD_203757 | JGI IMG/M metagenome (GOLD analysis project Ga0302322, IMG submission 203757) | Peat permafrost microbial communities from Stordalen Mire near Abisko, Sweden - Fen_T0_2 | ecosystem: Environmental > Terrestrial > Soil > Wetlands > Permafrost | place: Sweden: Abisko... | reverse complement strand
GCGGCTCCGCCATGCGCTGAGCGAGCTCTTCGATCGAACGCGCGTCCAGCTTGCGCAGCGCACGCGAGACGAGGACCCGCACCGTGGACGGCGAAATCCCGAGCTCGTAGGCCACGGCCTTGGTATTGCGGCCGAGCATCAGGTAGCTTACGACTTGCTGCTCGCGAGTCGTCAGCAGCTCGATGCCAGGCTTCGCGAATGCGGGGGCGGCATTGCGGCGAGCGACGACGTATTCCTCCGGGCCTTCGGCGAAGTGGGACACGACGCTCCATTGTGCTTCGAGACGAGTCGTCAGCACCTCCAAAGATTGCTCGGGCTCCTGGTTGTCCCGGAGTCGCGCTGCCGCCAGGACCATCTCGCGTAGCTGCGAGGTGGCGTTTGCCGCCTGAATCTCCTCGTTTGCGCTGACGAGCCGCCCATCGGCACGGAACACCGCCGCTGCTTCCAACTCGGTAGATTCTTGGCGCAGCCGATAGGCAGACGCCATATGCATCGAAAAGCGCGAAAGCGTGGCGATCTCCGGGGAGGACAGCACGGTGCGCTCCGGGAGAAGGACGTTGACGACGATCCCGATGCCGCTCGGGTCGCTCGCGACGATCGCGAGCAGGTCCCCGACTGCGACCTTGGCCATGTACTCAGACAAGGCTTGCTGTGGCGGAGCATTCGAGCCGAGCGCAGTGAACGCCAGGGTGGCGAGCGCATAGTCGACGAATGCCGGTTCGACGCCGCGGAAGGTCTCGTCCACCATTTGGGCGAACCCGCTTTTCTCGAGCGTCGAGGCCACGTCCAGCGCGTGAACATTCGTCGGATCCCGGGCGTCGAAGAGCGCCGTCATCGCGCCGACACCGTGGCCAAACGCGCCGTGTGCGGCCTGAGCCAAGCCGTGGAGCCACGCGCTGGTCGACGGAGTGACGGAGTACGCAGCCTGGAGCAGCGGGCGCAGCGAACTGGGAGTCACGAGGCGCGCCGAACGAGCCGCCTCGCCAACGACTTACCACTCCTTGCGCCGAGTTTGAGCCGCGCGCGGGCGATCAATACCCGCACGGTCGAGGGGCTCAACCCGAGCTCGTAGGCAATCGCCTTCTGCGAGTGTCCGAGCGCGAGGAAGCTGACGACCTCTCGCTCACGAATCGAAAGGGCGTCCATGCCCGGCGCCTGAAGGACGGGCGGCCGGTTGCGGCGAGCGACGACGAACTCATCCGAGCCCTCGATGAACCGTGAAACGACGGTCCATTGAGCATCGACTCGACTCGTCAGCCTCTCCAGCGCAGACTCCGCCGTTCCTCGGTTCGAGCGCAGCGCGCTGGTCGCAAGTACGGCCCGCCGTAGCGCCGCGACGGAGTCACCTTCGAGAGCGTCGTCGTCCGCCCGCACTAGGCGCCCGTCGGGGCGAAAGACCGCGGCCTCGCTGGCGTCGGACTCCTCGCTGCGTAACTGAAAAGCGGAGGAAATGTGCATCGCGAGGCGAGCGAGAGTGGTGGATTCGCTCGCCTCCAGCGTGCACGCGGAAGACTGGTGCACCAGGACGATCACGCCCAAGCCGGAAGGATCGGCGGCTGTCAACGCCACCATGTCGCGAGCTCCCACCTTCGCCATGTAGTCGACGATTGCGGATTGCGCAGGGCCGCGGTTCGAGTTGGCCGTCGCGACCATTCTGCCCAGCGAATCTTGGACGTAGTCTCGGTCTAAACGGCCGAGCACGTCATCGACGAGCGAGTGCAAACCGTGGATTCGTCGGGTGGATGCGGCCGCCCGCGCGGTCACCCGGTTCGGGTTGCTCGCGTCGAAGTGCACCGCGAGAGCACCGAGATCTTGTCCCAGCGCGTCGTTCGCACTACTGGCCAAACCGTACAGCCATCCCTCGGCCGATGCTGAGAACGAGTAACAGGCTTGAAGAAAAGTGCGAACGGAAGAGAGCCGACTCATGGCGGGGTCAGTCGATGGCGGTCTGCTCCACGAAATGCGCGCCAACGAATTCAGCCACTCTCGCAGTGCTGGCGGAGATCAGCAAAAGAAAAATCTCGCGTCATCGAAGTCAGACCTCACAAACCGCTCGGTTGGATTCCGGCGAGTCTGTTCGCGGCTCCGATCGGGCTAAATCGCGAGGCGGGAACGCCTGAGCTCAGCGCCAATCGCTGACAAGATGACCATGCGCTCGTCGGAGAACGAGTGGCGCCGGAGACTGAACGGAGGGCCTCAGTGAGCGGCCCTCCGCGCCGATTCACTTGCAGCCGATACGGGTCGTGTTCACGGCCACATCATCGTAATAGTAGTCAGCCTTCGCCGTGCCCGCTTGGAAACGCTGAATCCCGACCTGCAGCGAATTGATGGTGGCGACCGACCAAGTTGCCGCCGCAGCGGTGACTTCGGTGCTGTCGATATAGACGTGTAGGGCGGTCGGAGACTGATGCCACTCGTAGCAGAACCAAGTGTCTTGCGGGACCTTCGTTCCGGAAGCGTCATTCAGTTTGTCGGTCGATTTCAAATTCGATGCAACCTCCCCAGAGCCCATTTCGTTGAGGACGCGGACTTGTTCGGTGCCGGTGGCATTGAGCGCGATCAGGCATTGATGCCCGCCGGCAGGCGACTTGACCCGGACCCAGGCTCGCCCCCAGAAATCCGTGGCGGGAAAGCCCTTGGTCGCAGTCAGGTAGCCGCCGCCGGTCCCGGTCGGTGCGCTCATGTGAGCCGCGTGCGTGCCACCATGCACGGGCGTGGAAACCACTTCGACCGTGTAGCTACTGCCCATCGTGACCTTCCACGGGCTCGTCGTGGCTCCCGGCGCGGCGCCCTCGAAATCGTCGCAGAGCAAGAACGACGAGCAATCGGCGGCGGCGCCGCCACCAGTCCCGGCGCCCGCGTTTCCACCGCCCGCCGCGCCGCCACTCGCGGCGCCGCCCTGTCCAAGCGCGCCGCCCGAGCCGCCACTCGGCGCAGCGCCGCCCGCGCCCGCGCCGCCCGCGGCGGGCTCAGCACCCGCCGTGCCCGCAGCGGGCGCGCCTGCTGAGCCTGCGCTCGCCCCCCCCGAAGGCTGGCCGCCCACCGCGGCTCCACTTGCGCCCGCTGCTTGCTGCCCCGCAACGCCCCCGGGGTTGGAGGTCGCGTCGGAGCCACAGCCCGTCACGCCCAGGGCAACGAGCGCGAAGTACAGCGGGAGCCGCTGAGCGTGGTGTGGGGTCGAACGGAAGCGTTTCGTCATTTTAGTAGTTCTCCAATCGATTCGGTGTTCAGCGCAGTCTCTACGGGGCGCGGCTCCTCGTTGACTCCCGGCGCGACGCTGCGCAAGGCTCGCAGAGAGCGGGCGATGTCTCTGCGTCGAAGCGAGCACGCAGGTGGCTCACGTTAGACCAGTTCGATGGCGCCTGCTGCGAGAACGCGAGGGGAGACGGCGTCGCTTGGAGCGGTCGTGCTCTACAGGATCATTCGCCGGTCGTTGAAATCGCCGGTCGCTTGGGTCGTTCCGAATCGCTACATTCGTCCCAAAACGCGCCACTTCCCGGAACGGCGCACCGTAGGGGTGGCGCCGCCGATTGGGGCCAGTTCCCGGGGGCGATCGCGAGCCAGCAGCGCACCTCATAGCGCGCTCGGTTCCGCACTTGGACGCGGGAGGAAGGTGGACGCGGTGATTGCTGCACTTTGCGGGGTGCTTACGAGATTCACAGACGGAAACGTCGAACTGCCGGCATTGCACTCCGTATGGGGTTCCAGGCTCACGTCCAATGACTACTCGGAACTGCTCGCTCGGTTTGGCGCTACTGCTTCTTGCGTGCGGTAGCGTGCAACGCGAGCTTGGCGGTTCCGGAGCGGAAGGGGGAATGAGCGACGCCGTCGGTGGCACGGGAACGGAAGCGGGGGGAGCCAGGAACGAGCGGGCGGGTGCCAGCGCTGGTGGGAGCCTAGTTGCTTCGGGCGGACTCGGTGGCGCAGGTGATGGGATGGCCGCATCCGGGGCCCCGGTTGCGGGAGCTGGCGGTGAGAGCGGCGGCGGCACGGGCGGTGGCGGCACGGGCGGTGGCGGCACGGGCGGCGGCGGCACGGGCGGTGGCGGCACGGGTGGGAACGAAAGTACCGGTCTGGGCGGTCGTGCGACGGGGGGACATGATGCGGGCGGGTCGTCGGCGGCTGCGGGTGCCGCGGGAAGCGTCGACGGTGCCCCCAAGAAGTTCTGCGGCAACACCGACACTCGGAATGCAGTAGACCCGGAGGGCCTGAAGTTCTCGACGTACTGGGATCAAATCACGCCCGAGAATGCCGGCAAGTGGGGTTCGGTTCAGTCGCAGGCGAGTGGGGAGTTCAAATGGGCGACCTTGGATGCAATCTACGAGTACGCTCAGAAAAATGGCATCGCTTTCAAAGAGAGCAGCTTCGTTTGGGGCGCGGGACAGCCGAGCGGCGCCACGCTCGTGCACGTCGAGAACTGGATCAAATCCTTCTGTCAACGCTATCCGAACACGAAGCTGATCGACGTCGTTCAGGAACCACCGCCACACACGACGCCGTCCTACGCCCAAAGCTTGGGTGCCGATGAGAGCGGACGCTTCCCGTATATCGTCAAAGCCTTCAAGCTCGCGCGCCAGTACTGCCCACACGCCGTTCTGATCTTGAATGACTACAACAACATCGAATTTGCGGATCAGCAGGACTACTTCGTCGGGATTGTGAGTTCGAGCCAACAGGCTGGTGCACCGATTGACGCCGTGGGCGCCCAAGCCCACGGCCTCAAAGGCTTATCCGCGGCAGTAGTGAAAGCCCGCATCGACCGTCTGGCCGCGACGACCGGATTGCCGGTCTATATCACAGGGTACGATATCGGTGACGCCTCGGACGCCGTCCAACTGGCCAATTTCCAGGCGCATTTCCCAGTGTTCTGGCAGGATCCAGCGGTCCACGGGGTCACGCTGTGGGGCTGGATCACAGGGGCTACTTGGATTTCGAATGCCGGGTTGGTCAACGGCACTGCTCCCCGACCCGCGATGAATTGGCTGATGGGTGAGCTGGGCCGCCCGGCGCCGTAGGCAGCATCGCATCGCTGCCGTCGCGCGAGCGTCATTCGTGACGCCACGCGCTGGGTCACCCGTCACGGACGTAATCGAAGCGTCACGCGAGTCGCGCGCTCGTTCGCAGCGCTCGACCATTTCGTCACGGATCCCACTCCCACTTGGTTTGCTTCGTGACGGAGCGACTCGTCAACGTTTTACGCGAAGGTCACTCGAGGGTGAATCGACACTACTAGGATGGCGAGCGTACCGCGTCCTGGAGGATTACTCTCATGCGTTCAAATCTATGGGTTCTGGCGGCAGGATCGGCCGCGCTTTTGTCTGCGTGCAGTTCGGATCCATCGACCGACGAGTCGAGTGTGAGCAAGAGCAAAGTGGAGGCCGTGACGACAGAGCTTGCGCAGCCCCCAAGCAAGGAGACCTCTCCCGGGGAACACTCGGACCAGCCTCTGGTTGCCCTCGGCGATCGCCTGGCGACCGGCCAGTACGTCACGCCCACCGCGTTGCGCGGCGCTTCGCAGCAGTTCTTCAACCCGGGCCTAGCGGACTATCCGAACTTCATTGCCGGCGAGGCCGTTCGTTCGCAATTGAGCCCGGATGGGACGACTCTGGCCGTGCTGTGCGCCGGGCAGAACTCACTGATCAAGCCGGACGGTAGCACCGACACCGCTGCCTCGACGCAGTTCATCTTCCTGTACGACGTGAGCGGTTCTCACAAGCGCTCACCGCAGCTGATACAGGTATTGAAGCCGACCAACTCGCACGTTGGGCTGGTCTTTTCTCCCGACGGCCAACAGCTGTACGCGGCCGGGGGCCGCAATGACCTGGTCCACGTGTACGGTAAGTCCGGCGCGACTTGGGCGGAATCCGGCACGATTGCCTTGAATCACGCGAGCGGCATCGGCATCGGCGTCGCCCCCAATGCCGGTGGCCTCGGCATGAGCAAAGATGGCAAGACGTTGGTCGTCGTCAACAACTACAATGACTCGATCAGCGTGATCGACACGGCAACTCGCTCGGTCCGCTACGAGCATGACCTCCGCCCTTATTTCTCGGGCAACGAAGGTCGCTCGGGCGGCGTCGGCGGCACTTTCCCGTTCGCGGTCGTGGTGAAGGACAATCGCATCGCCTACGTCACGTCCGATCGCGATCGTGAAGTGGTTGTGATCGACATCAGCTCGCCCACGGCGGGCCGCCTGGTCAAGCGCATCAAGCTCGACGGCAATGCGCTCGGCTTGACGCTCGATGCCTCCGAGAGGCGGCTCTACGTCGCGCAGGACAACGCCGACCAGGTGGCCGTCATCGATACGCGGAAGAACGCAGTCATCGCCAAGATTGACGCGCGCGCGCCTCAGGGCGTGTTGCCCGAGGACGACAGCCACGACGTCAAGCGTTGGCACGAGAACAAGACGGCGCGCTACACCGGCGCGGGCACGTTCGCAGTGACGCTCGCCCCCGACGGAGAGACGCTGTACGCGGTCAACTCCGGCTCGAATTCAATCGCGGTGATCCAAGTGAACAACGAGCACGGTCGTGGCTTTGGCCACGACCACGAGCCGGATGAGGACGATTACAAGGTGGTCGGTCTCATCCCCACCGCTTACGAGCCACACGACATCACGTTCAGTGCCGACGGTAGGTGGCTCTACATCGTCAACGGCAAGAGCGTCACGGGTCCGAACCCGGGCCATTTGACGGGCAGCACCGCGTCGCTGACCGAGATCACCTATCCGGGTGGCAACGCCGCTGCGAACGTCGCCGCCAAGGCTTCCAACCAATATCAGTTCCAGCTCGAACGGGCTTCGCTGGTCGCGGCGCCGGTCCCGGTCCGTGCGGAATTGGGCAAGCTGACGGCTCAAGTTGCCAAGAACAACTTCTACGCCGCCGATCCGGAAGGCGAGCGGGCAATGCAGTTCTTGCGCCGCAAGATCAAGCACGTCATTTACATCGTCAAGGAAAACCGCACCTTCGACCAGGTGCTGGGCGATCTCGACAACGGCGCCAAGGTCGATAGCTCGATCACTCAGTTCCCGCGCGCCATCACCCCGAGCCTGCACGGCCTCGCGACTAAGTTCGTCACCCTCGACAATTTCAAAGATCCAGGCGACGGCAGCATGGACGGTTGGTCGTGGAGCTTGCAGGGTCGTGTCACGGACGTGGAGACGATTACCCAACAGATCAACTATGCGTTCGTCAGCCGGGGCTTGTCTTACGAGTCGGAGGGAACCAATCGCAGCGTGCCGGTCAACTTCCTCAGCGTCGCAGGGCGTGACGCCGTTGCGGGTCCGGCCGGCACCACCAACTACTCGGCCGCGACCGTGAGCTTGCTCGGTGGCACGGAGAACGTACTGGCGGGCGCCGGCAACCATGCTTCATCCGATGCACCCGACGACGAACAGGGCGGCTACATCTTCCGAGCCGTGCTGAACGCAGGCGGTACCGTGCGCAACTACGGCATGCTCACCAACAACATCGGCAAGATCGGCACGAAAGACGCGCCCATCAGCGACCCCCACGCTGCTGGCGAAGTGCAGGTCGCGTCCCTCACGCCCGATCTCGCACCGTTCACCGACGTCTACTACCGCGGCTACGACAACGCATACCCCGACCTCTGGCGCTACCAGGAGTGGAAGCGCGAGTTCGACCAGTTTGCCGCCGACGGAAATTTGCCGAATCTGTCCCTGGTGCGCCTGAGCCACGATCACATGGGCAACTTCACCACCGCGCTCGCCGGCATCAATACGCCCGAAACGCAGCAAGCCGACAATGATCTCGCCGTTGGCTTGCTCGTGCAAGCCGTGGCAAACAGCCCCTATGCGGCCGATACTTTGATCGTCGTCACGGAAGACGACTGCCAAGACGGCCCCGACCACGTGGATTCACATCGAGCGACGACCTACGTCGCCGGTCCGTATGTCAAGAAAGGGGCCGTCGTCAGCACGCACTACAGCCAGGTAAACGTCATCCGAACCATGGAAGACCTGTTGGGGACGGAGCATCTCAACCTGAACACCGCGTTCCAGTCGCCCATGAAGGACATCTTCGACCTCCGCTCATCGGGTAAGTGGACGTATGCCGCAGAGGCGTCGACCGTCCTTCAGACCACTCAGGTCGCCGCCTTGGCCAACCAGCTCGGCGCCACTTACGTCGCGGGTGAACTAGTGAAACCCCAGCACGATGCCAAGTACTGGGACAAGGCGACGGAGGGCTTCGACTTCTCCGAGGCCGATCGCGTGCCGACGGCCAAGTTCAACCGCGTCTTGTGGAAAGGCCTGAAGGGCAACAAGGCCTATCCGGAGCACGCGGCCTCGCAGACCGCGCAAGAGGTCGAAGTCGAGCAGGACTGAGCGGGAACCACGGTTGTACGCGGCGCCGCACCGTCGGCGCCGCTGAACTCCGTGATGCGGGGCTGCCGTGAGTCGACAACGCCACGAGCCACTCCGGCAGTGCCGTTGAATGACCAGAGTGCGAGGCGCCGCGAGTTGAGCTCGCCGGCACCCCGCGCGGCGTTTCAAAAGGCGCCGCCGGCGCCGGCCATGGCCAAGAGACCGCCGCGCGTGCGAATCCCGCCGGCCACTTCGCCTCCCGGTGGAGTTTCTCGGATCAGGCTTGGGCCCACGAGCGCCATCAGTGAAAACTGGCCCAAACACACGATCGCCGTTGGCGCAGCTTGCATGTCCCAATCCACGCTGCGCGTTCGGAGGCGCTTTTGATCCTGCGAAAGATTCATGCGCGAACGGGCGTCGACGCCGACCGTGAGCCAACCACTTGCGGCATAGAGACTGCTCAGCCGCAATTCCAGTGACTGATCGTCGCCCTCGCTGTCGCTACCGAACAATCCGTTGGCGAAGAGACCCAAGCGACCGAAGTGCCGGGCGACCATCAAGCCTCCGACGATGTTGCCCTCTTCGCGAAAGTCTTTGGGTTGGTAAAAGAGTCCGGCACCGAAATCGACGCCGTATTTCTGCTGCGTCAAAATGCCCAGGCGTGCTCCGATACTCAGTCGATCGTCGGTTCCCGTCGCCGGTCCATGTTCGAATTCCATACGTAACGAGAGGTAGCTCGTGAGTCGACCCTCTGCGACGGCACGAGCGCGCGGGGCCGCCGCCGCTCCGTCGTAACCGGCGTAGCTTTGCGCGCTCCCGCGAAGGGTCGAGACCACGGCCGGGGTCGTGAAGGGTGATAGAAAGCCATCACTAGCCGCTTGGTTGGCTTTGGGTTCCGGAGGCGCGGGGGGGGCAACCTCGTCGGGCTCGAGCGGCTGCCGATGGAGGGTTCGGGGCGGCTCCTGCTCGATCGCCGCGAACGCCCCGGGCAGTGCGGGTTCAGGCTCGCGCGCCAGGGCCGCCGATGAACAAAAAATCAGCGCCAGCGTTACTGACCCTTCGAGCTTCAACATCCGAGAGCCTCCTTCGATGGGGCCGAGCCTAGCGGAGCATCGCGGCGACTTCGTGAAACGACGGCAACTCTCGCGCGGCGTTTCGACGCGCCCCCGGGCGCCTCATGCCGCCGCGCCCGGGGCGCCGCTCCCACGTCTCGCCGGCCGGCCAAGCCCCGTTCCTCGCAAATCGGGCCTGCCACCGGTTTATTTCAGCACGCGCGGTCGCGAAGCAGGCCATCGAGACGACGACGACCTGGCAGGCTTCCCTTCTGCACAATCACGGCGAATGATCCCGGAATCGATGCCTGGAATCAAGAACGTTGACACTGAACTCTTCGTGCTCCGCGACGTGTGGAAGAGCTTCGGCCCAGAGGCGGTCGTCTTCCTAGGGCTCGACCTGCGCCTCTGCCGAGGTGAGACGCTTGGCATCATCGGGCCATCGGGCGCCGGCAAGAGCGTACTGCTGAAATGCCTGATCGGCCTCCTGCCAATCGATCGGGGCGAGTTGCTGTTCGAAGGGATGAGCGTGGCCGAGATGCGCTCCGAAGAGCAGCAGCGCCTTCGGCAGCGCGTCGGCCTCTTGTTCCAGGGCAGCGTGCTGTTCGACTCGATGACCTCGGGCGAAAACCTGGCGTATGGGCTCCACGAGCAGTTCTTCCGCACCATGACCGACGAGCAGATCGCCGAGCGGGTCGCGTGGGCGTTCGAAGCGGTCGGCCTTCCGCTCAGCGAAGCGACGACGATGCCAAAGGATCTCTCGGGTGGCATGCAGAAGCGCGTCGGCATCGCTCGTACGATCGTAACGCAGCCGGAGGTCGTCCTTTACGACTCGCCGACCGAGGGGCTCGATCCGCCGAACGCACATCGGATCTCCGATCTGATCGTCGAGTTGGGGGACAAGTTGGGCGTAACGTCGGTGATCGTGTCGCACGATCTCCGGACCGTGTTCACGGTTTGCGATCGCGTCGCGTATCTTCAAGAAGGTCGGATTCTGGAGACGGGATCTCCCGCGTCCCTGGCCGCTAGTTCCCACCCGGAGGTGCGGGACTTCGTCACCGGGCATCCGCCGGAGGAGCCGTTCGATCCCCAAGCGTTCCAGCTGCCAACGACGTGGAAGAAGCAATGAACCGAGTAGAAGGGGCGCTCGAAACCCGGCCACGCACCTCGAAGCCCCGCGCGGTTCCCGACGCGTGGTCACTCCAGCTGCTCGGGAATGTGCGCGCCCTCGACGATCTCCGCCAGAATGGCGTGGGCAGCGTCGTTTAGGTGGGTTCCGTCGCCGGAGTCGTAGCCTGCTTTGATGAAGCCGTTGGGCGCGGCGAACGCCGTCCAAAAGTCGAGCACATGCGGCGCGAATTTTTCGGAGATGGCGTCTCGGGCTTGCATCAAATTGATCATCTGCGAAGCGTGGTTGAAGTTTCTTGGCTGGGTGGTGCTCACCCACAACTGCACGTGGGCCTCAGCGGTCAAGCGCGCGATGCGATCGTAATTGGCAAGCTGTTCCGCGAGCGGATAGTGGCTGGCCTGGTCATTGCTCGGCATGCTGATGAGGATGGCGTTGGGTTTGAGCGCCAGAGCTGCGGTGATGTTCTTGCCCGGGACGGGTGCTGGGCGGTTGGCTGGTGGAAGATAGCCGGTAGGTTGAATGTGGAACGTGGTTTGGCCACCGACGGCAAGGTTCACCAACGTGACGTTGGGGGACTGCTCGGCCAAGTGACGCTCGTAGCGTGAGACCCAGGCGTTCTTCGCTTGTCTGGGCCCCGTGCCCGCCGAGGTCGATGAACCGAGCACCACGATCAAAGCGCGAAGCGATCGGACGACGTGCCGCGACTCTGACCCGGCCCCTGCGACGCTCGCAATCGCAGACGATCCCGCGCTGCCCACCTCGCTGGACCTCGGTCTGGGTTCGTTGCAGCCGAGTGCGAAGCACAGCAGCAGGACGAGTCGAACAGACTTCATTGTGCCCCTTCCCGCACGCCGGGGGCCGCGGCGTCGGCTGCGCTGCATGGGTCAGGACCAGTTGTGCCGCGAGGCGAAAATGGAAGTATCCCTAACGAAGACGTAGTGAGCGCCGAACGCCTCCTCAGGCAACCGAAGCGAACCGAAACAGATAAATATCAAGCGCATGTAGAAAGCCCGCTGTCGGGCCAGCATTGCGGTGGACTGGTTTCGTCGTTGCGTCACTCACGCTGCGAAAGCGATCCGTTTCAGTCGCTTCGCGGGCGTGTTACCCTCGCAGAACCGCGAAGTTGGCACTCTTTTAAGTCCGCTGCCATGCTCGAACTCAGACCAACGAAGCTTCAGAAATTCGGGCATTTCGTGTTCGGGTCGCTCGCGATCGGGTCAGGGCTATGCGGCACCGCGCTCGCCGGTTGCGGTGCGCGCTCGGCGATCGAAGTGTTCGACGTGATCCCGGCGGGAGGTGCTGCGCCCCAGGCAAATCCGCCGGACCCAGCCTTGCCTGGGGGCGGCGGACCGATGGTTGGAGCCGGTGGTGCACCAATGACACCGCCCTCACCCCCCTGTGAATCGGTCACCGTCGCGATTGACGAATTGCGACCGGCGGTGACGCTCGTCGTCGACCAATCGCTCAGCATGCGTTTTGGTTATCCGGACAAGGACAGCCCGGTGACTCGCTGGTCACTCGTCGGCGATGCGCTGTTCGACCCAACCTACGGCGCGGTGAAGCGCTTCGAGGCCAGCGTTCGCTTCGGGATCGCCTTCTTCACCAGCAACAGCAGAGCGGGCGGCGTCTGTCCGATCCTGAGCGAAGTTCAAGCCCAGACCCGCAACTACGCGGCGCTCGATCGGCTCTATCGAGGTCTGAGCCCCGAAGGGGATACGCCCACCGGGGACGCCCTGCAGCAAGTCGTGACCGAGCTGCAAAGAATCCCGAGCCAAGGGCCGCGCTCGATCGTCTTGGTCACGGACGGTAATCCGGATACCTGCGCGCAACCGAACCCCGACGAGGGTCAGCCGCAAGCCGTGGCTGCGGTGCAGCGAGCGTTCGCTGCCGGCATCGAGTCGTACGTGCTCGGCATCTCCAACGACATCGCCGGCCAAAATCTGCAGCAGCTGGCCAACGCCGGCAAAGGTCGTCGAATCGACGCGCTGTGGGGGGTCGATGCCGATGCGGCGCAGCCCTTCCAGGCGAGTGGCAACGTGCAGGGCCTCTCGGCGCAGCTCTACGACATCTTGAACCGCATCCCGCTGTGCGAGGTTCGTTTGCAGCGCGATGTCGGGTTGGAGGAAGCGATCAGCGGTCGCGTGCTGCTGGATGGGCGACCCCTGACCTACAGCATGTTCAATGGCTACGCTTTGCAGGACCCGCGCCACCTGGTCATCGTCGGTGAGGCGTGTCAGGCGATCAAGGACGGCGGCCGGCAGCTGAGCGTCCGCTTCTCCTGCGACTGATCGGTTCTCCCCCAGTTTTCGAGCGCAACTGCGGCGCGGAAGCCGCTCGTCTTTTTGGCGCGGAGGCTGATACGCTGGCTATCATGAGCCGATCTTGGGGACGCCTGTTGCCCTTCGTAGTGGGCCTCCTGCTGCTATTTTCGCTGGACGCGCGGGCGGAGCAGCTCGATCCGAAGCGAGCTCCCGAACCGCTGCGCCCGTGGACATCGTGGGTGCTTTCGGGCAAACCGGATGCGCTGTGCACGCCTAGCCAAGGTTCGGCAGAAGTGGTGCATTGCGCTTGGCCCACCGCGCTTTCACTCAGGCTGACCGAAAAGGGCGGTGGCTTCGAGCAGCATTGGCATCTGGACGCCCGCGCGTGGGTGCCGCTGCCCGGCGACAGCGTGCGCTGGCCGTTGGACGTGACCGAGGCCGGTAAGAAGCTAGTCGTGGTCGAGCACGCGGGTGTGCCCAGCGTCGAACTCGCGCCAGGGGAGCACACCATCGTCGGCACGTTCGCTTGGGATTCGCTGCCGGACTCGCTCCAGGTCCCCCCCGAGACGGGCATCGTCTCGCTGTTGCTCGAAGGTGCACGGGTCGGTGAGCCGCGGCGGGACGAGGCAGGACGCGTCTTCTTGCAGAAGACGAGCGTGGAAACCGAGGGCGAGCGCCTCGAAATCGTGGTCCATCGTCGCGTCACGGATGACGTGCCGCTCCTGCTCACGACACGCGTGGTGCTCAACGTCTCCGGCAAGAGTCGAGAGGTGGTGCTGGGGAAGGCTCTGCCGGCTGGCTTCGTGCCCATGTCGATCACGAGCGAATTGCCGGCACGCATCGAACCCGATACTCGGCTGCGCGTGCAAGCGCGCCCCGGCACGTGGACGATCGAAATTACCGCGCGTAGCGAAGGCCCGGTGGCGGAACTCGCGCGACCGGCACCGGACGGCCCCTGGCGTGAAGGCGAGGAGGTCTGGGTATTCGAAGCCAAAAGCGCGCTACGTTTGACATCGGTGGAAGGCGTGCGCGCAATCGATCCGCAACAAACGTCGCTGCCCGATCCCTGGAAATCACTGCCGACCTACGCCATGGCGCTGGGCGACGCGATGCGGCTGGTCGAAAAGCGGCGCGGCGACGTCGAGCCCGAACCCGATCGCCTGTCGCTCTCGAGGAACTTGTGGCTCGATTTCGACGGTGCAGGCTACACCGTGAACGACACGATCACGGGCACGCTCCACCGCGCGTCGCGCCTCGAGATGCAACCGCCGACGGTGCTCGGACGCGTCGCGGTCGATGGCAAAGATCAGTTCATCACCCATTTGGACCGAGACCCGAACAAGGCCGGTGTAGAGGTCCGTCAAGGCACGCTGTCCGTCTCGGCCGACAGTCGCATCACCGGTAACGCCCGCGACATCCCGGCCGTGGGCTACGATCATGATTTTCACGAGGTCACAGAAACCTTGCATATCCCGCCGGGTTATCGATTGTTTCATGCCTCCGGCGCGGACGAGGTCCCGGGCACGTGGGTCCGCCACTGGACGTTGCTCGAGCTCTTCCTGGTGCTGGTGCTCTCGCTCTCCTTCGCCAAGTTGTTCGGCCGCGCGTGGGGCGTGCTCGCCTGTTTGACGTTCACGTTGGTCTTCCCGGAAACCGATGCCGCGCGCTGGCTGTGGGCGGCGGCCCTCGTGACCGAAGCCTTGGCGCGCGTGATTCCGGCCGGCAAGGCGCGGGTGGCGTGCGCGGTGTTGCGCCTGGGTACGCTGCTGATCTTGCTGCTGAGCACGTTGCCGTTCGTCGTCCAGCACGTGCGCGAAGGGATCTATCCAGCGCTCGCGGACAACGAAGCCGGCAGCTACGCGATGACGAGGGACGGGGACTTCTTCGGCGCCAAGAGTGAAGCCGTGACTCTGGCCGCACCCGCGGTGGAAGCCGCGTCACCAGCGCCGATGGCGGCGCCGCCCGAACCGGCACAGCGTGAGCAAGACAAGGAGGACGTGGCGGTGCGCGGCGGAGGCTTGGCGGCGATCGGCAACCTCGCGAAGCCCGGCTCGCTGTCCCCGTCGGCGAGCGCCAAATACCGCCAGTTCAACGAGGTGTACGATCCGAACGCGATGGTGCAGACCGGTCCCGGGCTGCCCAAATGGCGTTGGTCGACGACCAACGTCAGCTTCAGTGGCCCGGTCGAGCGCTCACAGCGGCTACGTTTCTATTACCTGTCGCCAGCGATCAATTTGTTTCTCGCGTTGCTGAGGGCCTTGCTCTTGACCTTGCTCTTCGCGCGGCTGTTGCCGTTCGGGACCGCACGGTTGCCCGGTTTTGGGCGGCCCGCGGCCGCGTTGGCATCGCTGCTCGCGATCTTTTTACTGGCCCCCGCGGCCCGGGCGCAGATCCCCGATGAGGCGCTACTCAACCAATACAAGGAACGGCTGCTCGCCAAGCCGGATTGCGCGCCCACCTGCGCATCCAGTTCGCGCATGTTGCTAGATGTACGTGGCAACGTGCTGCGCCTCCGCCTCTCGATCGAGGTCAGCGCGACTACGGCGGTGCCACTCCCAGGAGGCGCCGCACAATGGCTGCCCGAACGGGTCCAGGTCGACGGCAATCCCGCTCGAGGGTTGCTTCGTACGGAAGACGGTCAGCTCTGGCTGCGGCTTTCACCCGGCGCGCACGATGTCAGCGTCGAAGGGGCGTTGCCGAGCCGCGAATCACTGCAAATCGCGTTGCCGATGAAGCCGCATCACGTGGCCGTGAGCGTCGCTGGCTGGTCGCTCGAGGGCGTGCACGAAGACGGCCTAGCCGACGATCACTTGCAGCTCACGCGTGTCGCGAGCGAGGGCAACGGCAAAGGTGCAGCGCTGGCCGCCGGTAGCTTGCCGCCGTTCGTGCGCGTGGAACGCACGCTGCTGATCGGGCTCAACTGGCAGGTGAGCACGCGCGTGGTGCGGGTCACTCCGGTGGGTAGCGCGGTCGTGCTCGAGGTGCCCCTCTTGCGCGGTGAGTCGGTGACGACGCCGGACGTACGGACCGTACAGGGCAAAGTCTTGGTCAACATGGCTCCCGACGCGACCGAGGTGAGCTGGCAATCGGTGCTCGAGGAACGCTCTCCGGTGGCGCTGGTGGCGCCCAAAGCGATCGGGTGGGCGGAGGTGTGGCGCCTGGACTTGAGCCCGATTTGGCATGCCACCTTGGAAGGAGTGCCGGTCGTGCATGGAGAGGCCTCCATTCGCGTCCCCGAGTGGCGCCCTTGGCCCGGCGAGACCGTCAATATCACCTTGCTGCGACCGGCCGGCAGCAGCGGCCAGACGTTGACGATCGACAACAGCAACTATGAGGTGCGCCCCGGTTTGCGCGCGACGGACGCGACCCTCTCTTTTGCTCTCCGCTCGAGCCGCGGCGGCGAGCATGTGCTGCATCTGCCTGAAAGCGCCGCGCTGGAGTCCGTCACCGTGAACGGTACGCCTCAGCCCCTACGCCAACAGGGCCGCAACGTCACGCTCTCGGTCGTACCCGGCCTGCAGAACGTGCAACTCACGTTTCGTTTGCCACGAGGGATCTCGGCGTCGTTCAGCGCGCCTCCGTTCGACTTCGGAACCAAGACCGTGAATGCCACGACCAGCATTCGGCTGTCGGACGCCCGCTGGGTGTTGTTCGTACACGGACCGCGTCTCGGACCTGCGGTGCTGTTTTGGAGTCTGCTCTTGGTGCTCGTGCTGGTGGCGTTCGGTCTCGGGCAAATTCGTTGGGTGCCACTCCGCCTTTACGAGTGGATGTTGCTCGCCATCGGACTGTCGCAAATCCCACTGCCCGCTGCCGCTTTGGTCATCGGTTGGTTGGTGGCTCTCGGCTTCCGCCGCGCGTACCCGGCACAGCGCCCCTACTTGTTCGATTTCGGCCAAGTCGTGCTCGTGGGCTGGACTCTGACGGCGCTCGTCACCCTCGTGTACGCGGTCCAGCAGGGGCTGATGGGCACGCCCGACATGCAAATCCAAGGCAATGGCTCGTCGAGCGAGCTCCTGCAATGGTTCGACGATCGCACGGGGCCCATCCCGGAGCAGCCGTACGTGTTCTCGGTCCCGATGCTCGCTTACCGCGGCGTGATGCTGGCGTGGGCACTGTGGCTGGCGGTGTCACTCTTGCGCTGGCTGCGCTGGGGCTGGCTCAGCTTTTCCAGCGAGGCGCTTTGGAAACGCCGCCCCAAGCGCCTACGCGAAACGCCCGCAGAATCGACCACTCAGCCCGCGGTCCAAGCTCCGGGCGCTCCGCCGCCCTAGCGGCCAAGGCTGACGCCTCACGATGCGCGGCCGATCGAATTCAAAAAACGGGCTCGCTCTTGCGCGGACGGCACGAGGCAGGACTGCGCGCGGATGCGATAGCGCACGTTGGCGAACGCGCGGTAGCAGGCGTCGCGAATGAAGGTCGGCACGAGGCGTAGCGCGGTCAGCAAGCGCCACGGACCGCCGACGTAGCCAAGCACCCGCAGCATGGCCGACGAGCGGACGTCGGCGTGGACGCGGCCGTCGCGCAGCTCGGTCCAGAGCATGGAGTCGACATCGGCTGCGATGCCCGCGCGGGCCCGAAGCTCGCTGCCGACGGCGCTCTCGATGGGCGCAAAACGCAGGGCGTGCGAGCGCTCGTGTTTGAGCACCCATTGCACCGCCTGGCTACACACGCCGCACGAGCCGTCGTACAGCAGGACAGGACCGTCTTCGAGCACATCGGCGGGGGGCATGAGCGTCGGCTGACGGAAGTCTGGCGGCATTTCTCACCTTTGCCCACAAGAAATCGGCTCTTGTGCGCGCGGACTTTGCGAGACCGCCAGACGCCACGGACTTTCCCTGAATCGCTCGGGGACACTCACGTTCCCGGAAGGCCGGACCGCTCTTGAGCGCCGACCGGTTTGAAACCAACCCATAAACGAGCGATTCCATCGCAGGAGCGCACGGCCTCGTCGCAGCGGTCCTCGAATTAGCGCGGCTAGTCCTCCGGTGCTCGCTCCTCGGGCGTGCGTTTCGCTTCGGCCTCCCTCGTTTCTGCATTGA
>Ga0302322_100001808_pt1 | contig 17810 bp, 16 predicted proteins | sample Fen_T0_2_FD_203757 | JGI IMG/M metagenome (GOLD analysis project Ga0302322, IMG submission 203757) | Peat permafrost microbial communities from Stordalen Mire near Abisko, Sweden - Fen_T0_2 | ecosystem: Environmental > Terrestrial > Soil > Wetlands > Permafrost | place: Sweden: Abisko... | reverse complement strand
CGGGATCGACCACGTGGGCCTGTCGCTGCGCAAGCTCGAGGACGTCGGCGTGGAGCGCGCCGTCGCCCGGATCGCGGCTGCGGGGCTGCGGGTGAGCAACATCGTGGAGCTGGGCTGGTGGGACCTTGCCGACCCGGCGACCTGGCCGTACCAGCGTGAGCGGCTCGTCACCGCAGTCGACGCGGCGGCCGCGCTCGGGGGATGCCTCGTGCTCACCACCGGTCCGGCGGGGCCCTTGGAGTGGGACGACGCCGTCGCCGCGCTCGACGCCGCGCTCGACCCCGTGCGCATCCACGCCGACGCCGCGGGTGTCGTGCTCACGGTGGAGCCCACGAGCGCGCTGCGGCTCGACCTCAGCTTCTGCACGACCGTGCGCGACGGGGTCGACCTCGCTCGGTCCCTCGGCATCGGGCTGTGCGTCGAGTGCAACAGCGCGTTCGCCGAACGCGACCTGGTGGCGACGATCGCCGCCGCGACCGACGTGCTCGCGCACGTCCAGGTGAGTGACTTCGTGATCGGCAGCCTCACGAGCCCCGACCGAGCGGTGCCCGGCGACGGCGACATCCCGCTCGCGCGCCTCGTCGACGCGTTCGAGACGATCGGCTACTCGGGGGCGTACGAGCTCGAGATGGTGGGACCGCGCATCGAGGCCGAGGGCTATGCGTCGGCGATCGCCCGGGGCGTCGCCTATGTCGACGCGTTGCTGTACGGCTCCAAGTAGGCGATCTGCGGGGCCCCGTCGATCAGGTCGTCGATCACGGCCATGAGCTCCTGGAGCGCACGGCCCTCGCGGTGGACGGCCATCGCGGCGGCGTCGGCGTACGCCTCGGAGCAGATCACCGCGGTCGCGTCGTCGGCAACGGTGTAGACCGCGAACGTGAGGGTTCCCGGCTCGGACTCGGCGTCGACGCGGATCGCGTCGAGCATCCGGGCGAGGTCGTCGCGCCTCTCGGGCTTCGCGTGCAGGGTCGCCAGCAGGACGATCATGGGCGAACCCTACGACGCGCGCGACGCGGGGGCGCGGTACGCCCCCGGTGGCGTGAACGCCCCGCTGCGCCAGCGGTCGGGCGTGAGCAGGAGCGCGCGGGGGTAGTCCTCGAACATCCAGCGGGCGAAGTTGCGGCGCGTCCACGGGGAGAGGTCGACGAGCGCGAGCGCGGCGGCGGTCCCCGCGCGTGAGCGGAGCACCTGCTGGAGGAGTGCGGCGAAGCGCAGATCGCGTCCGAGCGCACGGGTGACGGAGGTGCGGTACTGCGCCGCGACCTGGGCGACCGGCCCGCCCGCCGCGACGGCACGTGCCGCGAGCCCGCCGGTCTCGAGCGCCTGGGCGATGCCCTCGCCGGTCATCGGATCGACCACACCCGCGGCGTCGCCTGCGAACAGCACACGTCCGACGGTGGTGCGGGCGGGAACGAAGGTGGCCGGGATCGGCCACGCCCGGTGGCGGTCCTCCGGCTCGGCGTCGGGACCGAGCACGGCGCGCAGCGCGGGCCGGGCGAAGAGGTCGCGCCAGAGCGCGGCGAGCGCCTTGCCGCTCGTGTCGCGGTCACGCAGGACCCCGAAGCCGACGTTGGCCCGGCCGTCGGGAAGGGGGAACACCCAGGCGTAGCCGGGGAGCAGGTCGGCCTCGAAGAGCACCCACAGCCGGGGGTCGTGCACGCCCCGGAAGTACTGGCGGAACGCGTGCCACGACCCCAGGCCGGCGACGTCGTCGGGATCCACGAGCCGCCGGACCGTGGAGTAGTGGCCGTCGGCGGCGACCACGAAGCGGGCCCGGGTCGTGTGGTCACCGTGGGTCACCGTCACGCCGTGGTGGTCGGCGGTGACCGCAGTGACGGCCTCACCCTCCCGGACCGTGATGCCCGCGGCGCGGGCGTGTGCGACCAGCGCGGCGTCGAGGTCGGCCCGGGTCGTGACCACCGCGTGGTGGCCGTCGGTGGGGAGGGGGAGCGTGACCCGCCGCCCGGTCGGGCCCTCGAGCACCACGGTGTCGACCGGCTGGGTGGTGGCCAGCCCGGGGACGGCGACGCCCAGGTCCTCGAGCAGGCGCAGGGCGCCGGCGGTGAGGCCGTCGCCGCAGGTCTTGTCGCGGGGGAACACCGCGCGGTCGACGCACACGACCGACCGGCCGAGCCGGTGGGCGGTGAGGGCCGCGGCCACCCCGGCCGGGCCGGAGCCCACCACGAGCAGGTCGACGTCGACCTCGGTCCCCGGCTCCGCACCCATCGCCGGTCGACGGTACCGCTCGGATATCGCTCGTCTGCGCAGGTCGCGTCCACCCGCTGATCGCCCCCGGGTCCGTTCGCTCGCGCCGACGCCGGTGGCCACTCGTTTCGACGGGGGTGCCCGAGCCTTGCCAGAATGACCCGTCCTCAATCACGTGGAGTCATCCATGCATGTCGTCGTCTGTGTGAAGCAGATCCCCGACCCGGCCATCCCGGGCGAGCTCGACCCCGGCACCCACGCGCTCAAGCGCGAGGGAAAGCTCATCCTCGACGAGTCCGACAGCTACGGCGTCGAGATGGCGCTGCAGCTCGTCGACAAGGCGGGCGGGGGTGAGGTCACCCTGGTCTCGATGGCGCCCAACAACGAGGTGTCCGGTCTGCGGACCGCCCTGGCCATGGGTGCGGCGAAGGCCATCCTCGTGTCCGACCCGGCGCTCGCCGGCTCCGACGCCCTGTCCACCGCGAAGGTGCTCGCCAAGGCGATCGAGCGGGCGGGCGAGGTGGATCTCGTGCTCGCCGCCACCGAGTCGACCGACGGCTACACCGGGACCACGCCGCCCCAGATCGCGGAGCTGCTCGGCTGGCCGTCGCTCACCTTCGCCAAGCACGTGGAGATCGGCGACGGCAAGGCCACGATCCAGCGCCAGACCGAGGCGGGCTACGACGTCGTCGAGGCGTCGCTGCCCGCGGTCATCAGCGTGACCGCCGGCGTGGTCGAGCCCCGCTACCCCTCGTTCAAGGGGATCATGGCGGCCAAGAACAAGCCGGTCGACCAAGTCACTGCGGCCGACCTCGGCCTCGGCGCCGACAGCGTCGGCTGGGCCGGGTCCCGTCAGCAGATCACCCAGGTCGCGGCCGCACCGGCTCGCGAGGCGGGCGAGAAGATCGAGGACGACGGCGAGGCGTTCCAGCGCGTCGTGGCGTTCCTCGAGGAGCTCAAGGTCGTCTGAGGTACGAAGGGCGAACGCTCCCGAGCCGGTGACCGACCGGGCACGGAGTGAGCCCGACCAATAGAGGAGGTGTCCCTCGATGGGACTCGCAAAGGTGTGGGTGTTCGCCGAGGCCGAGGGTGACAAGCCGGCCACGAGCACGCTCGAGCTGCTCACCAAGGCCCGTGAGGTCGCCGACACGGTCGAGTGCGTCTACGTCGGCGGCAACGCCGACGCGATCGCGGGCTCGCTCGGCGAGCACGGCGCGACCAAGGTCTACGCGGTCGACCCCGGCGACGGGCTGCCCGGTGTGATCGGCGCCGCGGCGCTGGCCACGCTGGTCGCGGCGAACGGCCCCGACCTCGTGCTCTTCGCGCAGACCTACGACGGTCGTGACGCGCTGGCCCGCCTGTCGGTGAAGCTCGACCGGCCGGTGATCACCAACGGCACCGCGCTCGTGGTCGACGGCGACGCCGTCACGGTGGGCACCGCGGTGTTCGGCGGCAACACGCTCGTCGACACGCAGTTCTCCGGTGAGAAGCCCTACCTCGCGGCCATCCGGCCGAAGTCGTTCGCGGCCGAACCCGGTGGCGGCGGCGCGGCGGTGGTCGAGGCCGTCACCGGCTTCGACGCAGGCCGGGCCGGCGAGGCGAAGATCCTCGAGCGTCACGTCGAGGAGCGCGAGGGACCGAAGCTGGAAGAGGCCACGATCGTGGTCTCGGGCGGCCGTGGCATCGGCGCGGCCGAGAGCTACGACCCGCTGGTCGAGCAGCTCGCCAAGCTCCTGGGCGGTGCGTCCGGAGCGTCGCGTGCCATCGTCGACGCCGGCTGGGTGCCCTACTCGAAGCAGGTCGGCCAGACCGGCAAGACGGTCAAGCCGAAGCTGTACATCGCTCTCGGCATCTCCGGAGCGACGCAGCACCTGGTGGGCATGAAGGGCTCCGACAACATCATCGCGATCAACAAGGATGGTGAGGCGCCGATCTTCGGCGTGGCCGACCTCGGCATCGTGGGCGATGTGCACAAGGTCGTGCCGAAGCTCATCGAAGCCCTCCAGACACGCGGCTGATCCCGGCCTCCCGCCGGCTTCCCGACCCGCCCACCGCACCGTGACCCTCGAGGTCCGGATCCTCGCCGACACCGAGCGGGCCGCAGCTTCGGCGGTCGCCGCACGCGCCCTGCGCGACGACCCGATGTTCGTGTACCTCCACGGCGACGACCCCGTCGCCCGGATGGGGTCCACGTACTCCGCCTTCCGCGAGCCCGCGCCCGCGCCGCCGCCGAGCTGGTGGCGACGCGTCGTGGGCGGCCCGACGTCGGCCGCGCTCGTGGAGGGGCGGCCCACCGCCTGGGGTGCGCTGGTGCAGGGGTACGTGGTGGGGAGCGCGGCAGCGGCGGCACCGGGGACGTGCTTCGTCGACGTGCTCCCCGAGTCGGTGCGCACCATGCCGACCGGTCCCCAGGGCGACGCCGGCTCCCCGGATCGCCAGGCGCGGGTGCTCGCCACGCTGTGGACCCACCACAGCGACGAGCGGCACTGGCACGTGGGCCCCGTGGGGGTCGAGCCCGGCCTCCAGGGCCGGGGCGTCGGGGCGGCGGTGATGACCGCGCTCTGCGACGCCATGGACGACGCGGGCGAGATCGCGTTCCTGGAGACGGAGACGGCCCCCAACGTGGTCTTCTACCGGCGCCTCGGGTTCGAGGTGGTGAGCCAGGCCGAGCTGCCGGGGCTCCCGCTGTGGTTCATGCGCCGCGAACCCCGGTAGCGGTCCGGACTCGCTCCTACACTCGGCCGCGGTTCCACAGTCCGGACGGCGGGGAAGGCCACATCCATGAGCCAAGTCGCAGTCGTCGGCGCCGGTTACGTCGGCCTCACCACGGCCGCGTGCTTCGCCCGGCTGGGCCACGACGTGCGCTGCGCCGACATCGACGCCGATCGGGTCGCGCTCCTGTCGAAGGGCGAGATCCCGATCCTCGAGGAGGGGATGCCGGGCCTGGTCGCCGAGGGCCTCTCCATCCAGCGGCTGCGCTTCGTCGTGGGCGCGGCCGAGGCGGTCCGCGGGGCCGAGTTCGTGTTCTTGTGCGTGGGCACGCCCCCGGGCGACGACGGCAGCGCCGACCTCTCCGCGATCGAGGCGGTCGCGCGGGAGGTCGCCCCGCTGCTCGAGCCCGGCGCAGTCGTGGTCAACAAGTCGACCGTCCCGGTGGGGACCACCCGGCTGGTGGCCCGGTGGCTCGCCGAGGCCGGTGCGGCCCACGACGCCCAGGTTGCGTCGAACCCCGAGTTCCTGCGCGAGGGCAACGCCGTGCGCGACTTCCTCCAGCCGCAGCGGATCGTGATCGGCTGCGACGACCCCGCGGTCGCGGTGCGCATCTCCGAGCTGTACCGGAGCGTCCCGGCGCCGATCGTCGTCACCGACGCCGCGTCCGCGGAGATGATCAAGCAGGCGTCGAACGCGTTCCTCGCCACCAAGATCTCGTTCATCAACGCGGTGGCCAACGTCTGTGAGGCGGTCAACGCCGACGTGCGCGACGTCGCCCTCGGGATGGGCTACGACCCGAGGATCGGGTCCGACTTCCTCCACCCCGGCCCCGGCTTCGGGGGTGCGTGCCTGCCGAAGGACACCTCGGCGCTGCTGCGCACCGCGGAGCAGTACGGCTACGACTTCAGCCTGTTGCGCGGCGTGCTCGATGTCAACGACCGCCAGCGCGACCACATCGTCGATCACATCCGGGCGATGGCCGGCGGGGAGCTCGCGGGCAAGCGCATCGCGGTGCTCGGGCTCACGTTCAAGGCCAACACCGACGACCTGCGGGACTCGCCGTCGCTGTCGATCGCGGCCGAGCTGGTCGAGTCGGGCGCGCGGGTGTGCGCGTTCGACCCGGTGGCCGGTGACGCCGCCGGCCGGGAGGTCCCAGGGCTGCTGGTCGGCACCGACGCGTACGACGCCTGCGAGGGCGCCGAGGTGCTCGCGCTCCTGACGGAGTGGGACCAGTTCCGCTGGCTCGACTACACCCGGGTCGCCGCGGCGATGGCGGAGCCGCGCGTGGTCGACGCCCGCAACCTCCTCGACCCCGCGGCGATGCGCCGCCTCGGCTTCGCCTACCAGGGCGTGGGGCGCTGATGCCCCGCACCGTGGTCACGGGCGGCAGCGGCTTCCTGGGCTCCCACCTCTGCCGGGCCCTCCTCGCCGCGGGCGACGACGTCGTCGCGGTCGACGACCTCTCCACGGGCTACCGCGAGAACGTCGCCGAGCTGGTCGACGATCCGCGGTTCATGCTCCTCGAGCACGACGTGAGCACTGGCATCCCGGTCGAGGGCCCGGTCGACGCCGTGCTGCACTTCGCCAGCGCGGCGAGCCCGCCTGCGTACCTCGCCCGCCCACTCGAGACCCTGGCGGTCGGCTCCGAGGGCACCCGCCACGCGCTCGAGCTGGCCCGTGCGCACGGCGCCCGCTTCCTGCTCGCGTCCACGAGCGAGATCTACGGCGACCCGATGGTCCATCCGCAGCCCGAGACCTACTGGGGCAACGTCAACTCCATCGGCCCGCGGTCGGTGTACGACGAGGCGAAGCGATTCGCCGAGGCGATCACCATGGCGTACCACCGCACCTTCGGTGTCGACACGAAGATCGTCCGCATCTTCAACACCTACGGCCCCCGAATGGCCCGGGGTGACGGACGGGTGGTGACCAACTTCATCGAGCAGGCCCTTGCGGGCCAGCCGCTCACCGTCTACGGCGACGGGCAGCAGACCCGCTCGTTCTGCTGGGTCGACGACGAGGTGCGGGGGTTCCTGGCGTTGCTCCACTCCGACTGGACCGGCCCGATGAACATCGGCAACCCCGGTGAGTTCACCGTGCTCGAGCTGGCCGAGATCGTTCTCGATGTCACCGGGTCGGGCGGCCCGATCACGTTCGACCCGCTCCCGGTCGACGATCCCACGCGCCGGCGCCCCGACATCACGATCGCCGGCCGCGAGCTCGCGTGGGCGCCAGCGGTCGACCTGCGCACCGGGATAACCCTCCTGGTCGACTGGTACCGGGCCGAGCGGCCACCGTCCGGGTAGGCGGCGATGGACGCGCCCTGGGCGGCGATCGTCGTCAACTACGAAGCCGGCGCGGCGCTCACGGCGTGCGTGCAGTCGTTGCTGGCCGACACCTCGGCCGGGGGTGCGCCCGACGTCGTGGTGGTCGACAACGGCTCGGGCGACGGATCGGTCGCCGCGCTGCGCCGCGCGGTCCCCGACGCGCGCGTGCTCGACGCGGGTGGCAACGTCGGCTACGCGACCGCGGCCAACCGGGGCATCGCCGCGACGACCGCGGCGGTCGTCGCGGTGTGCAACCCTGATCTCGAGGTGCGGCCCGGCACCGGTGCCGCGATGCTCGCCGTGTTCGCCGACGCCGGAGTCGGCGCGGCGGGCCCGCGCGTCCTGAACCCCGACGGGTCGACCTACCCGTCGGCCCGGCGCGACCCCGCACTGGTCGACGCGGTCGGGCACGCGCTGCTCGGCTTCGTGTGGCCTCGCAACCCGTTCACGCGCCGCTACCGCGAGCTCGACGCCGATCCCGACGTGGCGCGCGACGTCGACTGGGCATCGGGCGCGGCGCTGTGGCTGCGGCGCAGCGCGATCGACGGGATCGGCGGCTGGGACGAGGGCTACTTCATGTACATGGAGGACGTCGACGTCGGCTGGCGCCTGCGGTCGGCCGGCTGGCAGATCCGCTACGAGCCGGCGGGGCAGGTGGTGCACCGCCAGGGCCTGTCCACCGACCGGCGTCCCAACCGCATGATCGTGGAGCACCACCGGTCGCTGTACCGGTTCGCCACCAAGCGGTGGCACGGCCCGAAGCGATGCCTCCTGGTGCCCGCGGCCGCCTTCCTGGCCGTTCGGGCGGGGTTCACCATGGCTGTGCGGGCGCTCAGCCCGCGCCGGAGCCGTCCGCAGGCGACCCGGTAATCTCGGGCTCCGATGACTCGCTCCCGCAACAAGCACTCCCGCGCTGCCCTGCGCGCCAAGAGCCGGCGGCCCCGCAAGCAGGGGTCGAGCCGCTGGTTCACGATCACGATCACCATGATCATCCTCGTGGGTGTGATCGGTGTCGTGATGGCGAGCGGCATCCTCTCGCGCAACGACTCGGCGAGCGCCGCCGCGCCGCAGCCGCCCAGCGCCAGCAACCCGTCGGGCGACCACTGGCATGCCGCGCTGGGCGTCAACGTGTGCGGCGAGTGGCTCCCGGCCCCGGCCACGTTCGAGACCGCGGCCGACAACCCCAACGTGCGGGTGGGCATCCACACCCACGGTGACGGGTTCATCCACATCCACCCGTTCACGAGCAGCGAGGGCGGGAGCAACGCCACCCTCGGCAAGTTCTTCGTCTACGGCGGCTGGAGCGTCTCCCAGAACTCGTTCAACGTGTGGACGGGCCCCTCCTTCGACCAGACCAAGACCGAGTGGAAGAACGGCGACAAGTGCCCGAACTCCGCCGGTGAAGCAGGCAAGGGCAAGGCCGGCGAGGTCGTGTTCGAGGTGAACTGCAAGACAGCGACGGGCAACCCGTCCGACCACAGGCTCGCCGACCAGGAAGTGGTGGCCATCGGCTTCATGCCCAAGGGCGAGGAGATGGGCGCGCCGCCGAACGCGGCGAGCGCGCCGCAAGCCGACTCCGCCCAGCCCACCCAGAAGATCAACCAGAAGGCCTGCACCCCGACTGCGCAGAACAACCCCGGCGTGGCCGACACCACCCCCACGACCGCGACGGCGACCACACCGACAACCCAGCAGTGAAAGCGGTTGTCCTCGTGGGGGGCGAGGGCACCCGCCTCCGTCCCCTGACGTTCGAGACGCCCAAGGCGCTGCTGCCGATCGCGAACCAGCCGTTCCTCGAGCGCCAGCTGGGGTGGATGGCTGCCCACGGGGTCGACGAGGTCGTGCTGTCGCTCGGCTACCGGCCGGACGCGTTCGCGGCGCACTTCTCCGACGACCGCTTCGGCGACGTGCGGTTGCGGTACGCGGTCGAGCCGGAGCCGCTCGGCACCGCCGGCGCGATCCGCTTCGCGGCCGACGTCGCGGGCATCGACGAGCGCTTCGTCGTCTGCAACGGCGACGTCCTGACCGCGCTCGATCTCCGTGGCCTCATCGCCTTCCACGACGAGTGCGACGCCGAGGCAACCATCCATCTCGTGCGGGTGGCCGACCCGTCCGCCTTCGGCGTGGTGCCCACCTTCCCCGACGGTGAGGTGAAGGCGTTCGTCGAGAAGCCGCCGCCGGGTCAGGCCCCCACCGACTGGATCAACGCGGGGACGTACGTGCTCGAGCCGTCCGTGCTCGACCGAATCCCGGCGGGCATGAACGTGTCGATCGAGCGCGAGACGTTCCCCCGCATGCTCGACGCCCGAGGTTGCCTGTACGCGTTCGAGAGCGACGTCTACTGGCTCGACATCGGCACCCCCGACAAGTACCTCGCCGCGCACGCCGACGTGCTGCGCGGCGCGCTCGGGTTCCCGCCGGTGGCGGGAGCGGAGGAGCACGACCCCGGCATCTGGCTCGAAGCCGGCGCGGTGGTCGACCCGTCCACCCGCCTCGTGCCCCCCGTGCTCATCGGTCGCGACACGGCGGTCGGCCCGGGCGCGTGGGTGTCGGGTTCCTCGATCGGCGCACGGTGCACGGTCGGGTACGGCGCGCGGGTCGCTGGATCGGTGCTGCACGACGGTGCGATCGTGGGCCGAGCGGCCGACGTCGCCGACAGCGTGCTCGGCCGCGAGGTGGAGATCGACGAGGGCGCGACCGTTCGCGCCGAGCTGCGAGTTCGGGAGGCGTGACATGCGGGTGATGGTCACCGGCGGGGCGGGATTCATCGGATCGACCCTGGTCGACCGGCTGCTGGGCGACGGCCACGAGGTGGACGTCGTCGACGACCTCTCGAGCGGCACGCTGGTCAACCTCGCCGGGGCCCGGTCCCGCAAGCCGGGACGCTTCACCTTCCACCGGCTCGACATCCGTTCGACCGGGCTCGTCGATCTCATCACGAGTCGCTCGCCCGAGGTGATCATGCACCTCGGTGCCCAGATGGACGTGCGCGTCTCCGTGGCCAAGCCGGTCTTCGACGCCGAGGTGAACATCCTCGGCTCGCTGAACGTCTGCCAGGGCGCGCTCGCGGCCGGCGTGCGCAAGGTCGTCTTCGCGGGTTCGGGCGGCACGCTCTACGGCGAGCCCGAGGACCTGCCGGTGCGCGAGGGGCACTCGCAGCACCCGCTCTCGCCCTACGGCGTCTCGAAGAAGGCGGTGGGCGACTACCTCCATTACTACCGCGAGATCCACGGGCTCGACTCCACCGTGCTCGCGCTGGCCAACGTCTACGGCCCGCGCCAGGACCCGCACGGCGAGGCGGGCGTCGTCGCGATCTTCGCGGGCAAGCTCCTTGCCAAGGAGCGGGCCACCGTGTTCGGCGATGGGAGCCAGACGCGCGACTTCGTGTTCGTCGACGACGTGGTGGACGCGTTCGTGAAGGCGGCCGACGCGGGCGGCGGGCTCGTCTGCAACATCGGCACCGGGGTCGAGACCAGCGTCCAGGGCCTCTACGACGCGATGGCCCGTCTCGCCGGCTTCCCCGAGCCGCCGAAGTACGCGCCGGCGCGCGCGGGTGAGCTGGCCCGCAGCGCGCTCGACCCGGGTCGCGCCGCCACCCACCTCGGGTGGACGCCCCAGGTCGACATGGACACCGGCCTGGCCAAGACCCTCGCCTGGTTCCGTGATCGCGACGCCTGAGTTCGATACGTGTCACACCCCCGTGTGATGATGGGGTCATGGACGAACGTACGTTCGATCACGAGGCCTTCGATTCCCGGGGGTTCGACTATGCGGGCCTGTTGGACGAGCTGCGGTGCCACACCACCGGATGGCTCGAGGCCCGGCGTGGGTGGTTGGTGCGCGAGCAGCGGCGCCTGCATGTGGAGGAGCTGGCGGTGCTGCGGGTGCTCGACGAACGCGGACGGGTCGACGACAGCCTCGCGGCGAAGGACGGGACCTCGACGCGTGACGTCCGCCGCAAGCGGGCCACGGCGCGGAACCTGGAACGTCAGCCGAACGTCGCGAACGCGGCGGCGCGCGGTGATCTGTCCGGCGAGCAGCTCGACCGGGTGAGCGATCTGGTGGATCCCGACGACCCGGCCTCGGACGAGCACTGGGCCGAGGAAGGGCCGCAGTGGTCGCCTCAGGACCTCGCGGACGAGCTCCGCCGCAAGCGCACGCCGACCCCCGAGGAAGCCGCGGCGCGGCGCGCGGCGCGGCTGCATCGCTTCTGGTGGCAACGCGACGCCGGGATGCTCGACGGCCGCTACTCCCTCGCCGACCTCGACGGGGCGTTGGTCGAAGCGGTCTTCGAGGAGATGATCGAGAAGATGCGCCCCGCGAAGGGCCAGCCCTGGGACACCCGCGAGCACCGCGCCGCGGACGCGCTCGTGGAGCTGTGCCGCATGTACCGCGACCGCGACCAGAACGAACCCACCTCCGGGTACCGGGCCCACTTCGTCGTCCACGTCCCGTCCGACGGCCCTGCGACCGTCGCGGGGATCCCGCTCCCCGACGCCATGGTCGAGGCCCTACGGGCCGACGCGAAGATCGAGCCCGTCCTCGTCGGCCACGATGGCACGCCGATTGTGGTGGGCCGCACCGAATCGGTCCTGTCCGACAAGACGAAACGGGTGGTCAAGCAGCGCGACGGCAAGTGCCGCCATCCCGGCTGCGACCGCCGAACCGGCCTCCAGGTCCACCACCTCTGGCCGAGCTCGTGGGGCGGCTCCGACGCCCTCTGGAACCTCGCCGCCGTCTGCACCACCCACCACCCCCAGCTCGCACCGCAGGGGCGGCTGTTGTTGCTGGGCAACCCGAACAACCCCGCCGGCCTCTCCCTCGTCGACCGCGACGACCTGCCCAAGCTCGCCGAGCTCGCCGCCACCCAGGCCCGCTCGGGACCCGAGGCCGCGTAGGCGACGCGCCCGGATGCCTCAGCGGGTGAGCCGCAGCTCGTCGAGGGGGACGGGCGGCCGTTCGCGGCCGACGTAGCCGGGATTGGGGTGGCCCACGAGCACGAGTGCGGTGGGGGACCAGTCGCCCGGCAGGGCGAGCGCGTCGCGGGCCGCGTCGGGGCAGAAGATCGGGGCCGCGACCCAGCAGGAGGCGAGGCCGCGGTCGGCCGCGGTCAGCATGAGGTTCTCCACCGCCGCGCCGAGCGACAGCAGGGCCATGCCCCACTCGGCCCGCCGCCGGGTCTCGTCGGGGTAGCGGTCGAGCCCGTCCCAAGTGAGACAGCCGAGCACCATCGCCGGGGCGCCGGTGAGCTTGGCCCGGGAGGCCTCCACCAGCTCGTCGACTCGGGCGGCGCCCACGCCGTCGGCCGTGAGATCGGTGCGCCACTGGGCGCCCATGCCCCGGGCGAGGTCGGCCTTACCTGCGGGGGTGTCGATCACGACGAACCGCCAGGGCCGGGAGTGATGTGGCGCGGGGGCGATGCAGGCGGCGGTCACGAGCGTGTCGAGCACCGGGCGCGGCACCGGCTCGTCGGTGAAGGCCCGGATCGACCGCCGGGCCTCGATGAACGCGGGAACCGTCACGGACTCGCTCATGGTGTCGGGTCGCTCCGCATGCTGCGCTCCTACCGGAACAGATCGTCCTGGGGGTCGCGGACGAGGTCACGCGCGGCGCCTTGCCCGAACCAGCCGGCGTCGAGGCCGCGGACGATCGCGGCGGGCACGCCGGCGCTCTTGCCCATCACCAGCTCGGCCGCGCCCGCGATCTCGTCGGCGATCGCGACCTCGGTCACGTGCAGCACCCGCCCGAGCGCGTCCTCCGACCCGCGCAGGTCGATGATCGCGGCGATGCCGGCCACGCCGATCGCGACGTCGGTGAGGCCCATTCGCCAGGGTCGGCCGAACGTGTCGGACACGATCACCGCGACGTCGACGGCGCGGCGCGCGCGCAACGCGTTTCGGATGTGGTGCGCGGAGGAGTCGGGGTCCACGGGGAGAAGCGCGGCCTGCCCGGCCTCGACGTTGGACAGGTCGATGCCCGCGTTCGCGCACACGAAGCCGTGGTGGGTCTCGGAGATGACGAGGTCACCGCGGCGGCGCACGATCCGGCGGGACTCCTGCTCCACCAGCGCGCGGCGGGCATCGAGGTCGTCGGGGTCGAGGGCCACGAGCCGGCCCTCGGCCTTCGACACCACCTTCTGGGTCACCACGAGGCAGTCGCCCGCCGCGAGCGGCGTGCCCTGGGCCTCGGCGGCATCCGCGATGAGCTCGGCCAGTTCGTCGCCGGGCCGGATCTCGCCGATCCCGTGGACGGGGAGCAGCTCGATCCGGGTGGGCGACGCCGGCGCGGGGGAGGGGGTGGTGCTCACGCGACCGCGGCGAGCGTCTCGCGCGCGAGCGCGGCAGCCACGCGGGCGTCCCGCATGAGGGTGTCGGCGACCACGGCGCGCACGCCGAGGTCGGCGATGCGCCGAGCGTCGCGCGCGTCGACGGTGTCGATCACGAGGGTGGAGCAGAAGTCGCGGTACGCGCGGGCAACGCCCACGCTCGACACGTCGATGCCGAGGGGCCCCATGAGGCGGTCGGCCGGGCCCTTCACCGGGCGGCCGCCGATGATCGGGCTCACGCCCACGACCCGGTCGCGGCGCTCCACCAGCACCTCGCGGATCCCCGGGACGGCGAGGATCGGGCCGATCGAGATCACCGGGTTGCTCGGGCAGATGAGGATGGTCTCGGCGGCCCGGAGCGCCTCGATGACGCCGGGCGCGGGCGTGGAGGTGTCGGCGCCCGCGAAGTCGACCGCCACCACCGGCGGCTCGCAGCGCTCGCGGACGAACCACTCCTGCATCGCGAGCTCGCGGGTGGGCCCGTCCGGCGTGTCGGCCACGGTGATCCGCGTGGCGACCCGGTCCTCGGTCATGGGCAGCAGTCGCGTGCGCAGCCCCCATGCCGCAGTGACCTCGGCCGTGACCTCGGCGAGGCCCGCGCCCGCTCGGAGGCGCTCGGTGCGGAAGAGGTGGGTGCCGAGGTCCTTGTCGCCGAGGCGGAACCACGTGGGCGCGCCGTAGCGGTCGAGCGCGTCCATGGTGGTGAAGGTCTCGCCCTCGAGACCCCAGCCCATCGTGTGGTTGTGGGCATCGGCCAGCGTGTAGGTGACGCTGTCGAGGTCGGGACAGACCCACAGGCCGTGGAACTCGTCGTCGTCGCCGGTGTTCACCACGGCGGTGACGGACGCGGGGTCGACGACATCGACCAACCCGCGCAGGAATCGGGCCGCTCCGACGCCTCCGGCAAGGGCAGTGAGCACGGCGGCGACAGTAGTGGGGCGGAATCGCAGAACGCCCCGGGGCGGGACCCCGGGGCGTTCTCCGTGAGTGGCTGGACGCGCGGGCGCTATGCAGCCTTGTCCTTGCGGCCGACGATCGACTTGGCGCGGTCGCGGCTCGCGTCGACGACGCGCTGGGCCTGCGACTGGACCTGCTCGACCACGGGCTGCACGCGGCCCTTCATGTCGCCGAGGCGCTCGCGGCTGCTGTCGGCGACCTGCTCGCCGCGGCTCTTGGCCTCGCGGGCGACCTGCTCGCTGCGGGACCTGGCCTCGCGGGCCGCCTGCTCGAGCCGGGTGCGGAGCTCGTCGACGAGGTCCTCCATCTGGCTCCGGGCCTTGCCGGCGCCGTCGGTCGCGCTGGTGCGGACCTGGCCGACGACCTCGGACGAGCGGCTCCAGCCGTCGCGGGCGGCGTCCTCGAGCCGGGTGCGGACCTGGTCGGCCAGCGACGACGCGGCCGCGACCTGGGTGACCTTCGCGTCCGCCGCCTTGTTCGCGTCCTTGGCCGCGGCCTTGGGCTCGGTCTTGGCCTTCTTCTCGGCCGGCTTCGCCTCGGGGGCGTCGGGGGTGGGGGAATCGGTCATTGGTGCTCCTCTTCGGTGCGCGGTTCGGGCGCCGCGGGGGCCGGCGCCTCGTTCTGCTTGCAGGATAGCGCAGAGTGCTAACTATTGCAAGCACCCTGGCTCCACCTCGCCGGGGCTCCCCGGCCCTCCTGGGCGCTCCCTGTCCCCGTGCCCGGTCCGATTCCGGGACTCGCCGCGGTTCCGCAACGCTGCGCCGGTATCCTCCCGGGCGTCCCATGAGTGCCGTTGACCCCCCCGACCCCCGGCCGCTCCTCGCCAGTGAGGGCCCGGTCGAGGAAGGAGCCGGCGACGACCTCGCTCCGCCGGCGGTCGTCGCGGTCCTGGTGACCCACAATCCGGGTCCCGAGCTCGAAGATGCGTTGTGGTCGCTCGCCGACCAGGACTACCCCGGTCTCGGCGTGCTGGTGGTGGATGCCGGCTCCGATCTCGACCCCACCGATCGCGTCGCCGCGGTGCTCCCGGGCGCGTTCGTGCGCCGGACCCGTGCCGCGGGCTTTGCGGAGGCGGCCAACCAGGCGCTCACCGCGGTCGAGGGCGCGGCCTTCCTGTGCTTCTGCCACGACGACGTTGCGCTCGAGCCCGACGCGATCCGTCTGATGGTCGAGGAGGCGTACCGGTCGAACGCCGCGATCTGCGGTCCGAAGCTCGTCGAGTTCGACCAGCCGGAGGTGCTGCTCGAGGTCGGTCGCGCGATCGACCGCTTCGGCGGCGCGCACACCGGGATCGAGCCGGGTGAGCTCGACCAGGAGCAGCACGACGCCGTGCGCGACGTGTTCTACGTGTCGAGCGCAACGATGCTCGTGCGCGCCGACCTGTACTCCACGCTGGGCGGCTTCGACCCCGAAGCGTTCCCCGGCTCCGAGGACCTCGATCTCTGCTGGCGCGCGCGGCTCGCCGGCGCGCGCGTGATGGTGGTGCCCGACGCGTGCGTGCGCCATCACGAGGTGGCGACGCAGCGCAACACCGGTGACCGCTTCGAGATCCGCGAGAACGCCCGACGCCGGATCCGCACCGTCTTCACCTGTTACTCGTTCCTCTCGCTCGTGTGGATCGTGCCCTTCGGCGTGGTCTCGTCGTTCTTCGAGGCGATCGCGTTCATGTTCAGCCGGCGGCGCTCCGAGGCGTTCGCCGAGACGCGAGCGTGGTGGTGGAACCTCCTGCGTCCGGGGCAGATCCGCTCGGCGCGCAAGCGCGCCCAGGAGCACCGCACCGTCCACGACCTCGACCTGACCGAGCTCCAGCTGGGGTGGTCCGAGCGGGTGCGCTCGTTCCTGAGCCACCACCACGCCGACGAGCGCATGGAGTCCATCGGCGACCGGCTCCGCTCGTGGACCGAGGCCTTCGTCGACGCCGTCCGCCATCCGGGCACCCTCGCGTTCGGCGTGTTCCTCGTCGTCGTGCTCGCGGGGTCGCGCCAGATCCTCTCCGGCGGTGTCCCCGGCGTGGGCACCCTCGTGCCCTGGACCGGCGCCCGGCGCACGCTCGACGCGTTCGGCTCGGCCTGGCACTACACGGGTCTCGGCGCCGCGAAGCCGGCGTCGGGAGCACTGGCGGCGATGGCCGGCCTCACCACCGTCACGCTGAACCATCCCGGCCTCGCGCAGACGCTCCTCGTGATCGGTGCGTTCGTGGTCGGCCCCCTCGGCGTGGCCCGACTCGTGCGCCGCCTCGGCGCGAACCGCGGTCCGGCGATGACCGCGGCGATCCTCTACGGGGTCAACCCGGTGATCCGCAACGCGTTCGCGAACGGCCGCCTCGGGGCGGTCGTGCTGTACGCGCTCGCGCCGTTCCTCGTGCTGCTGTTCGTGCGCGCGTCCGGGTTCGCGGGGCTGACCTTGGTGGGCCGGCGGTGGCGGGCGCTCCTCGGCGTGTCGGTCCTCACCGCGATCACGGTTGCGTTCTTCCCGCCCGCGGCGCTGTTCGTGCTGCTCCTCGCGGGGGCCGCGCTGCTCGGGTCGTTGTGCACCGGTCGCGACGTCGTCGCGTCAGTGCGCGGAGTGGGTGTCGGGGTCTCGGGGATCCTCCTCGGTGGCCTGCTCCTGCTGCCCTGGTCGCTCACCCTCGCCGACTTCCGCGACGACCCCGCCGCGTTCGGGTTCGCGTTCCGGTTCCCCGACCTGTCGCTCGACTCCGTGATGCGCTTCCACACCGGTCCGTCGGGGATCGGGATCGCGAGCTGGGGTCTGTACGCGGCGGCGTTGTTCGCGTTGTTCGTGGCGAGCGGGCCGCGCCTGGCCTGGGTCGCCCGCGCGTGGTTCATGGTCGCACTCGGCGTGGCCGCGGTGTTCGTGCCCTCGCAGCTGTGGCCGAACGCGTCGGTGCCCGCGCCCGAGGGCGCGTTGGTAGCTGCCGCGCTCGGGCTCGCGCTCGCGGCCGGGCTCGGCATCGGTGCATTCGGCGACGAGCTGCGCCGGGCCCGGTTCGGGTGGCGGCAGCTCGCCGCGCTCGTCGCGGGGGCCGGGGTCGCAGTGGCCGTGGTCGGGTTCACTGCCGACGCCGTCGGCGGCCGCTGGCACGCGGCCTCGTCGGGCTGGGGCGACACCCTGTCGTTCACCGGAGAGCGGGTCTTCCAGGGCGACTTCCGCATCCTCTGGGTGGGCGACCCGGCGGTGCTGCCCACCGACCCGTTCGAGGTCCGCGACGGCATCGCCTACACGCTGACCGCCGACGGTGCCGGCGACGCGCGCGAGATCGTGCGAGCGCCGCGCCAGGCTTC
>Ga0302322_100001807_pt1 | contig 17815 bp, 14 predicted proteins | sample Fen_T0_2_FD_203757 | JGI IMG/M metagenome (GOLD analysis project Ga0302322, IMG submission 203757) | Peat permafrost microbial communities from Stordalen Mire near Abisko, Sweden - Fen_T0_2 | ecosystem: Environmental > Terrestrial > Soil > Wetlands > Permafrost | place: Sweden: Abisko... | reverse complement strand
AACCCCCGATCCGCAATAGCAAAGGAAGTGGGTGCCCCATCCTTTGCCCCTCTTTTGGCAAAGGGTGGGACGCAATAACTGTTACTGGCGACCGGCTACCGGCTGCTAGTCACTGATTCTGATAAAATCGATAAAATCCACTCCCCGGAGATGCAATGCAGGCAATCCTTGCGCTGGAAGACGGACGCATCTTCCACGGCAAAGGCTTCGGCGCCCAAGGCGAATGTTACGGCGAAGTCGTTTTTAATACTTCCATCACCGGCTACCAGGAAATTTTCACCGACCCCTCCTACGCCGGCCAGATCGTAGTTCTCACCAATCCCCAGATCGGCAATTACGGCACCAACTCCGAAGACAACGAAGCCACCCGGCCTTACATCGAGGGTTTGATCGTCCGCGAGTTCTCGCGCGTCAGCTCGAACTGGCGTTCACAGGAAGTGGCCGAGGAATACCTCGAGCGCTACAAGATTCCTGTGCTTGCCGAGATCGACACCCGCGCCCTGGTGCGCCACCTGCGTACCAATGGAGTCATGCGCGGTGTCATTTCGACCATTGAAACTGATACCGACAAGCTTGTGGCCAAAGCGCGCTCCATCCCCAAGATGGATGGCACCGACTTGGCGAAAGAAGTGACCACGCCCCGCGTCTACAAGTGGGTGGAAGGCGTTCGCTCCTTCGAGCCAACAGAAGTGGTCGGCGTCAAAGACGACGCGCCGAAATACAAAGTCGTCGCCTACGACTACGGCATCAAGCAAAACATTCTGCGCCGGCTGGTGGGTGAATCCTGCAGCGTGACCGTGGTTCCCGCGACCACTAGCGCCGAAGATGTTTTGGCGATGAAGCCCGACGGAGTGTTCCTGTCGAACGGCCCCGGTGACCCGGAACCCGTCACCTACGCGCAAGACAACATCCGCCGCATGATGGGCAAAGTCCCCATCTTCGGCATCTGCCTCGGTCATCAGTTGATCGGCCTTGCACTCGGCGGCAAGACCTACAAGCTGCGCTTCGGACACCACGGCGGCAATCATCCGGTAAAGCAGATGGCCACCGGCAAGATCGAGATCACGGCGCACAATCACAACTTTGCCGTCGATCCCAACTCGCTCAAGCAGAGCGAAGTTGACCTGACCCACATCGACCTGAACGACAACACGTTGGAAGGCCTGCGTCATCGCTCGCTGCCGCTCTTCAGCGTCCAGTACCATCCCGAAGCCGCTCCCGGCCCCCACGACTCACACTATCTCTTCAAAGATTTTGTGAAGATGATGGAAGAGTGGAAGGGGAACAACTCCTAGACATGCCACGCCGCAACGACATCGCGAAGATCCTCATCATCGGCTCCGGCCCCATCGTCATTGGCCAGTCCGCCGAATTCGACTACTCGGGCGCGCAGGCCTGCAAGGCGCTGAAGTCCGAAGGCTATGAGGTGGTGCTGGTGAACTCCAACCCGGCCACCATCATGACCGACCCTGAGATGGCCGACCGCACCTACATCGAGCCGCTCACGCTCACTTATCTGGAAGAGATCATCCGCGTCGAAGCCGAGTTGCTCTCTGCCAGCGGACATCCCGGCATCTTCGCCGTTCTGCCCACCGTCGGAGGCCAGACCGCTCTCAACCTCGCGGTCGAGCTGGCCGACGCCGGCATCCTCGAGAAGTACGGCGCGCAGCTCATCGGCGCGCAACTCGGCGCCATCAAGAAGGGCGAAGACCGCCTGCTCTTCAAAGATGCGATGACCAAGATCGGCCTCGAAGTGCCCAAGTCCTCCCTGGTTAACAATCTGAAGGACGGGATGGACTTCACCAGCAAAATTGGCTTCCCCGTCATCCTCCGCCCCTCGTTCACGCTCGGCGGTACGGGCGGCGGCATCGCCTACAACCGCGAAGAATTGCTCGAACTCCTGGCTCGCGGCCTCGACCTCTCGCCTGTCCACGAAGTGCTGCTCGAAGAATCGGTACTCGGCTGGAAAGAGTACGAGCTCGAGTTGATGCGCGACTTGGCCGACAACGTCATCGTCATCTGCTCCATCGAGAACTTCGACCCCATGGGCGTGCATACCGGCGACTCCATCACCGTCGCCCCGGCGCAAACGCTCACCGACCGTGAGTACCAGGCCATGCGCGATGCCGCCATCGCTGTGATTCGCGAAATCGGCGTCGAGACCGGCGGCTCCAACATCCAGTTCGCCGTCGATCCCCACAACGGTCGCATGGTTGTTATCGAGATGAATCCGCGCGTTTCGCGCTCCTCGGCGCTGGCATCGAAGGCGACTGGTTTCCCGATCGCGAAGATCGCTGCCAAGCTCGCCGTTGGCTACACGCTCGACGAGATCACCAACGACATCACGCGCAAGACTCCGGCTTGCTTCGAGCCCACACTCGACTATGTCGTGGTGAAGATTCCCAAGTGGCAGTTCGAGAAATTCCCCGGCGCCGACGAATCGCTCGGTCCGCAGATGAAGTCCGTCGGCGAGGTCATGGCCATCGGCCGCACCTTCAAGCAGGCACTGCTCAAGGCCGTGCGCTCGCTTGAGACCGGTAAGCGCATCGGCTCCGAAAAAATCGAGCCACGCATTCTCACCAAGCGCCTGGTCACGCCGCATCCGGAGCGCCTGCAGTACATTCGCTACGCGCTCTCGCAGGGAATGACCGTTCGCGAAATCGGGCAGATGACCAATATCGATCCCTGGTTCCTGCACCAGCTCAAGGAAATCTCTGACGAACAGGCGAACCTGCCCAAACTCTCCGCCCAGTCGATAAGTGCCGACCAGCTTCGCGATCTTAAGCGCGTGGGCTTCTCCGACGCCCGGCTGTCCCAGGCGCTGAAAGTGGAAGACGGCAACGCTTCGCTGGAGTTCGTCCACCAGTTGCGTCGCAAGCACGGCATTCGCCCGGTGTACAAGCGCGTGGACACCTGCGCCGCCGAGTTCGAAAGCTTCACGCCGTACATGTACTCGACCTACGAGGAAGAAGACGAGGCTGCGCCCACCGACCGCAAGAAGGTCATCATCCTCGGCAGCGGCCCCAATCGCATCGGGCAGGGAATCGAATTCGACTACTGCTGCTGCCACGCGGCCTTCGCCCTGCGCGACGACGGCTACGAGACGATCATGGTCAACTGCAATCCCGAGACCGTCTCCACCGACTACGACACCAGCGACCGCCTCTACTTCGAGCCGCTCACCTACGAAGACGTGATGGCCGTTTACGAGCATGAAGCCGAAGGCGGAGCGTCCGTCGGCGTCATCGTGCAATTCGGCGGACAGACTCCTCTGAACCTCGCGCTTCCGCTCAAAGGTGCGCGCGTTCCGATCATCGGAACCTCTCCCGAGTCCATCGATCTCGCCGAAGACCGCAAGCGCTTCGGCAAGCTGCTTGAGGAACTTGATATCCCGCAGCCTCCGGGAGCGACTGCAGCCAGCGTGGAAGAAGCACTCGCTAACGCTAACCGCGTCGGCTATCCCGTGCTGGTGCGACCCTCCTATGTCCTCGGCGGACGCGCCATGGTCATTGCCTACGACGACGAGTCGGTCACCCGTTACATGAAAGAGGCAGTGGAGTATTCGCACGAACGCCCTGTCCTCATCGACCACTTCCTCGAATCGGCCACCGAGGTTGATGTTGACGCTCTTTCTGACGGCGAAGACGTCGTGATTGGCGGCATCATGCAGCACATCGAAGAGGCCGGTATCCACTCGGGTGATTCGTCGTGTGTGCTGCCTTCAGTTGATCTCACGCCGGAAGTGCTGGCAACGATTCGCGACTACACCTTCCGCCTCGCGCGTGCGCTGAAAGTGATCGGCCTAATGAACATTCAGTACGCCATTCAGCGCGACAAGGTGTTTGTCATCGAGGTCAATCCGCGCGCCTCGCGCACCGTGCCGTACGTCTCAAAGGCGACCGGCGTGCCACTCGCGAAGATTGCCGCTCGCCTCATGACCGGTCGTAAGTTGCGCGACTTCCTCCCCGAAAACGTTGAGCGCGGCACCGACCTCGACACCGGAAGCTTCTATTATGTGAAATCGCCCGTATTTCCCTGGGGCAAATTCCCCGGCGTCGACACAGTGCTCGGGCCCGAGATGAAGTCCACCGGCGAAGTGATGGGAGTGGCTGACACCTTCGGCGAAGCTTTCGCCAAGGCGCAAGCCGCCGCCGGACAAGTGCTGCCGACCTCGGGCCGTGTCTTTATCAGCGCCAACGATCGCGACAAGCCGTTCGTCGCCGAAGTCGCGCAGCGCTTCGTCGAGCTCGGATTCAGTCTGGTCGCGACCCACGGCACCGCAAGAATTCTCGAAGATGCGGGCCTGCAAGTCGAGCGCGTCTACAAGGTAAAAGAAGGACGCCCCAACGTCGTCGACCTCATCAAGGGCGAGCGCCTGCACCTCATCGTCAACACGCCGCACGGCATCGATCCCTGGTTCGACGAGAAGGCGATTCGCCGCGCAGCCGTAACCGCGCGCATCCCGACCATTACGACTCTCTCGGCCGCACGAGCGGCTTGCGATGGAATCGCAGCCCTGCAACGTGGAGACTTGAAGGTCTACGCGCTACAGCAGCTTCACGCCGAACGCGCCGCCGCCGCAAAGTAGGCAATCGACCCGTTGATTTGGTTTGTCATGACGAGCGTAGCGAGGCATCTGCTTTTGGTCTGTTCCGGCAATATACTCATTACCGCAGGAAGTAAATGATGTTTCTTCACGGAATCTTTCCCCCTATCACGACGCCCTTCTACCCTGACGGCAAGATCTATCATCGCAAGCTTGAGCAGAACGTCGAGCACTATTCGCGCACGCCGACCGCGGGCATCGTGGTACTCGGTTCCACCGGAGAGGCCATCCTGCTCAGCGACGAGGAGCGCCGCGAAGCCCTCAAGACCTCGCGCGATGCCGCCGCCAACGACAAAGTGCTCATCGCCGGGACCGGCGCCGAGTCTGCGATCGACACCCTTCGCCTCACTGAGTACGCCCACGATATCGGATACGACGTTGCCATGGTGCGCACGCCCCACTACTACAAAGGACAGATGGCCAATCCGCAGAACATGCTGGCCTTCTACCGTTTCGTGTGCGACCGCTCGCCCCTGCCCGTCATCATCTACAACTTTCCCCAGGCGACCGGATACGACATTCCTGCCGAGCTGGTGATCGAACTCGCCGAGCACCCCAACCTCATCGGCATCAAGGAGTCGTCCGGCTCTATCGAGAAAGTGCAGAAGATGGTCGAGGGCACGCGCCATATCCAGCACAAGGCCACCGTTACTGAGACCTTCTCCGTGGTCACGGCACGCATGTTGCAAGCGGCAGCCGCTCCGCCCAGCACCGACGGTGGCGCCCTGGTGTCCATCGGAGGAGAGCCGGCCGCCAAGCCTTCTTCTGCCGCGGTCAAAGTTGTCGGCTCCCTGAAGACCCGCCAGAAAGAGGTGGGATTCCAGGTGCTGGTAGGTGCGGCCCAGAAACTCGCTCCCTCTCTCGACGTGGGAGCGGTAGGAGCCATCCTGGCCTTCGCCGACTGCGCTCCCACCGCGTGTTACGAGATCTACGCGGCCTGGAAAGAGGGCGACATGGCCCTCGCCCGCGAAAAGCAGGCCCGCATCGCCCAGGCCGCTCAACGCATCGTGGGAGAACTCAGCATCCCGGCCGTGAAGTACGCCATGGACTTCAACGGCCTCTACGGAGGCCCGCCGCGCCTGCCACTGCTCCCCCTCACCGCCGACCAGAAGGCCGAGGTCGAGCAGTTGCTGGAGAACATACGGAACTGATGGACGGATGCGCGCTGTCCAGCGACAGTGCCACTGGCTCTTGTAATCTTTCGGGTTGTCACCCTGCGCGACTCCGCTTGGGAAACGCGGGGGGTATGCTTCCCCTGGGAGCGGAATGATGACCGCGCTTGGATCGTGTCTCCGCTACGAGCGACTCGACATCACAGCCAACGCCCTCGCGAATCACAGACAACCTCCTTAGCTTGTGCAACTCTTTAGCGTTGTCATCCAGGCTTGTCAGTCCTCGCGACTCCGCTTCGGCGACTCGGGGATCTGTTTTTGTTCGTCCGCGAACCGAGACAGAAGTCTCGTTCACGCCGTACCAGGACATCAAAGATGCTACGTGACATTTGGAACAACCTCAAAAGATGGCGAAAGATTCCCTTCGGACCGGTTTCGTTGGTATTTAAATTCGAACATTCGGCAGATGTCACGCGCAACTCTCGTCATCGCCTGAAGAACGCATTGCGCCGACAGCAGAAGTGGGTGCAGGCCTCACCGAAGCAGCCAATCAGCGGGTCCCCGGAAACGGCACTATGGGCATCAGAGGTACACGAACTGCGAGGCGAGCTTGCGCTCATCATTGGCGTAGGTCCGGGGTTCGGATATGCGCTTGCCAGACGTCTAGCGAGCGAGGGCATGGCTGTCGCCTTGGCGTCCAGAAACGCGAAGCGACTTGACCCTCTTACCGATGAGATTGAGGCGGAAGGTGGGACCGCCTTTGCCTACGGATGCGACGTGACCAACGAAGCATCCGTTACGGAACTCCTGGCACTCGTCCGTGCACAACACGGTGTCCCGAACCTGGTGGTCTATTCGATACAGAACTTCGGACCCGGGGAAACGGTTGATATCACACTGCCCGCATTTGAAGACGGATGGAGACACAACTGTCTCGGCCCGTTTCTAGTGGCTCGAGAAGCGGCGCGAGTCATGCTGCCAGTCAAACGCGGGACCATTATCCTCGTGGGATCGACATCATCTGTTCTGGGGCGCGCGGGGCACTTGAACCTTGCGGCTGGAAAGTTTGGTCAGCGTGCGCTAGCCCAAGTGATGGCCCGGGAACTCTGGCCCAAGGGGATTCACGTCGTCCATCTTGTCATCGACGCAGACATCGATGAGGGCATTGCAAGGTCCGACGGAGGGCCGCAGGCAGACCCTGGGCACATATCGGAAATCGTCCTTTCGCTGCATCGGCAGCAGAATAGCGCGTGGACCAGCGAAATGGACGTTCGCCCCTGGAATGAACGGTTCTGGGAGCATTGCTGATCTTGCGTTTCAGCGCAACAAACCTCATTTTGCAACGAATGCGTGATAAGTTGCGTTTTTTGGCCCAATTCGGGAAATACATGGCATACCCCCCTTGGTGACGCCCGATTTGCAAGTTGACGCACCGATACTTCGTTCTAGACTCAACCTGTCGAGGCGCTTGCGGCGCATGCGGGTGCAATCGGTTGCGCAGTTTCGGGTCGCAGTACGCAACGTGATACCCCGGCGTGGCAATTCAATGAACACCAGAGAACGAAATACGAAAGGGAGGGACTAGGATGTGCGGGATTGCGGGTCGTGTTTCTTCCGATGGAAGCAACGCACACCTGGTTCACCGAATGTGCGAAGCGCAACGCCATCGCGGCCCAGACGGCAGCGGCGTTCACTCGGAGAACGGCTGCACTCTGGGGGTATCCAGGCTCAGCATTATGGATCTGGAGGGTGGCGCCCAGCCGATGGCCAATGAAGATGGCAGCGTCTGGGTCGCCTTCAACGGCGAGATATACAACCACGGCGAGCTTCGCCAGGAACTCACGCGACAGGGACATCGTTTCCAAACCAGTTGCGACACGGAAGTTCTCGCCCATTTGTACGAACAGTACGGAACGGATGGAGTGTCCCGACTCCGTGGCATGTTTGCTTTTGCCATTTGGGATTGCGTCGCCAAGCGGATTTGGTTGGCCAGAGACCGATTCGGCAAGAAGCCGCTCTATTATGCAGCGCTGCCCGACGGATTTCTCTTTGCCAGCGAGCTAGATGCCCTCCTGCGCGCCGGGGTTCCCCGCGATATCGACCACGAGGCACTGCAGTTGTATTTTCAGTTTCTCTACGTACCGGAACCGTTCACCGGCCTCCGCGCGGTACGCAAACTGGCTCCGGGCAGTTGGATGACCTATGACCACGAAGTTACGATTCATCAGACGCGATATTGGAAGCTTCCCGGCCCTACTGAGCACCCGCCCCATGGACTCAACGAGCATGACGTCTGCGCACAACTTACGGCGAAGTTCGACGAGGCAGTACGCATTCGCATGCACGCCGATGTTCCCCTGGGAGCGTTTCTCAGCGGAGGAATTGACTCGAGTTCGGTGGTCGCTTCCATGGCTTTACAGTCTAAGATGCCGGTCAAAACATTTTCTGCGGGCTTTGATAATCCCGCATTTAATGAGCTTGGCTATGCTTCGTTGGTTGCCCGCAAGTACGGAACCGAGCACCATGAACTGATCATCCCGGAAGATCCCGCTCTGCTGGTCCGGGTGGTGGAAGAATTAGTCGGTCGTTTTGGAGAGCCTTTCGCCGATTCCTCCTCCATTCCGACGTACTTGATTTCCCAGCTCGCCGCGCAACACGTCAAGGTTGTTCTCAGCGGGGATGGTGGCGACGAGATGTTTGCCGGCTACGAGATCTTTGGCGAAGCCGAGAGAATGCGGGCTCTGGACCATATCCCACTGAGTGTCCGTCGCATCCTGGGAATTGTGAGCGACGCTTTGCCGTATTCAGCCTACGGAAAGAACTACCTCCGGGTGGTAAGCCGATCATCGCCCCTGGTCCGTTATTTCGAGCACGCTTTCATTCCGTACTTCCTGCGCCAACAGGTGCTCCGGCCCCAGTGGATGCTCCCTGCCGACGAAGCGTACTACACCCGGGCACTCTGGAATTTTCTGCTACCCAATGGAGCTGGCGGTTTGAAACAATCCGTCTACTTCGCCGCGACTTCCACGCTCGTGTCCGACATGTTGGTCAAAGTCGACCGCGCATCCATGGCGAATGGATTGGAAGTTCGGAGCCCGTTTCTCGATAGCGAACTGGCCGAATTGGCCTCAGCGATTCCCATTGATTGGAAGTTACGAAATGGAAAGGGCAAGCAAATCGTCTTCCGGGCCTGGGGCGATCGTTTTCCGCAGGAGCTCTTCACACGACCGAAGATGGGCTTTGGCGCCCCCGTGTCGCATTGGATACGCGGCATCCTGCGGGAGTATTTGCAGGATCATCTCGGCAGCTCCCGTTTCTTGGGCCGGGACCTTGTGTCGCCGCGGTTTCTCGAAACTCTGATCAAGGAGCATGAAGCAATGCGGCGCGATAATTCGCGTTGGCTGTGGGCCTTGCTGGTGCTCGAACTCTGGTTCGAGCGCTTGGAACAAGTGTCGGGCACAACCCAAACTCCAGGGATAGGAGATTTCGCGGGAGCTGGCCAATGACTCACGTCTTGCTGATCACGTCCGCAATGTTGCTGGTCGTGACGGTGCTGGGTGCGTGGATCGATTTTCGACGAATCGAAGTCCCTAATTGGTTGTCGGTCGCGGGCGTGATTCTCGGTGTTGCACTCAATCAGTTTCTGTTTGGCGTGCACGGCTTGATGGTCGCTGGGGCAGGCCTGACATTGGCGGTAGCAACCTATGGCCTGCGCCACCTACTGCGAATCGCTGGCCTCGACCGATTGAAACTCATGGCCCCCGTCGGCGCCATTGTCGGTCCCAACAACTGGCTGCTGATCTGCGTATTTGCTGTCTTACTCGGAGTTCCAATCGCCGTTCTTGCCGCTTCCTCCACCGTCCGACTTCAGCGAATCGGCGCGACCAAGGGACTCATCATCCGCGAGTTTCTCCAGTTTCTGCCGCCCTACCATGGCAATGACGAACTCCGCCTCAGTCTTCATAACGATATTGCAGTGCGACGTCACACATCCCTGATCGCCGTCGGGGCGCTCTTCCTATTAGCCATCGCTGCGGTTTTGGTATCCAGGTGACTCCTGTTCTCATGATCGCTCTGTTGTATCCACCCGATCCCTATTCAGGAGCGGCTCGCCCCCACCGTCTTGCCAAGTACCTGCAGCGCCACGGATATCCCGTCGATGTGATCGCTGGCGGAAATGAATCCCGATGCGTCATCGCCGATAACGTGTACCGGATGAAAGCTGCATACCCAACGTTGCCCAAACGATACCGTCCGGTGGTGGAACGAGCCGCTCGGCTGACCGTTCTTCCTTGCGATTGCGGCATCACCTGGGTTCCTCGCGTTATTCGGGTCGCCAACCGCTGGCGGAACGAGTCGCGCCTACTCATCTCGACTTCGCCGCCCTTGACCACGCATCTGGCTGCGCTTTGGGCGAAGAAGAAATTCGGTTGGCCCTGGATCGCGGATTTTCGCGATCCGCTCGTGGGGAATCCTTTTCGCCCGGAACGCACCCGCAAAGTTGACGAACATCTTGAACGCCTCTTCTTTCAGAACGCGGATGCGGTAATTGCCAATACCGATTCCCTGGCTCGGCTGTGGCGCGCCCGTTACCCTGAATGGGCCGAAAAGATCGAGACTTTGTGGAATGGCTTCGACCCTGAAGATGGCATCCAAGGTGCTCCTATTCCGTCTCGCCCGTATCGGGTATATCGCCACGTCGGTGCAATCTATGGAGATCGCCATCCGGACTTATTGTTGAACTCGCTGCACCGGCTGATTGGCTCGCGCCAAATTGACGGTTCTGCGTTTCGCATGGAGATGATTGGTTCGTGCGACGCGTCGATGCTTTCGGCTGCCAGGCAGGCGTCGTGGTTTCGCTGCGACGGCGTTGAAGTACCCAAAGCCGAGGCCGATCGACTGGCGGCGGAGAGTGATGGACTGATCCTGCTCGATGTCACCAAGTCAGATGCAGCGCTGCAGTTGCCCGGGAAGATATTCGACTACTTGCGAATTGGACGTCCCATCCTGGCTTGCACCGTGGCCGGGTCCCCTGCGGACCGTGTGCTCGGGCAGTCTGGTATTCCATACGTGTGTCTTTATCCACAAGACGCGCGGGACGAAATCGATCGCAAGGTACTCCACTATCTGGGCCTCCCCTCCGACAGCGTTGCGCCTTCGGAGTGGTTTCAACGCAACTTTAACGCCGTCGCGCAGGCCGAGAGACTCGCCGCTCTCATTGAAAAGGTGCGCTCTCGGGTATAACCGCCGACCAGAAGGTCGAGGTCGAGCAACACCGGTGTACCGCTCGCCGGACGTGCATGCTTTCGAGCGGCGAAAGCTGGAGATTAAACCGCTCGCAGCCGACGTAGGCCTTCGCTATTTCACATTCTTGATCAAGACCATGTCGATGGTGGGAGCCCGAGGCATAAACTTTCTCTATGCCCCGCGGGCTCTATCGCTTCCACCATTCCCGTACCGCGCATTTCATCACCTTCACGTGTTACCACCGGTTTCCTTACCTCGCCGATCCGGCGGTACGCGACGTTTTCGTGCAGGCCCTGGAGCGCGCGAGGGCGCGGTGTGGGGCGCGGGCGCACGGCTTCGTGGTCATGCCGGAGCATGTGCATCTGTTGCTGTCGGAACCGGAGCGCGGCACGGTTGCCAACGTGATACAGTCGCTCAAAATTGCTTCGGCCAAGCGCGCCAAGCAGGTGTGCGGGGCGCGGGATTTACCGGGACGTTTCTGGCAGAAACGTTACTACGACAGGAACGAGTGGAACCACAAGGAGTTCGTCGAGAAATTGAAGTACATCCATCGCAATCCGGTGAAGCGAAAGCTGGTGGAGAGACCCGAGGACTGGAAGTGGAGTAGCTATCGTCATTGCTCGCAAGGCGAGGACTGCGGGGTGGAGATCGAGTCGTGGAGAAATCGGACCCAGACTGCGGATCCCACAATTGCCAACTGAAGGCAATTGTGGGCCACCTGCCAATCCGACCATCTCCAAACTGTCGAAATCCGCTTCTATGCTCATTTACAGATGGGCATATTAATAATATTTGCCCATTTATAAATGAGCATATATAATGTATTTGCTCATTTATAAAAGAGCATTACTATGAGAACTGCTCAGCTATTGTCGAGCACAGCGAACACAGGACGACACTTATGAAGCCTGAATTCAAAGACTTAAGGACAAAACAGCTTGGCCGATCCTTAAGACCTTTTGTCGACGCCAAGGACTCGCAACGCCCGCAGAAGGGGTGGATTCGCGCTATTCGCCAAGCAACCGGGGTCACCACACGGGAGTTGGCAACGCGGCTCGGCCAAGCACGTTCTCGAACGAGTGCTCTCGAGAAGTCGGAAGCGGAGTACCGCATTACCTTGGGGAACCTGCGCGAAGCAGCCGATGCGCTGGGGTGCCAGCTTGTGTACGCGCTCGTCCCAAAGAGCGGGAGCATCCAGGAACTGGCGGAGCAGCAGGCGAGAGCCAAAGCGGAAGAGAACGTTCGCGCGGTTGAGCACAGCATGGCGCTGGAGGACCAGGCTGTGGGAGGAGTGGACGAGAAGATCGAGGAACAGACGAAGCGAATTCTAAAGAGAAAATAAGAGAACGCAGGACCAGCGATGCCAGTGGTGACGAACAGTGACGGGAATACTCCGCTGTCTGCGGAGGAGATCGCGGACTTGATTCCCAGCTTGGCGACAAAAGAAGAATTGAATGAATGGGAGAGAGAGAACATCTTGCAGGCGAGAGAATGGGCTCTGAGAACTCGCGTGAGCGCGGGCGATATGGTCTCAGATGCATACGTTCGAAAACTGCACCAGAAAATGTTTGACCAGACTTGGAAGTGGGCGGGGCATTACCGAAAAACCGAAAAGACTATTGGGGTACCGTTTCACGAGATTCCTGAGCGACTGGGCATTTTGTTTGGCGATGCCCGCTTCTGGATCGAGAACGCCACGTTCTCGGCGGATGAGATTGCTATCCGGTTCCACCACCGCCTTGTATCTATTCATCCATTCCCAAATGGCAACGGTAGACACGGTCGCCTCCTGGCGGATGTGCTGGTGATGAAGCTCGGGCGTCCCGCATTCTCGTGGGGTTCAAAAGATCTGGTGAAACAGGGCGAAGCACGAGACAAATATCTGGCGGCAATGAAAACAGCTGACAAAGGCGACATCCGGCCACTGCTCGAATTTGCGCGTTCATGATGAACAGCGCTCGCGTCGATTCGTGAAATCCCACAGGAACAGCAACAACTACTACTCCGTCATCATCATCATGATGAACTTCTTCTTCTTCTTCTTCTTCACACTTTCACTTTTGGAAAGCGGCTATATCGATACGGAGCGGCAGGTTTTGCTCCAAATTAACAGTCACTGATACGGCCGCCAGCGACGGGATGATGAGGTCGGAGGCGGCGAGCTCCTCCCGCGGATATGTCGTCGGGAGGGCGATGACGGTGGCTCCGGCAGCGTGGGCGGCGCGGATGCCGGAAGGGGCGTCCTCGAAGACCAGACAGGTGCGGGGATCAAAGCCGAGGGCGGCGGCTCCGGCGAGATAAGGCTGGGGATCGGGTTTGCCATGGGTGATGTCGTTGGCGGTGATCATGGTGGGAGGAATGGCGAGTCCCGCAGCGTGGAGGCGGGTGGTGGCGAGGCGGCGTCCTCCGGAAGTGACGATGGTGTAGCGGTCGGGCGGGAGAGCGGCGAGTAGGGCGCGGGCTCCGGGCAGGACCTCGAGGCCGGCGACGTCGGCGATTTCGGTTTGCTCGATGAGTTCGGCCTGGTGAGGGGCGTCGAGGTGGGGCGCGACCAGGCGGACGGTCTCGACGGTGGGGCGGCCGTGTCCGATGTGGACGACATAGGCGGCGTCGAGGTGGTTCTGGTTGGCCCAGGCCGTCCAGATGCGGGTACCGCAAGGAGTGGAGTCGACGAGGACTCCGTCGAGGTCGAAGAGGATGGCGTTGACGTGGAAGGTAGGCACGTTCCAGTTTCGCAGAGGCGGAGGGCAGCTGCAAAACAACTGAAATTCCGGCCAGCGGTTCGACTATATTGGCAGTGATGCCGTCGCTTTCACTTTCGGACCTGATTGGCGCGCCTGTGTACGATCCGTCGGGCACCTCGCCCGTGGGAAAGGTGCGCGAGGTCGCGCTGTTGCCGCAGGAAGATCCCAACCGCATATCGGGATTCGTGGTGAAAACGCGCCAGGGCGAGCGGCTGCTGGGGATCAAGTCGGTGGAGTCGGTGAATGGGGGCGTGCGCTCCGACAAGCTGGCCGCCGATTGGACTCCGTACGCGAGCGGCGAAGGCATGTTTCTGCTGGAGCGGGACCTGCTCGATCAGCAAATCATCGATGTGTATGGCCGCAAAGTTGTGCGGGTAAACGACGTCGATATTCACGAAGAGCTGGGGCATGACCACATCGTGCTGAAGCTGGCGGCGGTGGATGTGGGCGCGCGCGGGGCGATGCGACGGCTGCTGAGGGGAGTGGTTCCGTCGGCGGCGTTGCGGTCGATGATGGAGCGGATTCCGCCGCGGATGATTCCGTGGGAGTTTGTGGACCTGATCGAGACCGATCCAGCGCGGCGGGTGAAGCTGAAGATCTCGCTCGATCGGTTGGCGAAGCTGCATCCGGCGGACATTGCCGACATCGTGGAAGAGCTGGCTCCGACGGAGCGCGAGGCGGTGTTCGAGACGCTGGACGAAGAAGTCGCGGCGCTGACGCTGGAAGAAATCGACCCGAAGATGCAGGTGTCGATCCTCAGCTCGCTGGATTCGGACCGCGCGGCCGACATTGTCGAGGAGATGGACCCGGATGCGGCTGCGGATTTGCTGGGCGACATGCCTCCGGAGGCGTCGCAGGAAATTCTGACCGAGATGCAGCCGGAAGAGCGCGCCGAGGTCACCGAGCTGATGACCTTCGAAGAGGACACGGCTGCGGGACGCATGACCACGGAGTACATGGCGCTGAAGTCGGGCGCCAAGGTGTCCGATGCCATCGAGATGTTGCGCAATTTTGAAGGTGGGCTGGAGAGCATGAGCACCATCTACATCATCGGCGAGCGGGAGAAGCTGCTGGGCCAGGTGCCGCTGGCAAAGATCGCGCTGGCGACGCATGACACTCCGCTGATGATGCTCAGCTCGAGCCACATGCCGACAATCCATCCGGGGGCTGACGAGAAAGAAGTTGCGGAGTTGTTTGACAAGTACAACCTGCTGACCCTGCCCGTGATCGACGACGAAGGCGTATTGACCGGCGTGATCACGGCGGATGACGTGATCAATATGCTGCGGGCGAAGTTGTAGCGCGATCCCACCGAGGTATTTCCGCAATATTCATTGATGAGTTGGCGCATATCAGCGCATGCGGTTATTCTGGAACGTCTTCACGATCTCACCCAGATAGCCCGGTGTCATGTCCGAAACGCGACGTCTGAAAATCTTTAGGATGCGCCTGTTGATGTTCCTGGCCGTGATTGGCCCGGGATTCATCACGGCAAACGTCGATAACGACGCCGGGGGGATCTACACCTACTCCGCCGCAGGAGCGCAGTTCGGCTACATGCTGCTGTGGGTGATGATTCCCATGACCATCGCGCTGGTCGTGGTGCAGGAGATGTCGGCGCGCATGGGCGCGGTGACCGGCAAGGGACTGAGCGACCTGATCCGCGAGGAGTACGGCTTCCGCATAACGTTTTTCATGATGCTGGGGCTGATCATCACGAATTTCGGCAACGTGGTCGCTGAGTTTGCAGGCATCGCCAGCAGCCTGGAGTTGTTCCACATCTCGCGCTACATCAGTGTTCCGATTTCGGCCCTGGTTGTGTGGTTCATGGTGGTGAAGGGATCGTACAAGAGCGTTGAAAAAGTGTTTCTCGCGGCTTCGTTTTTCTATTTTGCCTACATCATCGCGGGCGTGCTGGCGGGCCCAAGCTGGAAAGAGGCATTCGTGGCGACGTTCAAGCCTCCGCATGCCTCGGCGTTCCACAGTTCCGCCTATCTGTACATGATCATTGCCGTGGTGGGAACGACGATTGCGCCGTGGATGCAGTTCTATCTGCAATCATCGATCGTGGAGAAGGGAATTACTGCGCGGGAATACAAGGCCTCGCGATGGGATGTGATCCTGGGCTGCCTTTTCACGGACCTGGTCGCCTGGTTCATCGTGGTGGCATGCGCGGCGACACTGTATGCGCACGGCGTCAGGCAACTTCGCGATGCCGCCGATGCCGCGCAGGCGTTACGGCCACTGTCGAACGAATTTGCTTACATATTATTCGCGGCGGGATTGTTTAACGCATCGATCTTCGCGGCTTCGATCCTGCCGATCTCAACGGCCTACACGGTTTGCGAAGGGCTGGGTTTCGAATCGGGGGTAGGGAAGAAATTCAGCGAAGCGAAGGTTTTCTACTGGCTCTATACCATGCTCCTGATTACCGGCGGAGCGGTGATTTTGATCCCGAATATTCCGCTGGTAAGGATCAGCATTCTGTCGCAGGTGGTGAACGGCATCGTGCTGCCGTTTGTCCTCATATTCATGTTGCTGCTGGTCAACAAGAGCGAGTTGATGGGGAAACACGTGAACGGCACGTGGTTCAATGCAATTGCGTGGGCGACCACGATCATCATGATCGGGCTGACGGTTGCGTGGTTTGCCACGGGCAGAGGAAGCTAGAAAAGCAGTGGTTCGTGGATAGTGGTTAGTGGATAGAGAATACCCGGCCTTCCTCCCGCCGCGGGCTGAAGCGGTGGTAGCAAGAAATTCCTCGAACAGACGTGAGTTCCCAGGTTAGCGCCGAAAAGCACGGCGCGAACCTGGGGCACCGACCATGAAGGGGTTAACCATGCGTCAGCGGGTCGCTCCGACGGACCGACTGCGTACCAGTCCTGCTAGTCCGGCTATGCCGATTGCGATCGACACGACACCCAAGACGTTAATTACGGGGTCGCCAATGTAACCCGGATCACCGGGACCGCATTTGATGCACCACGTACCACCCGGAGTGATCATCAAACCTCCGATGATGATGATCCAAGCCCAGGCCAGGTAGACCCACCACCAGGGCCAGACTTTCCTGGTGATGATCGCCTTCAGGTCAGGCATTACTCCAATGCGATCGCTAGTGGGGTTGGCGCTGGCAGTGTTCAGTTTCGGGTCACTCAGCAACGAGCGCATTTGGTCCGGGGAATAGCGAGGTTGACCATTGCGAACCCGCCACGACTGCACGATCAGCGCCGCTCCAGTAACGATAGGAGTGGCCCCGGAAGTACCGCCGAATGAGGTGGTGTACACATTGGTGGAGTTGCCGGTCCAACCGTCGCCCGTAGTGTCGATGCTCTGACCCCAGCCATAGCAATCGATACGACTGCCGTAATTGGAGAACCCGAGGCGGGTGTGCGGGACCGTCGAGCTGGCAGCGCCCACGAGGATGGCGCCAGAGTCACGGAAATCGGGGCTGTTGCGGTTCAGGATGGCTTTTCCGCCGGCATCCTTGAATGCATCGAGATCGACGGACCCGTTGGCCCCTGCCTCGACGACGACGATGCCCTGCGAGGTGGCATATTGAATGGCATCAAAGGTTACCTGATCGACCTCTACGGGAACATAGCCGGATACGGTGGAAGAGGTAGTTTGTGCTTCCAACAGCAGCACGTCTCCATCGCTCATCACCGATACTGCGCTCAGAATGGCTTCAGCCGTGTTGTACGTGCCGCCGGGGCGCCACTGTGACACGACCCGCGCGCTGGCATGAGGGGCGATACCGACGTCGCCGATGGTGTTGTCGACTGCGACTACCTCACCCAGCACAGAGGTTCCATGGCCCGTGTAATCAGTATTCACGCCGGAGATTACGGATATGCCAGCGGCGGCGAGATCCTCGTGATTCAAGGTCCAGCCTCGTTCGCAGTCGACGAACCCGATGCCGCTTCCATCGGCGTAGCCCCATGCAAAACGTGCGTCAATGCCGGTAGGGGCAGCGTCCTCATAATTTTGATTTACATTACGCGGGTCGTCAGACGGATTGACGGGCGGCGGAACAGGGCCAGCTTCCACATAAGCCGTCTCGACATTCGACCATGCGGAGACCGCGCGGGCGACACTCTCAGGCT